>Ga0306925_10001436_pt1 | contig 19535 bp, 18 predicted proteins | sample flu12Cox44000176_FD_203755 | JGI IMG/M metagenome (GOLD analysis project Ga0306925, IMG submission 203755) | Lab enrichment of tropical soil microbial communities from Luquillo Experimental Forest, Puerto Rico - flux8day.12C.oxic.44.000.176 (v2)... | ecosystem: Environmental > Terrestrial >... | reverse complement strand
AAGATTCTCAAGCTGACTTCGGAGCGCGGCATTTATCTGATGACCGATGAGTGCTACTGCTTCTTCTTGTACGACAGCGAACCGTTCTCGATCGCATCTCTACCCGGCGCCAAGGAAACCGTGCTGGTGGCGGGGTCGCTGTCGAAGACCTACGCCATGACGGGCTGGCGAATCGGTTTCGGCCTGATGCCGGCGCCCATCATCGCCGCCATGACCAAGCTGCAGAGCCATTCGACGTCCAACCCCACGTCCATCGCGCAGAAAGCGGCCGCGGAGGCGTTGCGCGGCCCTCAGGAATCCGTGAAGACCATGCTTGCCGAATACCGGCGCCGGCGCGATTTCGTGGTCGCGCGGTTACGCGCCATCCCGGGCGTGACTTGCGCGGAGCCGCGCGGCGCCTTCTACGCGTATCCGAACATGGGGGTCGTGTTGGGCAAGAGCGGCATCCAGAATACGCAGCAACTGGCGGAGCGATTGCTGGCCGACGCGGGGGTCGCGCTGGTTCCCGGCGAAGCTTTTGGCACCAGCCGGCATGTACGGATCTCCTATGCGACCTCGATGGAGGAGCTGGTGCGCGGGCTCGACCGCATCCACCAGTTCATCGTCAAGCATTCGTAGCGACGGCCATGGGAAAGCCCGTGCGTCTGACCCCATCGTTGCGGGAGAAGGTGTGGGGCCGGACGCGCCTGGCGCCCTGGTTTTCCGACTCCGAGCGGAAGATCGGCGAAGTCTGGTATGTAGCCAAACACGAGTTACCACTACTGGTCAAGCTGATTTTTACGTCCGAACGGCTTTCGGTGCAGGTGCATCCGGACGACGGCGAGGATGGGCCGCTCGGTAAGAGTGAGATGTGGCACATCCTGGATGCCGAACCGGGAGCCGCCATCGCGCTCGGCTTTCGCGAGCGGATCGCGCGCGAGCGGTTGCGCGAGGCCGCCACGACTGGAGAGCTTGAACAACTTCTGAATTGGATTCCGGTGAAGGCGGGCGACACATATTACACCAAGGCCCACACCGTTCACGCCATCGGCGGCGGGATCGTGCTCTGCGAGATCCAGCAGCACTCCGATGTCACCTATCGCCTCTGGGACTACGGCCGGCCGCGCGCGTTGCATATCGACAAGGCGGTGGCGGTTTCGGAGCTGGACGTGCACCCCGGCGCGGCCCGGCCGGTGGCTTTGAGCAACGGTTGCGAGCTGCTGGTGCGGTCCAAACACTTCGTGACCGAGTCGCTGCGGCTCGCGCCGGACGTCGAACAGCGGGTGTCCCCCGAAAATTGCCAGTTGTGGATCTGCCTGGAAGGCGCCGCAACCATAGGTGGCGAAGCGGTCCACCAAGGCGAGGTCTGGTGGGTACCGGAGAAGGGTGCGCAGCCGGCTGTCCGTGCGCAGACTCGAACTCGCTTTCTAAAAACCTATGTGCCGCGGGCTACGTGATTTTCGGGGGCTCCCGGAGCTCGACTTCGTGATCGGCGATCGTCGATTTCACGCCGTAATCAGAGTCCGCGCGCTCGGGGTCGATGGCGACGCCCCGCGAGCTTCGCCAAGATCGCGTCCAGATCGTCCACGATTCGAAAATTCGGTGCGCACAGAATCCGTAACCTCGTTGGGGAGGCGCGAGTCGGCGTGCGAGAGCTTGTATTGGAACGGTATCAGCGAGCACCGAGGAAATGAGCGGCGTCTGGTCGAATTGAGCGGATTTCGTTCACCAATCGGCGCATCAGGCGCGAGACTTCGACTTGGTGAACGCCGTCACTGAAGCGGCCCTCGAAGCGAGCGGCGAGGCTGCCGGGCGAGACAACGAGACATCGATCGAAACCGCCGCGGGTCAGCTCCTTGATGAAAAGGCCCGCCATGCTCGTCTTTCCTGCGCCCGGAAGGTCCGGCAGCAGGAAACGCAATGGCTGACGCGGCAGCATCGCCTCCCAGACCGCCGTGATCTGGTGGCGCCAGCGGCTCGACCAACGGTGTGTGGACCGCAAGCGACTGGGTCGAACAAGTGCGCGCGGCGAATGCGAATGCGCCTCCGGAAACAAAGACGCATACAGGCGGCCATCGAAACGCGCGGGGACGGCCGGCTTCGATGATTTCGAGGCGCTGCTCGTCGTGCCGGTACACTAGCTCGTGCGCGACAGCGCCCGTCGGTCCTTTATATGTCAGCTCCGAGTGTTCGGAACCGTACCACGGGTTGCTGACAACAGCGACGAGCTGGTCCGGCAGAGCGCCTCTCACGGCCACGGTGGGCTCAAGGGCTTCGAGCCCGGGTCATTTGCTCTGCCTGGCCTGTCCTTTTTGCGGAAACTACCCCTGCGACATGCTTGCGCGGCTGAAAACCAGCCTTCGCACCTTAGACAATCATCAGATTAAGCCCTTTATCAAAGCACGAATCTACGATCGCCGCGTTCGAATGAACCGCACTGGCGGCTCGACAACTAATGGGCTGCTTCCGGTTCGGTAATTATGTAATCCCGGAGGATGGCCACCGGGCCGCGACGCAGGCGGCGTGGAGTCGAAGTAGGGCCGCGGCACCGAGCGGAATCCATCAAACGGTACGGCATTCGGTGTTGGGCTCCTCGTGCGCGCCACCGGAACCCGGATCGCCTCGGGCCAGTGTGGATTTCCAGATTGCGCGCACCCCGGCGCCGAGCGGATCCTGCTGGTGCGATTTGAAGAAAATCCTCCCATTCCGATCGCCCGGTCCTGTTCGTCAAACGGAGCCGAACATCATACCCGACACACCGATTTGCGGTACACTCCACGTCAGAGGCGGTATGAAAAGACCAACAGCATTCGTGATTGGACTTTTTCTGGTGGGCGCGTCCTCAGTGTTCAGTCAATCCCAGGTCAGCATCTTAAGCCAGCAGGCTACGGCAACCTTCGGCGTTACCTCCGCCCCGATTCCCGCGGTCGTCGGGGCTCCCTACTCCGGCGAACAGACCGAGGAGCACGTGCAGACATTGGCCGACGGCACGCACATCACGCGGCCGATGGGCACGATCAAGACGTGGCGGGATTCCGAGGGGCGGATTCGCACCGAGCGGCCGATGAGGGTGGGGCCGAGGGTGTCGGGTGGAACCGATTCGCCGGTGATCGTCGAAATCAGCGACCCGGTTGCGGGAGTGCGGTACACGCTGGACATCGAGAATAAGGTCGCGCATCGCGTCGTGGCCCCTGCTGCCGGAACCGAGATCACGCGGCCGCCCGCGGGCGCCCAGACGCCCGCGCTTCGACCAAACGGGGGATGGCTCACGCCGCCCCCCCCGCCTGCCGGAGGGATACTCGCGGATGGGATCGGACTACCCGTTCCAAACCAAGGCACCTCGATGCGCCCCGAATTCACCTCCGAAGACCTGGGAACCCAGGTGATCGAGGGAGTCGTGGCAGAAGGACATCGGCAAACCACGACATTTCCGGTCGGCTCGCAAGGCAACGATCGACCTATCGTTACGACCTCGGAAACGTGGATGTCGCCCGAGCTGAAAATCGTCATTCTCCGCAAGACGAGCGATCCGCGCTCCGGCGAGGACACGCTCAAGACCACCAATCTCAGCCGGGCAGAGCCAGATTCGGCCCTGTTCCAGCCGCCGCCCGATTACACGATTGTGGACGAGACCAGTCCGTTCACGATTCAGTTTTCGCGGTAGGCCGCGCCAGATTCCGCCGCAGACATTTTTCGTCACGAAACACGGTTGGCATACGTTATAGGGGTGTGCCGCCCGAGGAATTGGCCTTAAGCCCGCTGGGACGCGCTTCGAGCACGGGGGAATGGCTTGAGGCGGTCTTCCGGGAGCACTATCCACGGCTGGTCGCCGTGGTGACCAGACTGACCGGCAACCGCGCCCAAGCCGAGGAAATCGCCGCGGAGGCGTTTTCCAGACTGGCTGGACGTTCGACGCTGCTGGCCGGCCGGACCGACGCGGCCGCCTGGGTGTATCGTGTCGCAACCAACGCCGCTGTGGACACTTTGCGGGCGAACAGCCGCCGCCGCAAGCTGGAGGACCAAGCCAGCACCGAACGGGCCCGCCGGGATTCCGGTGGCAGTGCACTCGACGACTTGATCCGCACGGAGCGCGCCGCCCGAGTGCGCGGTGTGCTGGCATCGATGAAGCCGCGCGAAGCCCAGCTCCTGCTATTGCGATCGAGCGATCTGGCGTACCGGGAAATCGCCCGGGCGCTGGGCGTCCAAGCCGGGTCCGTGGGAACGCTGCTGGCGCGCGCGGAACGGGAGTTCGAGCGCCGGTATCGCACCCGGTATGGAGACGACGTATGACAGAGTGTTGGTCGGAAGGGGAGCTGAGAGCCTATCACGACGGCGAGCTCCCGGTGCGCGAGATGAGCCGCGTGCGGGAGCACCTGTTGGAGTGTGCGCCCTGCGCCGGGTTGTATGCGGAACTGTCGGAGCGGTCAGCGCGGCTGGCGGTTTGGCTGCTTCGATTGCCTGAGCCTCCGGCACCCTCTCGCCTGCCGGATGCTCCGCGGCCGTCGCGGGGCGGCTGGCGCGGGGCTGCGACGGCCGTCGCCGTGGCGGCCTCGCTGGGGGTCGCCTTGATCTTGTTTCCGAAGCGAACCGAACCGGTATGGGTCGCGCCGCGACCCCAGACTCGGGTTCCGGCGGCGCCCAAACCTCCTCTCGTGGCGAAACCCGCCATCATCCGGCGCGCGCCCCGCAAGCCGTCAGCCCCTGTGAAGCCGAGGCCGCGCATTGACTACTACGTGAAGCTGGACGATGAACCGATAGAAACCGGTTTGGTGGTCCGCGTAGGGTTGAACGGCGGAGAGGTTCCCGCCGACGTCATCGTGGGACCGGACGGACGCGCCCGCGCCATCCGGCTAGTTAATGATTTTTCAGGAGAACTCAAATGAAAGCAGCTTACCGTATACTGGCGGTTGTTCCTCTGGTAGTACTGTGGGCAGCCGCGCAGGATGGCCCCGCACGGCTGGAAACCGTGATTCAGACTCGGCTGGGTGACCTAAAGCAGGCAAAGGTGATGGGAATCGGCGGCGCCGTGATGGGCCCAGCCGTCAAAAACGCGCCATACACGGCGGTCGAAGTCACCGAGAGCACACAGGTGCTGGGCGATGGCAACCGCATCCACCGCCTGACCGAAACCACGGTCAGCCGCGACAGCGAGGGCCGTGTGCGTCGCGAAACACCGGATCAGATTACGATCTGGGACCCGGTGGCCAATGTCAGCTACGCTCTCGATCCGAAGACTCAGACCGCGAGGAAGCTGCCTCTGGCGAAGGCTTTCATGTCTACCTCGGAGAAGAACGTGGCGGCCGTGCGCATGATGACGGTGGAGGCTGGCGGATTTGCGGTTGGCGACGGGCCGGTGCCGATGCCGGAGGGCGCCCAGATGGCCACGAATCGCGTTCGGCTGGGGAGAGGCGGCTTCAGTTTCGGATATGAGACTGGCAAATCGGAGTCGCTCGGCCAGCAGGTAATCGAAGGGGTCAGTGCCGAAGGCTCCCGTATGCATTCCACGATACCGGCCGGTGCGATCGGCAATGACCGGGCCATCGAGATCGTCTCCGAAAGCTGGTACTCGCCCGACTTGCAGACAACCGTCAGGAGTTTACACAGCGATCCGCGGATGGGCGAGGAAGTCTTTCAACTGACCGGCATCAGCCGCGTCGAGCCGCCGTCGACGCTGTTTCAGGTGCCAGCCGACTATCAGACGGCGAGCGGCAAATAGCTACTAGCCGATACCGAGTTCGTCGATCCGCTCCAGTGGCGTGCCGCACACCCCGCAGATCACCGCGCCGCAATCGCCGCACACCAGTGGTTCGGCGACCGGGCGGGCGCACCGGGGGCAGTAGAATTCCGCGGTGTGCTCGGCTTCGGACATACCGCGATTATCGTGCGGTCACTTGGCTGCCACGATGGAATCGACTTTGATGGCGTTGGTCTTCTGGTCGATCGTGCCGGTGACTGTCACCCTCTTGGCGGCGAACTGCTCCGGCGTTTTCTGATCGCTGAGTGTGTATGTCGTCTTGCCGTCCCAGAGCACATACTCAGCGCCGTGGACGTTCACGCACGCCTTGGTACATTCCGCGTCGTTACCCATGTTCATCGCTTTGTGGTCGCCCTTGGCGCAAGAACTGTCGGTAATGACGCCGGTAACGGAGGCGGCGAACGTGGTTCCCGCCGCGATTAGAACGAGTGCAAGCACTTTCTTCATCTTTCCCCTCTTCCCTCGATTTGGACGTCGCGGGCGGCGACCTCCACCCGGACGACAGCCGCCCCCATGGTTCTAATTTACTTCGCCGCCATTAGCGATTCCACCTTTGGGGTGCTGGTCTTTGTATGCAAGGTGCCGTGGACCATACTATCTTGCCGCCGAACTCGTCCGGTGCTTTCGAATGGCTGAGTTCGTAAGCCGTCCTGCGGTCATAGAGCATGTATTTTCGCGCTGTCGTTGGCGATTTTCGTCGGACACTGTCTAGAATAAACCCGGCAAGGAGACTGGATTTCGATAGGAGGAGTTCAGGCTGGGAGATCCGGGGGTGTGTGTACTCCTCTCTGACGAGTGTGACTTCACACGCAGGAACCTGGGCCTCGCGCTGTGCCAAGTGCCACAACTCGCAGGTGCGGACGCCCGGTTGCTGGAACCGGCTTTGACCAAAACGCGATAAGCTCTGTGCCCCCTGGCTCGGTGTGGAAAATTCGAGTTTGCGTTTTGTGGCAGCGTGGATGCGTCAGCGGATTGGCCTTGTGAGCCATTAGCGCCTGCGGACGGCAAAGGCAGTTCCCCAAAAACAACGCCGCGACTGCCGGCGCCTCGATGATCGAACTTCGAGAGCGCCCGGAATCGAAACTCGAGTGTCTCCCGTGTCGAAGACGAGGTGGTTGCCGGATCGATCACGTCTCCACCGCCCTCCTACGGGAATACCCTGAAGCGTTCACAATTTAAACTTTTCCGCTGGATGGCGCAACATTTGGACTCTTTACCCTGTTTACTATGTAGAAACGTTGTTGGGCCTGTTTCGCGTTTCGGCGAGCGGACTGTAACTCGCTGCTTTTGAACAGGAGATCGAGAACCTCGAGTTTGGCAAACCAGATGCCTTGTGTCGGGAAGCCCGGTGCGGTCCAGGCAAGCGGGGATGGTCCGTCTATCGGGGTTTGGAGTGATGGGGATATGACACAAGGCCTTCGTTTCGCGGTACTGATAACACTGGCTGGCTGGCGGCTGTTTGGGCAAAGCGCCGAGACAAGCGGATTTGCCTTCTACGAAAGATTTCAGGGCAGTGCCAGCTCGCTCGGCTGGGTAAATCAGCTCGACACCTCGGTCGGCTATAACTTTGGCGCCCATTTTTCACTGGATGCCGGTCTTCCCGTGTACTTTATCCGTCCTTCCAGTTCCACCATTGCGGCGACCGGGACGTCTTCGGCGAACGGAATCGGCAATGTCTATGCCCAACTCCGGCTGAGCGAGGCCGGCCGGATCGTGAATTTTGCCTCGACCTTAACCGGGACCGCGCCCACCGGAAGCAAGACGAACGGCTTCAGCACCGGCCACGCCACCGTCGATTGGAGCAATTACATCGAGCACAGCTTTTCTCAACTGACTCCTTTCATCGATGTAGGGATTGCCAACGCGGTGTCGGATACCATGTTTTTCATCCGGCCGTATACCACCTACGGAGTGGTGACTCATGTGGAAGGCGGCGCTCGCTATCGCCTGGTGCGGGGATTGAGTGTGGGTGTCTCGGGATTTGCCATCGAGCCATCCGGTGCGCAGACCGTGGTGAGCCGGCTGGTGCGGCGGTCGGCAAGCCGAACCACGACGGGAGGGACGTCCACGTCAGGAAGCAAAACCACGACGGGAGGGACGTCCACGTCAGGAAGCCGGACGAGTGGGAGCGGACAGCGCGACGTTTTCCAGAACACGAGTGTCACCACGGGTGCGGCCGATCTCGCTCGGGACAACGGGTTCTCTACTTGGCTGCAAATCGCTCCGGCGACCGGCGTCAGTCTGTATGCCGGCTACACGCGCAGCACGCACTTTGCTCTGAATACCGCTTTCTTCGGCATCAGTTTCAATTTGGGGAAGGCGATTCGTTCGCTGGGTATCTGACGGATCTGAGGTTACGATCGGCACCAAATAAGGCAAATGAGGAGGAAACAGACAATGCAACGAAGTTCGATTTGGACCGTGTCCCTGGCGGCCGCCCTGAGCTTGACCGGCGCGGCCTGGGCAGAGCATGAAGGTGGAGGCGGCCACGGACCCGCAGCGAGTCACGGCACAACGCCCACCTTTGCGAAGCAGCGCGGATCGGACGAAGGGCACGAAGCGCGCGAATCGCACTCGGGAGCGCAGAATGCCGGAGCCCATTCGGCGTCGACTTTCGCGGCCCGCCTGACGGCCCGCCTGGCGAACGATCCGACTCTCGCTGCCACTGTGAACAGCCTGCTGCCTAAAGGTATGAGCTTGACGGACGCCGCGAAGGGTTTCCGGAACCTGAGCCAGTTCCTCACCGCGCTGAACGCCGCTAAAGACTTGGGCATTGATTTTAAAACGCTACAAACCGACATGACCGGGCCGGGTCACGATTCGCTTGCCCAAGCCATTCTCGACCAGAAGCCCACGCTCGACGCGGCAACCCTCAAGACCGACATAACCAAAGCCCGAAACGAGACCAAAACTGACCTGCAAGCGGTGAGAGCCGCCGAAGACAAGGCTGAAGACGCCAAAGAGGCAGCCAACGAAGCAGCCGAGGACGCCAAAGAGGCAGCCAAAGAGGCGGCCGAGGAGGCCAATGAAGCGGCTAAGGCCCCGGCCGGTAGTTCCGCAACCGGCACGAGCACGACTAAACCGTAGCGCGCCGCGAGACGCCTGGAACTAGGCAAGTTGCCCACCTCCGACGAACCCCCCTGGCGTCCGGCGAGGATCCCTTTCCGGACGCCAAAACTTGCCTGGGGCTTCTCCTCTCTGACTGTTACACTGGTTAGCGTTGGAATCTCTCTATAGCCGCGCCGAACTCCTCGAACAAAGAGAACGATGGCGGCAGGCCGGGCGGACGCTGGTCTTCACCAACGGCTGCTACGACCTGCTGCATCCCGGTCACGTCCGGCTGCTGGAACGAGCCCGCTCGCTCGGCGACGTGCTGGTTGTTGGTTTGAACACCGATTCGAGCGTGAGGCTCTCGAAGGGCCCGGGAAGGCCCCTGACCCCGGAGCGCGAGCGAGCCGAGCTCCTGGCGTCACTCGAGGCGGTCGATGGCGTGGTTTTGTTCGATGAGGAAACACCGCGCGCGTTGATCGCCCGCCTGCTGCCGGACATTCTGGTGAAGGGCGCCGACTGGTCGCATTTCATCGCCGGCCGCGAGGAGGTGGAGGCTGCTAGCGGCCGGGTCGTTACGGTGCCGTTGGAACCGGGTTACTCCACCACCCGGACCCTGGAAAAGATTCTCAGCCAGCAACCTTGATTCATCCAGCCGTTCGAGACCTGTTTGTGGATCTGGGGAGGCATGCCGGCTTCCAGGAGGCGGTACGCCGCATCAACCGGGGCGGGAGCGTTTCCGTCTCCGGGCTGACCACGACTGCCAAGGCGCTCTATGCGGTGCTGCTATGGCAGGCCTCGGGCCGGCCGCTGCTGATTGTGGTGGACGGCAACAAGCAGGCTGAGGCCCTGTCCGAGGCGGTCCAGGCCTTCTTTTCTTTGGTGGCGTCCGACGAGCGGAACGAACCGCTGTTGCTCCCCGCGCTTGACGTGCTGCCTTTGCAAAACCTTTCGCCGCACGCCGAAATCTTGGAGCAGCGCGCGATCGGGCTGTGGCGGCTGGCCAACCAGCGTGTGCCCATCACCGTCGTGCCGGTCGCCGCCGCGCTGTTGCGCATCGCTCCGGCCGAGCACTACCGTCAGCTCGCCCTCAAGCTCCGCGTGGGCGACGATCTACCACTCGACGAAGTGGTGGAGCACCTGGAAAGCATTGGCTACGAACGGCGCGAGCCGGTTGAAATGGTCGGCGAGTTTTCGGTGCGGGGCGGCATCCTGGACGTGTTCTCCCCGGAAGCTTCCAAGCCCGTCCGCATCGACCTGTTCGGCGACCAGGTGGAATCGATCCGCCGTTTTGACGTGGAGTCGCAGCGCTCGGTCCTCAAGATTGAAGACTGCGCGCTGTTGCCCTTGGCCGAGTACCAGCGCTCGCGTGCGCTTCTGACCCAACTAAACGAACGGATGCAAGACGCCGGCTTTCCGGGACGGGATCTCGCTCCGGCCGGCATGCCGTTTCCCGGCTGGGAACTGCTGTCGGCGATGGTCCGGCCCCGCAATTGTTCGGTCTTTTCCTTGCTCGAATCGCCGGTCATCGTCTGGGACGAGCCCGAGCAGGTCCACAGCGCGGCCGAGCGCTTCTGGAAGAGACTGGAGCAGATCGAGCGATCCCCGGTGTATGATCCGGACAAAATCTACTTCCGCTGGGACGAGCTGAAACGCCAGGCGTCGCCGGCGGCCGAAGCCGAGTTCAAGGAACTGGATTTCGGAGTCCCCGACGATGCCGCCATTCACATCGCCACTCGCCCGTGTTTGTCCTTCCATGGCAATATGCAGGTGGCGATCGCGGAGGCCCGTAACCTGGTGGAAGCGAGCACCCGCGTCGCGTTCTTCGCTTCCTCGACCGGCGAGGTCGAGCGCGTTGCCGACATCCTGACCGAGTACGGGATTGCCTACCAACTCGGCCTCGATCAGAATGACGCGACTCCCGCCTACTTAGCGGAGCGCGCCTACCTGGCCGGAGAAGTCGCGAGCATCTACGTCATCAAAGGTCTGGTCCGGCACGGCACGGCCTTCCAGGAGTCAAAGCTCGTGGTCTTCGGTTCCGAGGACCTGTTCGACACCTCCGAGCTGGTGGCGCGTGCTCCGGCCGGGAAGGCCGCGTTGGCCGCCTTTTCCCCCGATCTGATCGACCTCAAACCGGGAGATTACGTGGTGCATGCCGAGCACGGCGTGGCACAATACCGGGGGCTGCGCGAGATTTCGCAAGGCGAGGCCAAGGGCGACTACATGCTGCTCGAATACGCTGCCGAGGCCAAACTCTATGTGCCGCTCGCGCGCATGGACCTGGTCCAGCGGTACCGCGGCGCCGGCGAAGCCCGGCCTGTCCTCGACCGCATGGGCGGCGCCACATGGACGCGCACCAAGACCAAAATCAAAGCCAAGATGCGCGACATGGCCGATGAGCTGTTGAAGTTGTATGCTTCGCGCCAGGTAGCCGAGGGGTTCTCGTTTTCCACCGACAGCAACTGGCAACGCGAGTTTGAGGATGCCTTCGAGTTCTCCGAAACCCGTGACCAGATCACCGCCATCAAGGAGATCAAGCGCGATATGGAAAACCCGCAGCCAATGGACCGGCTGTTGTGCGGCGATGTCGGCTTCGGCAAAACCGAGGTGGTCATGCGGGCCGGCTTCAAAGCACTGGGCGACGGCAAACAGGTGGCGGTACTGGCCCCCACCACCGTGCTCGCGTTCCAGCACTTTGAAACCTTCAAACGGCGTTTCCAGCCGTTTCCCGTGCGGGTCGAAATGTTCAGCCGGTTCCGCTCGCCTAAAGAATTGAAGGCCGCTTTGGCCGATCTGGGCGAGGGCAAAGTGGACATCGCCATCGGCACCCATCGCCTGCTTTCGCGCGACGTCGCCTTTCGCGACCTCGGCCTGGTGATCGTCGACGAAGAGCAGCGCTTCGGCGTCAAGCACAAAGAGCGGCTCAAACAACTAAAGCGAGTGGTGGACGTGATCAGCATGAGCGCCACCCCCATTCCCCGCACGCTCCACATGTCATTGCTCGGTTTGCGGGACATGTCGGTCATCGAGACGCCGCCCAAGGACCGCCTCGCCATCCACACGGTCGTGGCACCGTCTCAGCCGGCGCTCATTCATTCCGCCCTCGAACTCGAGTTGGGCCGCGGCGGGCAGGTCTACTTTCTGCACAACCGCGTCGACACGATCTGGCAGCGCGCGGCCATGATCCAGGAACTGACTCCGCAGGCTCGGATCGGCGTGGGTCATGGTCAAATGGGGGAGGCCGAACTTGAGAAGACCATGCTCCAGTTCATGCACCACGAGTTCGATATCCTTGTTTCCACGACAATTATAGAAAACGGCCTGGATATTCCCCTGGCAAATACTATAATTATCGAAAATGCAGAACGCTACGGGCTCTCTGAGCTCTATCAGTTGCGCGGTCGGGTGGGGAGGTCCAACCGGCGAGCCTATGCCTATCTGCTGGTTCCACCGGACACGGAACTGACCGAGGTGGCGCGGAAACGGCTGGCGGCATTAAAGGAGTTCAGCGATTTGGGCGCGGGCTTCAAGATCGCGGCGCTCGATCTCGAGTTGCGCGGCGCCGGAAACCTGCTGGGCGGAGAGCAGCACGGCCACATCAACACGGTGGGCTTCGACACCTATGTGCGCCTGCTCGATGAGACGGTCCGGGAACTGAAGGGCGAACCGGTCGCGCCGGAGATCCATTCCGCGCTCAACCTGGGCCTGGATATTCGGATCCCGTCCGACTATATCTCCGACGAAAATCAACGGTTACGTGCCTATCGTCAAATTGCCAGCGCCACCAATGCCACCGAGCGCGACCGGATCGCGAAGGAACTCGAAGACCGCTACGGACCGGTGCCCGAGGCGGTCAGAAACTTGATCGACTATTCCGCCCTGAAGACGGCGGCCGAGCAGGCTGGAATCGAGGCCATCGATCGCCGTCCAAACCTGCTCAACATCAAGTTCCACAAGGAAACCCCGGTCGATCCGGCCCGTCTGATGAACATCGTCAGCCAGGCCCGGGGCGCGCAATTCTCGCCGGCCGGTGTGCTGATTCTGCCCTTGGACCACCGCACCGGCGCGGCCGAAATCCTCCGGTTCTTGCGGGAAAGACTGGACGAGTTGCGCCCCATCGAAACGTCCCCCTCGAACTAGAGAGTTCTCTCGATCGAGTAAACCACCCTCGCCTAACTAAAAGCGAGGGCTTGTGACGCAATCCGTCCGGGTCGGCAGGCGAGACCTTGACGGTGACGGTCAGTCGCGTAATTCAAGTCTAAAACAAGACCAACTTCAAGTTAACCGCCTGAAAGGCGGTGGTATCAGACCCGGAATTTAGATCATGAATGGAACCTTGTCCCCCTTCCGTGGTATCGATAGCTTATCGCTAGTCTGCTTAAGGCACACGGAGGCGCCTCTGTTTCAAGACGAGTCTAAGGCCACATGGAGTTAGCGATTCAACCCAGCGACGTGCGGGCGGCGGCGGAGCGGATCCGGCCTCTGGCGCGCCGCACACCCCTGGTTCGCTCGGCGGGCTTTGATGCGGAAGCCGGCGCGCGTGTGTTTTTCAAATGTGAAAATTTTCAGAAAGGCGGGGCTTTCAAGATCCGCGGCGCAGCGAACCTGATCCTGTCGCTGCCGCCAGCCGCGCTGGCGCGCGGGGTGGTGGCGTATTCTTCCGGGAATCACGCCCAGGCCGTTGCCATCGCGGCCGGCCATGTAGGCGCCCAGGCGACCATAGTCATGCCGCGGGACGCGCCGCGTTCGAAGATGGAGTCGACGCGGGCTTATGGCGGCCGTATCATCACCTACGACCGCGCCACGGAGAGCCGCGAGGCCATTGCGGATCGTATTCAAAAAGACACCGCAGCGACGCTGGTGCCACCCTTCGATCATCCGATGATCATGGCCGGGCAAGGGACGGCGGCGCTCGAGCTTCTCGACGAAGCCGGTCCTCTCGACGCGGTCATTACGCCGGTTGGGGGCGGCGGCCTGCTTTCCGGTTGCGCCACCATCGCTAAGGAGCTCGAGCCGGCGATCCGCGTGTTCGGCGGTGAGCCAGAAGGGGCCAACGACACCTTCCTTTCTCTGATGGCGGGCGAGCGCATTGCGGTCCAGCCGGACACCATCGCCGACGGATTACGCGTCCCGAAGCCGGGAGTGCTGACGTTTCCCATCGTACAGCGCCTGGTAGAACGGGTCGCACTCGTCACCGATGACGAGATCCGGGCCACCGTGCGGTTTCTGCTGTTGCGGCTGAAGATCCTGGTCGAACCGAGTGGCGCCGCCGGAGCGGCGGCCGTGCTGTTTCACAAGCTGCCCCGCGAGCTGCGGACCATCGGCGTGGTGCTTTCCGGCGGCAATATCGACTTTGAAGACCTCACGCGCTACGCTCCGCCCGTGACCGAAACGTGACAGACACCCGACAGAACCGGCATCGGGCCCGTGTAGAAACCGCTTTCACCAAGTGTCCATTCATGCTCGCCGATGCCGACGTTGCGCTAGCTAGATCATGCGGCTGGCGTTTGGGCAGTCACGAAGAAGAATCGGTAGGCCAGACGATCGGTTCGCTAAAATCCGAGTGTGGCCCGCGTCCTGATGGTCTCCTCGGAAGTTGCTCCGCTTGCGAAAACGGGTGGACTGGCGGACGTGGTGGCTTCGCTGCCGCCGGCCCTGCGCGCCATCGGCGACGAAGTGGCGGTGGTGATCCCCCGCTACGGCTTCATCGATCTCAAGGGACTGCGGCGTGTCTACGATCACCTGCCGGTTTTCCTCGGCCCGGCGCGGTATGACACATCGATTTTTCTCTCCCAGGGGGAGGATCCGCTCTATCTGGTCGATTGTCCGGACCTTTTCGGCCGTCAAGGTCTGTACGGAGAAAACGGGGCCGACTACCCCGATAACCACATTCGTTTCGCCGTGCTGGCCCGGGCCGCGCTGGCGGTAGCCCGATATCTCTTTAAGACCGATATCTTTCACTGCCATGACTGGCAGAGCGGCCTGGTCCCGGCTTATCTCGGAACCACCTTCGCCGGCGACCCAACCTTCCTGGGAGCGAGAACGCTCTTCACGATTCACAACTTGGGGTACCAGGGCTTGTTTCGCAGCCAGGCTCTGGGAGAAGCGGGCCTGGACCCCAGTGTTTACCGTCTCGAGGGTGTGGAGTTTTTTGGAAAGCTCAGCTACATCAAAGGCGGGATCGTATTTGCTGATGCGCTGAATACGGTGAGTCCGACCTATGCGCGCGAGATCCAGACGCCGGAATTTGGTTTCGGCCTCGATGGCGCGCTTCGCGCTCGGGCCGGGGCCCTCACTGGCATCCTCAACGGCGCAGACTATTCGGTGTGGGACCCAGAATCCGACCCGTTGATCCCGGCCCGTTATTCGGCCCGAGACCTGGCGGGCAAACGAGTCTGCAAGCAGCAACTGCTGTCGGAGTTTGGCTTCGCGGCCCATGCGATAAAGCGGCCTCTGGCGGGCGTGGTCTCCCGCCTGACCCGCCAGAAAGGCGTGGACCTAATTGCCGCTATCGCGGATGATTTGGTTTCCCACAATCTCTACTTGGTGGCGCTCGGCCGAGGTGAGCCGGAAGAGGAAAATCGTTTCCGCGAGATTGCCGCCCTACACCCCGGCCGGATTGCGGTCCGGTTGGGTTTCGATGATGCCTTGGCGCACCGCATCCAGGCCGGCGCGGATCTGCTCCTGATGCCCAGCCGGTACGAGCCAGGTGGTTTGAGCCAGATTTACAGCCTCAAATACGGTACCATCCCGGTGGTGCGCGCGACCGGCGGCCTGAATGATACTATCGATGATGGCACCGGGTTCAAGTTCGCGGATGACTCCGGGCCGGCGCTGTTGGCGGCGATCCTGGAGGCCGCCCGGGCTTTTTCCCAAGCGGAGTTTTGGAGGTCCCTGATCGTTCGTGGGATGGGGAAGGATTTTTCCTGGAAGCGGTCGGCTGGCGCGTATTCGGCGCTCTATCGGCAACTTCTAGCGACGAGGCGGAGCGCTTGAATCCTTTCGTTCCGGCTCGATTCTAATGATGCTAGGAGACAAAATGGCAGGGCAGAACACATTGACCTTTACCGACGAGAGTTTCGACACGGATGTATTGCGGTCGGACGTTCCGGTTTTGGTGGACTTTTGGGCTGAATGGTGTGGCCCGTGCCGGCAGATGGCGCCCACCATCGACGTTGTGGCGCATGAGTACGCGGGCAAAGCGAAAGTCGGAAAGCTCGACGTCGACTCCAACGGAAACACCGCGATGCGTTACAACATCCGCGGCATTCCCACCTTGCTGCTGTTCAAGGGTGGCAACGTGGTGGAGCAGCGCGTCGGCGCAGTCGGCAAAGCGGAAGTGCAGAAGATGCTCGACCCGCACGTCGGTGACTGACCGAAACGAGATCTTGGAGTTGCAGCCGGGGCCTTGCCGCCTCGGTTTTTTTTATGGAGCGGCAACCGGCAATCGCGGCCGTAACTCGTCGCCTGTGGCCGTGGCTTCTCTAGTTCGAGAAGCCGGAGTGGAGGCCGTCGAGCGAGTTGAGGCGCAACGAAACAAATTCTGGGTGAGTTGTCTGGCTTGTTCCTCGTCCGCCGGCGGTTGGGAACGCGCCCGCGTATCGAAAAGCCGTCGCGCCGTTCGTCCGCAGCTTCAGGTGGTACAGTTAGTTAGCCTCGCCCGGGGGTGAGTTCTCCGGAGCCTTCGTCTTTTTCAGGCAGCGACACCGCGATCGCTCCGATCAACAACCCTTGGCTTGGACTGAAAACCAGGTGCCCCGAAGGCGGGCCTCATGGTTCGTTGGGACGAAGCGGGAGATTGCCGGACAGGTCGTCCAGCATCTGCTGTTCGGCAGGGGTAAACCGGTTGCGGAACCCCTCGCTCGCCAGACGCGCCTGGCGCTCGTTTTCGGGGAGGCGGCGCAGCTGCTGGAAGGCGGCGCGCACCATCCTTTGGCGATCATCGGGAAGCTGGTTGACGGCGTGGATCTGGCGGCGCACCAGATCCTGCTTATCCGGCGGCAGGCTCGCGAACGTGCGGCCGAGCTGGAGCTGGCGTTCCTGCTCTTGCCTAGGGAGGCTGTTGAACTGTTCGAGACGCTGGCGAATCTGCGCCTGGCGTTGCGGGGGCAACTTTTCAAGCGCCCGCTCCCGCTCTTCCGGCGACATGCGCATGAGCTGCTGGACAACGCCGGCCGGATTGGCCATCCTCGGGGCGCGGCCCGGCTTCGAGCCAGGGCCAGCCCGGGGCTCCCGCGGCGCATTCTTGGCGGCCTGCGGCGGCCCCGCGGGCGCGGCTTTCCGCTGGGCGAGAAGGGCCGGCGCCAAAGCCACCATCAGAATTCCGGCGAGGCGGCGAGGATGAGCCATTCGACGCGCCGCTCGGCTAGAGTTCACCCGCATCCGTTCGAGCCGCGCGCGTAAAGTCGCTCAACATCTTCATGTCATCGAAGGCGTTCTCCACCTGCTCGGGCTGCAGATTCTGGACTTGAGACGCCGGCAGCTGCGGGTCGGGCGGAGCGCCCGGACGCTCCAAAATCAATCCCACCGCCACCATCAGACAGGCGGCCGCTGCGAGCGGCAGTCCGGGACGAAGGAGCATCGACCCCAGCCATCGGTTCCACCACACGGCTGGTTCCTTCTCCATCCTCCGGAAGAGGCGCCCGTCAAAATCGCCCGCCACCGGAGGCGTCTGCCAGGCGTCCAATGCCTGCCAGACCGCCCTCTGGCCCTCCACGAATTCGCGGCAAGCCGAACACGATTCCAGGTGCCGCTCTAGCGCGACGGCACGCGATAATTCCAGTTTGCGGCCGCTGTAAGCCAGCAGCTCGCTTTGTTCCCCAATTTCAATCGGACACATCATGACCAACCTCAAACGTGCTTCGAACTCAGGCCATATGGGCCAACCGGTTGCGCAGCGTTTCGTACGCCCGGAAAAGTAACGACTTTACCGCAGATTCCGAGCAGTTCAAGACCCTCGCGATCTGCGTGTATTCCATGTCTTCGTATTTATGCATCAACACCGCGGCCCGCTGCTTGTCGGGCAAACCGGCCACGGCACGACGGACTTCATCGAGCCGTGCCTCCCTCACCATGCTCTGCTCGACTGACGGCCGCCCATCACAGACCTCACGGACGGGAGCCTCCGAGACGTCCGCGTCCAGCCGGGTCTCCATCCGCTGGTTCTTTCCGTCGCGCAGGGTGTTCAAGGCGAGGTGGGTTGCGATTCGGAATAGCCAGGTCGTGAATTTGGCTGTCGGCTCGTAGGTCGTCCGCGAACGGTACACGCGCAGGAAAACTTCCTGCGCCAGCTCCTCGGCCACCGCCTGGTTCTGCACCATGCGGTATAGGAAGTGAATGACCGGAGAGCGGTGTTTCTCAAGCAACACACCAAAGCTCGCACCATCCCCCTGTTTGACCCGGATCATTAACTGAGTGTCACAATCCAGGGCCGCAGCCACACTCGCCATATTGCTGTTAACCCGTTCCATCGGCCGAGGTTGCGTCCCGATCTGAAAACTCGCGCATTCCCCCTTTAAAACTGGCTCATTCCCCCTTTAAAGATCGTTCCATGAGCCGTCGGACCGCCTCCCGGGGATCCAGGCCGAAGTGGAGAATCTGATACATTTGCTCGGCGATCGGCATTTCGACCCCGCACCTTCCGGCCAGCTCGACGGCGGCCTTTGTCGTTTTGATCCCTTCAGCGACCATCTTCATGGAGCCAACGATCTCCTCCAGTGTACGTCCGCGCGCCAGCTCGATGCCGACCGAGCGGTTGCGGCTGAGTTCTCCGGTGCAGGTGAGCACCAGATCACCCAAACCCGCGAGGCCGGAAAGAGTTTGCGCGCGGCCCCCCAGAGCCACCACCAAACGCGTCATTTCTGCCAATCCCCGGGTGATGATCGCAGCCAAGGGGTTGTGGCCAAGACCCATACCCTCGACCACTCCTGCCGCAATTGCGATGACATTCTTAATGGAACCGCCAAGTTCGACGCCGATGAGGTCTTCGCTGCTATAGAGGCGGAAGGTGGGCCCGGCAAACGCCGCCCGGAGGCAGGAGGCTAGACGAGCATCGCTTGAGGCCACCACGAGCGCGGTCGGCTTTCGTGCGGCGACCTCCCGCGCGAAGGTAGGTCCCGACAGGGCGGCCACCCTGGGAACCCATCGGGAAGAAACCACATCATGGATTATCTCCGACGGTCGTAGTAGAGTGTCGTTCTCCAATCCCTTAGTAGCGCTGACAAACACCATGGTTTCCGATAGAAAGCCGAGCATTTGCTGGTAAATCGAGCGAACCAGATGGGAGGGTATCACGCTGACGACGATCCCCGCATCACGAACCGCGGCAGAGAGGCTGCTGATAATAACTACATTAGTAGGGACTCTGAAACCAGGCAGATAGATATCATTTTCCCTGGTCGCCTGCATGCGGGATGCGAGGTCGGCTTCATACACCCACAGTCTCATCTCGGGAAAGCGGGGAGCAAGCACGACCGCCAGAGCGGTCCCCCAGCTGCCCGCACCGATGATGGCGAGCGGCTTCACTCCCGCTTGGCTCCCAGGCTGAAGGTGTGCTCGGACCCCTTCCGTAACCGCTGAATGTTACTCCTATGGCGGTAGATCACAAAGGCCGCCGCCAGGACCGCTGCCCCCAACACCGGCCACGATGCCTGCGCGATCAGCCAGGCCGCTAGAGGGAACGTCGCGGCGGCGACAATCGATCCGAGGGAGATGTGGCGGGTCCAGGCCGCCACGGCCAGGAACACGACCACGA
>Ga0306925_10001434_pt1 | contig 19540 bp, 12 predicted proteins | sample flu12Cox44000176_FD_203755 | JGI IMG/M metagenome (GOLD analysis project Ga0306925, IMG submission 203755) | Lab enrichment of tropical soil microbial communities from Luquillo Experimental Forest, Puerto Rico - flux8day.12C.oxic.44.000.176 (v2)... | ecosystem: Environmental > Terrestrial >... | reverse complement strand
CGGGCGGAATTTCAAGGCCAGCCGCAATGCAGGAGTGTAGATCTGGCGAAGCAGGCGCACCACGATGGTTTCGGTTTCCTTGACGTGTTCTGGCAACAGGATCGAAGCAAGGACGGGAGTGATGGTGAAGGTGGCGATCAAGGCCCCAGCCAGAGCGTACCCGTAGGTGCGCGCCATGGGGCCGAATATCTGCCCTTCTACGCCCTGCATGGTGAATAGGGGCACGAATCCGGCCACCATGATGAGCGCGGAGAACAGAACCGCTTTGTCTATCTGCACAGCGCTAATCAGAATCAGACGCAAACGATCGGTCCAGCCAGGTATGCTGCTGGCGTGCAGTAACGTTCGAGTCGGATCGGGTCCCCAATGACCGTCCCGAAGCTGTTGCAGGAGAGTTTGTCTTTGCTCGGCACCTGCCTGAAAGTTGCGGAAGACGTTTTCCACGAGGACGACGGCAGAATCTACGATGATTCCGAAATCGACCGCTCCCAGCGAAAGCAGATTGGCGCTCTCTCCAAGTATCACGAGCAGAATGATGGCGAAAAACAATGCGAATGGGATATTTATGCCGACGATGATGGCGCTGCGCAGATTGCCGAGGAAGATCCATTGGATGAGGAAGACCAGCAGGCAACCGAAGATCAAGTTGTGTAGCACCGTGTGCGTCGTCACAGCGACCAGCGATGCGCGGTCGTAGTAAGGTACAACCTTGATTCCGGGAGGCAGGCTGCCGTCATGGTTAAGCCGCTCAATTTCTGCTTTGACCTTGGGGATCATGACATTGGTCTGCTCGGTTCTCCGCATCACGACAATCGCCCCCACAATGTCGTCATCGTCATCGCGGCCCAAAATGCCAAGCCGTGGCCGATAGCCGACGTCGACCTTGCCTACATCTTTTACCAATACTGGCACGCCGTTACGCTGGTTCAGGACTACGTTCTCGATGTCGGCAACGTGGTAGCCCTGTGTCAGATCATCGCTGCCCCCGTCATCGATTAATCCAACCCCGCGAATATTGATGGACTGCTGCCCTATGCGAATTTCGCGTCCACCAACATTGAGGTTCGCATTTCCCAACGCGGTTATAATTTGCGGCACCGTGACGTTGTAGGCTTCCAGTTTGTGGGGATCGACCTGGACCTGGAATTCCTTCGTTGGACCGCCCCAACTGTTGACCGCCGCAATGCCGGGAATCGTCAACAACCGGCGTGCAACGATCCAGTCCTGCACGGTGCGGAGATTCATGATTCCAAAATGCAGCGGTCCGACGACCTGGTAGCGGTAGATTTCTCCCGTTGAACTGTTGGCCTGGATTGTGGGGACCAATCCACCCGGTAAGCTCACGTTCTGCTGAATAGCCACGGAAGCCTGCGCGACGGCAAAGTTGTAGTCAACGCCATATTTGAAGACGACGCGGACAAACGACAATCCGTAAAAGGAGGTGGAGCGAATAATGTCGATCCCTGGCGTTAGATAGAGCCCAATCTCGATGGGCCGCGAATAGTAACGCTCCATCTCTTCGGCCGAGAGGCCCGGAGCCTGTGCCGTGATTTCCAGAATGACCGGAGTCGGGTTCGGATAAGCTTCGATGTTGAGTAACCTGAACGCGACGAACCCCGCCCCAGCGAACAACAGCAGTGCCACCACCACAATTGCACGGCGGCTTAGGCAGAATGCTATGAGAGACTTGAACATGACTGCTTGTCTTTAATCTCGATGAGCTTTGTCCGATCTAGTCCGAAGGCGGAGCTGCCAGCATGTTGCTGAGAAACACCGCGCCATCGCTCACCACCAACTCTCCAGGCCGCAAGCCTTCAAGAACCTGAACCTCGTCGTTGGTTCGCAGACCTGTCTGGATGACCCTCTGTGTAAAGCGATGGCGATCGGTCGTTACCCAAGCGGTCATCGTGCCGTCCGGTTCGCGCACCACACCATTGGCGGGGATCGCTGTAGCTTCCACTGGGCCTTGGACGTGAATCACGAAATTGGCCAGCATTCCAGGTCGCAGCTCATTTCTCGGATCAGCTACTTCGGAGCGGACAGTCACACGATGTGTGTTGGGATCGACGCTTGGATAGATTTTGGAGATTTTGCCTTGGAATACGCGATCGGGATAGGCCAATACCTTAACGGCAACAGGCTCCCCAATGCGAAGCAGAGACAGTTCGCCTTCGACAACATCCGCTAGCATCCACTTGACACCAACATCGGCGACTGAGTAAGGCGCCGGAGCATTGCCGGGTTGCGCCAGCAACCCGATCGGTGCGTTGAATGATGTGATTTGGCCGGCTATGGGGCTGCGTACCACCAGCGCGTTGTCGATCTTGCGTGAGGCAATTATTTGGTCGATTTCCGCGTCCGTCTTTCCAAAGACGCGGACTGCGTCGCGCGCAGCCTTCAGAGCACCTTCCGCAGTGTGCTGATCCGTTGTCGCCTGCTCCAGTTCCCGCTCGGAAACCCCGTTTGTCCCGTTCAGGTCTTTGACCCTGGCTAGTTCCTTACCGGTGAGTTCCAGAGTCGCAGCCGCACTTATCAAGGTTGAGCTGGCCTGAATAAGGTCGGGGCTTTCAATCATGTAAAGCGGTTGTCCCTTTTGGACTTGGTCACCCAGTTCTGCCTGTGCCTTAATGATCTTTCCCTGGTAGGACGGAAACACCTGAACGGAAAGATCGTCAGCGAAGCTGATAGTCCCGACCGTTTCTTTCTCGACAGGGAATAAGTACGTTCCAATCGTTTGGATCTTGATCGAGCTCAATTGGCTGGGCGTAAGTTCAAGGGAGGTTACCGGGTCGTGGGATGCAGGTGCTCTGGTATCCCGCTCCGTCTTCGTGCCTTCGCCCTTACCGGCTTCTGATTTCAGGACAATTACAGCGAGCAAAAGACACGTAAACACGATTACCGCAATCATGGTCGCTTGCTTGAGCGGCATCCCGGGTTTCATAGGTTTCTCCAGCACTTGTGGTTCTTGCCGCCATCTCGTTTTCTCAGGTTGCGCGAATTGCGTGCCGTGTCCGGTGCCTTCTGGCGTCTTACACGGCAGAACCATCCGGTCGTCGAAAGACCGAGTTCCGCAGGCCCTGACAACGACGGCGACGTGCAACAGCATAGCCAACAGGGCAATGAAGGCGAGTACCTGGCTGTTCAGCGTCTCCCGTTTTTACGTCAGCTTTTCGAGACCGCATCTGCCTGCTTGGTCGTAGCACCGCGGGCACGACATCCCTGCCGCTTTCGTCTTGCGGCTGTAGAGAGAGACGCTGTACCCTCATTTAGACATGACTGTGCTGTACGGATAGGCACTCAAATGGGCAACGACCACCAATATTTCGATCTCCGGCACGCAAGTGCCAAACCAATCGCTTAGACAACGCCTCGCGATGAACACCGCACCGAAACTCGTCCAATCTGCTGATTCTGCAGGCCAATCTTCCGACCAAAATCGTTTGATTGGCTTCAAAGAACCCGACCACAGGCGCGATAATCGAGGTATAGCCGCCGAAGTGATGCCTCGTGTTGACTGGATTTGGGACCCGCGAAATCGCACACCTACGCTGATAGCGAGTGGGGCGGTGGTGCTGGCAATCGCTGCCGTGGACTGGTGGACCAAGCCCTACTTTTCTTTAGGGTTTCTCTATCTATTCCCCATCATGATGGCCGCCGGGTTTCTCCCGAGGTGGGCAACTGTGTTGATGGGTATCGCTTGCGCATTGCTGAGCGAGCGCTTTAGCAATCTCGATCCGGCGGACTTTTATATTCGACTTGGCTTCGAAGCATTAGCATTGTGCGGTTGTGGCCTTCTGACTTCAGAAGTTTTGCGCAACCGACGCTTAAGCCAGGAAGCACAGGAGCGTATTCGGGTACTAGTGGAGACCAGTCCGGCCGCGATTGTAACTGTCGATCAGCGGGGTTTTGTCGAACTGGCAAACAAGTCGGCGGCCGAAATGCTTGCCCCTCGTGACGGTGATCTCATCGGACAACCCATTGCAGCTTTCTTGCCGGAGCTGCATCACGCGCTACGGCCCGAAGAGGGGCCACAATTTCGCGCGTCTATGCAGTGTCTTGGCCATCGCGGCAATGGGGAATCGTTCCCTGCAGAGGTGTGGTTTTCTACCTACAAGGAAGGCGTGATTCCAAAACTCGCCGCAATTATCGCCGATCTGAGCGAAGAACAAGACTCAGCGTCGTCGGGTGGTGGGTTGGGCTCGCCAGATGAGGATAGGGCTCCGCTCAACAGTCGCGAGCTGGAGGTGCTTCGGTTGGTTGTTCAAGGCTTGGCTAACAAGGAAATCGCAGCGCAGATGTCGATTTCCGAAAGCGGCGTCAAGAATACCCTCCAGCAATTGTTTGCAAAGACCGAAGTTAGGACTCGGAGCCAGTTGGTCCGAGTGGCTCTGGAGCGGTACCGGGACTTGCTATAAACGCTCAGATTAAGGCTTCCAGTACCTCTCCTAAACCTCGCCTATTGTCCGCTCTTAACAACACCAAGCGAACCGAAGCCGCCGACTAATGAGATGGTCCGCCGCCTGGATTACGCTCGAGTGGACACACCCTCACCCCTTACATCTTTTCACATTCGGGCCATTACGCCGCGGCAGACCTTAAAACTAAGTGGATTAGCCTAAGCAGATCGGACTAGGGTTTTAGAGGCTGACGCCTAGGAGGCGGAGTGTCTTGCCAGGCACTCCGCGGGGTAATCCTAGGCGTCGCGAAGAGAGGAGTTACGTGCAGTAATATGTATTGAACGAGTTGAAGAGCATGGGGTCTTTCGGATTATTGAGAGAAGTTACATAAGTCAATCGCAATCTGGAGGACAGGACCGCCCAAGTTCCGACACGACGTAACATTGAGCCCCGGCGGAGAACGTGCCCCCTCGGCTGCGTGATCAGCAATTCCCCAATAAAAGAGGCAATCGCTCGGTTGCGTCATTGGTCATTTTCGTTTTTTCAACCCGTGACCTCTGGTGGGTCTCACTGACCAGCGCGATGGACAACAGGGAGGCTAGGGACCTCTGCTGAACGCTCGCAGCTGAGGGCTCTAAAGTATTTTGGCCATACTGGGAGCCGTTTGGAGTTGTTCCAGGCGTGCCTAACGCCGTAAGTGGGCTGCCTGGGGAAGTCATTGATTCTGTGGAGGACAACGGAATCGTGTGGCTCAACTGCCAAAACAAGACTTTGATCTACCGCGTCAGGCGCTGCCGCCTGCCTAAAATCTGACCGCCTCGTCGAAGCGGGCTCATGCGATAGACAGTCTATTGGTTTCGTTCGATCGCTCTCACCACAGCAAGAAGACCCTCAATTACATGGGTTTCGACCAGCCTCATAAGGGCGCTGGAGAGGGCGTGTTAGCAACTTGCGTGAGGTATCGAGACCGAGAGACCAGAGGGCATCACGGAACGCTCGAGGCGATTAGAGGCAAGTGACCCCGAATCCATTGCGGTGGTTCCATTTTGACGTTTCGTTGACGGCCTCGAACACACGTGTGTTGCCCCGGTGGGCGGGGATGACGTTTTATCGGGTTCCAAATTGCCGACTGATTTGCGTAACACCTGGCAACAATCTGTAAGACCCAACTGCCTGTTAAGTAGTTCCATGTAGGTCTCTATACAACTGTTTTAGCGATGCCCATGTCTCCAATTTCTGGCTCTCGCCTTATTCGCCTTGATTCGCTTTACAGAAACCATAGGGCACGCGGCGCTCTCTCGTCCGGCAATCGGCCAGAGAGCAAGACCAAGAGAGACTGCGAGATGGCAACGTTGGAACTTGAAAGAGCTGTATCAGCGCCTAGCTTCGCCTCGCTGCCGGACGCGGCAGGCTGCTCTAAGTATTTCAGTACAAGTTTGGTCGCGCAAGCGGTTCTGCTGGTCGTGCTTACCAGACTACCGTTCTTGTGGGTTGCTCCGGTTTTGCAGCCGGTTGACGTGCACGACAGTGTTCATCTGGTTGCGCCCGATCTCACACCGCCGCCACAAAAGCACCATGAGCCTATAGCGGTTCAGAAACCGCCTGTCCCACTGCCAAAACCCAAAGTTGCGCCGAAGCTAGAAGTACGACTGCCTGAGCCCAAGCCGCCTGTGATCAAAACTCCACAAAAGCCAGTGGAAGTCGCGAAGGCCACTCCGCCGCCGATTCCAGCGCCGAAAATCCCGCGGCGTGTCGTTTCCACAGACTTCGGGAGTTCGGCCCCTGTCACCCTGCGGAAGCCCGTGCATCAGGTCCAGACCGGAGGCTTTGGCGACCCAAACGGAGTTCCACCAAATTCCAACAGTCCAACCAGCAAAGGGCCGATGATTGCGAAGCTCGGGTCGTTCGATCTGCCGAGTGGGCCGGGTACCGGTAACGGCACGGGCGGCGCTACCGGTGCGAAGGGAACGGTCGCCAGCGCAGGATTCGGAAATGGTATCGCCGGACCCGGACAAGGCGGCGTGGGACCTGCCAGCCAGAGGAAGGTGCACGGGACCAATTTCGGTTCAGCCGATCCTCCGCCTGCTCCTGAGACACCGAAGCGTCAGGCGTCCACCAGCACCACTAAGGACACACCGGTTTCGCTGTTGAGTAAGCCTACCCCGGTATACACGGCTGAAGCTCGCCAGAAGAAGATCGAAGGCGATGTGGAACTCGACGTGGAGTTCACTGCGTCAGGACAGGTTCACGTGCTCCATGTAGTACAGGGGCTTGGCTATGGACTGGATGAAGCGGCTGTTGCCGCCGCCCAACAAATCCGTTTCAGCCCTGCGCGCCGAGATGGGCAGGCAGTCGATTCGCATGGTCGTCTCAGGATCGTCTTCCGTTTGTCATAAAGATTTGGAGGCTTGGATGTTGAAATTCCGGCGGTATCGTTTAAGCCTGGTGGTATTAGGGCTCTTTGTACTCTGCAGCGGTCTCGATGGCGTTGCAAAAAAGAAAACTCCTCCCCCGCAAACCGAGGTCTGGAATTCGGATCCTAAGTTCGACATGATCATCGACAAGATCACGATCCAGGAATCGGCGTTTGTAAAAAATCTGAAGGATTACACGCCGATCGTAGAGACGTATATCCAGAACATGCGCTCAGACCAGGATCTCGGTAAAGTGCCGGTCAGCGACGAATACTTTCTGGGACAGATCAAGCTGGAACAGGGAGTGGGGGACACCAATTTCCTCCCCGACCAAAAGAATAACCCCGAGCAACAGAATAACCAGCAGAGCCAGCAGAGTACGTTGCACAAAATCTTCAGCAGCATGACGAAGGTTATACCCAAGCACTCCAACAAACCGGTTGTCGGCGACTACATGTCGAATGGGTTCGCACAGATGGTGCTCATCGATGTGGGGAAACTGGACCGCCAGCATTATGACTTTCGTTTTATTCGGCGTGAGTTTCTGGGTGACGTCCGCACCCTTGTGATCGATATGAAGCCTAAAGAGCCACACGAGAAACCGATGTTTATCGGTCGTATCTGGGTAGAAGACCAGCAGTACAACATTGTGCGGTTCAACGGGACGTACACACCCCAGCCCAAGGACAGTGTGTATCTGCACTTCGACAGTTGGCGCGAATTTATGGGCAATGGTCAGTTGTTGCCAGCCTATGTGTTCAGCGAAGAAACAGACTTGGTGAGAGGCAATCACCACTGGGACTTCCGAGGACAGACGTTGCTCTGGGGTTACGACGCCCTGCGGCCCAACAAGAGCGGTGAGTTTACCGACATCGTCGTGGATACGCCTGACAAGGTGAAAGATCAGACCGAATCGAGGCAGGATCTCACTACCGTCGCTGCGCAAAGGGCTTGGCAGAGGCAGGGAGAAGACAATGTTCTGGATCGAATGCAGCGGGCGGCATTACTGGCGCCCGAGGGTGACGTCGACAAGGTGCTGGACACAGTGGTGCAGAACATTGAAGTCACCAACAACATCGAAACCGAGCCCCCCATTCGCTGTCGAGTATTGCTGACTCAGCCCATGGAGAGTTTCACTGTTGGCTACACTATCGTGGTCAGCCGGGGCCTGCTCGACGCGTTACCCGATGAGGCTGCGTTGGCGATGATTCTGGCCCACGAAATGGGACACATCCTTGCCAACCATCAGCTTAATGAAAAGTATGCCTTCAGTGACCGGATGATCTTCCCCGACGAAACGACGATCAGCAAGCTTCAGATGAACCGGACTCCTGCGGAGGAGAAGGAAGCAGACACCAAGGGTTTGGCACTGCTGCAGAATTCTCCGTACAAGGACAAGCTTTCCTCTGCGGGCTTGTTCCTTGCTGCCATGCAGGCTGAGTCGCCGCAACTACCTCATCTGCTGCAAGGACATTTTGGCAACCCGCTGCAAACGCCGGAAGGCGGAGTTCGGATGGGCACCCTGGCTGCCTCGGCGCCGACTCTGCAGGTGAGAGACGTGAACCAGGTGGCAGCGCTTCCTCTGGGAGGACGCATTAAGTTGGACGGCTGGTCGGACCAGCTCATGATTCAGAAGGGGCGTGCGGTTCGCCTCTTGGCGGCCAACGAGAAGATGCCGTTCGAAATAACACCGATGTTTCCCTACTTGACACGTGAAGCGCAGGCTGCGGTAAGCACGCAGCCGAAAGGGAATAACGTGCCGGCGGCCGATACAACAGCTCCGTCGGCGCAGGCGAAAAAGTAACAGGATGGAAGTCCTTAGAGATAAGTCATGATTTCGTTCCGTGGTTCTGCACCTTCGATGAAGAACACCATGTCCAGATGGGTTGCCTTAACTCTATGTGTTTTCGCTGTCTTCGCGTCCGCAGCACAGGACAAAGAAGAGCATCGACTCGCGGATGCTTACACGGTGCTTAAAGAGGTTGTGGGGATGCCGGATAAAGGCATTCCACTTGACCTGCTGAACAAAGCAGACTGTGTCATTGTGGTTCCATCGGAGAAGAAAGCGGCATTCATTGTGGGCGCCAGTTACGGTCGCGGAGTCATGACGTGCCGCTCAGGGGAAGACTTTCGCGGCTCGTGGTCTGCGCCTGCTATGTATGCGATCGAGGGAGGCAGCTTCGGCTTTCAGATCGGCGGGCAAGCCACAGACTTTGTCCTTCTTGTGATGAACGAGAGAGGCGCCACCTCGGTTATGTCGAGTAAAGTGAAGCTGGGAGGTGACGCCTCGGTTGCTGCCGGGCCGGTAGGTCGCACTACCACAGCGGAGACCGACATTGTGATGAAAGCAGAGATCCTTTCGTGGTCGCGCAATCGTGGGATTTTCGCTGGAGTATCTTTGAATGGTTCCACGCTGCGCTCCGATAACCATGCTAACGAGAACTTGTACGGGAAGGAACTGAGCGCAAAGCAAATCATCCTGAGCCATGTGGTGAAGACGCCAGCTTCCGGCCAGCCGTTAATTCATCTACTCAACCAGGCTTCGCCAAAGCACTCGTAGTTAATTTAGGCAACGTGCAACAGAACCACGGGGTTCGGTTCGAGGGCATAGGACTCTTGGCCGGAGGTCGCAATGCGCTAAGAATCTCAGAGGCAGCTACCTGCATTACTTTTTTGGTTCATCATGAGATCGCTTGGTCATTTTTAGTAATTTTGTGTTAACAAAAGCAGCAACGTGTTATGGGTAGCTAACCCTTCTTGCTTGTAACAAACGAGGCTTTTTGAAGCTTGGCTCACTGATCTGGCCAGCGGCAGGGAAACGACCTTGTTGGTAATCCGCTCGAAAGCTGGCCACAGTTGCACAGTGTGAGTGTGTCATCGATGATGGGAGCGGAAAGGATTAAACGGTGGCGAACCTTGTTGTCATGCCGCGGCGGGATGTCAAGTCAAAGGACGAGGACAACCCAGTCATGGCCGCTCTGCGCCGTGCGCTAACTATGGCGGAAGACGTTGGAATGGCTAGAGTTCTGGTTATCTATGAGCCGAATGACTGTCAAAAGCTGGGGGTCATTGATAGCGGCATGACGATACCCGAGGCCGTTCATATGGCTGAGGCATTCAAGCTCCGGATGCTGACCGAAAGCGTTGGCGATGCGGCCAGCGACAAAGGAACGCAATAAAGCGACAAAGGCGACAAAAAAGTTAAACGCTGCGCGAAATGGTTGGAGGTTGATCAGCCTGGTCACAACCAAACGCACCAAGGGAGAACGCTTCGAGAGTGCGCGCTTGGCAATGCGGAATTTGCTGGCAGGAAGACGTTACAGACCACACAAGATCCTGCTCACCTGACCCACGCGAGCGCGACTGATTTCTTGACTATCCGAACGAAGCAGACCGTCACCTAACCACACAAACCGCGACGCTGTCAGATTCGTGGGCTTCAGCTCATCTGTCTGTAATGGCAGGAAGAAGCGATTAGGCCGGAGGTGGATAAATGCAACTTCTCTCCCTCGACCAACAACGGTGAGGTCTGGGGGCCCGGAGCTGGCGATCTCAACCAGCTACGGGCACTGTCTGCAATGGGTTTAGGTTACGCGGCCAATTTTTCTCCTAAGAATTCCTTAGCGTTCTTGACGGCTGCCTCCCACTTCGTCAATTGCTCGGGCGTCAGGAACTTCACTACTTGCTCGCGAATCTGGTCGCGATGTGAAGCTACCGCCTTTATGATGTCTGCGGTAGACGCATTTGGGTTCGCACTCCTGTAAGTCTGAACTTTTTCCCTTGCTTGCTCCAGGAACCCGCGCAGCTTGTTCTTCTGATCTTCCGTAAGATTGAGGTCTGCGGCAAGTTTCTTGACCTCATTCGCTACTTGTTCTCGCTGGTCAGTTGTCAAAGGCATAGCTCTTCTCCTTCTAACACCTTCTAACAGAATTGAAGAAGTGGTTTCCGGTTGAATGGTCAACTTGTTCGAGGTGCCTTACAGCTCTGACGAGGGGCGGTATTGCTTGGATGAGGCAAAAGATTGGCCGAGCAACAACCAAACTGCCAAGTGGTTTGTAGGAAACAAAAATACCCTCAATCGCACAACTTGATGCTGTCAAGTGAACGACAAACGAATCGATTGCGCTGCGGGGCAACTTAAGAGTGAAGAACCCACTCAAGCTTTGCTTGAACCGACACCCGCCTGCAGCAGCTTTGGTGGGCTACTGCCATTCTTAGACTTTCAACTGCTTTTTCTTAAGAATCAGCGTTGCAGTTTGTTTGGGCTGCGTGTACATTTCACACGTCCCGCGGCAAGAGGGACTAAGGAGGCACCAAATGGGATTCCTGACATGGATTGTGGTCGGACTCATCGCCGGATGGCTTGCCGGACAAGTGATGAAGGGTGGTGGATACGGCATAGTTGTGGACATCATTCTCGGCATATTCGGTGGCATCGTCGGAGGCTGGATTTTTGGCCTCTTGGGAATCTGGCAGGGCCGTGGGATGATTGGCTCTATCATCGTGGCATTTATCGGAGCCGTCATCTTGGTCTGGATCACACGCCTTATCAAGAAAGCCTGAATGCTTCTCTTAACGAGTTCTACACGAATCAAGCAAGGCGCTGATCAGCACTCCGGCGGCAGACTGCTTTTTCACAGAGTTCTGATGTGGGAACCTGCCGCGGATTCCGAGTCTTATCGGCGATCCTACGCCGGTCATCCGCGCTCGAGAGCCGAGTTCTAACCCACTGATCGAGATCATTTTCGGTTGCCCGAGAGGTCGGATCAGATTTCAGGCAGATGCAACGCTTGGCCGGTTTGTAAAATTAAGGATGTAATCTTACGTCAGGAGGTCCGCATGATCACTCATCGTCTTGTCAGAACCTCGCTCATCGCTGCGGTCCTTGCAGTCGGTGTTTCCACGTTCGCACAGAAGCCGGCGAATGCGCCGAAGAACGCTACGGCCGAATGCAAGGATGGCACGTTTAGCAGTGCGAAGACGCAACAGGGCGCGTGCTCGAAGCATGGCGGCGTGAAGACGTGGTGGGGCGGAGAGACAAGCGCGAGCCCCGGAACAAACGGAACTAAAGCGACAACCGAGTCGGCGCCGAAGCCTGAAACGAAACCACCCGCCAAGACCACAGCAACCAACGCTCCTGAAGGCGCTACCGCGAAGTGCAAAGACGGCACTTACAGTCATGCCAAGACGCACAGTGGGGCGTGTTCACATCACGGCGGCGTAGCGGAGTGGTATAAGTAAGGGCTGGTCAGGAAGAGCTGATTCGGTGGCGAAGACCGTTTGTACCCTGGGAAATGGAACTTAAGAGCCTTGCAAATTGCCAGGCCCCTGAAGGTGTCCCTGCTGTTCTGCCGGATCAATCAAGTCATATCAGGCGATATGCGACGACTCCGGGCCTTCTGTGAGCCCGAGGTTACGTACTTGATGAGCAATACCTCGTTGCCAATCTCGCTGTAGATCAACTCATCCACGGTGCCCGCAGCCAGGAGAAGGCCGTAGCCACCGGGACGCACTCAGAACAAGGCGATCGCGGGAACGGTTCGAAGTTCACCGTGTGCACCCCCGGTATCGGACGCCAGAGATAAGGATCGATGACACCCGTGAAAATCCACGGATAAATGGGGCCACTCCCGCAGGGGTGCCGTCAATAGTAACCTCGGTTTCCCGGAAGCCTGGGGAGCCGGTCTTCTTTCAACGGCCACGAGCTATTGCAGCTTTGCGTATTCGGCTTTGGCTTGTTTGTAAACCGGGATATCAGCGTCGGCGTCTTTCCACAGCGCCAAAAAATCCAGATAGGCGCCGCGCGCCTTAGAGTTGTCTTCCTGTAAGGCGCAGGCTCGCCCCAGTTGAAGACGGGCAAGAGCGCCAAGGGGGTTGTTCACGTTGACACCTCGATGATCGAGGAATTTTTGGAACTCCGCTGCCGCTTGTTCGCCCTGATGCAGCGACAAATATGCCTGACCGCGCACGTATGCCGGATAAAGCGAACCGCCGACCTGGAACTGTGGAAGCGGCGTGCCCAACTCGTATTGCGACGTGGTTTGCAGCAACTCGAGAGCCTTCGCAGGGTTATTGCGGCTCATCTCGACCGCCGCGTAGATGGTCGGCAGCCAATACCTATTGATCGTGGTGTTGAGTGGAAAGCGGTGAGCCAAGTCATCTGCAAATTTTTGCGCCTGTACCATATCCCCGATTCGGGCCGACGCCAGCGCGGCGAGGATCTGGACATCGCGGGTCGCAGCGGTCTTCAGTGCGGCAGCGATCTCCTTACGGGCCCGCTCTGAATTTCCAAACTCGGCTTCCCGCAGGGCAGCGTTCATTTGCCAGTCAGCCGCTGTTTCATTTGCGTCGGCGTGGCGGGCAACATCACTGGCGCGCCGCGACAATTCGCGGGCGCTGTTGAGACGACCATAGAAGCCCTCCGTGTCTGATGCAAAAGAGAGCAGCATGTCTTCGCCTGGTTTGTTTTTCACTAGGGCGACTTGTCGCTGCATCTCATCGGTGTCGCCTTCAAGGAAGGCTACTCCGTAGCGATTGGCGTGCAAGTAGGAATTGTCCACTTTGCGGGTCACAGCCTCTTGATATTTGGCTTTCGCCTCCGCCGGGCGGTTCAGCGCCGTGTATTGACCGACCAGGTTGGTGAAGGCAGCCGCGCTGCCTGGGTAGAGCCGCAGGTCTTCGAGGCCTGCCGCAACCGCAGCTTCGTATTGGCCAAGGTACGTGTAATCGACCCCCAAATTTCCCCAAGGTTCATTGTTGCGTGGATAGGCCTGTGCCCAAGTCTCATAGGTTTGGATCGCCTTCTCCAGTTCTCCGGTGACGAGCAGGTAATAGTTCGCTGAAATGCGGAATTTCTCTCGTTCGCTGACCTTGTCGCGCAAGGCATAGGCCTTCTGCAGACTTTCGCTAGCCAGATCCGGCTCTCGCAGATTGGAATAGGTGATTCCCAACGCAGAGTACGCCGCGGCAAAATTTGGGTCGAGTTCGACGGCCCGTTTGAAGAATGGAATTGCCGCCTCGCTTCCTTTCTCCTGAAGGAGCTTTCGGCCTACAGCCAGCGCCTGCAGCGCTTCCAGCGAGGGTGTAGTGACCTGGTCCAGTGGAGCGTCGAACTTCTCCACACTGCTAAGCGATTCCCCCAGCTTCTTCCGAAGCTTTGTCGCAGCCTGGCCGAGCGCTGGCAAGACATGTTCTTTGTTATCGGCTGTGAGCTGTTCCTGAGCCAGAAAGTCACCCGTTCTGCAGTTGATGGCGTCCAGACCAATCACATACTGGCTACCCAGACTCGCGATCGAGCCGGCAATGTATGCCTTGCCTTCCGCACGCTGGCAGAGATCACGCGCTACCTCCGGCGTCAGCCTAGTACCCGGCGGTTTCGCCATTAGCCTCAAGGTGGCACGAATTCTTGCGTCCGAAAGGATGTTGAGGAACGGGGACTGACCCAGTTGCGCCGAAATAGCCTGCTTCAAGGTCTCATCAAAGACTGGGTCACCCGTCGTGTTATTAAAATCGGCAAGCACCACTGTGTCCTGCTCAGTGAGCATCGGCACCCGATGTGAGCGCCAGTATATTGCGCCCCCGATGGCCGCAGCGGCCAGCACCAGGGCAGGCGCAACAATCTTCCATTGAAAGCGGGACGGTCGCCTCGCAGTCGATGGTTCTGTCGCAGTGGCAGTCGGTTTACCGCTGCTGGAAGGTCTGGTCGGCGCAGCGATTTGTTCCGCTCCACCCGTGTATTCCAGAGTAGCGGTCACCGAGTGTTGCGACGAATCCCGGTCACGTTTGATGCGTCGTAGCTCAGCCCGTAAATCCGAAGCGTTCTGATATCGCAGGTTGCGATCTTTTTCCAGGGCGCGATTGATAATGTCTTCCAGCTTGAGGGACAGATCGGGATTCAGCCGAATGGGCGCCAGGGGAGCGCTGTGGAGGATCGCGTCAAATATCGACGCCGTGGTATCGCCGCGAAACGGCAATACTCCTGTGGCCATCTCGTACAGAACCACTCCCAAGGAGAACAGGTCAGTGCGAGCGTCCAGAGGTCTGCCGCGCGCCTGTTCTGGGGACATGTAGGCGACTGTGCCAAGCGTACTTCCCGGGCTTGTCAGGTGTTCTTCCCGGGCAGCGGCGACCGTAGAGTCTGACTGGTCCGTGTCCCGCGGCGGCTCAACGATCGTCCTTTTGGCCAGTCCAAAGTCGAGGATCTTTGCATGACCCCGCTCAGTGACGAAAATATTGGCGGGCTTAATATCGCGATGAACGATGCCTTGGCGGTGTGCTGCATCCAAACCGTCCGCAATATCGATGGCGATATCGAGCAACCGATCGGTATCTACGGGACGGTTATCAATGACGTGCTTCAGCGTCATTCCGTCGAGGAACTCCATCGCGATGAAGACCCAACCGTCAGCCTCGTCAATTTCATAAATGACGCAGATGTTGGGATGGTTCAAGGCTGACGCCGCACGCGCTTCGCGGCGGAAGCGTTCGAGCATCTCCGGGTCATCGGCAAAATTCTCAGGCAAGAATTTAAGAGCGACGAACCGGCCGAGGCGAGTGTCCTCGGCTTTGTATACCACTCCCATACCCCCGCCGCCAAGCTTCGCCAGGATTCGGTAATGCGAAATGGTAGTACCGATCATTGCGGAACCCGGATACGCCGGGCGCTACGAAGCAGCTTTGCAGGCGATCAACGAGGAGGCGGCGTAAATTATATGCGCCATTTTCGAGCTGTTGCGCCAAACTACGCACGCCGCGCTTTTCCTCGCTGTGAGCGCATCATTTGTCGCTTGGTCAGTTCTGACAGCTTCCACCTTGCACGACGATCAGGGTGCCCCCTTGTGCACGAACGGTTTGGTTCCAGCAAGCTCCAGTGGAGTCTGAATACTGGTAAGTCTCAGAATTAGTCTGGCCGTTAGGACTAACTTGGCCACCGGCATTCCCGATCAGCATGTCGGTAGGTACAACCGTGTCCGAGAAAGAGCTGGAATACGTGGGCGCGCCGTTCAGAGTGACCAGCACGTTACTGGTGAAGCCCTGATTGATTCGTGTGAGCTGCTGGAACGCGCCATTCTTATGACCATTGAAATCGTAGTTGAGCGTGAGCGGCCAGGAGAACTGCTTGCTATCAACCTTGACACCATTGTCGTCCTGCGTCGTTGTGGAAGAAGAGATGGTGGTTGTCTGATCGACAGTTTGGTCGTAGATAGAGCCGTCGTTCTTGACTACATAGCGCTGCGCGTTGTTGAAATCGATGGCTTGGACAACCTTGGTGTCGACAGTGCCATGCGAAGTCTGGATGTAGCCCTCAATGGTGAAGCCGCGGTTCGAAACCACACTCACCGTACCCGTCACCAGCGGGCCATTGGTGTTCAGGTTCTCCGTGATCACGGGGTCAGGCTGGCTGATCGTGTTGAATGTCAGCGCGCCGGTTATCTGGCTGGAACCCGGGTCTTGGTACAGAAGCAGGTTAGCGGTCGCGGAAAAATAATAGTCGGCGTTGTACACACTGACGGCGATGGTGTGCGGCTGGCCATCACTCAGCGTGGCGGCGAATGGCGTGAGATCCACACGGTACGGTTCGAGGTTCAGCGTGTGCACCCCCGGTATCGGGCGCCAGAGATAAGGATCGATGCCACCCGTGAAAATCCACGGATAAATGGGGGCCACTCCCGCAGCTGTGCCGTCAATAGTAACCTCGGCTTCGCGGAAGCCTGTGGAGCCGCAGTTGAACAGCTCAGCGGCGACGTCGTCAGGAGCGCAGGTGTACCAGAACTCATCGCCCTGTTGGCCCTGAGCGAACACATTCAGGTACGCGCGCTCGATGTTGGTTGGCAATGTGAACGTCTGTGTCAGTTGGTCGCTGGGCAGGTCCAAAGTCACGGTGCCGCCCGTCGGGCTCGCCGACATGGGCAACACGACGCTGGCCGTGGCAGGGGGATTCTGGCCTTGCGCCAAGGGATAGAACTGCAGATACGCGCTTCCGTGGATATGGCTAGTGTACGTCTGGTTTACAAGATTGCCGAGATCGACACGGCCTTTCTGGGGAATCGTGAACAGCGGACTGTATTCGGTTAAATTGTTCTCCGTATGCCAACTGCGCTGCACATCGCGCGACGGCTCAGCCGTCGTGCCGAAGAAAATGTTGGCTCCGCCGAGCCATATCTCGCTCGTACGATCGAACTGCCGACCCGCATCGACGGACCAATCCGCCTCCAGCACCACTGCCGCCCATGGACCCAGACAGCCCACCGGTGGGGCATAGCTGAAGAACTTGGGATTAAAATCGGCGAAATCGAAATTCTGGAACAGAGTCACTGTGCATGGCTGCGTCGCCGGACGTGGGACAGGGGCGTTGGCTGTCACGGTGTTAGCTGAGCCGATGACCGGTGTGCTGGGAGCGGTGTAATTCTGGGCAACGGACGCGCAAGTAAGAAAGAGGACCGCGATAATCGACACAACGATCCGCGCAGGCTGGTGCGAGTTAACCCGGTTCATTTGAAGCTCCTCGACGGAGGGCGCGGCGTGACAGACAGAGAATGCTGAGAGAATAGTGTTTCCGTGTACCGTCTGCAAGTCGGAGGTTGGACAGAAACGCGCTTCGAGTAAGCCGATTTCACAGAGGCACTCAGAAAACGACCGCGAGTGCAGCAACGGAAAACCGTCTCCGTGGAGGGTTACCCATGCGCCTGAAGACGAAATGTAGTTGTCACGAACCGCGCACATCTAGAGCCATCTACAGGAAGTCCTGCGATTCGGGCACTCGCGGTTTCGTTCAGAAGGTCCCCAGCACCTTAAACAGCGGAGCGTATTGTGAAGAAAATCCGCTTTTGTCTTCGACGCTTAAGCGCTTTCCAGACGGAATCGATTACGTCTTCCACGTCAGCGTCCGTTAACTTTGGCGAAAGCGGCAGTGTGCAGACTCACGCTCTCGGCATTAGGCCATTGTTCCGGTCTCCAGCCAAAACGCTTCTGGTATGCGCTCTGTTCCGCGATTTGTCGCTAGTGCACCCCGACACCGATAAGGCAAGCTGCTCCTCGCTGTGAGCGGAAGTGCCATTATTTGCCTATGTTTCAGAATGAAGCGGGTGCCAATTGTTTCGTGGTTATCGACTATCTGTTTCTGGCTCCCCCAACCGAGCGCTCAGGCGCGGAGCGAGCGGGCACGCCAACTACGGTTGTACCCGGAGGCACGTCCGAAGTGACCACCGCGCCGGCTCCGACCTTAGCCCCCTGCCCAATTCGTAGGTACTGAAGCACCTGGGCGCCGGTGCCGACCATCACTCCATCTTCCAGGATTACTCCTCCTGAAATGTTCGCTCCGGGATTAATAAGACAACCGCGACCAATCTGCGCTTCGTGCCCAATGGTGCAGCCGAAGTTTAACTGCGAGAAGTCGCCGATGGTCACATTCACGGTTGCGATTGCGCCTACGCAGATGACGGCGCCACGGCCTAATTGGAGTGTGTTGCGATCCACTAAGGCGCTGGGGTGCACTAACGCAGGCCATTGAAGGTGAGGGAAGCGGTCACACAGTTGGGCCGACAAACCCAATCGTTTGCCTGGATCCGCGCACCCCATGGCAAGCGCCTCAATTCCATTCGCGTGCAAGCAGTCAAAATCACCGAGAAGCTGGTCGACACTATCGTATGGCCCCATGCACTCCAAGTCGCTGATCACAAAGCCGACGAATTCGAAGTTGGTTTGGCCGACATCAGTAATATCCCGAATGATCGCAGCAAGCTCGCGCGCGTTACCCCCTGCACCGACAATGGCGATTCGCGTTCGTTTCGTATTCACGCGATAGCCTCACGAGCAGGCTCTTCCGTCGGTCTTCCCACTCCGTAGTATTCGAATCCCAAAGCCCTCATGGCCTCTGCTTGCAAGAAATTCCGCCCGTCGAGGATCAGTGGACGACTCATGTTTTCTCGTATTAACGCCCAGTCGAGTTGCCTGAACTGCTCCCATTCCGTGGCAATGATCAAGGCTTCCGCTCCCTGAGCTGCTTCGTAAGCCGACTCGCAATAAGTGGGGGTTGGCAATTCCGCCTTCGCTTTTTGCATGGCTTGCGGATCGTAAGCTCTAACTTCTCCGCCCGCGTCAAGTATGTGGCGAATCAACTTCAGAGCAGGTGCAAAGCGAATGTCGTCAGTATCCGGTTTGAAGGAGAGTCCCAGGACCGCAATCCGTTTATGCTTGAGGACCCAAAGCGCCTGATGCAATTTCTGCATGAAACTCTCAACCCGGCGCTGGTTGACGCCTTCAACCGCATTCAACAGCGAAACATCGATTCCAGCCCGTTCACCAAGCCGGATGAACGCCTGGATGTCTTTGGGGAGGCAAAACCCACCGAACCCAAGCCCGGGACGGAGGAACGCCGGGCCTATGCGTGAATCGAGACCCATAGCCTCAACTACCTGGTCCACATTAGCCCCCATTTTGTCGCAGAGGTCAGCGATTAGATTGGCATAGGAGATCTTCAGGGCGAGGAATGTGTTACACGCATGCTTGATGAGTTCGGCGCTGCTCATGTCCGTGACCAAAAGGACAGGTCCGGACTTTAGAGGACATGCCGGACTGTGTACGGCGCAGAAGAAACGCTGCTCCATAATCGGCCGGTAGATCTGACGCAACTGCGTTTCCGCGCTGTTGTCCTCCACTCCTATCACAATGCGTTCGGGGTGCAGAAAGTCAACGACGGCGGTCCCTTCGCGTAGAAACTCTGGATTGGAC
>Ga0306925_10001431_pt1 | contig 19565 bp, 10 predicted proteins | sample flu12Cox44000176_FD_203755 | JGI IMG/M metagenome (GOLD analysis project Ga0306925, IMG submission 203755) | Lab enrichment of tropical soil microbial communities from Luquillo Experimental Forest, Puerto Rico - flux8day.12C.oxic.44.000.176 (v2)... | ecosystem: Environmental > Terrestrial >... | reverse complement strand
ATAACCCGTATTTAGCGCGAGACCGGATGCGCGGTCGTAGAGCAACTCTTCGTGCAGGGCCATGCCGATCCCCATGGTAACGCCGCCTTTGACCTGGCTTTCGGCCGTCAGCGGATTGACCACGCGCCCGCTGTCGTGAGCCGCGACGTATTTGGTGAGCCTCACGTGACCGAGCTCGGTGTCGACTTCGACTTCAGCGAAGTGAGCGACGAAGCTGAATCGGGCCACGCCGCTCAGGGAGGGGTTGGTATTCGCGGCAGCGGTGAGGATCGCGTTCGCTTGCGGCAAACCCTTTTCGGCGATCTGCCGCTTCAGATCTTTGGCAGCTTCGATGACAGCCCAGCCGGTATGCGTGGTCGTGCGGCTCCCCGATTCGCCTACCGAGTAGGGGCAGCGGGCGGTATCGCCCCAGATGACGTCAATCTTCTCGAGCGGCACGCCCAGTTCTTCGGCGGCGATGAGCGCCATGGTCGTTTTGGCGGCCGTACCGATATCGGTCACGCCCACGTGCAGATGGTAGATCCCGCTCGAATCCAACTCGATCACGGCGCTGCTGCGGCCGAGGGCGGATGCGAACGAGCCCATGGCCATGCCGACGCCGCGCTTGAGCGGACCGGATCCTTCGTTGGGCGCGTGCCAGCGCTTTTTCCACTCAAAGGCTTCGGCGCCGCGGCGTATGCAGTCTTCGAGGCCGTTGCTCGTATAGGGGAGCTGGTCCTGGAATTTCCGGGTCATGTTCTTGAGGCGGAATTCCACGGGATCCATTTTCAAGGCGTAGGCGATATCGTCCATCAGAGACTCGATGCCGAACACGCCCTGAGGATAGTCCGGGCCGCGCAGATTGGCCGCGACCGCCTTGTTGGTGTAGGTGGGATAAACCATGCGCTCAACGTTGGGGCACTGATAGATATCGATGCCGGCAATTCCACCGGTTCCCTTCCGGTACGGCCCCATGCCGCTATAGCCTCGCAACTGGATGGCCGTGAGAGTGCCATCGTTGCGGACGCCCACCTTGTAGTACTGCTTGGTCGGCCAGCGCCCGTGGACCGAGAGAAAGTCTTCCTTGCGGGTGAATTCGAGTTTCACGGGCGCGCCCGCGCTCTTCGCCAGCAACGCCGCCATCAGCTCGAAGTCGTGATCCTGATTCTTGTTGCCAAAACCGCCGCCCATGAATTGGCAGATGACGCGTACCTTTTCAGGTGGGAGCTCAAGATCGCGAGCAATCTCGGTGTGGCAGTTCGAAATGCCCTGAGTCGGCGTAAAGACCGTCAGGCGGTCGGCCTCCCACTGTGCAATGGCGACGCGCGGCTCGAGCTGGGCGTTGTTGATGTGGGGCGACGTGTAGTGGTCTTCAAAGACGCGATCAGCGGCGCCGAGGCCTTGGTCGATATCTCCGCGGCGGTAAGTCTCCGGCCCGCGGGCTCCACGCGCGGTGGGCGAGAGATTGCCGCCGGGCTGAATTTCGGGCGCGCCCGGTTGGAGGGCGTCTTCCGGGTCGAGGACGAACGGTAGCGTTTCGAAGTCCACTTCGATCAGGCGCGTGGCTTGTTCGGCGGTGTGCCGGTCGATGGCGGCCACCGCCGCCACGGCGTCGCCCGCGAACCGCACCGGATTGTTGAACAGGTAGCGCTTGTTGCGCATATCGCCGCTCGCCCAGATGACGTCGCAGTTTTCGCGCGTGAGGATGGCTTTGACGCCGGGCAAAGCCTGGGCGCGCGCGAGGTCGATATGGCGAATTCGAGCGTGCGGATGGGGACTACGTAAGACACGCGCGTACAGCATGCCGGGAAGGCGGACATCGCCGGTGTAGGTAGCAGCTCCGGTGACGCGCTTTTCGGCATCGATGCGGCTAGTGGGGTGGCCGACGGTCTGGAGCGAGGTCATGCTTTCGTCCCCGTCTGGGCGGAAAGCATGCCGGCTGCGGCCAGCACCGACTCCACGTAATGGTTGTAGTTCCCGCACCGGCAGATGTTGCCGGTCATACCCGCGCGCACTTCCTCGGCATTGGGATGCGGATTCCGATTGAGCAGCGCACGGGCGCTCATCAACTGGCCGGAGGTGCAGAAGCCGCACTGCGGGCCGTCACAACGGATGAAGGCTTGCTGCAGCGGATCGAGCTTGCCGTTTTGCGCCAGGCCCTCGACCGTCTCGACAGTCCGGCCGTCGGCCCACACCGCGAGCTGGCTGCACGAATAGACGTTTTTGCCATCGACGAGCACCGTGCAGGCTCCGCATTCGCCGCGGTCGCAGCCGATCTTGGAACCAGTCAACCCGAGGTAATCGCGCAGCACTTCGACTAGCGTCCAGCGGTCCTCGACTGTGATCCGGTGAACCGTGCCGTTGACTGTCAGCTTGATCGCAGTGTGTGGAACCGTACGCGCCGCGGGTGGTGCTGGCTGTCCTCGGAGAGGTACGGTGCTAGCCACCAGGCCGGCGCCGGTGCCTTCGAAAAACGTCCGACGCGAAATCCTGCTCATGAACCCTCCCTCCAGGAGTGCTTTGGGCATCCTATCGTGGCGTGATTGCGGGCGTCAACGCGCGAGCGCGCGCCGGGCGCGCTTTTCTTTACTTCCCAATTGCGGCAAGCATACACTGTGTGAACATGATCCGGAAGATGGTTTGGGGCTTGGCGCTCGCCGCGTCAATCGTGACCGCATTCGGCGAGCACACCGTGGCCACGCGCGAATTCTTCTATGTGGGCGGCAAATACACCGGGCCGCCGGGCAAAGAAGTGATGGCCGGGCAGATGTACGTCGAGGTGCTGCGCCCGCAGCGAATGAAGCGCCGAGTTCCGTTAGTATTCTTTCACGGTAACTGGCAGACCTCGACCAACTGGTTGGGTACGCCGGACGGCCGCGAAGGCTGGGCCGATTACTTTCTCGGTCAAGGGTACGTGGTTTATCTGGTGGATCAGCCGGCGCGTGGGCGGTCAGCCTGGCACGCGTCGGCGAATGGGCCTCTAGGCGGTCTTTCCATCGCGGACACCGAGCAGCGGTTCACGGCCTCGGAGGTGAACGGCAACTGGCCGCAGGCCAAGAAGCACACCCAGTGGCCGGGCGCGGGGCCGAAGAAGGGTCGAAAGGGCGATCCGATCTTCGACCGATTCTACGCGACCCAGGTGGAGAGCCTGACCAGCGCGGTAGAGACCGAGACCCTAATCCAGGCAGCCGGCAGCGCTCTGCTCGACAAGATCGGGCCGGCCATTCTGATCACGCATTCGCAGTCGGGTTCCTTCGGCTGGCTGCTCGCCGACAGCCGGCCCAGGGCCGTCAAGGGAATCGTGGCGATCGAACCAGCCGGGCCGCCGTTTCGCAACGCGGTAGTCAATCAAGACAAAAACCGCGCCTGGGGCCTGGCAGATATTCCCCTGACCTATGATCCACCGGCGGAGGTCGCCAGGGAGCTCGCGCCCGTGCGAGAGAAAGCCGCAGACGGTCCCGGGCTCACGGCTTGCTGGAAGCAGCCCGAACCTGCGCGCCGACTGCCGCATCTCAAGGGCATCCCGATCCTGGTGGTGACGTCGGAATCGTCCAACCACGCGGTGTATGACCACTGCACCTCGAAATACCTGACGCAGGCCGGTGTCGCGAATACGTTTTGGCGGCTCGAAGACCAGGGCATTCACGGCAACGGGCACATGATGATGCTCGAGAAGAACAACCTCGAAGTGGCCGCCTTGCTCGAGAAGTGGATCGCCGCGCACACACGGTAACGGCGCCGCCAGCCTTACGTCACCAAGCGCTTCAACAATTGGATCTGGCCGGCGTGGTAGAGGTCGTGCGCCGCGACACCCCGAATCACATCGACGTACGTGTACTTTTTCTTGGCCGTGAGCTCGCCCAGGCGCTCGGGTGGAAACCGAGCGACCGCCCCGCGCAACTCGCGGTGTTCACGGGCGAGCAATTCCAGATCGTTACGCCAGGCTGAATCATCGGCCTCGTTCCGAGAAAACCAGTTGGTGCCTTGGAGCGGAAACGAGCCGCGCTGGGCGCCGGTGATCAGACGCCAGACCGCGTACTTCCAGTAGGCCGCATGGACTACGATCTCCCAAATGTTGTGCCGGCCGGCCGCCGGACGCCGGGCGACCTCCTTGGCGGTGAGGCCGCGGAGCGAACCGCGCAGATTCGTGCCGTGCCACGACCGGTGATCAAACGCCTCATCGAGCGCGGCGAGCAGGAGTGGAATCGCGGGATCGGAGAACTTCACGGCGGCGTCACTCGGCGGCCAGGAATTGCGCCACGTCGGCGCGTTGGGTTTCGACTCGGGCCTCGCACAAGCGGATCTTTTCGATCATCTGCGCATAGGTGCGCGGTCCGCCCAGAAACTGCTTCGAACGCTCCTCGAAGAAACTCGCGAACTGCTGGCGTGAGTCCGCATCGCAGAAAGAGCGGCCCACGGTGAGCAATTCGGTCCGGGCGTCGGACCCACCGCCCACGGGGAGGCGGTTCGCTAATTCGTCGTAATGCGTCTTTACGAAGCTGAACGGCAACTCTTCGATTCCCGGTGTATCCGTGGGACCAAACAACACACCTAGACTCTCTCGCGGGTCCAGGTCGGGCTCGAGCACCAACGCCATGGCGTCCTCTGCGAGGGTGGGATCGCGGAACGAGGCTAACGCGTCGAACAGGGAGCGCCGGATTTGGCGGTCCTTCGTTTTTCGCAGCTCGCCGAGGAGGGCGTCGAACAGAGCGCGGTCGCCGGAATGAGCAGCGGTTGCCAGCACGGCGGTCAGCATATCCGGGTCGACACCCTTGCGATCCCGAAGCCAGCCATCCGCCAGGCGGCGGGCTTCCGACTGCAAGGCCGAATCCTCGCCGCCGACCGCCACGAACGGCATCAGGCTGGCGCGCTCGAGCCGAGTTTCGGAATCGTCGCCGGGCCTGGCTGACCAACCCAAGGCGTAGGCGCGTTCCCCGAAGGCTTTGCGCACGAAGCGGTGGTAGTTCGACAGCTCGCTTTCCGGCACCAGGCGGCGAACACTGCCGGCTACATTCTGCGCTTCTGCCACAACCAGACGTTCCCGAGCCTTCGCGAACGGAATGACTGCCGCGAGCACTTGGTTCGGCCGGACTTCCCGAGCTTGGGCCAGCGACGCCAGGTCGTGCAACAAGGTGCGGCGCTCAGGAGCGCTCAAAAAAGCATCGTTGTTCTCGAGAAGCTTCTGAACGAGATCGCCCTCATAAGCGGTCTGATAATAGCCCGCAGCACCGCTATTGCCGGTCAGGTACGTCGGGCAACCGGTCGCCTTAGTCAAACGAAATTCGGCCCTGGCCTGGTTGAGGAGAAAGCATTCCCGTTGCGGGCCGTGCCTGGTCGGGTAGCGCACGCAGACCGGGACCTGCCAGGTCTCCAATTTTGGTTCGACCGATCCGGTCGGAACATATCGTTTTTGGCGGAGCGTCACGCGAGGGGCGCCGTCGCACTTCAACTCGATGGAGATTTCCGGGAAGCCGGGCTGCTCGAGAAACGTGGTAAAGGCACGCGCCAGCAGAGGCTGTCTAGTGGACGCGACCGCCTCGAGAAAATCATGAACCGTGGCGTTCTGGTAGGCGTAGCGCTTGAGGTAGCGGGTCACACCGGCCTGGAACTGTTTCTCACCGGCCCAGCTCTCGAACATGCGAATGACCGCCGAGCCTTTTTGATAGGTGATATCGTCAAAGGCGTTCGAGATGTCGTCCACGCTTTCGATAGGCTGCCGGATGCGGCGCGTGGAAGTTAGGCTATCCTCGTTCATGGCGCCGAACTTCGCGCCCAGGTCATTGAGGCGCGTATTCCATTCCGGCTTCCATTCGGCAAGGATCTTCATTTCCATCCAGGTGGCGAAGGCCTCGTTCAGCCAAATATCATCCCACCACTCGGGAGTGACCAGGTCGCCGAACCACTGGTGAGCGAGTTCGTGAGCCGCGGTGGCCGCGTATTGGCGCTGGCGCCAGGCGGTGTCGAGCGCCGGGTCCCCGAGAATGATGGACTGCGCATAGGTCACCATGCCTGCGTTCTCCATGGCGCCGAACCCAAAGGTCAAAGGAATCGCGACCTGATCGGCTTTTTCATAGGGATAGGGAATGCCGAAGTAGTTCTCGAGGCGTTGGAGGATGGCCGCGGTGACTTCAGCCGCGTATTTCGCCTGGTAGGCTTTCCCCTTGGGCGCGATGATGCGGACCTGAATTCGGTTCTTGCCGGCGCGTCCGGCGTCCACGACATCAAACGGCCCCACTGCCAGAGCCACCAGGTAACTGGGCAACGGACGGGTGGGTGCGAAGACAACCTTCTTCATACCGCCGGCTTCGGCCGTCTCTGAAACCTCAGGCGTATTGGAGACGGCCGTGTGCTCCTTGGGAACGTGGAGGGTCAACTGCCAGGGCGTCTTGAAATTCGGCTGGTCGAAGCATGGAAACGCGCGCCGCGCGTCGAGAGATTCAAATTGCGTGTAGAGATAGGTCTCGCTGCCATCGCGGCCTTGAAAGAGTCCGGCTGTATCCCTGGTGCTGATTTTGCCTTCGTATCGGATGTGAAGGCGGGCGGGGCCGGCTGGAATCACACCCGGCACGCGCAGCCCGACGAAGTCTCGGTCGCCCGGTTCCACCTTCGCCGGCAGAGTCTTGCCGCCAGCGCGAACGTCCGCCTCGCGGATGGCGAGATCGACCGCGTTCAACCATACCAGCGATAAGGGCCGGGCAAGTTCGACGTCGATGTCGATGGCTCCGGAGAAGGTGGTCGCATCGGTGGCGAGCGTCAGTTCCGCCTCATAACGCGCCGGCCGCACGGAATCGTCCAGGCGCAGCGTGGGCGGAACCGCGGCGGAGGTCGAAACGATCAGCAGAGAAGCGAGGATCGCGCCGCGAAACGGCATTCCTCATCGTATCGCAGGCGCCCCGCCCCCCAAATCAGCGCGGCCGCGGCCGACGAGAATCGCGTGGAGAACTTTCTTCGGGACACGGCGTGCAGCCTCGACAAACGCCCCGGGGGCAGTCGGTGTGGCGCAGCGGAGGGGTCCGCACTCTATCCGACAGGGCCGGTTGCCCCCTTCCGTTGCTGGCGGCCGAACTGGGGAGTCCGCTCGGCGCTCGTGCCCTCGCCCGGCTCGAAGGCCAACGACCACCAACGCCTCTCTCACGACGAGACTTCCCCGACCCGATGGTGGTCGTGGCCTGATCCCTCCAACAGCGATGATTGAGGCCGCCCGTGCGATCTCGGTATGGCTAAGGTATCTACCTGAAAAACGGACGGCACGTCGGAGACCGCGCTTGCCATCTCGGCCATGACGTTGTTCAACTAAGAAGACATGGCCGTCTTGGCGACGAATCTGGACGTTCGATCCGAAGTCTTCCGGACGAACGCGGCCGCCATGCGCGGTCTGGTGGACGATTTGCGCGACAAGGCCAGCCAAATCCTCCGAGGCGGGCCCGAGAGAGCGCGCGAGCGGCATCGGGCGCGGGGGAAACTGCTGGCGCGCGACCGTGTGGACGCCTTGATTGATGCCGGTTCGCCGTTGTTGGAAGTCGGCCAACTCGCGGCCTACGGCATGTACGGTGAGAACATCCCCTCGGCCGGCATTGTAACCGGCATCGGCCGGGTGATGGGCCGCGAATGCGTCATCGTAGCCAATGACGCCACGGTCAAGGGCGGCACGTATTACCCCATCACAGTCAAAAAGCACCTGCGCTCCCAGGAAATAGCTCTTCAGAACCGGCTGCCCTGTGTATATCTGGTGGATAGCGGCGGCGCCAACTTGCCGCACCAGGACGAAATCTTTCCCGACCGCGACCACTTCGGCCGGATCTTCTATCACGAAGCGCAGCTGTCGGCGGCCGGCATCCCTCAAATCGCCGTGGTGATGGGCATGTGCACGGCGGGCGGCGCCTACATCCCTGCCATGGCCGACCAGGCCGTAATCGTGCGTAATCAGGGCACTATTTATTTGGGCGGTCCGCAGTTGGTACGAGCTGCCACCGGCGAAGTGTCGACGCCGGAGGAGATCGGCGGCGCCGATGTGCACAGCCGGATCTCCGGCGTGACCGACTATTCCGCGCAAAACGACACTCACGCTTTGGCGATCACGCGCCGCATTGTCGGGGCACTTCCCGCCCGCAAGAACTCCCCACTGGAGTTGCGCCAGCCGCGCGAGCCACGCTATGATCCGGCGGAACTGTATGGCGTCGTGCCCGACGACATCCGCAAGCCTTACGATGTCCGGGAGGTGATCGCGCGCCTGGTGGACGCAAGCGAGTTCGACGAATTCAAGCAACTCTACGCTCCGACCCTCGTCACCGGCTTTGCGCACATCTGGGGGTATCCGGTGGGCATTGTGGCGAACAACGGAATCCTGTTTTCGGAGAGCGCTCTAAAAGGCGCCCATTTCATCGAGCTGTGCGCGCAGCGCGCGATCCCGCTGGTTTTTCTGCAGAACATTACCGGCTTCATGGTCGGGCGGAAATACGAGGCCGGCGGGATTGCCAAAGACGGCGCCAAGATGGTGACCGCAGTGGCCACGGCTCGGGTGCCTAAGTTTACGCTGATTATCGGCAACAGCTTCGGAGCCGGCAACTACGGCATGTGCGGCCGCGCCTACAGCCCGCGGTTTCTCTGGATGTGGCCGAACGCGCGCATCTCGGTGATGGGCGGGGAACAGGCGGCGAGCGTGCTGGCCTCGGTCCGGCGCGCCAACCTGGAAGCGGAGGGCAAGACCTGGCCAGCGGAGGAAGAAGAGAAGTTCAAAACGCCCATCCGCCAGCAATACGAAACGCAAGGCCATCCATATTATTCGAGCGCACGCCTGTGGGACGACGGGGTGATCGATCCGGCCGATACGCGCATGGTGCTCGCTCTGGGGCTGTCGGCGGCGCTGAACGCGTCGATCGAGCCAACGCGCTTCGGGGTCTTCCGGATGTAACCCAATGTTCAGGAAAATCCTGATTGCAAATCGCGGCGAAATCGCCTGCCGGGTGATCCGCACCGCCCAACGGCTCGGTATTCGCACCGTCGCCGTCTACTCGGAGGCCGACGCGCGCGCATTGCACGTGGAACGTGCGGATGAGGCCTATCCGATCGGTCCGCCCCCGGCACGCGAGAGTTACCTTTCCATCGAGCGCATTCTGGATGCCGCCCGGCGCTCCGGCGCGGAAGCCATCCATCCGGGCTATGGCTTTTTGAGTGAGAACCCGGACTTCGCCCAAGCTTGTGCGGCAGCCGGTGTGACGTTCATTGGTCCACCGGCCGCCGCGATCCGCGCGATGGGATCGAAGTCGGCGGCCAAGGCGCTGATGGAAAAATCGAGCGTGCCGCTCGTCCCGGGCTATCACGGCGGAGCCCAAGACTTGAAAACGTTCGCTGCGGCCGCCAAGCGTCTCGGCTATCCCGTATTGCTGAAGGCTTCCGCCGGCGGCGGCGGTAAAGGCATGCGCGTGGTTGAGCGGGACGCCGATCTGGAGGGCGCTGTTGCCTCGGCTGCGCGCGAAGCCGCTTCGTCTTTCGGCGAGGGCCGATTGCTGATCGAAAAGTACTTGGCCTGCCCGCGCCATATTGAAATTCAGGTATTCGCGGACAGTCATGGAAATGTCGTCTCTCTGTTCGAGCGCGACTGCTCGATTCAGCGCCGGCATCAAAAAATCCTCGAAGAGTCGCCGGCGCCGGGCATGGATCCAGAGCAGCGGCGTCGGATGGGCGAGACCGCGTGTGCCGCCGCACGGGCGATTGGCTACCAGAATGCCGGCACCGTCGAATTCCTGGTGGACGGCGACGCCTTCTACTTCATGGAAATGAACACGCGCCTGCAAGTCGAGCACCCGGTTACCGAGTTCATCACTGGCCAGGACCTGGTGGAGTGGCAGTTGATTGTCGCCGCGGGCGCCGCGCTACCCAGGACCGAGGAAGACCTAGCGATCCACGGGCACGCCATCGAGGCCCGCATCTATGCCGAAGATCCGGCGCACGACTTCCAGCCTTCGACCGGCATCCTGACTCATGTCAAGCTGCCTCGCGAAGGCGAGCATGTGCGGGTGGATACCGGCGTGCGTGGCGGGGACGCTATCTCGATTCATTACGACCCGATGATCGCCAAGCTGATCGTGTGGGACCGCGACCGGAATCGCGCCGTCGGACGCTTGCGGCAGGCCCTGGCGGAGTACGAAGTCGCGGGCGTTACCACCAACCTGGCATTTTTGGCGCAGGTGGCGGGGGACCCAGCCTATGCCGCCGGTCAAATTCACACCGGTTTCATTCCGAGCCATGCGGCCCGGTTGTTTCCTCGCGCCCAGCTGGCCTCCCGTGTGGTACTGGCCGCGGCGGTTTGGCGCGTGCTGACGGATCAACGCCACCGCGCCAAAGAGCAGGCCGCAGCGTCAGCCGACCCGTGGTCGCCGTGGAATCAGCTCACTAACTGGCGCATGAACACCGACGGCTGGCAGGATCTGTCCTTTCATCAAGGCGGCCGAAAGATCACCGTGCGTGTGCATCCCGAGCGTGACGGCAGTTTTCACGCGGATTTCCCCGGCGGCCAAGCGGAACTCTCCGGTACCGAAGACGAGGTCTGGGTGGACGGCGTGAAAACGCGCGTCACCACTGTCCGGCGCGCCGACCGGATCACGGTGATCGTGGATGGCATCAACCACGATCTCGAGTGGATTGATCCCCTCGCCCCCAAAGTCGGCGAGGAGGAGAGCGGCGGCACGCTGACCGCACCCATGCCCGGGCGCATCATTCAAGTGCTGACGCAACCGGGAGCCCAAGTCACACGCGGCGCCGGCTTGCTGGTTTTGGAAGCGATGAAGATGGAATACACCATCACCGCCCCCGCTGACGGCACGGTAAAGGAAGTCCGCTACGCCACCGGCGAGGTGGTCGCCGAAGGCACGGAGCTGATCGTGTTTGCCTCCGAGGATGCATGAGCAGCGATTTAACTGGGTGCGAACCGGCGGCTATTTCAACTCTGGAAGGGGAACCCTCGAACTCAGTCATCAAACGCCACCTACATAGATCAGCTGCCCTAACAGGCTGCGGTCTTGAACGCGATTCCCAACTCGGCAGCAACCTCCTTCGTGCTCTTGCCGAGAGCGAGCCGCAGCACCTGAAATGGTTGAACGACCAGGGGAGTGCGTGGTCGTAGATGAACGCATGGAATTCCCCACCGATGGTATTTGGTGCATCCCGGTGAGGAGTCCGGGGAGATGGCGGGTGGCTGTGCCCGCAGACTCCTTCTGGTTGCCCGCCTGGGCAATTACGGTCCTTCCGCGGCCGTTTCGGTTGTCTGGCTCGGCTGCGCGTGCTCGTCTTGCAGGTGTCCATCTCGACTCAGGGCGGCACGGTTTCCACTGGAACCATGACCCTCTCCAGCACGGGTAGTCACGCGGGCGTCACGCTGGCCATCGCTGGCAATGCGACGTTTTCGCCGGTCGAAAGAGGAGGCAGCATCGATAACTAGCGTTGTTTGTGTGCATAGCTGGGGCATGCCTCATTCCGGGGGATAGGTGCCCACACAATAATACTTTCAATCTAGGGCGACTTCACAATCAGCGAGTAGATCCGATCAGAGTTTGAACGGCGTCGGACACGGACGTCCACGAGAAGGACAATACGCCTCTTCCTGAGGTCCGGTGACCGTCGGCCGGCTACAACCCGATGGCCCCAAGTCTATGGGGATTTGAATCAAGGAAATCACGCTCGAACGCCAAAAGCTTGGGACCGATTCTTAGGTTCGGGTCTTCACGTTTCTCTCACCTCACAGATGGCAACTAGGAATGGTCGGGCTGGGACGGATGGGCGCTAATATCGTGCGCCGCTTGTTGAGGGGGGGACATCAGTGCGTGGCGTTCGACAGCAACGAGGTCGCGGTGAAGGAACTCGCGGGGCAAGGTGCGGCTGGCGCCGCCTCGTTGGAGGAGTTCGTGCGGTCTCTGACGGCGCCGCGCGCGGTCTGGTTGATGGTGCCGGCAGCGGTGGTCGACGGCGTCTTGAACCAATTGACGCCCCTGCTCGAACAAAGCGATATCGTGATCGACGGTGGCAACTCCTATTACATCGACGATATCCGCCGCTCGCAGAGCCTGGCGGCGCGCGGGATCCGCTATCTCGACGTGGGCACCAGCGGCGGCGTCTGGGGGCTCGATCGCGGCTACTGCATGATGATCGGCGGCCCTCCAGACGTAGCCCGGCACCTCGACCCCATCTTTAAGACGCTCGCCCCCGGACGCGGTAACCTTCCGCGCACCGAGGGGCGCGACGAGTCCACGAGCACAGCCGAAGAGGGGTACCTCTACTGCGGACCTTCCGGCGCCGGGCACTTCGTGAAGATGGTGCACAACGGGATCGAGTACGGGCTGATGGCCGCGTACGCGGAGGGGCTCAACATTCTGAAGCACGCCAACGCCAGCAAGCGGACGCATGCGGTTGACGCGGAAACGGCGCCGCTGCGCGACCCCAGCCACTATCAATACGACTTCAACCTACCCGACATCGCCGAAGTCTGGCGGCGCGGGAGCGTCATCGCCTCATGGCTGCTCGATCTCACGGCTGCGGCCCTTTTGGAAGAGCCCGAATTGACGCGGTTTTCAAGCAGCGTGTCGGACTCGGGCGAAGGTCGGTGGACCATCCAGGCGGCCATCGACGAAGCGGCTCCCGCACCGGTGCTGACCGCCGCCCTCTACGAACGGTTCAGCTCCCGCGGCGAAGGTGAATTCGCCGGCAAACTGCTCTCAGCCATGCGCTACCAGTTCGGCGGCCACCTCGGCCAGAGCGCCGGCGGGTAGTCCGTCAGGACCGCGCGCGCACGCTCAGCGGGCGGTCCAACTTAAACGTCAGAACAGACTCCACCGGCACTTTGATCGTGCCTTTCGTCAGGATCTGCGTCAAAGCGCCAGCGCCGGCACCCGACCCTGCGCCGATGGCCGCGCCTTTGCCGCCGCCGGCAATAGCGCCTATAATGGCGCCGATGGCGGCTCCGCCACCCGCGAATTCGCCCGTGCGGCGGTTGATGCCGACGCCATTACGGCCTTTTTCAGCCAGATCCTCGGTGCTCAGAGAGTATTGACGCCCATCGACTGAAACGGAGGCCAAGTCCAGCACCAGGTCCGAGGCGCCGCGAATCTTTCCCCCCTTTTGCGCCGACCGGATGATGATCTGTGCGTTGGCGCCCGCCGGAATCACGACGTTACCCATGGCGTCCAAGACGTTGGTGGTAACTTCGGCCGGAAAGATTTGATCTTCCGCGGCTTTGCTGGAATCGATGGTCTCTTCGTTGCGCACCGAAATCTCCGTGCCCACCGGCAGTTGCGAGGTTTTCGTGGTGACCGCCGTTTCCGCGGGATGGTAATGCGGCCTGTGCCGAAGCTCCTGCGGCGGCGCCGGCGCCGCCGAACCGGGCGCGGTCGCGACCTGCGCCGGAGGCGAAGCCGGGGTATTGGCCGCCGCTGCCGGCGCTTCGTCATATTCAATCGAGCGCACCTGGGTCATAGGAATGGTGCGCGTCAGTTTGTCGTCACCAGCGATCTGAAGCTCGCTGGCCGAACTAGAAAGCACGGTACCGGTGACGCTGGTGCCGTCCCGCAACTCCACGGTGGCGTGCTGGCCTCCACCGGTAGTTTTATTGCACCCATACAGAAACAACAGCGCCCCTAGCGCCAGTGTGGCTCGTTTCATGGATCACCCCGCTATCAATCGTTTTGTTGCCATTCTCTTACCCAGTCGGCGCCCGAGCCGCCCAAACGGCCCGAACGCGAAAAGGGAGACTCTCGATCTAGTGTACGCTGCCGCCGCTCGCCCCTGCTTTAGGCCTGCTGCAGCTTGCGAGCGACGATATAGCATTCGTCCCAGAACCACAAAGCGCCGTGCTCGCGGAGCACTTCGCGCGTGGCTTCGATATAGGCATTGGTCGACATGGCCTCGGCCAGCCGTTGGTCCTCGATCTGAGCGACATAGGTAGCGGCATTCCAGGCGGCCAGCAGGGTCGAAGTGCCGATCGAAGAGGCGCACGATCCGATCTCGGTCGGCAGCGTATGCATGTCGTAGCGCAACAGGGAGCGCTCATCGTCGTAGGCCATAAAGTGGAACTCGCGCGCCTGGCCGCCCAAAGCGGCCTCGGTCGCTTTCAACAGGTCGTAACGATCGGAGTGAAAGGGATTCTCGTCCGGCCACACCCGCTGAATGATCTCCAAGGCCGGGTCATTGCCGCAGGAGTGGATTCCGATCAGCCGCCCGCCGGGATTCAAACTGCGCACCAGGGGCGCGATGACGCGCTTCGCCTTGAACTCCACCGAGGCGCGGGCACGGTAAGGTTGCGACGCGAGGATCAGATCGAAATCGGCCCGCGGCATGCCCCGCCGCGGGCGCACCGTGTCGAGCAGGAATTTGCAGTCCTGGCGGTAAATCACCAGCACCGTAGGCTTCTCATACATCGGGTTTCCGCTTTTGGGATTCACCCGCGCCCGCCAGTTTTCCGAAAGGAACGGCTGCAGCGCCGTAATCTGGTCGTCGAACTGCCCGGCGGTCGTGCCGTTCAGCTCCACCTCGTGCCATGCCACCTTTTCGGCTGCACCCGGCTCGTTGGGCATCAGCAGAGGCGCCTCGTCATATTTCATGTTGGTCATCACGAGGACCGTAGCCGGGTGTTCCATGAAGCGGTCCGGCATCTTTTCGAGCGCTAGGCGCACATCCTCGAGGCTAATTTCCTTGCCAACCACATAAAACGGCATCCACTCGAACCGGCGATGCATGGTCCGCATCACACGCGCCAGCACCGTGCCATCGCCGACGCCAGCGTCGAAAATACGTATCGCCGGGGGCACCGGATGGATTTCGTTCAACTCCGCACTCACCCTGCCCGCAATCACCCACTTTTCGCTGCAGGTGTTGACGAACATGAGGTACTTTTGCCGGTTGTCATAGAAGCGGAAATTCTGCTCCGGATCTGGCGCGGCTGGAGTCATCCCGGGGAGCCTCGCCTCTGGACCGGCGCCCACTCGTGGATTGGGTTTGATTCCTGACATGTCTCCTGAGGCCTTTAGCCGTTCAAGTGTATGCCATTCGGCCGATTGCATGCAACTTAACGCCTAGCAATTAGCCCACGCTCTATTCGTCATTTCAGTTACCGGAAACCGGACTCCTTGGTGAAATTGCATTGCGGCGCCATCCCGACTGGCCAATGCGAGCTCTGGGGGGCACGAAAAGGCGTTGAAGGGCGCGATTACCCAACGCATCGGGCGTTTTTTTGAGGCTCGCGTGCCCAGATTCGATGTGTTCCGGACGATCGGTGAAATTCCTCTGGAACTACGGCCGAAAGCTTCTTCGCGCTGCGAAAACGCCAATTCGAGACACTGCCGCGGTCGCCGCACATTCCGTACCTGCGGGCGGTTTGATCGCTGCGACCGCCGCATTGGAGGAGACGGTCGACGAGCAGTAAGTTTCGATTGGACCGCTACGATCGGCTAATGTGTTTCGGCTGGCTGATTCCACCTCTAGCGCGACCCGCGCGAAGACAATTCCGCTCGTCGTCGAGTTATTTTCGCGCAGAAGTTCAGCCGCCGTTACAGCCGAAGTATCGAAACCATCCCGTCCGGGATCATTCGAGAACCCCAGAATGGGATTGAGCGCGCGATGGTGGTGTTGGTGGGGCCCGTACGGAAGGCTCCTGCCGATCGGACGTGTGAGGACCGGCGGCAGGGCTGGAACCAGGAAAACCGGATCGAAAGGCAGCGATGGTCTCGGCGGCTCGACCAAGAGGAACACGAGCCGATCCTGAGCGCTTCAGTCAGCCGACCAACTGCGTGGTGGCGGGACCCGAAGGGCGGGGCGGCACGGCTGCCATGAAGCGCTCCACGCTTCGGTTCCGCATGCAAAAACTCGGGGGCTCCGAGCGCGCGTGCCGGCCCTCGACCGGGCGGATCAGCCCAATAGCGAGCGGAGCAATACGGCCGGGTGAACAGCGGTCGCCGACGAAAGGTCCGCCACCTGGTGGCGGCAGGACGTTCCGGGAGCGACCAGAACCTCGCCCGCCTTCATCGCTTGCACCGCCGGGAGCAGGCGCCGGTTCGCGATGGCGACCGACACGTCATAGTGCCGACGGGTGTACCCGAACGAGCCGGCCATGCCGCAGCAGCCGGCATCGAGATCGACTACCGTTGCAGAAGGTATGCGGGCCAGCAGAGCCGATGTGCCAGCCAGCAGCCCCATCGATTTTTGATGACAGTGTCCGTGGAGCAGAATTCTCTTCGGGCCTGCGCGCAAGGGCAGATCCAGCTGACCGGCGAATTCCTCGAACATCAGGCAGGCCTTGGAGACCTCGCGGGCTCGCTCCTGTTGAAGACCGCGCAGCAGCGAGGGCGCGTCCTCCTTGACGGCGGAAAGGCAGCTTGGCTCGCAGAACAAGATCTTGCCACCCCGGCTGGCGACGGGGAACAGCGCCTCGACCACGTCGCCGGCATGAGCGCGGGCTTCGGCCAGCAGGCCTTGCGAGATCAGCGGGCGGCCGCAGCAGCCGGGCCGAACCACCTCGACGTGGCAGCCGCCGCGTTCCAGGACCTCGATGGCAGCGATGCCGATTTGCGGGTCGTAGTGGTTGGTGAACGTGTCATTGAAGAGGGTGACGGGAATTTCAGACCCGCCTTGGGGGCGCGGGTTTCGTGCCAGCCACTTCTCAAAAGTCTCCCTTTGCCAAGCCGGCAGCGTGCGCCGCGGATCCACGTCGAGCAGCTTGTCGCTGATCCAGCGGGCCGGCGGGGTCGCCGCCACCCAGTTGGCAAGAGGCGCAAGGCGGCTACCCCACACCGAGAGGCGATCGATGTGTCCCAAGGCGCGCGAGCGGAGAGGCGTGCCGTGGCGGGTCCAATAATCCGCTAGAAACTCGCTCTTGAAGCGCGCCATATCGACGCCTACGGGGCATTCCGCTCTGCAGGCGCGACACTCTAGACACAGGTCCAAGACCCGATAAACGCCTTGATCGCCCAGGCCGGTTTCCCCGAGACGGCCGGCCATGGCCAGGCGCAACACGTTGGCGCGGCCGCGGGTGGAATCCGACTCCTCCCGCGTCGCCATGTAAGAAGGACACATCGTGCCGGCGAGCTTCTTGCGACAAGCGCCCACGCCGCTGCACATCTCGACGGCGCCGCCCAAGCCGCCGTAAGCGGAAAAATCGAACCAGGATGGCGGCTTGGGCGTCTGGTAACCCGCGCCGAACCGGAGGTTCGCGGTCAGGGGCGGAGCATCCACGATCTTGCCGGGGTTGAAGATGCCGAGCGGATCGAAAGTGCGCTTGATGTCGCGGAAGGCCTGGTAGAGCGCAGGACCGAACATCTGCCGCATGAACGGCCCGCGGACCAGGCCGTCGCCATGCTCGCCCGAAAGCGCACCGCCGAATTCCAGTACCAGGCGGGCCACGTCTTCGGCGATGGATTCGAATTTCCGTACACCCTCCTCGGTCTTCAGATTGATGACGGGCCGGACGTGGAGACAGCCGACCGAGGCGTGTGCGTAGATGCCGGCGGTGGTCTGGTGGCGGTGGATGATTTCGAGAAAGCGTCCGATATATTCGCTGAGGCGTTCCGGGGAGACCGCCGTGTCTTCCACAAACGAGATGGCTTTCGCGTCTTCCTTCATCGCCATCGAGAGGCCCAGCGCCGACTCACGGAGACTCCAGATGCGCGCTTGCGCGGCGCCCTGCTCGGTGTGGTACGCGTACCCGAAGCGGCGGGCACGCAGGTCTTCCTCCAAAGCCTTCAGACGCGGCGGCAGGTCTTCGGTGCGGTCGGCATAAAACTCGACGCATAATGTGGCGGCTGGATCACCCTGGACGAAGGAGCTCCGGATCGCTTCGAGCGCGGCGTTCTGCCGCGTGTTATCCAGGATGGCCCGATCCATTACTTCGACGGCCGACGGCTGATGGCGCAGGATGGCGGGGGTGGCGGCCAATGCTTCGAGCAGGTCCGCGAACATCACCACCATGACGGCTTTGGCCTTGGGCAACGCAACCAGCCGTAGCTTAGCCTGGAGCACCACGCCGAGCGTGCCCTCCGAGCCGATCAGGATTTTGGCGAGGTTGACCGGCCGGCTGGAGTCGGCGAATTCATCCAGGTTGTAGCCGCCGACGCGGCGGAGAATTTTCGGGTAGCGGCGGTCGATCTCGGCCGCATGTGCTCTGGCGAGGCTAAGCAAGGTGCGGTAACAAGCCGCTTCGAGCGTGTCGCCGGTCGGGATTTCAGCGCGCGTCAGGTCGCGCGCGTCGACGATGCTGCCATCGGAGAGCGCGACTTCGAGTTCCATCACGTGATCGATGGTCTTGCCATAGAGCACGCTGCGCGCGCCGGCCGAGTTATTGGCAATCATGCCGCCGATCGTGGCGCGGCTCGCCGTGGAAATATCGGGAGCGAAGCGTAGGCCGAGCGGCGCCAGCTGGGCATTCAGCTCGTCGAGAACGATGCCCGGCTCGACGCGCGCCCAACGTTCGTCCGCGTTCACCTCGAGCAAGCGGTTGAAATACTTGGAGGTGTCGATCTGGAGCCCTTCGCCGATCGCTTGGCCGGCTTGCGAGGTGCCGCCGCCGCGCAGAGTGACGGGGCAGCGAAAACGGCGGCAGAGCTCGAGAGCACGCAGGATATCCTGGCGACCGCGAGCCACCACCAGGCCCAGCGGCTGGATCTGGTAGACGCTGGCGTCGGTCGAGTAGAGGGCCCGGGAAATGCGATCGAAACGCACCTCGCCCTCAATGACCGCTTCCAATTCGCGCCGCAGCGCCTCCCGGTCGACTGCCGCCGCGCTCGCCTTGGGAACCGGCGTCCCCGCCTCTAACTCAACCAGACTCACTATGCCATTATCGTCTGTCCCGGCCGGAGGCCAGGGACCGGAGTCCGTGATCAGGGCACGAGCGGGGCCAGGCGGCGCATGTTGGCCTCAAGAAGCCCCTGAATCTGCTGTTTGGTCTGGTCGCTCTTCGGTACCGGGTTGTGGGCGTCCTTCACGCAGATTTGCTTCGTCGAGCCGTGGACCAGGAGAGGTTCGCACGGATTGCGCTTGGCCGCCTCGACCGCCGCCGCTTCGCCATAAAGTAGCTCGCCCCCCCCACCCAGACCATCTCAACATCCTCTAAGCGAGTCTTCAACAGGCTTTCGGTCGGATCGGCGTCCTCAGACGCCAGCACGGTGATATCGGCCTTCAGGCCCGGGGCCAAGGTTCCGATCTTGTCGCTCAGGGCCAGGGCTTCGGCCGGGTTCTCGGTGATCATGGGAATCCAGTAGGTTTTGGGGATCGCGCCCGCGAACGTCTCTTCATTGACTTTTGAAGCCGCGCGGAGCTCCTCGAAGATGTCGTCGCTTCCGGTGGGATTCCAGTCCACGCCTAGCGAGACCGGGACGCCGTGCTCTAGGGCCAGCGGGATTCTCGTGGTCTGGCCGTAGAGCGTCAGATTGCTTTGGGGCGACCAGATGAGCTTGGCGCCAACTTGGGCCATCTCCTGAAACTCAGCCTCGCCAAGGGCGGTTCCATGAATGATCGCGGTTTGAGCGGTGAGAAGGCCCTTCTGCTTCAAGGTCGCAAATTCAGCGCGCGCCTTTCGGTCGACGCCTTCGGCAAGATGCACCACAAAGGAT
>Ga0306925_10001430_pt1 | contig 19572 bp, 15 predicted proteins | sample flu12Cox44000176_FD_203755 | JGI IMG/M metagenome (GOLD analysis project Ga0306925, IMG submission 203755) | Lab enrichment of tropical soil microbial communities from Luquillo Experimental Forest, Puerto Rico - flux8day.12C.oxic.44.000.176 (v2)... | ecosystem: Environmental > Terrestrial >... | reverse complement strand
CGCACCGCCTGGTCATACGCAAAGCGCTGGCGCTTTGGGATGATGACCCGGTTGACGATGCCGTCGGTGAACGGCAGGCGCAGCATTTTGACCGGGTCGTTGCCGGCGACACAAGCCGCCGTGCCGAGTGCGACCGCGGCGGCACTGCCGCACGTCACGAGGCCCCATTCGGCCCCGGTCAGCTCGGCGATGCGTCGGCCGGCTGCCTCCATCAGCTCGTCGAGGTTGACAAACCAGCGCGAGGCCTCGGCCACCGCCGCGCGCACCTGCGGCAGCATGAGGCTGCCGCCATGCATCGTGCGCACGCTGCAGCAATTGATGAACGGCCGCACCCCGAGGGCGAGATAGGGATTGGTGTTTCGTTCCACGAGGCACCTCCGGCAATGGTTCGGCACACTATAGCAGTGGACGACACCAGAGATAGCAGTGGACGAACCAGGGCTGCGCGGGTTTGTTGATCGCGGCGCGGCGAGGCCCCATCTCGTCCGGGTGACCGAGCAGGCGCCCGCGGCAACCGACATGATCCCCGAAAAGGGGCTGGTGCTGTTTTCCGGCGGCCAAGATTCGACGACGTGTCTCGCCTGGGCGCTCGAGCGCTTTGCTGCGGTCGAGACGATCGGGTTCGACTACCGGCAGCGCCACCGCATCGAGCTCGAATGCCGCAACGCGGTGCTCAGCCGGCTGCGGCGCGAGTTTCCCCGGTGGGACCGGAAGCTCGGCGAAGACCATCTGGTCGATCTCGGCGTGCTCGGACAGCTCAGCGATACCGCGCTGACCGGCGAGACCGCAATCGCCTTCACCGAGAGCGGGCTGCCCAACACCTTTGTCCCCGGCCGCAATTTGCTGTTCTTCACCTTTGCCGCCGCGGTCGGGTATCGCCGCGGTGCGCGGCACCTCGTCGGTGGAATGTGCGAGACCGACTATTCGGGCTATCCCGATTGCCGCGACGACACGCTCAAAGCATTGCAGGCGGCCCTGTCGCTCGGAATGGACCACCGCTTTGTGATCCACACGCCGCTGATGTGGCGCGACAAGGCGGCGAGCTGGGCATTCGCGCTCAGGCTCGGCGGCGCCGCTTTCGTCGAGCTGGTGCTGGAGGAGACACACAGCTGCTATCTCGGCGACCGCACCCATCGCCATCACTGGGGCTATGGCTGCGGCGCCTGCCCGGCCTGCGAGCTGCGGCGCAAGGGATGGGAGGTCTTTACCGCTCATGCGCTCCCCAGAAGCTCGGCGCCCCCACCCTAACCCTCCCTCGTGCGCGGGTGCGCGGGGAGGGAAAAGCTGCGCCGCGACCCGATGCGGGATCAATAACAACCCTCCCTCGTCCGCGGGGGAGGGAAGGGAAGGGCTTCCAGAAGCCGCGACTGGTCGGTAATTTTGCGCGCGACGGCAGCAAGAGGGACGGGGAGGGGGATATGCATTTCGGCGTCTCGATGTTTCATACCGATTATTCGATCCCGGCGGTCGAGCTCGCCAAGGCGCTCGAGGCGCGCGGCTTCGAATCGATGTGGGCGCCCGAGCATTCGCACATCCCGGTGCCGCGCAAGACCCCGTTTCCGGGCGGCGGCGAATTGCCCAGGCCCTATTACGAGGTGATGGACCCGTTCGTCGTGCTGAGTGCGGCGGCGGTCGTCACCAAAACCCTGAAGCTCGCGACCGGCGTCTGCCTCGTCGTGCAGCGCGACCCGATCCAGACGGCAAAGCTCGTCGCCTCGATCGACCAGGTGTCGGGCGGCCGGTTTCTGTTCGGTGTCGGCGGCGGCTGGAACCGCGAGGAGATCGAGGGCCATGGCACCGCCTTCCCAACCCGCTTCAAATTGATGCGCGAGCGCATCGAGGCGATGAAAGCGATCTGGACCCAGTCGAAGCCCGAATATCACGGCGAGTTCGTCAACTTCCCGCCGATGATAACCTGGCCCAAGCCGGTGCAGAAGCCATACCCGCCCATCATCGTGGGTGGCGCCTTTCCGCATGCGGCACGGCGCGCCATTCGCTATGGCGACGGGTGGGTCCCGATCGCCGGCCGCGCGCCCTATGGTGACGTCAACGAGTACCTGCCGAAGTTCAAGCACATGGCCGCCGAAGCCGGCCGCGACCTCGCCGGGCTGCCGATCACCTTGTTTGGCGGCACCGAGGACGCCGATCTGTTGAAGCGCTACCGCGACATGGGCGTTACGCGCGTAGTCACTACCCTGCCGCCCGAACCGGCCGACAAGACATTGCCGGTGCTCGACCGCTGGGCCGAGCTTATCCGCCGCGTCAATGCGTGACGAGCCCGAGGAAAGCCGACTTTTAGCGACGCTGTTTCGCGACGCCCGCACGTTCTCGTACTGGCAAGACCGGCCGGTCTCGGAAGCCCTGGTCGAAGCGGCGTTCGAGCTCGCCTGTCTGGGCCCGACGAGTGGCAACTGCCTGCCAATGCGCCTCGCGCTGGTACGCAGCCCCGCGGCCAAGAAGCGGCTGTTGCCCTGCGTGTCGTCGGGCAATTACGGGAAGGTGCGCACCGCACCGGTCACCGCGATTGTCGCCTATGACCGGCAGTTCTTCGAGCTGTTGCCGCGGCTCTACCCGCACACCGACGCGCGCGGCTGGTTTACCAGCAACGCAGCGCTTGTCGAAGAAACGGGTCTGCGCAATTCGTCGCTGCAAGGCGCCTATTTTATCTTGGCGTTGCGCGCGCAGGGGCTCGATTGCGGTCCGATGTCGGGCTTTGACGCCGACAAGGTCGATGCGGCCTTTTTCCCCGGCCGCCGCTATCGCACGAACTTTCTGCTGAACATCGGCTATGGCGACCGTGACAGGCTAAGACCACGGCTGCCGCGCCTCGGCTTCGACGAAATCGCGCGCTGGGAGTAGCTACCGCATCGTCGATTTCGCGGTCGGAATGATCCGCGTCACGACCATCGCCGAACGGTCGAGATGATCCGGCACGCGCGGCGCGATCTTGGTCTTCCAATGGTCGCTCTCGTAGACTGCCTTGTAGAGCGCCTCACGCTCGGCTTCGCTTTCGAACCGGCGCAGCCAGACATAGACCGAATCGTCCGTCTCGCCGCGGAAGCTGCCGCAGATGACCATGCCCTTGGAGATCTGGAACGGGATGATCTCCTCCTCCATGATCTTGACCCATTCGTTCATCTTGCCGGGTTGAACCTTGTATTGGCGCAGTTCGTAAAAGGCCATCTCGCGGGTCTCCTTGTAGCGGGTCTGTCCGCGGGAGATCGTAGCCGCGGGTCTGTGGCGGCGGAAGGTCCTTTAGGCTAGGCTCCGGCGTCGACACAGCGGGGAGCAGAAATGGCAAACGATGTCGCCACTGCGGACGCCGGCTTCGCGCCGATCGTCGAAATCGCGACTGGCAGATTGCGCGGCGCTTCGAGCGCCGGGATCCATTCGTTTAAAGGCATCCCCTACGGTGCCTCGACCGCAGGCCGCGGCCGGTTTATGCCGCCCGAGCCGGTGCGGCCGTGGCCCGGGGTGCGCGAGGCGCTCGCTTATGCCCGGCGCGCCTGGCAACTGCCCAACCGCCCCAAACGGCGACCGGTGCTCGAAACCCTGCTCGGGCCGGCCGACACGACACCGGAGAGCGAAGACTGCCTGACCCTGAATGTGTGGGCACCCGGTCTCGGCGACGGCGCCAAGCGGCCGGTCATGGTGTGGCTGCATGGCGGCGCCTTCGGCTACGGCTCGGGCAACCGGGCAGTGACCGACGGCGCCAACCTGGCGCGGCGCGGCGATGTGGTGGTCGTCAGCGTCAACCATCGCCTCAACATTTTCGGCTTTCTGCATCTGGCCGATATCGGCGGCCCGGCCTGGGCGCATTCCGGCAATGCCGGGATGCTCGACATCGTCGCCGCACTCCGCTGGGTGCGCGACAACATCGCGGCCTTTGGTGGCGATCCCGGCAATGTGATGATCTTTGGCGAATCGGGTGGCGGCGGGAAGGTCAGCGTGTTGGCGGCGATGCCGGCGGCGCGCGGACTGTTTCACCGCGCGATCATCCAGAGCGGTGCCGCGATCCGAGTGTCTACGCGCGAACGGGCGAACGCTCTGGCCGAGGCGGTGCTGAAGGAAATCGGGATCGGTCATAACGAATGCGAACGGCTGCAGACGGTATCGGCCGAGCGGCTTCTGGTGGCGATCGCGCCGGCTTCGCGCGCGGTCGGGCGCTCGCGCTGGCCGCTGCTCGACCGCTACGATTTTGGCCCAGTCGTCGACGGCTGCGACCTGACGCAACATCCGGCCGAGCCCGAGGCACCGGCGATTTCAGACGGTATCCCGCTCATGGTCGGCGGCACTCGGGAAGAGAGCGCCTTTTTCCTCGCCGACGACGACGCGGTGTGGAACGGAACGCTGACCGAGGAAGAATTGCGCCGGCGCGTTGCGGCGGTGGCCGGTGACCAAACCGACGCGCTGCTCGCCGCCTGCCGCAGCACGATGCCGCAGGCGAGCCCCGCGGACCGGCTGATCGTGGCATTGACCGGTTCGAATTTCTGGGTCCGCACGGTGTTGCTGGCCGAGCGCTACGCGGCGCGAACGCGGGCTCCGGTCTACATGTACTCGCTAGACTGGCAGAGCCCGGCGCATGACGGCCGCGTCAAGGCGCACCACGCGATGGATCTGCCGTTTGTGTTCGACAATGTCGATGCGGCAGACACAACCGCGGGCGCTTCGGGCGCACGCGAGCTGGCGGCGCGCATCTCGGCAACCTGGACCGCCTTTGCCCGCACCGGCAGCCCCAACAATTCGGCGATCCCGTCCTGGCCCACCTACACGACGGCCGATCGCGCGACGATGGTTTTCGACAACAAGTGCCGTGTCGTGCACGACCCCGATCGCGAAGCGCGGCTCCTGTGGAGCGTCGTCGTCGCGCCCCCCGCCTGAAGGGCGATCAGAACCCGCGCCGCGCGAAAAAGCGGTTCTCCGGGCGCGGCAGTCCGAGGTTCTCGCGCAAGGTGTTGCCTTCGTATTCGCGGCGGAAGAGGTCGCGGCGCTGCAATTCAGGCACTACCCGGTCGACAAAATCGTCGATGCCGCCGGGGACGTAGGGGAACATGATGTTGAACCCGTCGCAGGCCGCACGATAGAGCCATTCCTCCATCTGGTCGGCGATCATCTCGGGCGTGCCGACCAAGGCCAGCCCGCCATAGCTGCCGGCAATCTGGGCCAATTGGCGGACCGTCAGGTTGTCGCGCCGCGCGCGCTCGATGACGCGCTCGCGGCCGCTCTTGCTGGCGTTGCTCTCCGGGATCTCTGGGAGCGGGCCGTCGAGGTCGAATTGCGAGGCGTCGTGGCCGAGCGCGATCGACAGCGAGGCGATGCCGCTGTCGGGATGGACGAGGCTGTCGAGCAAGGCCCGTTTTTGCTGCGCCTCGGCGGCCGTCTCGCCGACGACGACAAGGCAGCCTGGCAGGATCTTGATGTGGTCCGGGTCGCGCCCGACTTTCTCCGCGCGCTCTCTGACATCGGCGTAGTAGCGTTGCGCATCGGCGAGCTTGCCGCCGCTGGCGAAGATCATCTCGGCGGTTTCGGCGGCGAGCTGGCGCCCGGCGTCCGAGGCGCCCGCCTGAACGATAATCGGCCAGCCCTGGACCGGCCGGGCGATATTCAGCGGTCCGCGCACCGACAGAAACTCGCCCTTGTGGTCGAGCACGTGCAGCCGTTCGGGGTCGAAATAAACGCCGTTCTCGACATCGCGGATGAAGGCGTCCTCGGCCCAGCTGTCCCACAGCCCTGTCACGACATCGAAGAATTCGCGGGCGCGGCGATAACGCTCGCCATGCTCCATTTGCTCGGTCATGCCGAAATTCAGCGCCGCGTCAGGGTTCGAGGTGGTGACCAGATTCCAGCCGGCGCGCCCACCGCTGATATGGTCGAGCGAGGCGAAGCGCCGGGCGATCACGTTGGGCGGCTCGAAGGTCGTCGAGGCGGTGGCAATCAGCCCGAGATGCTCGGTCACTATCGCCAATGCCGGCAACAGGGTCAGCGGATCGAACGAAGTGACCGTGGCGCTGCGCTTTAGCGCCGCCATCGGCATGTTGAGCACGGCAAGGTGGTCGGCCATGAACCAGGCGTCGAACCGGCCGCGCTCCAGGGTTTGGGCAAAACGGACCAGGTGTCGCAGATTGAAATTGGCGTCGGGATAGGCGCCGGGGTAGCGCCACCAGGCGGTATGAATCCCGACTGGGCGCATGAAGGCACCCAGATGCAATCGACGTGACTCCGTCATCGCTGTCGCTACCTTCGCCTTGCCTCGATCGATCCGAATGCGATTGTGAAGGGCGACCATGCTCGGGACAAGCGGGTCGGTCACCCCGGCCGGTGCTCTTGTGCGGCGGTTTCGAAAATCCGATCAATCTTTAAGCTCCGATCAATCTTTCGAGCGGACCTTGGGGCCGCACTGAGAACCGGAGTGGAGGCAGATGGTGATTTTCTTAAGGAGGCTGATCAAAGATGAGTCCGGCGTCACGGCCATCGAATATGGTCTGATCTCGGCGCTGATCGTCATCACCTCTATTGCGGCCCTGAGCCAGGTCAGCGCGAGTCTCAACCTCAGCGGCACCTTGGGCCTGGTGGCTTCTAAGCTGTGATGTCGAGGAGGCGACATTCGCTTTAGACCATGCCCGCGCTCGCGAGCCTGTGGCCGACCGGTGTGAAAACGACAGAACGGTTCGGGGATGAAAATGCCGCCCCGCGATAGAGCGAAGCGAAACCTGTGCGCGGCTCGACGCCGCGACCGGCTACTGAGACCGCTCGACGCCGCGACCGGCTGCTGAGACCGCTCGACGGCATGACCGCGATGCGGTAGGCGAGAATACGGCAATCCGGGCCGGGGTGCCTGTTCGCCTGCGGCTTTCCTTGCGCTCTTGCGGAACAATGCCTGGTTCAAAAAATTTCATCGGCCGGCGTTTGACTTCACCGACGAAAGTTCCTTGAGGGCGTACTAAAACTGTTGCAGGGGCAGTGCGCAAAGTAGCCCCGACCGTGCCCGCCCACGCATTTCCGCCACGTCGCCGAAGAGAAAGTAATAGACCCCGTATCGGCCATATATACCGATGCTGACCGACGATCTTGCTCACGACATCCACGCTGCCATTCTTTTGAGAACCACATGCGCCGGAGCCTATTTTTGCCGATACCGATACGGCGGCCCATCACCATCACCATCATCGCCTGATCCAGAGACGTCAGGACATAAACCTGCGCCGGCGGAGTTATCCCGCGGCCCGGGGATCCGCGGCGAGAGGAAGCAAACCCGCCATCGGATGCCCGCCGCAGGTGTCCGCGGCGACCGCAACCGCCGGATCTACGCGCACTTGCGACAAACCGGCTCGTGACCGATGCCGGATCGAAATCACTCTTCAAGCCGTTTAAGATCACAGAGAGAAAGTCAATCACCTCGTCACAAATCGTGTGGTGTCGCGGCATCGACAATGCCTATACCGATTGGATGCCGACCGGCGCTAGCATCAAGATGTTCCAAGACGCACGAGGTTGAACGTCGGCCATCCGCCGGCTCTGAAACCCCTCACGAGCCCTTGCGTTGTTGGGTAGAGGCGATGTACGGCGATGGTTTTCGATCACACTGTGCGGCGCTTGACGCGAGAACGGCAAAACATCGCGTTATCAGCTCTTTGCGAGCTTGGGCCGGCCGCGCCTAATCGAATATAACCCGTCGACTCTATGGTTTGCCCGGGACTGATAGTACCCAATGGGCGATTACATCGACTATGCCAGGGTTGAAGACGTTTCCGGGTCCTGCGCAGCGGTGACGCCCGGCATCGATCACGCGCTCTTACTCGAAAAGTGCTTCGATGGCCCCGTCTGCGACGGAGGGCGGTCGTGATCAAGGAGGGGCGTGCGCGCTCTGCCGGGGAATGAACGGAGGGTACGACAGCTTTAGCGCAATCCGCGCCACTTATCGCCTTCAGTTTCACCGCCACTTCACGTTTCGCGACGCAACCGGCCTTGTTCCGTATCTCGCGACACTCGGCATCAGTCATCTTTATGCATCGCCGATCATGAAGGCACGCCCCGGTTCGCCTCACGGCTATGACATCATCGACCACAATCAGCTCAACCCTGAGATCGGCAGCGAGGCGGATTTCCGATCTTTGATCGACGCGCTGCATGCTCACGGCATGGGCTTGATTATCGATTTCGTGCCTAACCATATGGGTGTCGGCGGAAATGACAACGCTTGGTGGCTGGATGTCCTCGAATGGGGTCAGGATTCGCCATTTGCCGCCTATTTCGACATCAAATGGGACGCTGGCCGCACCGACCTCAAAGGTCGCGTGCTTCTCCCGGTGCTCGGCGATCAGTATGGCGTGATCCTTGAGAATGGCGAGATCTCGCTCCGCTTCGATCCTCAGGAAGGGAGCTTCAGCGCCTGGTACTTCGATCATCGTTTCCCGATTTCGCCGCGCTGCTACAGAACAGTTCTAGCGGCCGGCGGCGAGCCGCTCTCTGGACTCGCCAGCGAGTGGGCGACAATTGAAGCAGGAGCGGGGGACGGAGTGCGGGAACGCGCGGCAAAGCTGAAATGTCGCCTTGCCCACAACGCTCGCGAGCCAGCAATCGCTGCCGCGATCCGGGCTGCGCTGCAAAGATTAAGCGGCGAGTGCGGCTACCCTTCGAGCTTTGATCGCTTGCACCGACTGCTCGAGGCTCAGGCGTACAGAATTGCCCACTGGCGCGTTGCTGCAGAGGAGATCAATTACCGCCGTTTCTTCAACATCAATGAGCTTGCCGGGCTGCGAATGGAGTTGCCCCAGCTGTTCGAGCACACCCATCGATTGGTCTTCAGCTTGATCGAACGCGGCGATGTGCAAGGGTTGCGGATCGATCACATCGATGGGCTCTTCGAGCCCCGCCTATATTGCGAGCGGCTGCAGCAGCGATTTGCCGCGCCACTCTATGTCATTGTCGAAAAAATTCTTGCCCGGTACGAAAACCTTCCCGACTGGCCGATCGCCGGCAGTACCGGCTACGACTTTGCCAATCAGGTGCTGGAGCTGTTCGTCGACTCAGGGGGCGAGGCGGCGATGACACGTATCTACAGCCGGTTTGCCAATCCGGACGAGAGCTTCGATGACATAGTTTACGCCTGCAAGAAACGCATTATGCGGGTCAACCTTGCGAGCGAAATGAATGTCCTCGCTCAGGAATTTCATGATCTGTCGATGAGCGAATGGCGCACCCGAGACTTCACATTGCATAGCATGCTAGCCGCATTGGAAGAGGTGATCGCCGCTTTTCCGGTATACCGCACCTACGTGTCACCGCAGGGCGCCAGCGCTGACGACTGCCGTTACATCGAATGGGCTGTCGCGCTGGCCAAAAAATCTTGGCGAGCCGCTGACCTGAGCATCTTCGACTTCCTGCAGACCGTGCTGACCGGCGGATCGACGGATCAAAAGCTTCACCAGAATCGCGCTCGGATCGTGCGCGCGGCGATGCATTTTCAGCAAGTGACCGGGCCGGTAATGGCGAAGGCCGTTGAGGACACCGCGTTTTATCGTTACTTGCGGCTGCTGGCGCTCAATGAGGTTGGCGGCGATCCACGCCGCTTCGGCATATCGGTCGCTGCGTTTCACCATATGACCCAGGAGCGCAACCGTTCTTGGCCGCGGGCGATGGTGACAACCGCCACGCACGACACGAAGCGCGGCGAGGACGCCCGCGTGCGGCTCGCGCTGTTGTCGGAGATGCCGCGCGATTGGAGTAACCGGCTGACGCGCTGGCTCCGGCTTAACCGCTCACGCAGAGTTGAGGTCGATGGTGAGATCGTGCCCGAGCGCAATGTAGAATACCTCTTCTACCAGGCACTGCTCGGCGCTTGGCCGCCCGATCTTGAGCCCGACGATGTGGCGGGCATCAAAGCACTGGGCGAGCGCATCGAAGCCTACATGATCAAAGCGGTTCGCGAGGGCAAGCAGCAGTCGAGTTGGAGCAACCCGAATACAGCCTACGAAGCAGCGCTGCAGCGTTTTATCCGTGCCGTGCTCGACGCATCGCGGCAAAATCCCTTCCTCACCCAGTTCCACGCCTTCGTTCTGTCGCTCGCGCGGCTGGGAGCGATCGCCTCACTCTCCCAACTCGTGCTCAAGCTGACTGTGCCCGGCGTCCCCGACATCTCCCAGGGTGGCGAGCTGTGGGACTTTAGCCTGGTCGATCCCGACAATCGCCGCCCCGTGGATTGGGGCATCAGGCGAGCGCTATTGGAAGACGTCGCTGCCATTTCCGCGGCCGATCTCGCCCAACATTGGCAAGATGGACGCGAAAAGCTCTTCGCGACCCGACGGCTGCTCGAATGGCGCCGGTCTCATCCCGACCTGTTCGCCGAGGGTGATTACCAGCCGCTCGAAGTCGAAGGGGAAAGAAGCTTGCACCTTTGCGCTTTCGCCCGCAATCAGGGTGGTCGGTCGCTTATCGTTGCTGTCGCGCGTCTGGTCTGCGCTCTATATCGCGACGGTCAGACCGGCGATTGGGGAGCGGCCGAGCTCGTTCTTCCCAGGCACGGAGCGTGGCGAAATCTGTTTACTGATCGCCTTTTGGTGCTGCGAGAACGGGTTCGCGTGTCCGAGCTGCTAGCAGATTTCCCGGTCTGCGTATTGCTCAGTGAGTCGAGCAGCTGAGGGCATTGACCCAGTTCAGTCCGGGCGCGGTGGCAACGTTAAGCTCATCACTGGCGCAATGACGGTGTGCCGCATCCTTCTGGCAGGACCCTCGCGGTCTGCGGCCGGGGCGTGCCGAAAAAGCTGGATCGCCGATGCGCCTAATTACGAAAGACTGGTCTTTAACAAGGACCGTTGATAACCAATTGACCGCACACCGAACGGTATCAGATGCCTTCGAGTATGAATGCTCTGTCGAGTTGGCCCCGCAACCGGCTTTTGCTTGCGCTTCCATCTTTAAACCTCGGGCAGCTTATGCCGGACCTCGAGCGCATACATTGCGAACGCGAGCAGGTCCTGATCGACGCTGACAGTCCGCTCGACCACATATTCTTCCCCGACAGCGGTGTTGTCTCGGCGGTGGCGGTTTATGCCGACGGCAGCATCATTGAGATGGCAACGATCGGCAGAGAGGGTTGCACGGCAGTGCAAGCCATCATCGGCGCCGAGATTTCCTCCATCCGGCTGCTCGTCCAGATACCCGGGGAAGCGGCCAAGATGTCGCGCATCGCGTTCACCCGGGCCATGGGCTCGATGCCTTCCTTTCGCGCTCTGATGTATTCTTATCTTCAAGCCTTTCTCGAGCAGGTGCTGGTGTCGGTGGCGTGCAACGGCGCGCACCGCCTCCGGCAGCGGCTGGCGCGCTGGCTGCTGATGATGCGTGACCGCAGCGATGATGACACGCTTGAGATCACCCAAACTTGCTCGCCGAAATGCTGGGTGTCCACCGGCCAACCGTGTCGAATGCGGCGCGGGAGCTGGAACGCGCCGGCTTGATTGACCGCGGCCGGCGGCATGTCACGATATTGGATCGACGAGGCCTCGCCGAGGCGTCTTGCGAATGTTACGGGCTGGTCCGGGCGCGTCTGAATTTTCACCTTCCGAGAACTTACGGGTAAGAGCACACACGCACGGATCGGTAATCTAGATTACCGACAGGGTGCGTCAACGAGATCACAATCGGCCGGACAAGGCGCTGAAGTCAGGGAGGTTTTAGCGCCGCAGAGACGGGAGGAGTGACCATGCCCGCGGTCGCGATCACATTGCGCGGAGCGGATTTCGCCCATGAGATGGTCGAAATGAGGATTTGGCTCGACGAGCACATGTTCGAGCCGGCTAGGTTCACTCACCGACAAGACGGGGATCTTGTCGTCATCTCGGTTGAGTTTCAAGAAGATCAGCATGCCGAAGCCTTTAAGAGCCGCTTTGGCCAATCGCCGGAAGAAAGTGTCCCGCCTCGAAGCGGGGATGATCCGCTGAGCCGGGCTGTGGGCAATAATTTTGGAACGGCAGATATACCTGCGACCATGGCGCAAGCCTGCTCGTGGCGGCTCTTGGCCGAAGAGATCCGCACCGAAGCCGACAATTTTGCTTCGGAGGCCGCCAAGGAGACGATGGAGGCGGCCGCCAGGGGCTGGGAGCAACTCGCTGAAGAGCTGGAGCAGCGCCTGGCGAGAAACGCCGGTCAGCAGCAAGTGCTGCCGGCTGCGATCGGGTCGCATCACCGCGAAGCCAACGCCACCGCTCCCTCAGAGCAGGGAGAAAAATCATTTTGGCCACCGAAATCACCTACTCAATCATCAACAACACACAAGAAATCAATGGGTTAGGGACCGGAGATCCGGCACCCGCAGGGAAGGTTCTGAGGGAGGCCAATCGGCCGCTGAGGGAGCGAGCAGGGAGGAGAGCCGGAGCATGTCACACCGTGAGTTAGCTTACTATCCATCGAGATGCGTATTATAATCGCATTTTTTCATATTGACAATACCCAAAAAAGAATGATACAAGGCAGTCGACTTCGACGGTTCTCATCGCCGGATCGTTTGCCCCGCCTACCGTTGCCGACAGTGTCGACGCTCCACCGTCGAGCCCGGTCCGGCTTCAATGAGGTCAGCTCTCGCCCTCGCCAGACCGACCACGCCCACCGTTGCCGGCAGTGTCGACGCTCCACCGTCGAGTCCGGTCCGATTTCGATGGAGTCAGCTCTCGTCCTCGCCGGGCCGAGCACGCCTAGCGTTGCCGGCACTGTCGACGCTCCACTGTATCGAGTCCGCCACACCGCGCGCTTCGTCGCGGCCCGCCCTTGACAACTCACGCCCTTTTTCCGCTTGATGCCGAGCCATCTCGGTCAGGCGATGAGCCTCTTTGGCCGCCTGTTGAACCCGCTCGGCGGTCTCGCGCACCTGCTCGGCCAGCGCGCGGGCTCTTGCCAAAATGTGGTTAAGGCGGGGTTCGGGAGGCGATCGTCGCCGTGCCATCCTAATCTTTACCTTTCACTGCTGAGAGACAAACCGCGCGCAGGGCCGCCTTGTTCCTCGGGCTCGCTCGATCCGTTCGGCGGCATGCCACTCGGATCGCGCAGGGAACAACGGCCGCCAACATTCGTTTGAGGCAATGATGACAAGGAGTAGAGTAAAATTTGTGTGACCTCGGAGGGCGAAACATGATGCCCAGCCTCCCCATCGTCGGCATCGGTGCCTCGGCGGGCGGTGTCGAGGCGCTCGAGCAGTTCTTCAAATCCGTCCCGGCCGCCAACGGGCTGGCGTTTGTAATCCTCACTCACTTGCCGCCGGACCGCGAAAGCATGCTCTCCGAGATTTTGGGCCGTGCGACCCGAATGCCGGTCGTCGACGCGCGGGACGGCGACAAGGTCGAGGCCGAGCATGTCTATGTTCTACCCCCCAGCGCGATCCTGACGATCCGCGAAGGGCGCTTGCAGCTGCGCCGCACCGGTCCCGCGGATCGCGAACGTGCACCGATCGATGTATTCTTCACCTCGTTGGCCGAAGACCAGGCGGAGCACGCGATCGGCATCGTGCTCTCCGGGGGTGGGCACGACGGCACGCTTGGTCTCAAGGCGATCAAGGAGCATGGCGGGCTGACCATCGCTCAGGGTGCCAATGTCACGCGCCCGCGTTTTGCCGAGATGCCGTCGAGCGCCGTGGCGGCCGGCATCGTCGATCTGGAATTGCCGGTCGAGACCATTCCCGAGCGGATCATCGGCTATGTGCGCGATTGGGGAGCGTTCGATACCGGACATCGGGGCGACGCGCTGACGACAATCTTCAACCTGTTGCGCACGCGGACCGGGCACGATTTTCGCGAATACAGGGAGCGAACCTTTCAGCGCCGGGTGCAGCGCCGAATGCAGGTCGTTCAGACGACAAGGCTCGAGGACTACGCCGAGCGGTTGCAACGGGAGCCTGACGAGGTCAGCGCGCTATTCCGCGACCTGCTGATCGGCGTGACCGATTTCTTTCGCGATGCGGCCGCTTTTCAGGCGCTCGAGATGTTGGTGATCCCAAAGCTGTTCGAGGGCAAAGGCGGCGAAGACGAGGTGCGCGTCTGGGTCCCCGGCTGCTCTACCGGAGAAGAGGCTTATTCGATCGCGATCTTGTTGAGGGAGCATCTCGAGAGATCGTTATCGCCGCCAAAAGTCCAGGTCTTCGCCACCGATATCGATGAAACGGCGATGGGTGTCGCCCGCGCCGCGCGCTACCCGGCAAGCGTCGTCAAGGAAGTCTCGCCCGAGCGGCTTCGCCGCTTTTTTGTTCACGAGGCCGGCACATATCGCGTGGTCAAGGAATTGCGGGACATGTGCATCTTCTCGACCCACAGCGTCATTCGCGATCCGCCGTTCTCGCGTCTTGATTTGATCTCATGCCGCAACCTGCTGATCTATTTAAAGGCCGGGCTGCAGGCGCAGATCATTCCATTGTTTCATTATGCTTTACGCCCAAGCGGATACTTGTTTCTTGGAAGCTCGGAAAATGTCTCACGGCACAGCGAGCTGTTTAGTTCGCTCGACCGAAAGAGCCGGATCTTTCGGCGCCGCGATCTGGTTGCCCGCCCACCGTTGCCATTGCAGCAGTTTCTGCCGCATATGCGGCGCGAGGCGGCCGGGCTCGAAGAGAACGGCGGACTTTTGCAACGATCGGACACGTTGCGGCGAGCCGCCAATACCATCGTCGAGCATTTTGCCCCGACCTTTGTCATCGTCGACGAAGGCGCCCAAACGCTCTACTTTTCCTCCGGCACCGGAAAATATCTGCAGCCCGCCGCCGGTCCGCCCAATCGCGACATTGTCGGGATGTGCCGTCCGGGTTTGCGCGCCGATCTGCGCGCGGCGCTTCACCGCGCCAAAGAAACCGGGCAGCGCGTTTTGCGCGATCGCATTCACGTGCAGATCAACGGGGGCGTTCAGATGATCAGCCTCGCGGTCGAGCCGATCATCGAAGGAAAAGAGATTGCCTATGGGATCGTGTTCACCGATCGCGGACCGGCTTCGGCACAGAGTGAAACAGCTCGCACGGAGCGACCGGAAGGCCAGGACACTACGGTTCAGTTGATCGAGAAGGAACTGCAGGAGACCAAGGAGCGACTGCAGTCGACCATTGAGGAGCTCGAAACGGCAAACGAGGAGTTCCGCTCGTCCAATGAAGAGCTGCTCTCGGTCAATGAGGAACTGCAATCGACCAATGAAGAGCTCGAGACCTCAAAAGAAGAATTGCAATCGGTAAATGAGGAGTTGCAAACGGTCAACAACGAGCTCGGCACCAAGATCGAGGAATTGGACCGGGCTAACAGCGATCTCAATAATTTGTTTCGAAGTACACAGATAGCGACGATCTTCCTCGACCGAAATCTGGAGATTCGCAGTTTCACCCCGGCCGTGACCAAGCTGTTCAATCTCATTCCGGGTGACAGCGGGCGACCCCTGACCGACATTGTCAGCCGCATAGACTATCCGGACCTGGAGCAGGATATGCGCCGGGTCTGTGCCGGGGAGGAGGTGCCGGAACGCTCGGTCAGCCACGTCAGCAGAAGCGGTTATTACCTCACCCGCATCCTCCCTTACCGCGTTGCGAACAATCAAATCGACGGTGTGCTATTGACGTTTGTCGACGTCACAAGCCTCGTCGCGGCCGAGGAGCAGCAGAAGGTGCTCGCCTCCGAACTCAGCCACCGGGTCAAGAATACCCTCGCGGTTGTCTCGGCGATCGCTGAACGGACATTGTCCGATGGCGATGCCAAGGAGAATCTGATCGGTCGGCTTCACTCCCTCGGTCACACCCATGACGTGCTGTCGGAGAGCGGCTGGACGGAAGCCGGATTACGTGAGCTGATCGTTGCCGAGCTGTCTCCGCATGGAGCCGCCGACGGCGCTCTGCAGATCAGCGGACCGCCGGTCATGCTCAGGCCTCAAGCCGCTCTGTTCATCGCTCTGGCGGTTCACGAGCTGTCGACCAACGCCGCAAAATACGGTGCGCTCTCGGTTCCCGGCGGTCGACTCACGGTTTCTTGGATCATCGCCGGGGATCGACAGGCGCGGCTGGAGATCAATTGGCAGGAAGAGGGTGGGCCAAAGGTCGATGGCTTTGGGACACCCGGTTTCGGTACGGAACTTATCGAGCGCGGCATTCGTTTCGAACTGCAGGGCGAGGCAAAGCTAGAGACGGTTGACGGAGGCCTTCATTGTAGGATTGTGATCCCGGCAAACCCGCGGAATCTAACCTTCGCTCGTCCGGGACAGGTATAGAGTACCGATCATGAAAGATGCACTCAAGGGGGTCAGGGTTTTAGTCGTCGAAGACGAATATTTTATCGCTATACTGATTGAGGAAATATTGGAATCAGCGGGGTGCGTTGTGATGGGCCCGATCCCGCGACTTCCGGACGCGCTCGATGCGGTGGATCATCAAGACTATGACGTTGCTGTGCTTGACGTAAACCTGGCCGGCGAGTGGATCAATCCGGTCGCCGACGCCCTATCCGAAAGGAATGTGCCCTTCCTGTTCGTCACCGGGTATGGGGCAAATGCTCTACCGAGCGAGCACGCCCAACGACCGCATATCTGTAAGCCGTTCCGGATGGCCGATCTTCTGGGTGCCGTGTCGAATCTCGTAAAGCCGCCGACGATGTACGCACGGCCTGGGTAGCGTGGTAGGCGAGATCGACAAGAGCCGAGAAAAGGCGGCGCGCAGAACCGATCACACCGCGCGATTGGACGCGTCACGCGCTCGCCTAATCTCATCTCGAAAGCTCTGCCAAAGCACAGCGGTTATTATTCGTGAAACTCACGTGACGATCGGCCGGACGCTGGAGAAGCTCGGCGGGGCCGAGTGCCAAACTGGCCCCACCGAACCTATTGGACTATCGCCTCAGGATGCGGCAATCAAACGTACGGAAGACCCGGTGCTACAGGCTCGCCGACGTGTCGCCGAGGCAGAAGGCCACATCGAACGGCAGGAAGCTCTGATCGCAAGGCTGTCGGATAGTAACAAGTATGTCGCCCTTGCGGGCGCGTCAAGAAAAGTACTTGCCACTTTGAAAGAAACACTTCGGCTGGCGCGTGACCAACTCGCGCTCGAACTGAAGAAGTAATCCACTTAAACCGCCTTTCGAAGTATCGGAGCTTCGTTACGGCAACGCGAAGAGGAACCGGCTTGGGCGGATTTGCGTTTGATTAATACGAGGGCGTCAGGAGATCCGTATGGCTGATGCCGGGAGCGAATTGAGCGGACGCCACCCCGACGGTCCGCGGCGGCGCGATCGGATTGTGATCGGCGGCTCGGCCGGCAGCCTCGACACGTTGCGCGCAATCGCGCGTCACTTCCCAGCCGAGTTTCCTGGGTCAATCTTTGTTGTCGCTCATATCGGGCAGAGCCGCAGCACCTTGCCCGACCTGCTCCGGAAAGCTGGCAGGCTTTCTGCCTCACACCCGCAGGAAGAGGAGCCGATCAGAAGGGGCCACATATACGTGGCGCCCCCTGATCGTCATCTGCTGATCGAGCACGGCAAGGTCTGCCTATCCCGGGGGGCCCCCGCGAGCATTTTACGAGGCCGGCGATCGATCCTTTGTTTCGCTCGGCTGCTGCGGCCTCCGGACCCCAGGTTATCGGTATCGTGTTGAGCGGGGTTAGGAAGCGATGGTGCTGCCGGGCTTGATGCGATCCGGCGGAGCGGCGGGTTGATGGTCGTGGAAGATCCCTCTGAGGCAACCTTTCCTGACATGCCGCTGACCGCGGCTTCAATCTGCAAACCCCACTTCTTGGTTCGCGCCGCCGAAATCCCCTCCCTTCTCGTCAGGCTCTCGGAGGAAGTAGTCGAAGGGACGAGCGCAACAGAGGAAGCGCCTGTCGCGATGGAGATGGAAAACCTCGGACGTCCGATTGCGTTCAGCTGCCCGGAATGTGGCGGCGCGCTCAAACCCTTCCCCGGAACCGGTCTACGACAGTACAGCTGCCATATCGGGCACCGCTTTGGCGCCGCGGAGCTGTTGGAAGCGCAATCCGAAGGGGTCGAGAAGGGTGTCAATATCGCGATTCGTATGCTGAGCGAGCAAGCCGAGTTCGCCCGTCAGATGATAGAGGGCGCGCGCGATGCGCCGCTCGAGAATGGCCTCGTCTATTGGGAGCGGCTGCAGGTCCAAGCCGAGGAGCAAATCGAGACTCTTCGGCGCTTTCTGGAGCAGCGCCCTGTTGTCCGCGGTGAAACAGGAGCTGCCGACACTTGAGCCGCCCACCAGCTAAGCCTGAAACATGCCATGGTAACGGCGAATTTCCAGTCGCTTTTCTAAATCCTCGGCCATCCGATCGTAGGTTAGCGCAACATTTGCCATAGTCTCCTTGGCTGCGTCAGAGGTAAACCCATCTGCCTCTGTGCGTATTTCTTCCGCCATGAGGCGCCACCAGCACGCCCGTTCTATCGTTTCCGATTGAAATGTCGCTTGAAGACCTCGGCCTCCTCTTCCTTAGTAAATTGGACGTGTATAATAGTGCTATCCTGTTCGAGGTCGTACTTGAAGCTGGATGGAGCGCAGCTGTGGCCGTCAAGCCATCCACGCATCTTGGCCATTTCGAATGAGAGATCGACCGTGGGAGGCAGCTTGATGATTATGGTCCGCATCGTGATCTGACCCCACTTGCGGCTCGACTAATTTCCCTCCAACCGTCGTTCCATGTCCTTGGCCATCCGATCGAGCGTTTGCGCAGCGTAAAGCATCGTATGCTTTGCTGATGCAGAGGAAAAGCCGTCGGCCTCAGTGCGTATTTCCTCCGCCATCAGACGCCACCAGCAGATCTTGGACATCGTTCCTTGTGCGGAGTTTTCCTCCGAGCCTCCAAATTGAGCTTTAAACGCATCCGCCTTATTATCTTCGTAGAAATCCGCATGGATGACGTACCAACCTGAAAGGTGATCGCAGGTAAATCGGTTAGGCTGACAGCGGTGATCGTCCAGCCAGAGGCGCATCGCCTTCATCGTCCCGGAAATGTCGGCGGCCCGGTGCAACTTGATGACGATATTACGCATACCCGTCCCTCCCACCTTTCGCTAATAATACGCACAAACAACGCCGCGCATCTATGGTGTTGGGTGGTGAGGGCGAGAAAAATCCTGGCTGAGCGCGGTCCCCAAGGACCGAGGCGCAACGACGCCGGAACCTCACCGCCGGGAACGGGTTGAACAGCTCCAGCGGCTCGGACCGCCGACGAGACTCACGGGATTGGTAGCGCCAGTCCTGTCCCGATGACGGCCGCCAAGCACGGCCGCCGCAACCGCAATGAATGCCCCGACCAACATGGTGACACCGGTATAAATAGACGAGCGGCAGCGGCGTTCCCCAGGCGAACGGACGAAACCGGCCAGCAGTTTGCATGCATACCGACATGCAACGTTCGGCGGAGGAGGCTGCGCGAGTTCCCGATCAGGCAGCAGGCACCTCGCTATGATGGCTTCTGACACTGCCTTTGCATGAAGAAGTGCTTTTGCCCAGACCGCGTCGCGGCAAAATGTTGACGATTGCCGAGGCGCAGCAGCGGACCGAGCTCTTCCTTACCAGGCAGATGATTGAGGCGCTGCAAGCGGTCGAATACGAGCTGCCAAGCTTTGAGAC
>Ga0306925_10001429_pt1 | contig 19572 bp, 9 predicted proteins | sample flu12Cox44000176_FD_203755 | JGI IMG/M metagenome (GOLD analysis project Ga0306925, IMG submission 203755) | Lab enrichment of tropical soil microbial communities from Luquillo Experimental Forest, Puerto Rico - flux8day.12C.oxic.44.000.176 (v2)... | ecosystem: Environmental > Terrestrial > Soil... | reverse complement strand
CGCATCTGGCCAGACTGAACCCTCCCGTTGTGGACCGCAAACACCAATGACTTTAGCAGTCGCCAAAGTCATACCCGTCCTTGGTGTGCGCTATACTCCGGATGGGCCATGGAAGTTTCTTTGCTTGGCTTTAATATGCGGATGTTCCTGCCGCGGTGGGAACGGTCGGTGGAATGAACGATCCCAGCACATGGACAAACCGCGATGGCTTCTGGTGCAGATGACGGCTAAGGGGCTGGCTTTCCTCTTGGTTTTGGGTCTCTTCCTCGGCAAGGGTTCACAGGCATTCGCTCGGGATGAGGACCCTGGCTTGCTGAATCAACAAGTGTTCAAATTGTATCAGCAGGGGAAGTATCAGGAAGCCATCCCACTGGCGGAAAAACTCCTAGCCATTAGGAAACAAACGCTCGGGCCCGATCACCCCGACACCGCCACGAGCCTCGGCTATCTGGCACGTCTCTATAAATTCATGGGCGATTATGGCCGGGCCGAACCGCTCTATCAGCAAGCGCTCCAAATCCGAAAAAAGGTGCTCGGGCCCGAACACCCCGACACTGCTGAAAGTCTCGATAATCTAGCTGAGCTGTATGTCGAGATTGGCGCGTACGTCCAGGCTGAACCGCTCTTTCACCAAGCGCTCCAAATCGAGAAGAAAGTGCTCGGGCCCGAAGACCCGGCTACTGCTACCACGTTCAATAACCTAGCGAATCTCTATGGTTATAGGGGTGATTACGCCAAGGCTGAACCGCTCTATCAACAAGCGCTCCAAATCCGAAAAAAGGTGCTCGGGCCCGAACACCCCGACACCGCTGAAAGCCTCAACAACCTGGCGCAATTATTGCGGGCCACCAACCGGCTCTCAGAGGCCGAGCCGCTCTACCAGCAAGCGCTCCAGATCTGCCAAAAGGCGTTGGGGCCCGAGCACCCTCACACCGTCACAAGCCTTAACAACCTGGCCGGACTTTATCAAGCCATGGGTGCGTACACCAAGGCCGAGCCGCTCTACCAACAAGCGCTCCAGATCCGCCAAAAGGCGCTGGGGCCCGAGCACCCCGACGTGGCCAGCAACCTCAACGACCTGGCGGTTGTCTACTACCGTATGGGCGACTACGCCAAGGCCGAGCCGTTGATGCGGCGGGCGCTGGCAATCGATGAGAAAAGCTACGGGCCGCAGCATCCAAATGTCGCCACGAGCCTCAACAACCTGGCGCAATTATTGCAGGACACCAACCGGCTCTCAGAGGCCGAGCCGCTCTACCAGCAAGCGCTCCAGATCCGCCAAAAGACGCTGGGGCCCGAGCACCCTTACACCGCCACAAGTCTCAACAACCTGGCCGGACTTTATCAAGCCATGGGTGCGTACACCAAGGCCGAGCCGCTCTACCAACAAGCGCTCCAGATCCGGAAAAAGGTGCTAGGGGAGGAACACCCCGACACCGCCACCAGCCTCAATAGCCTGGCGGTGCTCTATTTCCACATGGGCGCGTACACCCAGGCCGAACCGTTTGCTCGACAAGCGCTTCAAATCCATTCTAAGGCGCTCGGCCCCGAACACCCCATAACCGCCAATAGCCTCAACACCTTAGCTGGGCTGTACCGCGCAATGGGCGAGTACGCCAAAGCCGAGCCGCTCTATCGACAAGCGCTCCAAATCCGCAAAAAGGTGCTAGGCGAGGAACACCCCGACACCGCCGAAAGCCTCAATAACCTAGCGGAACTCTATGAGCACACGGGCGATTACGCCCGGGCCGAACCGCTCTACCAGCAAGCGCTCCAAATCAACAAAAAGGTTCTGGGGGAGCAACATCCCACCACAGCCACGAGTCTCAACAACCTAGCCCAGCTGTACCGCGGGTCGGGCGAGTACGCGCGGGCCGAACCGCTCTTTGAGCGAGCGCTCCAAATCCTGAAAAAGGCCTTCGGCCCGGAACACCCCGCCACAGCCGGAAGTCTCGATAACCTAGCCGGGCTGTACGACGCGATGGGTGATTACGCCCGGGCCGAACCGCTTTACCGGCAAGCGCTACAAATCTGGATCAAGTCGGTCGGGCCAGAACATCCCGACACTGCTGTAAGTCTCGATGGCTTGGCGTCTCTCTATGTGCACATGGGCGATTACGCCCGGGCCGAACCGCTCTTTGAGCAAGCACTCCAAATCCGGAGAAAGGCGCTGGGTTCCGAGCACGCCGATACGGTCCAAACTCTTGAACACCTGGCGGATCTCTACGAGGGTAGGGGCGCCTACGAAAAGGCTGAACCGCTCTTGGAGCAAGCGCTCCACATCACAAGAAAAGCGCTCGGGCCTGAACATCCCTCAACCGCCAAAAGTCTCGAACGCTTGGCGGGTTTGTACGAGCTAATGGATAAATACGTCCAGGCCGAACCGCTTTACCAACAGGCGCTGGGGATTAACCAAAAAGCGCTGGGTCCCGAACACCCCGCAACCACCGCAAGCATCGATAACCTAGCGGGTCTGTACGAACAGATAGGAAATTACTGTAAGGCTGAACCGCTCTATCAGCAGGCCATCCAGATCAAGAAGAAAGCGCTAGGGGAAGAACATCCTGAAACCGCCACAAGCCTCGACAACCTTGCGTCGCTCTATGAAAAGATGGGCGCATACGAAAAGGCCGAACCGCTCTTCCAGCAGGCGCTTGCGATCCGGGAAAAAGCGCTCGGCCCGGAGCACCACCGCACGGCCATGACGCTCGACAGCTTGGCAAGACTCTATACTGATGAGGGTGCCTACGCCAAGGCCGAACCGCTCTTTCAGCAAGCGCTTCAAATCTATAAAAAGGCGCTCGCGCCCGAGCACCCTGTAATCGCTATTAGTCTCAATGGCTTAGGGGATCTCTATGAGAAGATGGGTGCCTACGCCAAAGCCGAAACGCTTTTCGAGCAAGCGCTCCAAATCTATGAAAAGGCGCTGCGTCCCGAGCACCCCGAAACCGTCGCAACGCTCGAACACTTGGCGGCTGTTTATCTTCGGGCGGGCGATTACTCCCGGGCCGAGCCGCTCTTTCAGCAAGTGCTCCAAATTCACACCAAGGAGCTGGGGCCCGAACATCCCACCACCGCCGCCAGCCTCAACAACTTGGCGGCGCTTTATCATGACATTGGCGACTACGCCCGGGCTGAGCCGCTCCTTGAGCAAGCGCTCCAGATCACCCAAAAGGCGCTGGGGCCCAACCACCCCGAGACGGCCACTAGCCTCGGCAACCTGGCGGAGCTTTATCGGAGAATAGGCGCGTACGAGAAAGCCGAACCGCTTTATCAGCAAGCGCTTCAGATCCGCCAAAAGGCGCTGGGGCCCAACCACCCCGAGACGGCCGCTAGCCTCAACGGCCTGGCGGGACTCTATCAGGACAGGGGCGCGTACGAGAAGGCCGAACCGCTCTTTGAGCAGGAGCTCCAGATCACTAAAAAGACGCTCGGACCCGAACACCCCGACACAGCCGTAAGCCTCAATAACCTTGCGCTTCTCTATAAGTACATGGGCGCGTACGAGAAGGCCGAACCGCTCTTTGAGCAAGCGCTCCAAATCCATGAAAAGGCGCTGGGACCGGAACATCCCGACACAGCCATCATGCTCGGTAATCTAGGACAATTGAAAGTCGACCGGGGGCAGATTCAGGAAGCTAGGACCCTCGCGCAGCAGAGCGCCCAAGCGCATCTGGCTATCCTTTCCAAGATCTTATCCTTCGGTTCAGAACAGCAGCGCTTGGCCTGCCGAGGCGCCCTGGAGGATCCATATTCACTTTTTGCAGCCCTGGCAGGCAGTGACGAAGAGTTGGCCTCGGCCGTGCTGCGCTACAAGGGCGTGGTCTTGGATTCTCTGATTGAGGACCGCCTGGTAGCCGAGGCCGGTAAAGACAGCGAAAATCGTGAGCGGCTCGAGCGACTCGCAGCAGACAAGGGACAGCTAGACCAGCTTCTCTTGGAAACCCCCAACCGCCCCACCGCCGAGAGGGACAAAAAGATCGAGAACTTGGAGCGAGAAGTAGAACAAATCGAGGGTCAGCTGGCGCGGGACGTGGAGGGGATCGGCCGCGCTAGACGAGCCTTAAGCGTAACCGTTAAGCAGGTGCAAGCCGTCATCCCACAGGACGGTGCGCTCATTGAATACGTGCTATACAACCATTACCTGGGCAAAGGCAAATTCGAGCTGCGCTACGGGGCAGTCGCGCTCACCGCCACCGGTCCACCCCGTTGGGTGCCTTTGGGCAAGGCGCTAGACGTGGAAGCAAGTGTCCGGCGATATCAAGACGTGGTGCGCGACGCGGCTTATGCGGAGGCGCCTCTCGAAACCTTGCAAAACCTCTACGCCCAGCTGTGGAACCCGATCGAGCGCGTGTTACCGCCAGGGCTTAAGCGATTGATCTTGAGCCCGGACGGGCCGGTCAATTTCGTCTCATTTGCCACGCTGCTGGATGCGCAAGGGCGTTTCCTGGCGGAGAAATACGCGGTGCAATACGTGGCCAGCGGCCGCGACCTGCTGTGGGAGGTGCCGACCGCCGCGACGCAGCCGACGGCCGTCGTTTTTGCCAATCCCGATTTCACCCTTCGCTCAAGTCTGCCGATCGCTCAGGCCGGCGGTGACGCGGCCACCGCCGCCACCGTGCGCGGCCTTATAAAGCGCGACATCGAGGATCTCTATTTTGAGCCATTGCCGGGCACCCGGCAGGAAAGCGAGCGCTTGGCCTTAGCCTTCGCAGCCTGGCACTGGCAAGCCAATGTCTTGACGGGCCCGGAGGCGACCAAAGCGGCGCTGCTGCAGGTCCATTCCCCCTACATCCTGCACTTGGCCACCCACGGGTTTTTCGAGCCGGAAACTCCCCCTGGCACCCCCCTGTGGGGGCCGTCGCCCTTGAGCGTCGAAGGGCACTTAACCCGCTCGAGATTCTTCAACAATCCGATGCATCGTAACGGGATAGCATTGGCCGGTGCCCAAGCGACATTGGAAGCCTGGAAACAAGGCAAAGCCCCCGCGGTGGAGAATGACGGCATCCTGACCGCCGAGGACGTGGCCGCCCTTGACCTCAAAGGCACTTGGTTAGTTACCCTTTCCGCCTGCGACACCGGTTCGGGGGAGGCCAAAACCGGCGAGGGCGTCTTGGGCCTGCGCCGGGGTTTCCTGCAGGCGGGCGCCCAGCATTTGCTCATGACATTGTGGCCCATCAGTGATGCGGCGACCGTCCAGATCATGACCGACTTTTATGATGCGGCCCAAAAGACGGCCAATCCTTCGCAAGCATTGTCCGAGGTGCAGCGGGATTGGCTGGTTAAGATTCGCAGCGAGGACGGCTTGGCTCGAGCTGTCCGTCTCGCGGGACCCTTCATCCTGAGTTCTCAAGGCAAACCGTGAGGACGTCTCAGCTTCCGACCTCACCTAAGGCACTGCACTCTCATCCCGAGAGGGCAGCAAGACTTTGGGGCGCCAGACAAATCAATTGCTACGGAGAAATTCTAAGATGGAGGGGCGTCTCCCTCGGCGAGCGGCGCTTTTTTGGGAAAAATTATTTTTGACAAACGTTAGAAAACATTGGTGAGCCCTGAGTTTAGCGTTTTTTCAAAACCTAAATGCATCATATAGCTTGAGGTTTCATGCCCGACTGGTCCTCTCAAGTCCGAATTCTCCTAGTTGCAGCGACCTTATTCATTGCTTCGCCGGCTACGGTAGTCGCTTTTTGTGTCGTGCTTTTTCTGTTTGTGCCACTTAAGACGAGTCAGGCCCAGAACCTATACATCATCGAACGCGACGACTTTTACGGCTTTAGCGATAAGTCAGGCAAGGTGGTCATCCCGCCGAGATACGGTGCGGCGAAATCTTTCAGTGAAGGGCTCGCACCGGTTTACGAGACCGGTCGTTGGGGGTTTATCGACTCAGAAGGGAAAATGCAAATTGAACCTGCCTTTTGGGAAGCGGACAACTTTTCTGACGGGCTGGCCGCCATCCGTAGGGGCGGGTGGGGCTATATCGATCAAAGCGGAAAACTAATCGTTCCGCCTCGATACTTACAAGCGCGTCAGTTTTCCGAGGGGGTAGCACCCGTTAAAGGCGAGTCCGGCTGGTTGTTTGTCGACAAAACGGGAACGCCAGTCAACGGCCTGTCAGGGTTTGAGAACGCGAAGAGTTTCAGCGGAGGACTCGCTGCCGTGGAAGTCGACGGTAAGTGGCGCTTTATCACTCACCAGGGTAAAGAGAAATTTGAGCGAGAGTTCACGAAAGTGAGTGACTTCAACGAAGGTTTAGCGGCGGCTAAGGAAACAGAAAACGGCAAATACGGGTTCATCGATACTTGGGGGACCTACCTTATACAGCCCGTGTTTGAAGACGCCATGCCCTTCGCTGACGGTCTCGCTGCCGTGAAGTTACATGAACGCTGGGGCTACATTCAAAAGAGCGGCGACGTGCGGATTCCGGCCAGTTATCCGTTCTTTGCGGGCCAATTTGTTGGCGGTCTCGCTTTAGTCGGTAATCCCGTGGATGGCTCTGAGCTCTACATTAACAAGGAGGGCAAGCCGCAATTTTTTAAGTCAAGGAAACCAGTAGCAACGGAACGTGGAAGCGCTGGCTACGCCATGTGCTCCCTGCAGGTTTCCTCCGTGCCCCCCAAGGCAGATGTCTACCTGATCCCCGCCTACATTTGGGATCAGGGCGTCCAAAATCAGCTTCCTCCGTCCAAATTGAAGCCGTTAAAACTTAAAGACTACCTTAAGGAGCACTTTGAGTTCCTGCGAGGTGAAACCGATCTGGAGACGCGCATTATCGAGCAGAACTACGTCGCCCTATTTCTCCGAGGCGAAAAGATGCGGCAGATGTGGTTAGACATTCGGTTTGGCAACAACTCGGCTTCGGTCTCGTTCGAGGACAGATGAAGCAGTTTTTTGTGTGGGTGAGCTTAATCACCGGCGTACTGCCGGGTATAGCCGTGATCCTCCATGGTTTTGGCACACCGGAAGAATTAAGGATGTCGTTTGGGATCCTCGCCGCCGCTTGTGGCTTGATGGCGTTTGGCGTGGTGATACTTATCAAGGAAACGGTTAGCCTGGGGAATCGGAGAGTCCTGGCGGGCCTCATTATTGGTTCTGCATTGATTGGATTGGTTTCGCTTTGCGCTTACTGGATCGTTCTGGACCAGTGCGTCTTCCAATCACCCCAGCGTTCGAGTGTGTTTTTCCCGCTGTGGCTGACGGGCCGCGCCAAAGAGAACGTCGAGCGCGCAGGGGGGCGCCAAGCGTATTACGAGCGCTACGGGGCCGGTGCCGTTTCAACCCTGTTGGAAGGCCAAACCGGCGAATTAAACCGGACCAAGGCGTTGCTTTTAGTGCTCATCTGCACCGCTTCGGCGGCTTTGCCGGTAGCGGGCGGCCTCATGGCGGCTTTCCCAGATCGTCAGCGCCGGCCCAAAGCTCCCCCCTCTGCGAGCGCCCACGGCATCTACCTCAGCTACCGGCGGAGCGAGTCTGCCGCTTATGCCGGGCGCCTCTTTGATCATCTGAGCCGTCACTTTGGCCGAGGGTCGGTGTTCATGGACGTCCAGGGCGGCATCCGCCCCGGACAAGAGTTTGCTCGGGCGATCGACTCCGCCCTGAATGCCTGTGATGCCGTAGTGGTGGTCATCGGCAAGGACTGGGCCAGCTGCACCGGCAAAGACGGCCGCCGGCGGCTTGAGGACCCCAAGGATTGGGTTCGGCTCGAAGTGGCCGCCGCTTTGCGTCGCAACATTCTGGTGGTACCCGTTTTGGTCGATGGGGCCCGCTTACCGGACCTGGCCAGCTTGCCCGAGGAACTCCGAGCCTTATGTGGGCGAAACGCCTGTGAGTTGAGCGACCTGCGGTGGTCGTTTGACGTCAGAGAACTGGTCAAAGTTCTAGAGCAGGTTGTTGTCCGTGTGCCGCCAAAGGGTTCTGGATAAATCGAGACCTGGTGCGCTGGAGCCTGACGAACCACCTTTGATGGTTTCAGCTTACGGCGCGATCCGTGGACAGCGAACCCCAGCGCGCCTGTTCTTCTCTTCGATGAATCCGGCGAAAGGTTCACGGCTTTCCTTGCGAACTCATGATGAAGGGTCCAGCAAGACGGACGGCTTGGGTCAAGCCGTGCTCTTGGCGAAGCTTTACCAACCAATCGCGCTGAACCTGAGCCAGGGCTTGCGGCGGGTTGGCGGTTTTTCGGGCGACATCATAAAAGTTGGTCATGATCTGGACGGTGGTCTCATCATTGATGGGCCACAACGTCATGAGCAAATTCTGGGCGCCCGCCTCCAGGAATCCGCGACGCAGGCCCAAGACGCCCTCGCCGGCCTTGGCCTCGCCTGACCCGGTATCACACGCCGACAGAGTCACTAGCCAGGTGCCTTTAAGGTCCAGGGCGGCCATATCTTCTGCTGTCACAATGCCGTCATTGTCGATCGGCGGCACCTCGCCTCGTTTCCAGGCTTCCAGGGTGGTTTGCGCGCCGGCCAGCGCCAACCCACTGCGGTGCATCGGGTTCTTGAAAAAGTTCGATTGGGTGACCCCTTGTCGAATCTTCAATGACGCTTGCGGGTCGGTTTGAGTCGCGGTCGGATCCTCGTTCGCGAAAAACCCATGGGTGGCGAAGTGCAGAATGTACGGGGAATGGACCTTGAGCAGCGCTGCTTTGGTCGCCCGGTTCGCGGTAAAGCCGGTGGGTGTCCAACCCCAACCGACGAACTTTTTGATCAGTTCATCGCTTTCTTTCTGCGTGCCGGTGAGGCTCCCAAACCTCCAATCCTCGATGTCCTGCTTTTCGCTGCCGCGGAGCAAGCCTGCCTTGGCGGACCGAGGGTCTGCCTGGGCTGACCTTGCGCTTGAGGTGAGGTCAAAAGCTGGGTTGGCAAACAGAACGACGTCTTTAGTGGTTGAAGGCTCCGGATCGCGCAGCAGGTCTCGTCCGCTGGCCACGTACTGCACGATGTATTTCTCAGCAAGAAAGCGTTCTTGAGAATCGAGCAACGTGGCAAAGGAGATGAAGTTCAGCCCACCGTCCGGGCTGATAATCACTCGCCTAAGCTCGGGCGGCAAGACATGCTCGATCGGCTCCCACAGCTGGCCGTAGAGGCCTTCCAGGTTTTCCGAAAGCTCCGCCGAATCAGAAGCCTCATGCACCAAACGTTGGTACCGGCCAACCATCGCGTCCACGTCCTTAGCGTTACCCAAGGTAAGCCACCGAGGTGGACCGGTGGCGGCGAGCATGACGGCCCCATAGCGTGGTTCAGACCTTCCTTCGCCCAGGTAATGGGCGTAGCGCAGGTACTCGATGAGCGCGCCGTCCTTGGGAATCGCGGCTTGCACCTGTTCAACGGTGACGCTCAAAGCCCTTCGAGCGTGGCCAAGCCCGACTACGTGCTGGGCTAGCCGGCCTTCGATTTGTTCAACTTCTCGCTCTAGGGTCTCGACCTTTTGGTCCACTTCACCGGCGGGCCGGTTGGAGGATTGCAAGAGGAGTTGACCCAGTTGTCGTTTGGCGGCTGTAAGCCGAGCCAGCAGGTCACGGTCTTCAGGGGTTTTGCTGGTTTCGGCCACTAAACGGTCTTCAATGAGTGAATCGAGCACCACGCCTTTGCACCGCAGCACGGTCGCGGCCAACTCTGCGTCGCTATGGTCCAGAAGCGCAAAAAGCGAGTAGGGCTGCAGGGTTGCTTGGTAAGCCAAGCGTTGTTGTTCCGAGGTGAAGGACAAGACCTTGGCCAGAAGCGCCAAGCGCACTTGCGCACTTTCCTGCGCGAGGGACTTGGCTTCAAGCAGCTCTCCAAGTTTGCATTTCAACACCCCTAGATTTTCGAGGCTCATGGCAGTGTCAGGGTGTTCGGGGCCCAGCACCTTCTCGTAGATTTGGAGCGCTTGCTGGTAAAGGGGTTGGCCTTTGGCGTAGTCGCCCATAGCGACGTAGAGACCCGCTAGATTGTTAAGGCCCATGGCGGTGCGCGGGTGATCGAGACCGAATGCCTTTTTGTAGATTTGGAGTGCTTGTTGCAAAGGCGATTCGGCTTTGGCGTACGCGCCCGTTTCGACGTAGAGACCTGCTAGATTGTTAAGGCCGATAGCGGTGCGCGGGTGATCGAGACCGAACGCCTTTTTGTAGATTTGGAGCCCTTGTTGCAAGGGCGATTCGGCTTTGGAGTAAGCGCCCATTTTCATATAAACAAGCGCTAGGCTCTGGAGACTTAGGGCAGTGTCGGGGTGTTCCGGCCCGAGCGCCTTCTGGCAAATTTGGACCGCCTGTTGCAAATGCGACTCGGCCCGCGCATAATCGCCCATTTCCTCCTGTAAACTCGCCAAATCAAGGAGGGTTGTGACGGCGCCCCTCTGTTCAGACCCGGTGGCCTTTTCATTGATTCGGAGCGCTTGTTCCAAGAGTGGTTTGGCTTTAGCATAATCGCCCGTTTCGACATAGAACCGACCCAAGTTTTTGAGAGCGTCGGCGGTTCGGGGGTTCTCGGGCCCGAACGCCTTTTGGAAAATTTGGAGCGCTCGTTGATAGAGCGGCTCGGCTTGGGCGTAAGCGCCCATGTCGTGATAAAGAAACGCCAGCTCAATAAGACTGTCAGCGGTGTCGGGGTGTTCGGGACCCAGCACCTTTTCGCGGATTCGAAGCGCCTGTTGACAGAGCGGTTCGGCTTTAGCGTAAGCGCCCGTGGTTCGATAAAGCCTCACGAGGTAAGCGAGGCATTGTGCGGTGTCGGGGTGTTCGGGGCCCAGCGCCTTTTCGTAGATTTGAAGCGCCTGCTGCCAAAACGACTCGGCCCGAGTGTAATCGCCCATGGTCTCATAAAGAATCGCCAAACTATTGAGGCTTTTGGCCGTCATGTCGGGGTGTTCGGAACCCCACACCTTTTTGTTGATTTGGAGCGCCTGCTGCAAGAGCGGTTCAGCTTGGGCGTAAGCACCCATGTCTTGGGTGTAAGCACCCATGTCGGTATAGATGCGCCCAAGGTTGTTGAGGATGGCGGCGGTGAGGGGGTGGTCGGGCCCGAGCGCTCGCTTCGTCATGGCCAGCTCTTTTTTCTCCAGCAGAATGGCCTCCTGAAACTTATCCTGCTGATACAGCTTAAGGGCTTGCTGGTTTAGCGCCTCAGGATCGTCATTCCGGGCGAATGCCCGTGAACCCTCGCCCAGGAGGAAGGCTAACGCCAAGAAGAACACCAGCTCTTTAGTCGACGTCTGCATCAGAAGGCATCGCGATTTGTCCATGCACCTAGGTCCGTTCCACTTGGTGGATTGCCCCACAGTAGTAACGGAGCGCCCAAAGATGGCTAAAACCAAATCAGAAAAGTTCCTATTACCCGTTCGGGTCAGGGCAGGAAACCGTTCACTTACTTCTTACGCTTACTGAGTGGCCAGTCGCCGAACACGTTTGGCTTCCCGGCGTCGCTCATCAACCATGAGCTGATTCTACGTTGGTCCGCTTGTTCTTTTCTTTGAGCGGTCCGGCGAAAGGTTCACGGCTTGCCTTGCGAACTCATTATGAAGGCCCCGGCGAGACGGACAGCTTGAATCAAGCCATGCTCCTTGCGGATTTTAACCAGCCAATCCCGTTGCACCTCGGCCAGGGCTTGCGGAGGGTTGGCGGTTTTTCGGGCCGCATCATAAAAATCGGTCATGATCTGAACGGTCGTCTCATCGCTGATGGGCCACAACGTCATGAGCAAGTGCTGCGCGCCAGCCTGCAAAAAACCCCGGCGCAAGCCCAAAACCCCTTCGCCGGCTTTGGCCTCGCCTGACCCGGTATCACACGCCGACATAGTCACTAGCCAAGTGCCTTTGAGGTCCAGGGCGGCCACGTCCTCCGCCGTGACGATGCCGTCATTCTCTACCGCGGGGGCTTCGCCATGTTTCCAGGCTTCCAGGGTGAACTGCGCACCGGCTAAGGCCAAGCCGCTGCGGTGCATGGGATTCTTAAAGAACTTTGATTTGGTAACGCTCCGTTCCAGGCTAGCGGGCTGTTGCGCCCTGGATTCTGTTTCTGGTTGGTCTGAAGGCTCAAAGAATCCGTGCGTGGCCAAGTGCAGGATATAGGGTGCATGGACCTGCAGCACTGCTGCTTTGGTGGCATTCTGCCCCGTAAAGACTTCGGTTTGCCAGTGCCAGCCTTGGAACGCCATTACTAATCGGTCGCATTCTTTCTGAGTGCCCTCCAAGGGACCAAAAGTCAGGTTTTCGATACCTCTCTTTTCAGTGCCGCGTAGGGTGGCGCGCGAAGCCGCACCGTCGGCCTGAGCCACTGTGGGGCTTGAGCGCAGGATGAAATCGGGATTAGCAAAAACGATGGCTGCGGTGCGGGTCACGGGTTGAACATCGCGCAACAAGTCTCGGCCGCTTGCTACGTACTGCACAGTGTACCTTTCCGCGAGGAAGCGTTCTTCGGAATCCAACAGTGTCGCAAACGAGACGAAGTTCAGTTGGCCGTCCGGGCTGATGATTGCCCGCTTAGCGCCGGGCGGCAGCGCACGCTCGATCGGGGCCCACAGCTGGGTGTAGAGGCTTTCTAAAGCTTCCGAAAGCAGCCCTGGATCAGAAGCACCACGTACCAGGGCTTGATACTGGCTGACAACGGCATCCACGTCCTTGACGCTACCTAAGGCAAGCCAACGAGGTGGACCGGTGGCGGCGAGTACGATGGCCCCATAGCGCGGCTCCCATCTATCTTTGCCCAGGTAGTGCGCGTAGCGCAGGTATTCTATAAGCGCGCCATCCTGGGGAATCACCGCTTGGACCTGTTCAACGCTGACACTCAACGCCCGCCGGGCGTGGTCAGTCTCGGCCACGTGCCGGGCGAGCTGACCCTCAATTCGTTGCACTTCTTGCTTCAGGGCCTCGAGCTTTTTGTTAGGCTCGCCGGAGGGTTGGTTGGGGGTTCCCAACAGGAGCTGCCCTAGCTGCCTTTTGTCCGCGGCAAGTTGACCAACCAAATCCTGGTCCTGGCTCTCTTTACTCGCTTCTGCAACTAAACGGTCTTCGATAAGGGAATCGAGCACCACGCCCTTGTGGCGCAGCACCGCTGCAGCCAACTCCGCTTGACTTCCTTCCAGCACGGCAAAGAGGGAATAGGGATCAAAGGTATCTTGGTAGGCCAAACGTTGCTCTTCCGAGGTAAATGAGAGAATTTGCGATAGCATCCCCAGCCGAGTCTTGGCAGTGAGCTGTGCCAGGGCCGTCGCCTCACGAATCAGCCCGAGGTCGAATTTTAAGAATGCGAGGTTGTTGAGGGCGTTTGCGGTGTCGGGGTGCTCCGGGCCCAGCGCCCGTTCCCGGATCGCGAGCGCCCGCTCATAGAGCGGCTCGGCCTCGGTGTAGCGGCCTTGGGTGGCGTAGAACACGGCCAGGTTGTCGAGACATATGGCCGTGGCGGGATTCTCGGGGCCCATCGCCTTGGTCCAGATTTGGAGCGCTTGTTGGTAGAGCGGTTCAGCCCGGGCGTAATCGCCCATATCGAAATAGAGAATTGCCAGGTTGTTGAGGCTGTTGGCCGTGGCGGGATGGTCGGGTCGCCGCGCCTTTTTATAGATTTGGAGCGCTTGTTGGTAGAGCGGTTCGGCCCGGGTGTAATCGCCCATGACTCGATAAAGCTCCGCCAGGTTATTGAGGTCGATGGCGGTGTCGGGGTGTTGGGGGCCGAGCACCTTTCGGTCGATTTGGAGCGCTTGGCGGAAGAGCGGTTCGGCCTCGGCGTAGGCACCCATCTCGTAATAGAGAGTCGCCAGGTTGTCGAGACATATGGCCGTGGCGGGGAGGTCGGGTCGCCGCGCCTTTTTATAGATTTGGAGCGCTTGTTGGTAGAGCGGTTCGGCCTGGGCGTAATAGAGAACCGCCAGGTTGTCGAGACATGTGACCGTGTTCGGGTGTTCGGGACCGAGCACCTTTGTCCAGATTTGAAGCGCTTGACGGTAGAGCGGTTCGGCCTTGGCATGATCACCTGTCTTAACATAGAGATCCGCCAGATTATTGAGACTTGCGGCCGTGTCAGGATCGTCGGGCCTTAGCGTTCGCTTCCTAATGGCCAGGCACCGTTCCGCCAGCGGGATGGCCTCCTGATACTTCCCCTGCTGATACAATTGTACTATTCGTTGGTCCAGCGCGCCAAGATCGTTCTGAGCGAATGCCCTCGGAGCCTTAGCAAAAAAGAAACCCAAGGCCAAGAGCAAAACCAGCCCTTTAGCCGCCGTCTGCGCCAGAAGCCATCGCGATTTGTCCATACACTTGGGTTCAGCCTACTATCGGTCATCGACGGGCAGGACCGGGGACATCTCGAGACGCTAAAAGCAAACTAAGAAACTTTCTATGACCCGTTCAGGCCATGGCGCGAAACCGTTCGCTCACGTTTACTGAGTGGCCAGTCCGCCGAACTCGCGCCCACCGGTCCGGCGAAAGGTTCACGGTTTGCCCTGAGAACTCATGACGAACGGTCCAGCAAGACGCACAGCTTGGGCCAAGCCGTGCTCTTTGCGAATCTTTACCAACCAATCGCGCTGAACCTGAGCCAGGGCTTGCGGAGGGTTGGCGGTTTTTCGGGCGACATCATAAAAATCGGTCATGATCTGAACGGTTGTCTCATCGCTGATGGGCCACAACGTCATGAGCAAATTCTGGGCACCCGCCTCCAGGAAGCCGCGACGCAGGCCCAAGACGCCCTCGCCGGCCCTGGCCTCGCCTGACCCGGTATCACACGCCGACATAGTCACTAGCCAAGTGCCTTTGAGGTCCAGGGCGGCCACATCCTCCGCCGTGACGATGCCGTCATTCTCTACCGCGGGGGCTTCGCCGTGTTTCCAGGCTTCCAGGGTGGACTGCGCGCCGGCTAAGGCCAACCCGCTGCGGTGCATCGGATTCTGAAAGAACTTGGAGTAAGTCACGCTGCGTTCCAAATTAACGGGCAATTGCTCCAGGGACTTTGTGTCTGGCTGGTTTTCGGACTCGAAGAATCCGTGGGTGGCCAAGTGCAGGATATAGGGTGCATGGACTTGCAGCAGCGCCGCCTTGGTGGCGTTCGGGCCCGTAAAGACCTCGGCTGACCAGTGCCAGCTTTGGAACGCGTTCGCTAATCGGTCGCATTCTTGCTGGGTGCCTTCCAAGAGACCAAAAACCAGATCTTCGATACTTCTATTTTCAATGCCGCCTGGGGCGCCGGCGGTGGCGTTCAGAGCCGCACCGTCGGCCTGCGCGATGGTGGGGCTCGAGTGCAGGATGAAATCGGGATTGGCAAAAACGATGGCTAGAGTGCGGGGCACGGGTTGGACGTCGCGTAACAGGTCTCGTCCGCTTGCTGCGTACTGCACAGTGTATTTTTCAGCGAGGAACCGTTCTTCGGAATCCAACAGCGTCGCGAAGGAGACGAAGTTCAGCTGACCGTCTGGGCTGATGATCACCCGCTTGACGTCGGGTGGCAGGGATTGTTCGATTGGCCCCCACAGCTGCCTGTAGAGGGTTTCCAAGTTTTCCGACAGCGCCCCCGCATTAGAAGCCCCACGCTCCAGCGCTTGACACCGGCTAACGGTGGCGTCCATGTCCTCAGCACTGCCCAAGGCGAGCCACCGCGGCGGGCCAGTGGTGGCGAGCACCACGGCCCCATAGCGCGGCTCAAACTTGCCCTTGCCCAGGAAGTGGCTGTAGCGCACGTATTCGATGAGCGCACTATCTTTAGGAATCACTGCTTGCACCTGTTCAGCACTTACACCCAAAGCACGCCTTGCACGGCCGAGACCGGAAACGTGCTGGGCCAGCTGGCCCTCGATTTGGTCAACTTCTTCCTCGAGGTCCTCGATCCTTTTGTTAAGGGCGTGGTGGGGGTCTGCAATTGAAGCTGCCCTAATTGTCTTTTGTCCGCTGTAAGTCGCCCAACCAGATCGCGATCTTGGCTTTCTTTACTGGCTTCGGCAACCAAGCGATCTTCGATGAGGGAATCAAGCACGACACCCTTGTACCGCAAAACAGCGTCGGCTAAATCCACTTCGCTTCCATTCAGGACCGCAAAAAGACGATACGGATTGATTTTATTTTCGTAAGCCAACCGCTGTTGTTCCGAGGCGAATGACAAAATCTTTGAAAGAATCGCCAACCGAGTTTTGGCGTTTAGCTGTGCCAGAGACTTTGCTTCATGGATCTGCCCGATCTCTAATTTCAAGAATGCTAGAGTCTCGAGAGTAGTGGCAGTGTCAGGGTGCTCGGGACCAAACACCTTTGTAAATATCTGGAGCGCTTGCCGGAGGAGTGGTTCGGCCTTGGCATAGTCGCCCGTATGCGCATAAAGAAACCCCAGGTTGTTGAGAATCTCAGCAGTGGAAGGGCTTTCCGGGCCGAACACCTTTTGGTCAATTTCGAGCGCTTGCTGATAGAGCGGTTCGGCCTTGGCGTAAGCGCCCATCTCGTCATAGAGACCCGCTAGGTTACTGAGGCTCGAGGCGGTATAGGTGTGCTCTGGACCCAGCGCCTTTTTGCAGATTTCGAGCGCTTGCTGGTAGAGCGGTTCGGCCTTGGCGTAATCGCCCTTCGCTTGATAGAGAGACGCCAGATTATTGAGACCCGCGGCAGTGTCTGGATGGTCCGGAGGGAGCTTCTTTTTCCTGATTTGGAGCGCTTGCTGGTAGATCGGTTCAGCCTTGGCATAATCGCCCATGAGTTGATAAAGCTCCGCCAGGTTGTTGAGACTGTTGGCAGTGTCGGGATGGTCCGGACCGAGCTCCTTTTTCGTGATTTCGAGCACTTGGTGAAAGAGTGGTTCGGCCTTGCGGTAATCGCCTATCTTGTAGTAGAAAGTCGCCAAGTTGTGTAGGCTTGTAACGGTGTCGGGATGTTCTGGACCGAGCTCCTTTTTCCTGGTTTCCAGAGCTTGCTGAAAGAGCTTTCGGCACCTTTTTGTCGATTTCCAGAGCTTGCTGGTAGAGTGGTTCCGCCTTGGCATAATTGCCCATGAGTCGATAAAGCTCCGCCAGGTTATAGAGACTTTTGGCAGTGTCGGGGTGGTTCGGTCCGAGCGCCTTTTTGTCGATTTCCAGAGCTTGCTGGTAGAGCAGTTCGGCCTTCGTGTAAGCGCCCATGGCGCCGTAGAGACCCGCCAGGTTGTTGAGACTTGCCGCAGTGGAAGGGTGGTTCGGTCCGAGCACCTTTTTGCAGATTTCCAGAGCTTGCTGGTAGAGTGGTTCCGCCTTGGCATAATTGCCCATGAGTCGATAAAGCTCCGCCAGGTTATTGAGACTTTTGGCAGTGTCGGGGTGGTTCGGTCCGAGCGTCTTTTTGTAGATTTCCAGAGCTTGCTGGCAGAGCAGTTCGGCTTTTGCGTAAGCGCCTATGGCCCGGTATAGGTTGGCCAGACTATTGAGACTTTGGGCGGTGTCGGGGTGTTCGGGACCAAGAACCTTCGTGCGGATGTGGAGCGCTTGCTGGTAGAGCGGTTCGGCTTCGGCGTAATCGCCCTTCTGGAAATAGAAAAATGCCAGGTTATTTAGGCTGGTGGCCGTGGCGGGGTGTTCCGGACCAAGAACCCGCTCCTTAATAGACAGGATTTCCTTCTCGATCGGAATAGCCTCCTCATACTTCCCCTGTCGATACAACTCAAGGGATTGCTGATACAATTTAAGGAATTGCTGATCCAGTAAGTCAGGATCATCATTCTTGGCGGATGCCTCGGGGCACTCGCCAAGCAAGAGGCACAAGGCCAAGAGCATGACCAACCCTCTGGCGGTCGTCTGTGCAATAAGCCGTCGCGGTTTGTCGATGCACTTGAGGTTTTGTTCCACCGTCGGTCGCCTCGCGGTAGGAACCGAAGGCCTTCACCGAACGTTAACGCTAAACCAAGGCACCTTCTATACCCCATTCGGGTCAGCAAAGGAAATCCCCCCGAACAGATGTTCCCCACGACGTCACATTTCCAAGAACAAGACGGGCTTTCAGTTGCCACCAGCCACCAGAAGCCGGCGTTGATCGCGGTTCCGGTGTTGGCGTTGTATTCGCCAACCGTGGTGTCGACTGAGCACAGAGTACAGAGGGATAGCCGGTCCGTTCTCAAATCCTAATGTGGTTTCATTCCTACGCTATGTAAGCGGCCCATCGAATTGCTCGATGCGGTGGTGCATGGATTTCAGGCAGAAATCGTGGGGCGCGATGGCGGAGCCCACTATTCGATGATCAAGAGATTCCGTGGCTCGTGCTTTCCCGCCGATCGCGTGTCCTCGTTCAACGAATGAAGAAGCCGAAACAGGGGAGTTGGTGATCCAGTATCAGCTGAATTATTTCTTGAAAATGAGCTCAACCCGTGGCGCCAGGGCTTGCGCATGGATTTGTTTGGATCTGGAACGGAGCAGTCGACGGCTGATGCTTTCGAGCTTTGCAGCGTAGGCGCGCGGAAAGACTTTAATCCGGGGCCGGTGTTCGGACCACCAATGCGCCGCCCGGGCAAACGCGCCCAGGGGTAGGTCGGGGTGGGCGGCGGCGACCCGGCAAGTGGTTAACTTGATCGTTTGCGGCGAGAAATAGAGCGATGTTTTCGCCAGAGCCTTACCAAGTAATTCCCTCGCTTGTTCCTCATAGAACTCCGGAGCTTTAAGGGGCTTGGGAGGGGGTATTGCCGGTAACGAGTCGGCAGGGAAACGTTCTAAAGGAATGCGTGCGATCTTGGAATCCACTAGAAGTTCGCTGAGATGGTCTTTCTCCTGAGCGCTGAGGAGGTGCTGCCAATCAATCATAGGCGGGCGCTTTGCGGGCCGGGAACGATCATTGAGGCGATTGATAAGTTCAGGCGGCTGCATTCTTTCCCACTGCGGAGGAAGGTTGCCATCGCGGAGAATGTGGGCCGCCATCCTGGCGATCGCGGCATGCGCGCGCGAATACTTGAGGCAGATCTCCTTAGGGACGGGGAGCCGCGCAAAGCCTTGGCTATCGAGCGCAGAGCGCAATCCAAAAGAGGAGAACTGCCGGTAGAGTTCGGCGTTAAAGACCCAGCGTAAAGCCGTCTGATTGCGATAGATGTTGGCCGGTTCAAGGGATCGCCATCCGGTGGTACCGTAGGTAGCGTTAATGAGGAGCAAATGGGCGTGGATATGAGGATCGGCATGCCGGCTTGCTTCGTGCACGTATTTGGCCGCGATCAGATTGCCGGTGGGTTGGGCGAGGCCTGTGGCGGCGTTGTCCTGCCGGTAGGCGAGACTTTCGAGGTGATAAAGCAAATGGATTACTGCGATGCGGAAGGCGGCCTGGACCGAAGCGGATTCATTTGAACAGAGCGCGGCAACCGAGACCGACTTTTCGGCGGTCACAACGCAATCCCATGCGCAGCGCCGGTTCTCTTTCTTTCGGGCGAAGAGGCGTTCGCCGAACGGACTGAACCCGTTGAGGTAGCACTCGAGATCTTCGGGGCGGATCGCAGAACCCACTTCCAGGCCAGTTAGTTCGACGCCCCGCCCGAGCCAGATTCCGCGACGCTCGTCCTGGGTTAAAGCCGGGTCTTTGGCAAAATAATCCAAGGTGCCGGCGATGCTGTGTCGGACCTGTGCCTTAACCATGAAAGACTTTTCTCGTTTGCTCTTTTAGCTTTTTCGTTTGCGGTTTTTGCGTCCG
>Ga0306925_10001424_pt1 | contig 19591 bp, 20 predicted proteins | sample flu12Cox44000176_FD_203755 | JGI IMG/M metagenome (GOLD analysis project Ga0306925, IMG submission 203755) | Lab enrichment of tropical soil microbial communities from Luquillo Experimental Forest, Puerto Rico - flux8day.12C.oxic.44.000.176 (v2)... | ecosystem: Environmental > Terrestrial >... | reverse complement strand
CAGTTATCCTTCATGGGAGTTTGGGAGACTTGCAGGTTCGGCGTCATCTGTTGGTGCGACGGTCCGCTGACGGCCGCATCCAAAGTGGAACCTAAATTATTCGTTGTATCCTGCAAGCGAAATAACTGAGGTTGTTTCCCGATCGACGGAGGGATGCGTCGAGACTTTTTGATGTGGATGAAGGTCCTTGATGCGCATTTTGCAAAGAAAAAGCCCGCAACCTTGTGCGAGCTCTTGGGCGATCTCACCATCGCCGCGCGTCTTCAAATCGATTTTTCACATCGGCTGGGGGGTCAAATCCCGAGCAGCCAGACGGCAACAATGGTACCGAGTACAGCAAGACCCGATACGGTCCATCCCGCCGCATAAGCCGCGCCATCGGTTTCCGGCCTGTCCACCATGGAATCGTGCCACTGGGTCATCGCGCAGCCTCCTTCTGCTGAATAGGTCGCCACCAGGGGCTTGAAGGTTCAACAGACTGGATAATTCGCGCCGGGGCTTGCCGGTTCCGCCGCCTGGAGAAGACCGCGATCCTGCATCGCAACAAACACTCTCCAGTGGTCCGATTCTAACAACCGCATCCCTTCTCGGCAGGCACTTTTGCGAAGGTTAGGGGGTGCGAATGTCGAATCCACTCCGCTACGGCCGGGCAGCCTGAAGTCGGGTGGCCAGCGCCGCCGCGAAACGGTCGGCGTCCTGTTCGTCGTTGAAAACGTGAGGCGAGACACGCATCCGGGTGAGCCGCTTGGCGACGTAAATGCCCTCGGCGGCCAATCCCTCGACCAGACCTGCCGGGACGCCTTCGGCAAAGCCAAGGCTGAGAATATGAGGCGCGCGAAAGCGGCGATCCGGCAGGCGGACCGCCGAGGCGAGCAAACCGTCGGCGATGCGGTCATTCAGCATCGCAAGGCGCTCTGCGACCGCCGCCGGACCCCATTCGGCCATCATCTCCATGCCGATCGAGGCCATTTCCATGGAAATAAAATGGTCGCGCTCGCCCATATCGAAACGCCTTGCACCGGAAACGTAACGCGTATCCGCCAGATACTCCGCGTTATCCGAACGCACGTCGCGGCGGCCGTACGAGGTCTGCTCGAGCGGAATGCCATCCTGATGGCGCCTGGCGACGTAGAGGAAGGCGCGGCCATATGGCCCCAGCAGCCATTTATAAGTCGGGAAGATCACAAAATCCGGATCGAGGCTTTTGACGTCCATCGCCAGCACGCCGGCACTTTGGGTCGCATCGATCAGAAACAGCGCGCCGTGTCGCCGCAGCGCCTCGGCGATTTTCATCACCTCGATCAGGCCACCATCCGACCAGTGCACAGAGGAGATCGAGGCCAGCGCGAGGGGCGGCGCCGCCGGCCGCTCGATTGCGGAAAGCACGGCAGAGGTCCAGTCGCCGTCGTCGGGCCGCCGCACCGTCTCGATCGCAAAGCCTTGCGCTTTGGAGCGCGATCGCCATTCCAGCACCGGCGAGGAGTGATCATTCTGAAGGACAAGCACGCGCGCGCCGCGCGGGATCGTCACCAGCCTGGCGGCGGTGGCAACGCCATACGAGATCGAGGATATCAACGCGATATCGCGCGCCTCAGCATCGATCAGGCGGGCGGCCGCTTGTCGCGCGCGTTCATACTGGCCAAAGGCGAAGGAAGGATCGAGCGTCCAGGGCCTTGCCTTGCGGCCCACGGCGGCGCGGCCGGCTTCCTGGCTCGAAAGCGGCAAAGGGCTGAAGGAGGCCGAATTCAGGTAACAGATGTCGCGCGGCAGATCAAAGAGGCCGCGCTGCGAGGCAAGCATGTGAGTCTCTTCCGATGAGACAAGCAAGCTAGCCTGTCCCGACGCGACCTGCCATGGCCGCAAAGCGGAATACCAGCCGCGTCCGATGGTCCGATGCGCTTGGCGCACCCGGACAATCCGCTCCCAGCAAGGGTGCGAGACCCACGGGTGTGCGATTTCGCCCCAGAGGATCGCCTATGCGGCTGTGTTAGATCGTTTTGTCCACGTTCGGGGCGGAGCAATGCGGCGACGTAAGTTTATCGGGCTACTCGGCAGTGCGACGACCTGGCCCATTTTGGCGCACGCGCAGCAGCGCGTGCTGCCGGTGATCGGATGCCTCAACAGCGCCGCGGCGGAGCCCATTGCGCATCTGCTTGCTGCGTTCCGACTCGGTCTTGGCGAAACCGGCTATGTCGAGGGACAAAATGTGGCCATCGAGTACCGTCTTGCCGAGGGCCAGTATGATCGATTGCCGGCGTTGGCGGCCGATCTGGTCAGCCGGCAGGTCTCAGTGATCGCCACGGGCGGCGGCACGGTTTCAGCAATCGCGGCCAAGGCTGCGACGACGACAATTCCGATCGTCTTTGTTTCAGACAGCGATCCCGTGAAAATCGGCCTCGTCGCCAGCATCAACCGTCCGGCGGGCAATGTTACAGGTATCCACCAACTCACGGCAGGCCTGGAGGCAAAACGGGTCGGGCTGCTGCATGAACTCGTGCCGGACGCTACAACGATCGCAGTTCTTGTGAATCCGAATTATACGGATGCCGACGCCCAGATAAAGGAGGTGCAGGAGGCTGCGCGAACGCTAAGGCTGGGCTTGCCGATCTTGAAAGCCAGCAACGAAAGTGATTTCGAGGCGGCTTTCGCAACGGTGGCCGAGCAGCGCGCCGGCGCTCTCTTGATAGCGTCCGATCCCTTCTTGTTCAGCCGACGCAAACAGCTCGTCGCCCTGGCGGCGCGTCGCGCCGTGCCCGCCATGTACCAGTTTCGTGAATGCGCTGCTGTCGGCGGTCTGATGAGTTACGGAACGCGTATTACCGATTCATATCATCAAGTCGGTGTCTATGCCGGACGGATTCTCAAAGGCGCAAAACCGGCAGATCTGCCGGTTGTTCAGTCCACCAAGTTCGAGTTCGTGATCAACCTGAAGACGGCAAAATCTCTCGGCATGACGATTTCGCCTACTCTCCTCGCCCAGGCTGATGAGGTCATCGAGTAGGCCACACGCGTAACCTCAGTTCTGGAGGCGACGTCGTCGGGCCCTGTGTGCTCTATCCGTGCTCGTATGCTCAGATCAGCACACAGCGGCCGGAATGGATGACGTAGGTGTAGCCGTACGGACAGGCAGGCGGCCACACGACTTCGCCCAGTCCCGGCCAAGGCAGAACGACAATCGGCGGATTGACATAGGGCAGGCCGACCACGGCTGGCGCGGCGTTGGGTTCGCATCCACCATAAGGCACCCTGTGGAAGCCGGGCCCGCAATAATCCGCAACAGGCGTGATTTCAGGAGCCGTCGCCCGGGTCGGCATCGACGCTGGCGAAAATGCCTGAGCACCAAGGGGGACCAGCGAGGCCGCCACGCAGCCGGCCAGAATCGCAGCCAATTTTGACATTGATCGAATTCCCTTCGATCCCCTCACACCGCCTGAAATGGCGCGCGCGCCCTGGATCCAATGATCGCAAGTATAATTGGCCGATATCCCCCTACAACCGACTTTTCAGCCCCAATCCCCCGATCCAGCGACGCAAAAGCCAGCCGGCGATCCGCACGGGCATCGCCTCGATCATTGTGCAAGCGCCAAAATCCCGCCAGCGAAGGCCTGCCACGGGCCCGAGTTGCTGATCGGGAGATTGAGCAGCTTGATCAGCAGCAGCGCTCCTCCGCCGATCACCCAGACCGGATGCGGACGGCCGCGCGTGCGCCAGTCGTAAACGAGCGCAGCGACGACCAGCAGAAGAGAAATCATCGCAGGCGGAATGGTCACCGCAACCGGTGGCGGGCCGACCGCTCCCGGAGGCGCCAGGAACGTCAGAAACCAGCGCGCAATCGCAGCGTCGAGGATCGAGATCGCCGCAAGCAGCATGAGCCGCTTGTGGAAGTCGCTCCGGCGCACATTGACAATCGCAAGCGTAAAGACGACCGCAAAGAACGCAATGCCGCTTAGCGGCACGATCGCGAAAGCAATCCCTTCGGCACGCATGCCGATGGCGGCCGATTGCTTCATCACATTGATGGCGGCAAACGTACCGAAAATCGTCATTGCGGTCGCAAGCGACACGCCGATCATGCCGACCGAACGATGCCTCGCGATCTGCCCCGACGAGGCGAGCCAGGTCTGAAATACCAGGAACAACGACCACGCAAAGAAAACCGTGCCATGAACATGGATGACCGGGCTCACCGTGAGCGTCTTCGACGCCATCGGCATCCAGTAGGTCGGCGCAAAACCGATGAAGGCGATCGCGGCGCAAGAGAGCGCCAGATAGAAATAAAACTTCGTCGTGCCGGTGCCAGCTACGCTGCGCATCGACGTGTTGGTCAAAGTTGTCATCTTTTTCCCGGCTTGGGCAAAACTGTTTCGGACTGCAAAAACAGGGCGGGAGACGAATCCTAAGGGATATTAGCGCAGTTATGAGCTGCCGCAGTGCTTATTGTGCAACACCTCAACGGACTTGACTTAGCTCTCCCCGCTCGAGCCTTACACGTGAAGACAACTTTATGTTGCATTTTTGCCGCATCGTCGTGAGGACGGACATCACGCGTTTCATCGACAATCGCGGCCATGTTCGCAAAAAGAACTGTCAGCCTCAGGCGTGAAGCTGCGGCAGGCGGCGCTGGTCCAGTTCGGCGGCCGATGCACTCTTGCGCGATTGGTAAGCCTTCAAAACGCCCTGTGAGGTCTCGGTCTTCAGTTTGGCGAACTCGCGCTTCAGATTCTCAAGGTCGCCCGAACCGACGCGATGGTCCTTGGCGCCGAGGAACAACAGCGACATCGCGGTTTGCCAATCGTAGCCGAGCGCCTTTGCCAGGATCAGGATCATCTCGGTGTTGTTGTGAACCAGTGTTCGCTCCACCACATCGACGGGCAACGAGCAAAGCAGAGACAGCCCGACCGTGACTTCCTCGGTCTTGTGGGCGAGCGCATATTCCAGAATGCTCTTCTCGTTCAATCGGCCGCGCTGATGCAGGCCGGTGACCTGGCGCTTGGCGTCGAAATAGGTCTTGGTTGCGGGACCGAACTTGGAATGCAGCTTGCCGGTGACATCAGTGACGAGCGCGTGAATCTCCTCGGCCATGTCCGGGCGCTCCCGTTCCAGCTTGCGCTTGACATCGTCGGATGCCTTGGCGATCAGCTGCTGGAACATGTGTCGCGGGATTTCCTTCCGCAGCCCGATATGCTCGGCGAGAATGGAATCAGTCTCCGACCGCTTGATCATCTGCAGGAAACCGAAGTCCGAGAAGGATGCGCCGTTGTTCGACGCGACCGATTGCACGACTTCGCGGTTGCCTCGCGTCACGAGTTCGTCCGTCACTTCGACCGGAACGGAGTTTCGCTTCGAGATCGCCAGAAGGTGTGGCTGGCTCTTGGTTCTGATGTTGTCGACCAGCGCCTTGGAATCGAGCCGCTGGGAGTGCTGCAACATCGGTCCAGCGACATCGATCGAATCATCGAACGCAAGGTTCATGACCACCCTGAAGGGCGCGTTGCTGGAATGAGCCAGTCGCCTGGAGAGCTTGGCGCGGGCCGCCTGCTCGATTTCATCCGCAAGGCGTCCGATCACCTCGCCGAAGATCCAGATCTGATCTTCGGTGTAACGGCCCTCTATCAACAGATCGGTGGCGTGCCAAAGCGCGCGGGCCCTGCTCTCGGGCGAACCCCGCAGAATGGCCTCGTTCAACTCTTGCAATAAATTTTTGGCTTCCGTCATCGAGCGGTCCCCACGACACTGCCACTGAAAATGTCTGCTTCAAGCATTAAGCAAAAAATTTTAAGGACAGCGTTGTGAGATCGCTCGAATTTCACGCCTTCCTGTTACGGTTCGTTAAGCCTGCGGCTTCCACAGCCATTACGTGATTATGCGCTATCATGCACGCATAAATAGCATCGCGTGCGGACGGCTTAAAAAAGCGGCAGAGGGTTTGACATCAAGGGGCGGCTCGAGCCGCCACTTTTTCAGCGACCCGCGGCGATTTTTCACACCTGCGTAACCGACGGGCGTCGCGGATCGCTCACCGCCGGCCTGAATTGGCAGTACAATCGAGCGCCGGACATTCGGCATTCAACCGGGAGGATTTCATGAAAAGCCATTCTGCAATCACATTGCTCGCAGGCATCGCAATTGGCGCTATTGCGCTTCAAGGCCTCCACGCTCAAGGCGCCAAGCCAAAGGCCTACTCCGTAGCCGAGCTCGAAATCCTGAATGCTTCCGCCCAAGCCGCCTACCTGCCCATCGCACGGAAGGCGATCGAGGCTGCCCATGGTCGGGCTCTACGCACCACCAGTGGACGGGTTGTGCCGTTGGACGGCACGCCTCCCAAGAATGTCGCCATCGTCGAGTGGGACAGCCTGGATGACGCGGTGGCGTTCTACAAGTCGAAAGCCTGGACCGACCTTGCAGCCGACCGTGAAAAAGCAACCAAGGCGATACGGCGTTACGTCGTCGAAGCCGAAAAGTAGCCTGTTTCTCGGTTGTCGTGCGCGGCCCACGACACCGCGCAACGACCGCGTCTCGCGAGGCCGTCTCATCGGGCAGCCTCGTCGCTTTTCGAGAGTCGCAGCCATCAGTGTTCCCGATTTAACGTCTTGCGCGAACATCAAGCTTAACCGGCGATTCAAATTGTCTGTTTGCACAGACCGGGTATGCCTGCGCGTGGCGAAGATTTCTTCGTCAGGTTAGCCGATTGGATGGCGGTCAGGCTTTGTATTCAGCCTGACACATATTCATGATTTGAAAATCGTTATGCAGACGCGCGAAAGCCTGATTACGGATTGGTGGGGTACCCGGCCGAAGCCGGCCTGGGCGAACGTCTGGCACCTCTGGACGGTGCTGATTCCGCGCAGAACCATCACGGGAAGGCTCGTGTGCGGCAAGGTCTGGCGCCGCCACGATGGACGACATTGGATTTATAAGCGGTTCGTTCAGTTTGACGACGCCGATTTCTAAAAGCACATCCTTTTCCGAAATCATCGTCGCGTTTCCCCCTCGCGTTGGCTCCTTACCACGCGGCGAGTTTCGTCATGCCGTCTCGCCATCGCTTTTTTCAGCGCAAGCAAGCCTGTCATCTTGGAGGCGATCCGCAACGTCCCTGCTCCAAGGCCGTGTCTCGCGCACCGCAGCAATTTGACAGCTAACTCGCCAATCGCGTAGGTGGAAACCACCCGATCTGCGCCGCAGAGAAAGGGACCTGACGGACACTGTCGGGCGGGATACGGAGGTCAAGATCATGGAAAGAACTTCAGCGCCTGCGGGCGTCGAAGACACCTCGCGCATCACCGACAACGCGATCGCTGTTGCCGCCATCGCCATCCTGATTCTCTCCTATTGCGTGAATGCGATGGACCGCACGCTGTTCCCGCTGATCCTCACGGACGTGCGGAAGGAATATGGCTTCACGCTGCCGCAGGCCGGTTTGATGTCCACCGTATTCACCATCGGCATGACCGTAGCCGGAATTCCGACCGGCTATCTGCTGGCGCGATACACCCGCAAGACGGTGATCCAGGTCGGCATTCTGATCTATTCGGCGATGACGATCATCACCGTGTTTGCCACGGGATTCCCCGACATGCTGTTCTATCGCGCGATCACCGGTGTCGGCGAGGCGATGCAACTCACCGCGCTTCTCGCGGTATTCTCCAGCTACTTCTCGCGCTACCGCGCCGCCGGCGTCGGCATCCTCAATTATGCCTATGCCGGAGGCGCGTTCATCGGACCCTGGCTCGGAGGCAAGCTCCTGGTCGACTACGCCACATGGCGCGCGCCCATGATCATCTATGGCCTCGTCGGGTTTTTCATGATGGTACTGATCGCGGCCGTGGTGCGTCCAAGCCTGAGCGAGACCAACACCACCAGGCAGCTGGACAAGCGCATTTCCATCGGCGGCGCCGCGACGCTGAAAAATCGCAACACCGTCGTGCTCGCGATCCTGAGCGTCATCTTCGGGCTCGCGCTCTACGGTTATCTCGGCATGTATCCGACCTTCCTGCGCGAGCAGCTTCATTATGCGCCGGCCGACGCCGGGCGCGTGATGAGCATCTACGGGCTTGGCGTGCTGGTATCGGTCATTTCGGGATGGCTGGGCGACCGCTTCTCGCCGCGCCTCATTCTCGGCATGAGTTTCCTGCTCGCGAGCGCGGTCGCGGCGGTCCTGTTCAATGGCCCGACGGATTTTGCGACCCAGGCCGGCTTTTCTCTCGTGCTTGGTGCCGTCTTTAGCGGCACCATCTTCGTCAATCTCGCCGCCTCTCACGTGAAAGCGGTCTCCGCCGATCTTTCGGGCCGCGCCTCCGGGCTGTTCGTCACGAGCGTCTATGGTTCGGCGACGATTGCGGGCTATCTCATCGGCTTCATCGTCGGCCTCTCCGGCTGGACCGTGGCAGGCAATATTCAGCTCGTCCTGCTTTGCCTTGCGGGCGCCGTGATCTCGCTGGCGCTAAAGCCGACCGGTGGAGTCAAGGCTTGACCCGATCGGCCCGTTCTCACCGTCAACGTCTTCCCCGGCGGCTTCAACTGGGGGCTTTATGTCGGTCGGGACAAGGGCTTCTTCGCAGATCACGGCATCGCCGTCGAGGTGCAGGGCACGCCCAATTCCGTCACCCAGATGACGGATTTTTCGCAAGGCAAATTCGATATCGCGATGACCGCCGTCGACAACGTCGTCGCCTATGTCGAAGGACAGGGCGAGGCGCCGATCGGACCGCAAGGCGATTTCATGGCGGTGATGGGAAGCGACAGCGGCTTTCTTAGTCTTGTCACCTCAGCTTCGGTCGCGCGCATCGAAGGGCTTGCCGGCAAAACTCTCTCGGTCGATGCGATGACCACCGGTTATGCCTTTGTGCTTTACGAGATCATGCGCCGGAACGGACTCGACAAGGCGAAAGGCGACTACCAAATCGTCCGCGCCGGCGGCATGGTGCAGCGCTGGAATGCCCTTCGCGAGGGCCGGCACTCGGCGACGCTGTTGTCCGCGCCCTATAACATCATCGCGAAAAATGCCGGCTTCACCGAACTTGCGAAAGCTACAGATGTCATCGGGCCCTATCAGGGCAATGTCGCAGCGGTGCGCCGCAGTTGGGCGCGGCAAAACCGCAACAAGGTTATCGGCTTCATAAGGGGCTACCGCCGTTCGATCGCCTGGCTGTACGAGCCTGCGAACCGGGCGGAGGCGGTTGAAATCCTGTGCCGGAATCTTCCGCAGATGACGCAAGAAATCGCGCAAGCAAGCCATGCGGAGCTGCTTGATCCGGTCCGGGGCTTCTTCCGCCATTGCGACATCGACCGCGCGGGACTTGCCTGCGTCCTCGAATTGCGCAGCCGATATGGCGTTCCAACCAGACTTTTGGATGATCCGGCGAAATACTGCGATCTCGGCTACGCCGCAGACGCTCGTTGAGATGTTCATTGATCTTTGTCAATTCTTGCGACGGCCGGACCAATACTCTTCAATCATTTGATACGACCGGGCGGCACACATGGACAAGAGTTCGTTCAATCAGCACGACCGTGCGATGATGGCGCGTGCTATCGCTCTGTCGAAGCAGTCGGGGGCGGCCGGCGAATACCCTTACGGCGTGCTGATCTGCCGCGGCGGCAAAGTGGTGGCGGAGGCCATCAACCAGGTCAAGCGCGATTGCGACGTGACACGCCATGCCGAGGTCGTTGCGATGTCGGCCGCCCAGAAGGCGCTCGGCCGCACCAGTCTCGACGACTGTGTCATCTATGGCAGTGCCGAGCCGTGCGTTCTCTGCAGCTATGCGATTCGGGAGAGCCGCATCGGCCGCGTCGTTTACGCCCTGCACTCTCCGCATATGGGCGGCCGGTCGAAATGGAACATCCTCATGGACGAGGGCATCTCACAAACAATGCCGGAAGTCTTTGCACCACCCCCGACAGTGGTCGCGGGCTTCATGGCGGTTGAGGCAGAACGCGCGTTGTTCGAGTGGAATCGATTGGTCTGGATCGCCATGAAGAAGCGCGGCCTGTTCGTCGCCGAGGCGCCGGGCTCCGCAAAGGCGAGAGAGCCCAGCCTGCTCCGCAACCCTCCGACCGAACTGTTGTGGGCGCCGCTGCGCCGCAACTTCTTCGATCGCTTCGGCCGCCGATAGGTACCAATAACCGCGCGGCGGAAAATTCAGATCGCCGCGATCGTCTGCACCTCGACCAGAAAAGGCTCCTTTACCAGCCGATCGACCATGAGCAGTGTATTCGGCGGGTACTTGCCGTTCGGAAACATCTTTGGAAATTCGCGCAGGCGGAATGCCATGAATTTCGGAATATCCTGCGAATGGACGAGATAGGTCGTGAACTGAACCACGTTCGCCCAGGAAGCGCCTGCAGATTTCAGCGCCGCCTCGATGTTACGAAACACCTGCATCGTCTGGGCGTCGAAATCGCCTTCGCCGATGATATTTCCTTTGTTATCGCCCGAGAGCATCCCGGCGATGAACAGGAATTCGCTCGCCTTCACCCGCGTCACATGGGTGTACTGCCCCATCGGCGCTCCGAGCGCCTCCGGATTATAAATGTCGATTTCTGCTGACATGATTTCCTCTTCTGGCTTGCCGCGATGAACGTTTCTCTTTTTCGATCTCTGACGTCGACGGGCAACGAAGATTAGTACAGCGTTACCAAAGTAAGATAGACTCCCGGCCATGCAATTCCTGCCGCTCCTGAAGCTCCTGGTGCTGTTGACGCTGGCCAACGGCACGCCGATCCTCACAAAGAAAATCCTTGGCCCGCGCTTTTCATTTCCCCTGGATGGCGGCACAAAGTTGCCCGATGGCCGGCCGTTATTCGGCCCCTCGAAGACCATTCGCGGCATTCTGGTATCGATTGTCGTGACGACGGCGGCGGCGCCGCTGCTCGGACTCAGCCTTTGCGTCGGCGTGACCGTGGCCGCGGCAGCGATGGCGGGCGACCTCTTTTCCAGTTTTACGAAGCGCCGCCTGAACTTTCCTTCGAGCAGCCAGGCGCTCGGTCTCGACCAGATTCCCGAATCGCTGTTGCCAATGCTGGCCTGCGCCAACGCCCTCTCATTGACGGCCACCGACATCGTGGTTGGGGTCGTCATTTTCCTGATCGGCGAGCTTATTCTGTCCCGCCTGCTCTATTGGCTGCGCCTGCGCGACCGGCCGTACTAGCTCGCAAGGCTGCGGCGCTCATGATTTGACCGCGAAAAGCCGCCACCGGCCCGAAACGCCTTTGAGGACATGAGAACCTCGATCCGAGCATTCGACTTTCGAGCCGGAGATCAGATCCTTGACGGTGCTGGAAAGAAGAATCTCCCCCGCATTGGCGCGAGCAGCCACGCGGGCACCGATATGCACGGCGATTCCGGCCACGTCGTTGCCTTCGACCACGCACTCGCCGGTGTGGATGCCGCAGCGGATCGCCAATCCCAGGGCGCCGACCACGTCCCTGACCGCGCAGGCGCACTTGATTGCGCGCGCCGGGCCCTCAAAGATCGCAAAGACTCCGTCGCCTGCGGTGTTCACTACCCGGCCGCCGAGACGCGCGACTTCCTTGCCGACCTGCCGCTGATAATCACCGACCAGGTCGCGCCAGCGCGAGTCTCCGATTGCGGTTGCACGCTCGGTCGATTGGACGATGTCGACGAACAAGACGGTTGCGAGAACACGGTCTGCCTCGATGGTCGGACGTTCTCCCGTCACGAATTCCTGGACTTCCGCGAGCAGCGAATCGGTGTTGCCGATCCAGCCAAGATGGTCATCGCCAAGAAGCTCGACGAACCTGGCGGTCGGGATCTGTTCGGCCATGTAGCGGCCGGCCTGGCAGGGTATCAGTCGATCACCCAGCCGGTGCAGAACCAAGGTGGGCACCCTGATCGTGGGCAGGATGGCGCGGGTGTCGACCTCGACATTCATTCGGTAAAGGGTCACGCCGGCGGCGGGACTCGCCGACACGCGCAGCGAATGCGCAAACCATTGACGCGCCCGCTCGTCGTTAGCAAGACTTGGCGCCAGCGTGCTGAGGCCGATGGGTGTCCCCCAATGCTTTTCGAGCGCCTCGAACGCCGCTTCGTGCTCCTCCCGCGTGGGGGCCCACGGATAATCGTCGGAACGAATCCACTTGGCGTATCCCCCGTACATGACCAGCGCGGCCGTGCGAGCCGGATAGGTGGCCGCAAATAATGTGGCAAGCGGCCCGCCTTCGGAAAGGCCGAACATGGCGGCGCGTTTTGAACCGACCGCATCCATGACCGCGCGAATATCATCCATCCGCTGTTCGAGGGTGGGCAACGCGCTCTCAGCCACGCGATCCGACAGCCCCGTACCGCGCTTGTCGAAGACGATCAGGCGACTGAACGAGGCCAGACGGTCGAGAAACCGGGCGAGAGCGGGATTTTCCCACTGATACTCAAGATGAGAGATCCAGCCGTGGATCAGCACCAGGTCAACGGGCCCCTCGCCAACGACCTGGTAGGCGATGTGAACGTCGCCGTTCTTGGCATAGCGAGTTGTAGGGACCATTGGCCGGCACCCGCAAATGGGACGTCATTCTCGCCCATGGCGACCATATTGCGCAAGGCCATGGGGCAGCGACAATGCGTCAACACGCCTCTCCTGATGCAAGAGCCGACGCCTGCGACCGCATGAGGTTGAGACATCGCATGATCTCCACGCCAACGCGCCTGGCGTTTTGTCACGATGGTCGATCCAAATGCGAGGGTATGAACCCTGTTGCTCCGACCGGGCTTCAGTTATGCTCCGCATCAAGCCAACCGGGAGGCAGGAAAACCATGGCAGCAGGATTTTTCTCGCGACGCGCTTTCGTAGCAGCGGCGGTCGGATGTTCTTTCCTTTTGGTTCCAGGAGCTACAGCACCCGCCGCGCATGCCGCCGAGCTCAAGGTCATGAGCACGGTCGCGCTCACCCCTACGCTCGACGAGCTCAAACCGAAGTATGAGAAGAGCAGTGGCAACAAGCTCGTGATCATCTATAGCACGATCGCGGAGTTGAAGAAGCGGATCGAGGCGGGCGAAACCGCCGACATCATGGTCCTGTCGCGCCCTGCGCTGAATGATCTGCAGACGCAGGGCAAGGTTTCCGAAGGCAGCATCGCCAACGTGGGGAGCTCTTATGTCGCCATTGGGATACGTGCCGGCGCGCCCAAGCCCGATATCAGCACGGCCGAAAAGCTGAAAGACGCGCTTCTCGCCACCAAGTCGATCTCCTATGCCGATCCAGCGAAGGGCGGCGCCAGCGGCGTCTATTTCGCCAAGGTCATCGATCGTCTCGGCATCGCGGATCAGATGAAGCCCAAGACCGTTTTGGTGCCGGGTGCCCAGGCGGGCGAGCTCGTGGCCAAGGGCGAAGTCGAAATGGGCGTGGCACAGGCATCGGAAATTGCCGCGGTTCCGGGGGCCCAGGTGGTCGGCCCCCTGCCCGGCGATTTGAACAGTGCAATCACCTTCGCAGTCGGCATCGGCTCCGCGAGCAAGGATCCGGCAGCGGCCAAATCGCTGATCGAGCTCCTGACCGGTCCGACCGGCGCAGCCGTGCTCAAATCCAAGGGCATGGATCCGGCCTAGTGTCCACTTTCCGAAGCTCGCGATCCGTTTTCCGCAGCACCTTCTTGCGAACTTCGGAAAGCCAATTGAGACTTGTGTCCCGATTCCGAAGTTCGCATTGTTCTCCGGCCCCTTGTTCGCGAACTTCGGAATCGAAAGGACACTAGCAATTTATTGATTCTAGTGTGGCTTTGGTTCAGGAGTCCGCGTGAAGAACTCGCGGCTTGTGGTGCAGATCGGCGGCACCAGGCGACTCAGCCACGGCGAAGGCGATGGAGCGTTATTTCCGGCGGACAGTTCAGGCGCACGGGAACGACGCTCGATCCCGCACCGCGCGAAGTGTAGCCGATCATGTCGTTGTACTCCCACAGGCCCGCGCCCATTCGTCGCGGCAAAACCGCCTCAAGCTTGATCGGGATCGCACCGGGCAGACAGAGCTGGCCACCATGCGTGTGGCCGCAAAGCATCAGATTGAAATTGGCGTGCGCAGCCTGGCGATAGATTTCCGGCGTATGCGACAACAGAATCGAGAACTCGTCTGATGGAATTTGCAAGGCGGCCTTCTCGATGTTGTCGACCTTGTAAAAGTGCGCGTCATCGACGCCAGCAAGATGGATGCGCTCGCCGCCGCGCGCGAGCACTTCGCATTCGTTGAGCAGCATGCGGATGCCCATGGCCTCGAGCCGCGGCACCATCTGGACCGTATCGTGGTTGCCGAGCACGCCGAAGATCGGCGGTCTCAGATAGGCTCTTACCTTTTCCACGCCCTGCAGCGCCGCATCGAACGGTCCGAAGGTCTTGGCCCGATAGTCGCCGGTCAGCACGCACAGATCGTAACTCATGCCATGGACGATCTTGATCAAGTGCTCCATCGCGGCTTGGCTCATCTCGACATGCATGTCGCTGATGTGGAGGATGGTGTAGCCGTCGAACGATTTTGGCAGCGCGGAAAATTTCAGTTCGTGTTGGCTGACCGTGACGCGCTCGGCATTGCGGCGGGCGCGCCAATAAAGCCCGGACAGCTTCAGCGCGCCTTCGATGACCGAGGGCGCAAGCGAAGCGTTTTCGAGATTGAAGAAGATCAATCCCTGGCCAAAGACCTGCGCTTCGTGGTCCCGTTCGATCCCCAAGCGCTGCCTGGCATGAAGTGGTCCGAGACGCTTCTCCAGTTCATGCAAGATGTCTTTATCCACCGATTTGATACCCCCGAAAAGGCAAGAGTATCACAGCAGGGGAATGCTGGAAAATTCCGGCTTGCTGGCGGAACCTCGCTGCAAACCGCTGCAGCCGCCTTATTGCTGTTCGGATCGAGGCGGGGAACCGTCGCGCTCTTCGAACCGATTGGCGCGTTCGTCATAGCCCGCCCGACTTGAGTAAAAAACGAGCGCCATCAAGCCGACACCAACGACGAGCGAGAAAAAGATGCCGAGCGCCATGGCGATGTAGCCTTGCTCGGACACCTGAACGTCAGGACTGGTTACCAATCCCTCATAAACGAACCAGATCACCGCGGCGAGGAGCGTCAGCAGCACGCCAATGATGATCCAGGATCCTGTCTTCATCCCGATTCAACCTGAAAGGTCGCCCCTTGTGCCCTTAATCCCAGCCGGATTCTCGCTCCAGGGGCGAATGATAAACCCTGTCTCTTTCACTGGATAGTGGTGCCGTTCAGGTTGGCAACGGCCTGCGCGATGGCCTCGGCATCGGGATAAGTCACCATGTGGCCGGCATTCTCCACCAGATGCAGCAAACGCCAGGCCTGTTCCGCGAAACCCGACCGGTCAAAACACAGGACGCGGTTGCGCCTGGCGAGAAGGTCAACCAGCCCGCTGATCGTGAAATCCTGGATCATCGCTCCGTTGCCACGGAACAGCACCACGCATGGCGCATCGGGATCGCCACGATCGATGCAATGGAGTCGGACACCGTCGCATTCGGTGAACTTGCCGATCGGCGGGTCCCTCTTCTCCGCCAGTCGCGCGAGTCCAAAGTTGGCGGCAGACAAGACGATCAGAATAATGACGGTGATCGCGATCACGGTCTGCATCGTCGTCGTCGACATTGGCTGACCTCTTCGCGCTAGGTTCAAAATCATACACTCGAACGACCCCAAAGGCGTGTTTCAGCGCGCAGGCCTCTCGGACAAGCTGGCCTTCGAGCCGCGGTTCCTGTGACCACAAACCTGACCCGCTACATGCCGGAACGGTTTTGAAGGCGGCGCGTTTGACAAGACGGATTGCACCTGCGCTCAACTAGTGATCCGCACTTAAATCCGAACTCTCATCATCATAACCGGTACAAAGCGGAGGCTACGAAATGGCAAACTCTCGCCAGGAAGATAAGACCAATCAAGCCGCCCCAGACGCAATTCGGCAGATGAGCGAAAAGACAGCCGATCAGACCAGGCGCATGGGGGAAACGGCGGTTGAGGCCGGTCAGGAAGTGGCGCGGGCCGGCGCCGATCTGCTTCAGCAAAATGCCGAGACTTTGCAATCCACCTTGCGCTTCGGTCTGGATATGGCGACAGCGGTGATGGGCCGCTCCACGGATCACGTCAGCCGCGCGTTCGGCCTGTCGGGAGATGAAGTGCAGCAATCGACCGAACGGGCTGCCCGCAATGCTGCGACCATCCTCCATTCCTCGACCGCGTTGGCCAAGGGGATGAAAGGAATGTCCCAGGAATACTTCGCCTTCCTGCGCCATCAGATCGAGAACAGCATGGAACGCATGAACGAGTTGTGGCGATGCCGGACACCGCAGGATGTTGCCGCCGTGCAGAGCGACTTCATGCGCGAGTCGGTCGAAAGCGCGATGGAGAGCAGCCAGCGAATCGCCGACCTGTCGCTCAAGGTGACCAACGATACGACGAGGAGCATGGCTCACAACCTGGATCGGCGCGCGGCGTAGCTCGGTCTTCCGGCGACCGGGCAGTCGAGGGAGCGGCTGTGTCCATCTGCCGCTCCCTTGCGCCTCTTCTCGATCTGATGATTCTAATCAGAACAGATTCTGAACCTGCGCCCGACGTAGGCAAAATATACAGTCAGCTCCGACCCGCCTGCCGGAGCGGACAGTTGTAAGTTGTGACCAAGTAAACTCCGGTAGCCAATCGCTTGACTGCTACGATCTCGCAATTTGACCCTACGCGGTGAGGCCATTCCGAGGCTGCGGCTGCATCGCCGGCCTTCTTCGCCAGACAATCAAACGCGTGCCTTGAGGAACCAGTCGGAACCAAACGGAACTCGCCTACGTTGATGACCGATGAGTGAGTCGGTAACAAAGCGCAAACCGCGCCGGGCTAAACCTGCCACCGTCAAAGTCGCAACCGAGCCCGGGGGCGAGGCGGAGCCGCCGCCGCAGTTGCCCGAGCCAGAGCCGGGTCTTTCGCCGGAAGAAGCCGAAGCGGAACGCAGGGAATATCTGCTGACGCGGTTCTGGCTGAGCGCGAGAGGATTTTGGGGCAAGAATGGCTATCGGCTGGCTTGGCCGCTCTCGCTTGGCCTGGTCGTGCTGATCGTCGCGACCGTCGGCTTCCAGTACGGGATCAATGTCTGGAATCGCGCCATCTTCGATGCGATCGAGAAGCACGATGCCAGGGCCGTGTTCCATCTCACCGGGATTTTTTTCCCGCTTGCGATCGGCAGCGTTGCCCTTGGGGTGGCGCAGGTGTTCGTGCGGATGTCGATCCAGCGCCGCTGGCGCGCCTGGCTCACCCATGCAGTGCTGACGCGCTGGCTCGCCAGCGGCAGGTACTATCAGCTCAACCTCGTCAGCGGCGACCACAAGAACCCCGAATACCGGATCGCGGAGGATTTACGGATCGCTACCGATTCGCCGGTGGATTTCCTGGCCGGCGTGACCTCGGCGTTCCTCTCGGCGGCCACGTTCATCGTCGTGCTCTGGACCATCGGCGGAGCGCTCACGCTCTCCGTCGCGGGCACCTCAGTGACCATACCGGGCTTCCTGGTCATCGCGGCCATACTATACGCCGCGATCGCATCCGGTTCGATCACGGCGATCGGGCGGCGCTTCGTCCAGATATCCGAGGACAAGAACCAGGCCGAAGCCGAGTTTCGCTATACACTGACCCGCGTGCGGGAGAACGGTGAAAGCATCGCGCTGCTTGGCGGAGAAGAGGAAGAACGCGACGGCATCGACAAGACGCTTGCAGGCGTGCTGCGGCAGTGGGCGCGCCTCGCCGGGCAGCATATGCGCACGACACTCGTCTCGCAGGGCTCGAGCCTGGTCGCCCCCGTCGTGCCGATCCTGCTCTGCGCGCCGAAATTCCTCGCCGGCGGAATGACGCTCGGCGAAGTGATGCAGGCCGCCTCGGCATTTACGATCGTGCAAGGCGCCTTCGGCTGGCTGGTCGACCATTATCCAAGTCTGGCGGAATGGAACGCGTGCGCCCGGCGCATCGCTTCGCTGATGATGTCGCTGGACGGGCTCGAGCGCGCCGAACAGGGCGATGGCGTCGGCCGAATCAAGCGAGGCGAAAGCAGCGGCGATGCCATGCTCGAGCTGCACGATCTTTCGGTCACCCTCGACGACGGAACGGCAGTGCTATCGGAAACCGAAGTGGTGATCGAGCCGGGCGAGCGGCTTCTGGTCGCCGGCGAATCCGGAACCGGCAAGAGCACGCTGGTGCGCGCCATCGCAGGGCTGTGGCCATGGGGCGGCGGCAGCGTGACATTGCATGCGGATCGACGCCTGTTCATGTTGCCGCAACGGCCTTACGTGCCGTCGGGCAGCTTGCGCCGCGCCGTCGCCTATCCCGGCTCCGCCGACAGCTGGACGGCGGAAGAGATCGGCGAGGCCCTGGACCGGGTCGGTCTCGGTCATCTGAAGGAAAAGATCGAGGAGGAAGGGCCGTGGGCCCAGACGCTCTCCGACGGCGAAAAGCAGCGCCTGGCCTTCGCGCGGCTATTGCTGCACAACCCCGACATTGTCGTGCTCGACGAGGCAACCTCCGCGCTCGATGAAAAGAGCCAGGACAAGATGATGGAGATGGTCACGCGCGAACTGCCGAACGCGACCATCGTCAGCGTCGCCCATCGCGCGGAGCTCGAGGCATTTCACAGCCGCAAGATCGTGCTGGAGCGGCGCAAAGGCGGCGCGAAGCTCGTGAGCGACGTCGACCTCATTCCACGCAAGGGCAAGCGCCGGCTGCTGCGGCGTTTCCTCCGCCAGCGCCGTCCGTCCTGAAGCTTTGGCGAGCGCGGCGGAACCCCCTCCCCTGCGACACCGTTATCGTCCGAAATCCAAGGGAGCGTTTCGATGGGCAACAACAGAAACCCCAACCAGAAGCAGCCGGGCGAGAAAAATCCCGGCAAGTACCACTTCAACCCGGGCAACCAATCGGGGAAGTCCGTCGAAATCACCAAGCCCGAGTCCGAGCGTAAGAACAATCTCGACCGCATCAAAAGCCGCAAGAAGCAGGCGCAAAAGCGCTAGTGAGCGGCTGCCTCGCGCGCGCGCAAAAATTACCAGCCTTGCGGAATAAACCGGCGATTCGATCGATCTCCTCGGCGGTAAAGGTGAAATACCTTGGCTGCAGCCCCCGGCGGGAAGGCCTCGATATCGGAAAAATGCGGGTGACGAACAAGACGGTCCGGCCGCAAGTCCTGGCGGATTACGACACCCGGGACAGACGGGACGGACAGGCTGTAAAATCAAAAAAATCCTGACCGGGGGAAACAACATGGCTGAACAGCAGGTACCCGCTCGTCCGGCATCCTACGACAAGAAGGTTGCGCTCGTGCTGCAAGGCGGCGGCGCGCTCGGCAGTTACCAGGCCGGCGTCTACGAGGCACTCTCGACATCCGAATATCTGCCAGACTGGATTGCGGGGATTTCGATTGGCGCCATCAATGCTGCAATCATTGCCGGCAACGCACCGGAAAACCGGGTGGAGCGTTTGATGGCTTTCTGGGAGGGGATCACCGCGCCATCCTCGTTATGGCCGATCCTCTCGAGCGCCATAGGCGACCATCGCCGCGCCAGTTCGCTCAACGCGCTGATGTTCGGCCAGCCCGGATTCTTCTCGCCGCATCCACC
>Ga0306925_10001421_pt1 | contig 19611 bp, 20 predicted proteins | sample flu12Cox44000176_FD_203755 | JGI IMG/M metagenome (GOLD analysis project Ga0306925, IMG submission 203755) | Lab enrichment of tropical soil microbial communities from Luquillo Experimental Forest, Puerto Rico - flux8day.12C.oxic.44.000.176 (v2)... | ecosystem: Environmental > Terrestrial >... | reverse complement strand
GACGCGCTAGCGGCGCATGAACGGGCGGCGGCCCACTAGTGTGGCGGTTCAGAAGTCCGCATCATTACATGCAGCGAGTCCGAAATGCGGACTTCTGAACCAAAGCCACACTAGATCAATAAGTTGCTAATGTCCTTCGATTCCGAAGTTCGCAAACGAGGCCGCGGCACAATGATGCGAACTTCGGAATCGGGACACTAGCGGGAAAGCACGATGAATTCGGTGTAGCGGCCGGTTTCCCGACCGAGGCCCTCGTCGGAGACCACCAGCGAGGAGCCCGGAATCAAGATTTCGCTGATGCGGTCGGCCGCCTCCTGCGGAATCTGGATGCGGTTGAGCGCTTCCGCCGCGGCCGATGGCGGCTTCGAACGTGCCTCGGGCTTAGGCGTCCCCTTGGGCGCGTCCTTGGATGTTTTCCTGGCGTCCCTTTGCTCCGCGGACGCCGACGGTTCGGTCGGGACGGTCATCACATTCCAGCGCATGCCGCTGCCGTTGTCGGTCACCTCCATGGCGGTGAATACGTGCGTGCCGAGCGGCTGATCGGGCTGATCGATCACGACCGGCATGTCGAATAGCGGCACGAAGCCCTGTCGAACGAAAATCTTTTGTTCCTTGCGGCTGACGAACACCGCGACCTGACCGGTGCGCTTGGTCGGCTGCTCGGCCGGCTTGATCGGCGGCGCAGCCGGTTTCGCCGGATCGACGGCGGGCGCGGGCTTGACCACGTCGCTGCCGCGGGGCGCTGCCTCGGCCGGCCGCGGCGCGGCGACGGCGGGCACGATCTGCGCCGGCGCCGCCGGCTCGCTCCTCTGCGGCGTCTCGGGCGTGTCGCCCGCGTCGCTCGGCGGCACAGGAGCCGCGACCTCCATGGATCGGATGAGTTCGCCCAGATCGGACGCCTTCGCTTCGTCGCCCGCTTGTGGGCCCCCTTGGGGCTGCGCCTCGGTCGCTCGAGCGGGCTGCGCCTCGGTCGCCACGACGTCCTCGCGCGGCCCTATCATCTGCGCCGGCGGCACGGTCGTCTCGGTGGCCGCATCGGCCGCACGCGCAGCGGGCGTGGTCGCCTCAGCGTGCGGCGCCGCGTCGATCGCATCGCTTGCCGCGTCCGCGATTGTCGCCTGCGCCAGCACGATTGCCGGCGCGACATCGCGTCCATCCGTCCGCCCATCCATCGCGATTGCGGGCGCGGGCGGTTTCAGCTTCGGCACGAACAGCTTGGGATGCTCGAATTCGACCGGGGCGAGCTCGTGGTGAGCGACGATGACTCGCACGCCCAGGTCGGTGATGGGCCACAGCTTCTGGGCGAAGTCGTGCGACATGCGAATGCAGCCGTGCGAAGCGGGATAGCCCGGCAGCACGCCTTCGTGCAGCGCCACTCCCGACCAGGTGATGCGCTGCATGTATGGCATCGGCGCATTGCTGTAGAGGTTGGAGTGGTGGTAGCGGTCCTTCTCGATGATGCTGAAGACGCCCGTCGGCGTCGGACGGCCGGGCACGCCGGTGGAGACCGGCCCCTGCGCCACGCGCACGCCGTTGCTGAAGAGCGTCACTTTCTGGGTACCGATCGACACGACGATCTGCAGCGGACCCTTCGGCATTTGGCCAAAGCCGGCATCCTTCTTAGGCTCGGCCTTGTCCTTTCTCGTGGGCGCAACGCGGGCCTTGCGCGCGGGCCTTGCCGCCGGCGGAGCGTACCAGCCGTCGTACCAGCCGTAGGGGGCGCCCCGCCCGGGCATGGCCGCGTCCGTTGAACTCGCGAAGCCCACAAGGCAGCCCCACGCCGCGCCCGAGACCAGCGCGATGCGCAGCGCCGCAAGCCCACAACGGCCGCATGCCAGCGGGGCGGTCCCCGTGAATTTCACCAAGCGGTTCTCCTGATTGTTGGATTTTCAGGCAGCTCCGGATGGCCGATGCTCCCTGTAGACATAGGTGTTGCGCGCGCGAAGTCGATCAACTCGTCGGCATCGCAAGGCGCGCGACGTCGAGGCTCTTCTGATTCGGTAAACAATCGCTAAGCCGGCGATCGCGTCCGCAGCCGGCAATCACGCGGCTGAGGTAACGGGGTAAACTGATCGAAGGGTTCGCTCAGCTCTCGATCGCGCGGGTGGTATCGTCGAACAGGTCTTCGACCTCGATTTTTCGCGGAATGAGCCGCTGCTGCAGCGCGTAAGTGATGATGGTCTGCAGCGCCGGCCGGCAGGCCTTGAGGCCGAAGGCAAGAAAATCGATTGCGCCCGCCTTGGGCAGCCCGGCGGCGGTCTTGGCTTGCAACAGCAGGCGGTAAATTTCCTTCACCGTTTGCGGGTCCGACCTTGCGAGTTTTTCCGTCACCACCACCATGTGGTTGATCGGCAGCACCTTGTGCCGCGCGTACCATCGCTGCGCCGCGGCCTCGGCATCCGGGATCAGGCTTTTCAGCGCGGGGTCATTGGGCAGGTCGGCGCCGTAGATTGCGGCGTCGAGCTCGCCCGCGCGCAGCATTTTGAGGAGATTCTTGTCGGCGCCCGCGCGTTCGACGCGCTGCGGCTCGTGGTACTCGGCGACATGGCCATCCTCGAAAGTGACCCAGCGCACCTTATCGAGGTCGACGCCGTAGTCGTTCTCGAGGATGCCGCGCACCCACACCGCCGTGGTCTGGCTGTAGGAGCGAACGCCGATGCGTTTGCCGGCAAGCTCGGCCGGCGTAAGCGGGCGCGCCGCGTTGCACAGGATGGTGCCATGCTGGAACCGCCCCATCATGGTCGCAGGCATGAGAACGAGCGGCTTTCCGTAGGCCTTGGCCTGCACGTAGGTCGCGATCGCCATCTCGCTGACGTCGAACTTGAGCTCGCGCACCATGGGCTTGAAGAACCGGTTCGCCGGCTTGATGTCGGAGAAGGCGAACGCGACGCGCGGCGAGTTGATCTCGCCGCGCTTGAGCGGCAGCGTGTGCGGGTAATCGTCGAAGGCCGCGCTCAGCGTGGTAACATGAGTGTCGACGCTCATGAGCTCATTCCTTGCAAAGCGGACGGGCACGGCGCCCGATCCATTCTGGAACATTTTCCGGGCCTAACGCGAGCGCCTTGTGGGCGCTTAAGCCCCGCACCCGCAATCGTCAGGGTGGGGCCGCACTCGTCGGAGGAGTCTCTGCTATGCTGCCACAGCCATCACAGGCGCGATGCCCATGACGCTGATCCTCTCCAACGATGACGTCGAGAAGCTGCTCACGATGAGCGAATGCATCGCGGTCATGGAGGAGGCCTATGTCGAATTGGCCGATGGACGCGGCGTGTCACGCACCCGCTCCGACTGCTTCACGCCCACGACGCGGGCGGACGCGCTCTACAGCCTCAAATCCATGGACGGCGTGGCTCCGAAGTTCGGCGTCGGCGCGGTCCGCATCAATTCCGACATCATTACTTGGCCCAAGCGCGGCAACACCATGCGGCGCGAAAAGGTCGCGGCCGCGCCCAACAACCGCTATGTCGGACTGGTGCTGCTGTTCTCGGTGGAGAACGGCGAGCCGCTCGCGATCCTGCCCGACGGCGTCATGCAACGCATGCGCGTGGGCGCCGCCAACGGGCTCGGCATCAAGTACCTTGCGCGCAAGAATGCGAACAGCGTCGGTATTCTAGGCTCCGGCTGGCAGGCGGGGGCGCAGCTCATGGCCGCCTGCGCCGTGCGCGACATCGAGACGATCCGCTGCTTCAGCCCTAATCCGCAAAGCCGCGAAGCCTTCGCCACGGCCATGCGCGCGGCGCTCGGCGTCGACGTCATACCCGTCGGCCTGCCGGAGGAGGCGATCCAGGGCGCCGACATCGTCATGTGCGCGACCAATTCCATCGATCACGTTTTTTTCGAACGCTGGATCGAACCCGGGATGCATCTGAGCTCGATCAAACGGCCGGAGATCGAGGTCAAGGCCGTCAAGCGCGCCGACCGCGTCATCATTCACTGGAACGATCCGACTCCCATCCACGTCGCCGCCGAGGGCGTCGTGATCGAGGAGAAGGTGGCGGGCCGCGGCTGGCAGCTGGCGCAGGAGATCGACTTCGACAAGCTTCCGACCTTGCCGGAGCTCGTCGTCGGCCGGGTCGAAGGTCGCAAGTCAGACGCCGACGTCACCTGTTTCATCAACAATATCGGGCTCGGCTATCAATTCGCGGCCGCGGGATCCCTGGTCTACCGCAAGGCGAAGGAGAGCGGGCTAGGCCATGACGTGCCGACCGACTGGTTCACCGAGGATGTGCATCCCTAATCCGTGAGCCTCGCCGGAGCCTTCCAGCGTTTTGCTCGTTTATTGACCAGCGTTGCGCGCAGCTGCGCGCATTTTGACAATGACGGAGCATTGCCATGCTTGGTTGGGCTTTGACATTTCTGGTCATTGCGCTGATTGCGGCCGTACTTGGCTTTGGCGGGATCGCAGGTTTCGCGGTCGAGATCGCAAAAATCATCTTCTTCGCTGCGATCATCCTGTTCGTGATCTCCGCCGTCGTCGCCCTCATTCGGGGCCGTTCGCCGACGGTTCCTTGAGTAAGCTGCCTGCCGCACGGTTTTCAGGCGCGCGTGTGCTCTCGTCCGGGTTTGGCCGGGCGAGAGCTTCTCCCTTATCTTGAATTGATGCCCGCGCGAGGCGGATCAGCCACGCCCGCCCGCCGACAGAATTGCGCGCGTCGTGTGATCCGGGCCGAAGTCGTCGGCGCCGTCGATGGAGAGCAGATCGGACAGCCGGGTGCGTGCACGATTGACCCGGCTCTTGATCGTTCCCACCGCGCAGTCGCAGATGGCGGCCGCCTCCTCATACGAGAAGCCCGATGCGCCGACGAGGATGAGCGCTTCCCGCTGGTCCGGCGGCAGCTTGGCGAGCGCCACGCGGAATTCCTCGAATTCCACCCGACTGTGCTGTTCGGGATGCGATTTCAGGCTCTCGGCATAGCTTCCGTCGGTGTCCTCGACTTCGCGACGGCGCTTGCGATACTCGGAGCGGAACAGGTTGCGCAGAATGGTGAACAGCCACGCCGACATGTTCGTGCCCGGTTGGAACGAATCGATATTCGCCATGGCCCGCAGCAGGGTTTCCTGCACCAGGTCGTCGGCGCGATCCACGTTGCCGCAGAGCGAGATGGCAAACGCGCGCAAGCTCGGCACCGCTGCGAGCATCGCGTCACGTACGGATGATCGCATCGTCATGATCTCGACCCCTTGTTGTCGAATGCCTTGGCCCTAACGAGATGATCGTCCTCCCCCCCGCTTTGCCCGCGCATCTCGGCGACGCCGTCGTCTTTGTCGAACTGGTCCAGCAGGCTCTTGAACCGGTCGGGGACGCCTTGGCGCAACACCTCGTCGTAGACGCGCTGAAGGATGTCGCCGAGCCTTCGTTGGTCCTCGCGGCTGAGGCGCCCCCCAGCCTTTCTCACTTGCGCGTCGGTATGCATGGTCGCCTCTGACCTCGGGGGCTTGGGTTGCATCGCGTCCGGCTGCGCAGCCTTCTCCCCCGCCATGGCCGCCCGAACCGGCTTGCGCTCGTTCATTGTCTTGTTCCCGGGCGAAATGCCCCGCCCGGGCCCCTCAGTGCTTTATCTCAGCATAACGTGACGCAGAACGGTTCGTTCCGTATCATGGAACTTTTTTCCCGCAAGCCTGTTTTTGCCGCGTAAGCTTAGCAATTGAACGGGAGGGTTCCGTGCCCAATTCATCCGCTGCGGTAGCGCAATACCTGCCATTTTTGCGGCGCTATGCCAGAGCCCTGACGGGAAACCAGGCGTCCGGCGATGCCTATGTCGCCGCCACGCTGGAAGCCTTGATCGCGGATCGCGCCGTGATCGAAGACCCCAGGGGGCCGCGGGTTGCCCTCTATCGCCTATTCACCAAAATCTGGAACTCGGTGGCGGTCAACGGCGCCGCCGCCCCCGGCGAAGGCGTGCTCCCTGGAGAGCAAAAGCTCGCCAACATCACTCCCCTCCCCCGCCAGGCTTTTCTCCTGGTCGCGCTCGAAGGCTTCTCGGAGCCGGATGCCGCGCGCGTGCTCGATATCGATGTGATGAAGCTGCGCGGCCTGGTCGAAGAATCCGGTCGCGAGCTTGCGGCCGAGATCGCAACCGACGTTCTGATCATCGAGGATGACACGTTCATCGCGATGGAGCTCGAAACCCTGGTGGAAGGCCTCGGTCACCGGGTGCTCGGTGTTGCGCGCACCCACGCGGAGGCTCTCGCGCTGACCAAGAACAAGCGGCCGGGGCTGATCCTCGCGGACATCCAGCTCGCCGACGGCAGTTCGGGGCTCGAGGCGGTCAACGAGTTGCTCGCATCTTTCGAAGCGCCGGTGATCTTCATCACCGCCTATCCCGAGCGCTTCCTGACCGGTGAGCGGCCCGAGCCGGCGTTCCTGATCGCCAAGCCGTTCCAGCCGGCGACGGTCTCGGCGGTGGCGAGCCAGGCGCTGTTCTTCGAGCGCACGGCCAAACGCCGCGACCGGCGCGTCACGGCATAACTGCAAAGCGATCGGTGACGGCAGGCGGCGTTAACGGCGCCGCGGGCGAGTGCGTTGATGGCGACTGCGACGATGGCTCGGGCGGCCAGCGCGGCGCTGGCTCGCCAGGCCGACGAGAAGTCCAACGCCAACGGCAACTGCAAGCGTGACCAGCGGGCGATGCTCCACCTCGTTGGCCAGGCGCCGCAGCGCGTCGTTGCCGAGCTTTGCCGCCTCGCTGCCGATTTTCGCCGCTTCATCGCGCATGGAGTTGGCCCCGCCGCGCAATCGTTCGGCCATGCTGTTCAACGCCGAAGCGACGGTCTCGCCGACTCCTTCGGCGGCCTGCGCAGTGCTCGCCGCGGCGCGGCTGCCGACGCGCTCGAGTTGGCGCTCCAATGCACGCAAGCGCTGCTCCATCTCACCAAATTCGGCGGAGATCGCGCGAGAATATCCCAATCGAGGAAACATGCTTTCATCCAGCGCCGACGCTTGCGGCAGGGTTGTCGTCGTCAATTCACGCTCTTGAGCCAGCTGGCGATTTGGCGCTCGGCCTCGTCCTTCGCCACGCCGTAGCGCTGCTGAAGCCGACCGCTGAGTTGCATGCGCTTACCCTCGATGATGTCGAGATCATCGCTGGTGAGCTTGCCCCACTTCTGCTGAACCTTGCCTTTGAACTCTTTCCAATTGCCTTCGACACGATCCCAATTCGCTTCGCTCCTGTTTGCATCGTTCCTGTTTGCTTCGTCCCTGTCGCCGGAACGTCCAGCGGGAGAACCCAGCACGCCAACCAAAGTTCCGATGCGCGATGCGGGCTCCAACACCATGCCGTTCCCGCAAAAGACGGGGGCGTAGCCGACCTCTCGTGTCGACTACGCCCTAGCTAACCGGCCGAGCACGGGGAGGGGGAAATGGGCGGCCGGCTGCCCCTGACAATGCGTGGCGCGTCGATTGGTTCCTGGGGATCGGCCGGAACGCGCAAGACGCGGGCATGGGACGGCCAGTTTCTCGATGCTGGGCACTGCCGCAAACGCCCTGCCGGGAGCCATCGCAAGCCCTGTCGAGGTCTTGCAGCCTTACCCCGGCGCAGCGGAAAAACTTAGTTTCTGCCAATACGTTAGCCGCTTGGGCCATCCCGGTCGGCGGCTTTGCACAAATCGCGGCGCGGCGGATGAACCTAAGCGAGGGTCAGCGCGACTAATGGGGACAGGGATCGTGGGGAGCAACCCATGCGGCGTTATTCGGGATATCTCGTCGGCTGCGGCGGCGCGGTTTTCGCCATCGCGATCTTCCTCGTTGGTCTGGAAGTCTCGTCCACCACCGCTGCGCCGTCGGGCGCGCGGACCGCGCCAATGGTGAACCGGACGCTCAAGAGCGACCGTATGCCGGTCGTTTCGACCAAAAGCCGCAATGCGGTGAACGGTCCGGCCGAAACGAATGCCCCGCCGGCGCCCGCGCCCAAGCCCAAACTACTCGATGGCTGCGAGCCGGTGGTGAGCGCGATCGGACACTCGCCGTTAGCGCAGATCGCGGGCCGCTGCGTATCCTAAGCATTCCCGGCAGGTCCCCTTCTCGGACATCGCTTTTCGCGCCCCCGCGCGGCCGCGCCGTTGCCCGGGGTTACATATAGCCCTCGGCCCGAAAGCCCGCGGCCGAAGCTGCCGAGCGCCACCGCGCCCCAGCACGGAACCTTCGAAATACCAGCGGCTTATAGAGGGAGACGGCAATGGAGGCTGCGCGATTTGCTTCTGGCACGCTGTCGGCCTGATGGGGACGGCGTTCGCAGCCCGCTTGCTTGCGCCCGGAAATCACTGTCGGCCCGCGATCTGAACCAGCCGCGCGGCAGGCAGCACCAAGTGAATAGATCCGCTGTGGTCGTCCTCGACGTCACACGCGTGCACGCAACAAGAAAGGCAGCTTGCAAACCGCGAGCTTGCAAGCCGCGAGCCAACGCTTGACTCAACCGGACCCGAAGGAAGAATTCGCATGCACGGTCCCCTCCTCGGCGAAATGCTGCGTTGCCAGCGCGCCCGGACCCTCCGCTGCGGATCAAATAGAACCGTCGCACGGTGGATGTGAAAGTGCCTCAAGCGCAAGACAAAGGTGAAACGGCCGACACTCCTGTTTACGAACAAGCGTCGCCTTCCCCTTCCGATCTTGAGTCGTTTCGATCGGCGCTCGATGCCGGCCGCGTCGGCCTATGGTCGTGGGATCTTCGATCCCATCAGATGGCGTGGTCGACCAACCTCGAAGACTTTCACGGCCCTCCCGAGGGCCCTCTCGAGGGCACGCTCTCGATCGCCCCGCAGGACTTGGAAGCGCAGGACGCGACCGGCGTGCTGGCGGCGATCTGCAAAACCTTGCAGACGCACGAGCCGTGTCGCCTGGAGTACCGCCTGCCGGGACGATCGGAGCACGAGGAGCGCTGGTTCGAGGCCTCAGTGACCGCCATCGTGCAGGACGGCGCGGCGGTGCAACTGCTCGGCATGTGCCGAGACGTGACCGAACGCCTGCGCGTCAATCGCGAGGTTCGTGTGCGCGCGCGCCAGCAGGAGACCCTCGCGCGGCTCGGCGAACGGGCGCTGACCGAAGGCGACTTGCAGAAATTCTTCAACGAAGTGGTCACCACGGTCGGCGAGATTCTGGACGTCGAAATGGCGAAAATCCTCGAACTGGTCCCGGGCGATGCCGAGCTCCTGCTCAGGGCCGGGATCGGCTGGCAAGCGGGGCTGGTCGGCACCGCCAACGTTTCGACCGGCCGCGACACGCAAGCCGGCTATACGCTCGCCTCCGGTCGCCCTGTGATCGTGGAAGATCTCGCGTCGGAGACCAGGTTCACGGGCGCGCCGCTGCTGAGAGAACACGGTGTCGTGAGCGGGCTCACTACGCCGATCGCGGGACGCGATGGCCGCGCCTACGGCGTGCTCGGTGCGCACACGGCTAAGCGGCGCAAGTTCAACGACTACGACGTGGCATTTCTGGGGGCGGTCGCGAACGTGGTAGCAGGCGCCATCCAGCGCCGACAACTGGATCAACGCCATGAACTGATGATCCGTGAGTTGCGCCACCGCTCCGGCAACCTCTTTTCACAGTTGCTTGCGCTGTTCTCGCAGACCGCCAAGAATTCGCGCGGTGTCGCCGATCTTGTGGCCAAATACGAGGCCCGCGTTCTGGCGCTGGCGAATGCCCATCGCCTCATTACCGAGGGCGGATGGAAATCAACCTCGCTCAGCGAGCTGCTCAACACGCTGCTCGCTCCGTTCCTCGACCGCATCTCGTTCAGCGGACCCAACGTCTTCCTCGAGCCCGATCCGACCTTCGGGCTGAGCATGGCGGTGCACGAGCTTGCGACCAATGCCAGCAAGCACGGCAGCCTTTCGAGCGCGTCCGGCCGCGTCGTGCTGTCCTGGTCGGTCACGCGTACGCAGCAAGGCCTCACCCTGGTTCTGGATTGGAAGGAAAGTCGCGGACCCGCGCCCAGGCGGACCCGGCGCGCGGGTTTCGGCTCGCGGCTGATCAACATGGTGATCGAACGTCAGCTCAACGGCCAAGTGAAGCAATCCTTCGCAGCGGAGGGATTGCATGCGCAGCTGACCGTTCCCCTCACGCACGAGCGCTGGCCGGGCGGCGCGCGCTCACCGTCGCGCACCGACGTGCCGTAGCGGGGCCAACCGAAATTCGGTCCTATTTCTTCTTTGCGTCTTGATAGGGATAGATGACGTTGCCGGTCTTATATTCCGGCGGCCACAGGATCATCTGGTGCGCGGTATCGCGGAACTGCGCGAGATCGTTCCCGCTCACGCCCTGAAATTGGGTGAAGAACTGCCGTGACTTCGTCCATTCGCCGTCCTTGCCGAATGCGATTTCGCCGGCCACGGTCGAGAATTTGTGCGCATGGACGTAGTCCGCGAGCTTGTCGTGGTCGAGGCTCTTCGTCGCCTCGACCGCTTGCGCCAGCACTTGGCCGGCGGCGTAGGCGAAGGGCGTGAACCCATAGCCCAAGGGATCGATGCCGAGCGACGGCGCCTTGGCCTGATATTTCTCCAGCATCGCCTTGAGGCCCGGGAAATCGAGCGGCGGCGCGGGGATGAAACTTTCCATGATGACCAAGCCGTTCATCAGCGGGCCGAGCTGCACCTTGATCGGCGTGGCGAGCAGACCAATCATTGCCCCGCCGAACATCTTCGTGTTCAAGCCGATCTCGTTCGCGGCGCGCACGATCCCCACTGTATCGGGCGGATAGGCGCAGGCGAAAACGAGATCCGGATTGGCCGCCGCAATAGCCCGCACGATCGGCACCATGTCGGTGGTGCCCGGCGGATAGCTCTTGTCGTAGACGATTTCGAAGCCGCCGGCCTTGGCATTCTCGCGCGCGCCGTCGCAGGCGGTCTTGCCGAATTCGGCGTCGGCCGCGATCAGCGCTACGGTCTTGGGCTTCGGCGTCTGCGCGGCCGCAATCTCGAACCAACCCCTCGAAAAGGCCAGCGTCCCTTCATCGCCGCCCGGCACCATCGAGAAATATCTCGAGTAGTTGAACTGGCGATTGACGTTCACGCCGAGCATGCCGATCGTCATCTTGCCTGCCTGCATGATCACCGGCATTGCCGGCGCGATCATGTTGGTGGCATAGGGCCCGATCAGCAGGTCGACTTTGTCGACGCTGATGAGCTTGGTGTAGATGCCGGGCACGTTGTTGGGATTGCTCTGGTCGTCGTAATAAACGAGCTCGACCGGACGTCCCAAGAGTCCGCCTTTGGCGTTGACCTCGTCGCGCCAAATTTCTAGCGCCAGAAGATTTTGCTTGCCATTGGGCGCAACCGCGCCCGTCAGCGCCATGCTGAAGCCGACCTTGATCGGATCGGCCGCGCGCGCCGGCGCCATGGCGCCCAGGACGACGGCGAGCAAAATGGCGAGCAAGGCGCGCGAAACGGCGCGTCGTGTGGTGGCAAACATCGGCTGATTCCTCCTCCCGCGCCCGTGGCGGCAGCGACCGCTTGGCGCTTCGCGCTTCTGGTCGCATCGGTAAAGTCTAACGCGGCCGGATGCGGCGCGACACCCTCTTCATCACAGGCGGCTGATTTGCTGCGTCGGCCTGACCGAGAGGTCAAGGCATCATCGGTGACGCCTGAAGGCGCATGTCCGAATCGTCGGTTGAGGGCGAGAATGCGGCGTCCTCTGCGTCAGCGACCCAGAAACGCCCAAATACGGCCTCATCCGTGGACGCAACCGAGCCTTCCGTTTCCGATCGCACTGTGCAGAGCTGCCGATTCGAGAAATTTTGAAGAAAATTCGAATCGAGGCTGGCTGCAGGCCGCTCGCAAAACATCACCGAAGGCGGCCCGCCGACCGCCGCAAGGCCGGATTCAGGTACCGTCGTTTGCAAAACTGCGATCCGGACGGCTTCTGCGGCTCGAGTGCGTGCTATTCGTGCAACACTCTCCCGAAAAGGATCAACGGTGCCGGTGTTACAGGCGCTTTTTGGTTGTGTCGTGAGTGCGGTTAGAGCATCGTTAATCGTGCAGCGGTGGAAACCGCTCTGGCTAAGTGGTGATGGAAAGAGGGGGGCGTCTCTCTTCGGTTGCTTCATCTCTGGGGCTTCCGGAAGGCGATGCTGCCAGACAAAGGGGAATAGTCATGATGAAGATCGTTGTACTCGCTACGGCTGCATCCTTGGCCATGCTGAGCGCTGCCGCCGCCGCCGACCTGCCGCGTAAGGAGCCGCCGCCTCCGGCGCCTCCGGTTGGCAAGGCTCCGATCGGCAAATATCCGGTCGGCAAGTATCCAATCGGCAAATATCCACAGCCCGTTGTGACCAAGGGCTAACTCACAGTGTCACCGACGGGGTGCTCGCGCGCAGAATCGTCGCGAGCACCCCCCGGACATTGTCTCCAGCAGTGCGAAAGCGCCGACCGCTTTGGCCGTTGCCGAAGTGGATCATGATTAGGGGAGCCACCAATGCCACATCTCCGGACGAAGGGGCGCGGCCTCGCCTTCAGGGTGGGCTTGTATGCCGTCGCGCTCGCCGCGGGGCTGCAAGTTCAGGCGGCCAGCGCGCAGGACAAACCCGCCGCGACGCCGGCCAGCGTCCAGCCGCAGACTGCGAGCAGGGGCGTCTATTACGTCGATTTCCGGGCGCGGACCGCCGCCAGCTATGGCCATGCCTTCGTGTGGTATGGACGCGCCGACCAGAAGCAGATTGAAGTCGCCGGCCTCCATCCCGCTTCCGAGAGCGTCGTTCCCTATATCATCGGGCACCTTCTGCCGGTCCCGTCCGAAACGGGAAAGAGCTACGGCGACCTCGATGACGACTATTTGACCGCGAGCTATCGCGTCTACATGACCGAGGCCGAGGCCAAGCGGGTGTTCGCCTACATCAAGCATCTGCAGGACACCTCGCCGCTGTGGAACGCCGCCACCTATAACTGCGTCGCGTTCATCCAAGACATCGCGCGCTACATGGGCTTGCGGGTTCCCGGGAACCACTTGTTGTACCCGGAGGACTGGGTCAACCGCCTCAAGGAGCTCAATGGCGGACGGCGCTATATGTCGAGCCCCGCGGTCGCGCAGGCGCAATCCAAGCCCGCATCATCCAGGGCCTACGCTTCGGCGCAGAAGCCCGCGGCGCCTGCACACCCGCAGTCCGCGGCGGCGGGTTATTGATCGCCGCCGACGACCGCTACAACGGGATTAGCATAGACTCAAGCGGAGGCGTTCACGCCTCCGCTTTTGCTTGAGCACAGAGCAGTCCAGGGGCTGGTACGCCGGCAGTGCGGAATGCCTCGTCGACGCCAAATTTGCCGCTAACTCCGGCCCTTTTTCGCGGCGCACTGCCATGTTAAAGTTGCTTCGATCGATGTATGCATCTCCGGCGCGTCGGCGGGGAGCGGGATCTATCGGCATGGTGGGTGCATTGGCGCAGCCAAAGCGGCGCTTCCAGCTCGTTCTGATCAAGCCGTCGCATTACGACGACGACGGCTACGTCATCCAATGGGTGCGCGCGTTCGTCCCCTCGAACACGCTGGCGGTGCTCTACAGCCTGGGGCGCGATTCGGGGCAACGGGCGGTGCTCGGAGGCGACACCGCCATCGACATCGCGGTGATCGACGAGATCCACACCCGCGTCAAAATCGGGCAGCTGCTGGCTCGGTTTCGCCGCCACGGCGGGTTCGGCTTGGTGGGAATCGTCGGCGTGCAGTCGAATCAGTATCCGCGCGCGCTCGATATCGCCCGCCCGTTCCGCGCGGCGGGCGTGCCGGTGATGATTGGCGGATTTCACGTATCCGGCTGCCTCGCCATGCTGCCGGAAATGCCGGACAACCTTAAGCAAGCCCTCGACATGGGCGTCAGCTTGTTTGCCGGCGAGCTGGAAGGGCGGATGGACCGCATCCTGCAGGACGCGGCGAACGGGACGCTCGAGCCGATCTACAACTACCTCAAGGACCTGCCGTCGCTCGAATCGGAGCCGACCCCGATCCTGCCCGTCGAGCACTTGAGAAAAACCTTCCAGGCCTTGGCCAGCTTCGATGCCGGCCGCGGCTGTCCCTATCAGTGCTCGTTCTGCACCATCATCAACGTGCAGGGCAGGAAATCGCGGCGCCGTTCGGCCGACGACGTCGAGCGGACGATCCGGGAGCACTATGTCCAGGGCATCCGGCACTTCTTCATCACCGACGACAATCTCGCCCGCAACAAGGATTGGGAGGCGATCTTCGACCGGATCATCGCGCTGCGCGAACGCGAGAACATGAATATTCGGCTGATGGTCCAGGTCGACACGCTGTGCCACAAGATTCCGAACTTCATCGAGAAAGCCGCCCGCGCCGGCACCAACCGCGTGCTGGTCGGCCTCGAAAGCATCAATGCGGCAAACCTGCTCGCGGCGAAGAAGCGCCAGAACAAGATCACGGAATACCGCGCGATGCTGCTCGCCTGGAAGAACGCGGGGGCGATCACCACCGCCGGCTACATCCTCGGATTTCCCTTCGACACGCCCGAATCGATCCGCGAGGACATCGCGATCATCCAGAAGGAGCTGCCGCTCGACATCCTCGAATTCTTCTGCCTGACCCCGCTCCCAGGGTCGGAGGACCACAAGGTCCTGTGGCAGAAAGGGGAATGGATGCACGAGGACATGAACCTCTACGACGGCGAGCACGCCGTCTCGCATCATCCCAAGATGAGCAAGGACGAGTGGGAGCAGGTCTATCGCTCCGCCTGGGAATGGTTTTACACGCCCGAGCACATGGAAACGATCCTGCGGCGCGGCGCCGCCACCAGCTGCAGCATGTCGCGCCTCGTGAGTTTCGTATTCCTGTTCTGCTCGTCGGTGCCGCTCGAAAATGCCCACCCGCTGCAAGGCGGTCTGCTGCGCCGGAAATATCGGCGGGATCGCCGTCCCGGAATGCCGATCGAGCCGATCTGGTCGTTCTATCCGAAATTCGCGTGGGACTTCATGCGGAAATATTCCCGTGCGGTGCGCCTGTTGCTGTGGCTGCACGCGACCAACCGGCGCCTGCAGAGGAACCCGAATCGGTACAAGTACACCGATCTGGCGATGACGCCCGTGACCGAGGACGAGACCGAGAAGCTCGAACTGTTCACCCACAGCGATGCCGCGCGCCAGGCCGTGGCGCATGCGCATAAGATCGACCAGCTCACCCACGCCCACAAAGCCGAGAGGGCCGAAGCCCACGCGTGACGCAGGGGCGATGCCGCTAATAGATGCCGGGCAAGATGCGCGAGGTTCGCGCCATATAGCGGCGGTACTCGTCGCCGAAGGTTTCGATCATCAGCGCCTCCTCGCGTCCGACGCGCAGAAGGAACAGCGTTCCGAAGCCGATCAGGCCGGCCGGGCCTGCGATCCAATTCGGTAGCAGCAAGGCCTGCGCCACCGCCCACAGCCAGAACGCCAAATACATCGGATGCCGCACGCGGCTATAGACGCCGTTCGTCACCAAGGTGTGCCGGTCGCGCACTTCCAGCGTCACCGACCAATTGCGCCCGAGATCCTTGTGCGTGCGCTGGAACAGCCAAAGGGCGGCCGCGAACACCGCGGCGCCGAGCCATGGCTGCCATGGCCGGAGGGCGTAATTGGCGAAAGCCGGCGCGTTAGCGATGACGTAAATCGAAGGAAGAACGCCCAGCCCGGTGGCCGAGATTGCCATCAGCACGATCTCGCGGCCGCGATCGCTGCGCCGCACTTTCGGCGTGCGCCGCGCGCGACGGCCATGCGGGTACCGGATGATGCACCAGCTGACGACGCCGACAATCCAGATTGCCTTGGCGACAATGAGCGTCATAGTGACGGGTGCGCCACCATGGTGCGCGGCCGCGACGGATCGCGGCACGTGCCGTCCTGCACGATAAAATCCAGGAACCCCAGCGGCGATAGCGTCCAGTCGCTGAATGGAACCGGGCCGCACACCATCAGAAAATAGTCGTAGGGCGCGCGCCTGTCGTTGGCCATGACCGAGCGATAGTGCAGCCGCAGAACGCTGCGGCGGGCGCGCGCAAAGGTTTCGGGCAGCAGCATATCGTGGATCTGCACGCGCCGGATCACCGGCTTGCCGTCGAGCCGGTCGTCGGGAATGTGCCGCAGCGAGACGGGATCGAATTTGTAGAAGCTGATGGCATCGGCGCGCGATTGATATTCGACCCAGGCGATCGAGGGCTCAGCCACGATGCGCGCGATCTTGCGCCGCGGGCCCTGCGCGCGCGGATGCAGCGCGAATTTCGGGATGGTTGCGCCAATGGTGAGGGTGCAAATAGCCACGCCGCGACGGCCGAAATCGGCGTCCCGCGCCAGGGCGCGGACGAGCACATCGAGCACGAGCATCGCGCCGAGGCTGTGGCCGACGACCACGATTTCGTCCACCGCGCCCTCGCGCGCACGCGCGAGCAGCGTCTCGGCAAAACGATCGAGGCGCGCATCGATGTCCGGCCGGCGGCCGTGAATGTAGTCGTGGGCGCAGATCCAATCGTCGAGCAGTTGCTGCACGCGCCAGCGCCGTCCGGGCCAGCGCAGCAGGACGAGAAAGACAGCGATGCCAACGAGCACGCCGACGGCGGCGGCGCTTAGGCCTTCGAGGCCGAGGAACGCGGTCAATAGATGCGCGACGAGCCATCCGCCGGCGGCGAACAAAACGACGGAAAGGATCGGAAACAGGAAGAAGCCCGTGTAGCGCTGGTTCGCGATGATGTAGCGAAACATCGTGCCGGTGACGATGAAGTCGAGATATGCGCGCGCGGCCTTGAACAGCCGCACCGGGAACGGCCGGGCGAAATCGCCGCGCACGATGTCGTCCCACAGCAGCGCTTCGTGCACCGCCTCGACCTGCCAGTTGGCGCCACGCGCGCAGACGCTCCACCAGGCGCGTGACTGCGCGTTCGACTGCTCGAGCGCGGACAACGTCGCGTCGACGTTCCAGGTGCGTCGGAACACGTCGAGCTGGCGCGCGAAGCGCCGGTACTGCGCGCCGGCGTCGATCGGGTCGTATCCCGCCACGTGATAGACGTGTCGACGCCGTATCATGCTCGCGCCCGCCTATTTCATCATCTCGTCCGGCGGCGTGATGCCCCACAGATTCGAAGCCGACGGATCCTTGGGCCAAACTTTCGGTTTCTGCGGATGGTCGCGATGCCACGGCCGCGGCTCGAAATAGCCAAGCTCCTCGTTCACCTGGTCGAGCTCGGCGAACAGCTCGGTGATCAACCCGTTCGGCGCGCGGTGATAGGCGAAGAGGTTGTGGCCGATGCCGTGCCGGCCCGGCCCCCAGATCAGCTTGTAGCCGTTGAGGCTGAGAAAATCGCAGGCGGTCTGCAGATGGGCCCAATCGCGCAGCTCGAACGCCGTGTGAAAATGCCGATTCGTGTCGATTTGCATTAGGTTGATGGTGTGGTGATCGCGGCCGCAGCGCAAGAACGAGAAGAAATCCGCCATCCAATCGGACTCGCGAAAGCCGAGCACGTCGCAATAGAACTTCGTCACGTGCTTGACGTCGGTGACGAAAAACGCGACGTGGCCGAGCTTGTGCGGAACGATGCCCTTGGTCGGAAAGCGTTGGCCCGAAAACGCGTCGCGCTTGAAGACCTCCATCACCGTTCCCTTCGGGTCCTCGAACGTGACCATGTCCGAGATCGAGGGCTCGGGATCCTTGCGGCGGGAGGTCTTGATGCCGTGGCCTTGGACCTGTTTCTCGAACGCGCCGAGATCGTCCTCGGGGCCGATCTGGAAGCCCAGGCGCACGCATTTCGCCTGCGCGCCCTTGCGCAACACCACCGAGTGATGATCGACGGTCGAGGCCAGATAGACGGCGTCCTTGCCCTTGTCGGTCAGCGTGAGGCCGAGCACCTCGGTGTAATATTCGCTCTGCTTGTCGACGTCGGGCATTTCGTAAACGGCGTGGGCGATCTTCTTGACGCGGATCATGTGGACCTCCGTTGTTGCTTGTGTCCCATTGAAAGTCAGGCCTTGGCGCGCGGCAACGCGCTGATGACGTCGACCGTGGCGGCGACGTCCTTCTCGCCAAAACCCATGTCCATGAACTTGTCGTAGAGCTCGACCGCGCGGTCGAGCATGGGTGTGGCGACCCCCACGCTGTCGGCGAACTCGCCGATCATGTCGAAGTAGTGCTGCAATGCGGGCACCGTGCCTTGCGCGGGAAGGAAGCGCCGCTGCGCCATCCAAGGCGCGCGGATGCCGAACTGGGTCGAGCCGCCGCTGCCGGTGGCGATGGCCTTGATCATCAGATCGACGTCGACGCCGGCTTTCAAGCCCAGCGCCATGGCTTCGGCGGTCGCGGCAATGTTGATGGCCACGAGCAGATTGTTGACGAGCTTCACGCGGCTGGCGGCGCCGAACGGCCCGAAATAGAGGCAGGAATCGGCAAATCCGGCGACGAAGCGCTCGGCCTTGGCGCAGGCCTCCTTGTCGCCGGCGAGATAGATCACGGCCTTGCGCGCCGACACCATTCCCGGCGTTCCGCTCACCTCGCCGTCGAGAAAGCTCGCCCCCTTGGCCGCAAGTGCAGCGACGTGGCGCTGTTTGTCGGGGACGGGGTGGGAGCCAAGCTCGACGATGATCTGTCCGCGGCGCGCCGATTTGATGAGGCCATTGGGACCTTGCACCACCTCCTCGAGCGATTGCGAGGACGGCAGGCACGAGAACACGATATCGGTCTGCGCACCGATCTCGGCCGGCGAGCGGGCGGCGATCCCGCCGATCTTCTCGAAGTCGGCGAGCGAGCTGCGGCGATAGCCCAGCACGCGGTAGCCGCTCTTGATCAGGTTTTCGGAGATCGGCAGTCCGATCTTGCCGACGCCGACGAGGCCGACCGTTTCCATGCTCTCATCCTTCGCTCGTACCTGACGCCAGCGCTCGAGCTCAAGCCAGCTCGAGCGACTGGTCGGAAAAATTCACCTTGATCCCGAGCGAGCCCTCCATCACCGTCCACTCCCGCAGCTCGAAGCTGCGCAGCCCATGCACGACGAAGGGATCGGCCGCGGCGATCTCGCGCGCCGCCTGCGCGCTCGCTGCCCGCACGATGGTCAGCCCGTCGCCGCGCATTTTGCCGTCGGCCTCGGCCAGCGGACCGGACGCAAACAGCACGCCCTTCTTCTCCAGACCGATCATGTATTCGAGGTGGCGCGGCAAATGCTCGGCGATCTTTTCGGGCGCCGCGGCGCCCTTGGAGAGGACGACGTAGAGTTTTACGAAGCATGGTCTTGGTGAGCTCGCGGATGCGCTCTTGCGTCACAGGGTCCCTCCCCTTCGGGCGGCTTATCGCGCCGCTATCGCCTCGCAGGGCCGCGAGCATGGCGAGACGGCCGGCGGCGATCAAGGATCGCGCTTGCGGCTCGACCCATTCGGTGCCCCTGTTTTCCTGTAAACAACAGGAGAAAAACAGGAGGCCGGGCACAACCTGGCGCCGGTGGCTTTCCCGTAAGCTCCAGGATGACAACGGGAAATGCGCGCGACCGGCGCTGCGTGGGTCGGCCCGGATTGCCGTCCATAACAGGACCAGAGAGGACGAAAACAGGAAATAGGCGCAACCCGGGCTTGCAGGACGTCCCCCTCGCGCTTGTGTAGTCAATATATAAATTCATACCGTAGTCGACGGAACGAAGCTATCCCCATATCCGTCGTGCAGTTTCGCACACCCTCT
>Ga0306925_10001420_pt1 | contig 19616 bp, 15 predicted proteins | sample flu12Cox44000176_FD_203755 | JGI IMG/M metagenome (GOLD analysis project Ga0306925, IMG submission 203755) | Lab enrichment of tropical soil microbial communities from Luquillo Experimental Forest, Puerto Rico - flux8day.12C.oxic.44.000.176 (v2)... | ecosystem: Environmental > Terrestrial >... | reverse complement strand
GCTGGAATCTCCCCGCCTCGAAGAAGAAGCAGGACGAGCTCGCCGTCACCTGCGCGAAAGACGGGTACGCGCTGCTGCGGGCCGTCTATGACAAGGCGTCGCCGGCCTGGCTGGCGGAACTGCCCGCGGTCGAGACGCTGCGGAAGGTCCTGGTCCAGAACTACACCCTGGTCATCCACGCGAACGGGCGGGAGGTGATCAAGCGGCGGGAGAAGCAGCCTGAGGGCGACGGGATCCCGCCCGGCAGATACCGGATCGCCTCCCCCTATGACACCGACGCCCGCTGGGGTGCCAAACGAGACGAGAGCTGGCTCGGCTATAAGCTGCACGTCACCGAGACCTGCGACGATGCCCCGCCCTGCGGCTGCGCCGGCCCCGGCCACGACGGGGACTGCGACGCGGCCGCGTTCCCCAACCTGGTCACCTGCGTGGCCACCACCAGCGCCGCGGTCACCGACACCGAGATGACCGGCGCCGTCGACGACGCCCTCGCGGCGAAGGGCCTGGCGCCGGGACGGCACTACCTCGACTCCGGCTACCTGTCCGCCGGCCGTCTCGTCGCGGAGGCCGCCCGGCACGGCATCGCGCTCATCGGGCCCCTGCAGGCCGACACGTCCGCCCAGGCCCGCGCCGGCCAGGGCTACGCCCGCGCGGACTTCACCGCCGACTACGACGCACAGCGGGTGACCTGCCCTCAGGGGAAGACGTCCTCGTCATGGTCGCCGTGCTCCCAGTACGGCAGGGACGCGATCGTGGCCATCTTCGCCCGCTCCGACTGCGAGCCCTGCCCGGTCAAGGAACTGTGCACGAAAGGCAAGAAGCGCACGATCACCCTCCAGCCCCGCGCAGTCGCCGAGGCCCAGGCCGCGCTCCGCGCCGCGGGCAACACGAAATCGTTCCAGGCCGACTACGCCCGCCGCGCCGGCGTCGAGGGAACCATGCACCAGGCCGCCAGCCGCGGAGCACGGCGGGCCCGCTACCGCGGGCTGAGGAAAACCCGCCTCGACCACGCCTTCATGGCCGTCGCCCTCAACCTCCTCCGGCTGAACGCCTACTGGAACGGAAACCCGCTCGACCGTGCCCGGACCAGCCACCTCGCCCGTCTCGAACTCAACCTCGCCGCATAGCCAGCGAATAAGCCACCAGGATCCCCTTAGTGCGCAAATTCCGCACCTACAGCCAGGAAAACAGCAGGTCACGGCGCTACGGCCGAGCCGATCCCGCTCCAGTGATAAAAGTCAGGTCATCGGCGGTTTCGTCCACGATCAGCACCGCGTCCCCGTCATCGAGATGACCGGCCGCCCACGCTGACGCGATATCCGCTAGGTGCTGGTCGTCCCAGACCGCACGTGACAGCAGGTGCTGCAGCCGGTGCGGGCCGCGGTGCCCGATCGCCTCGGCGATCGTCCAGCAGTTGTGATCGTCTAGCTCCATCAGCAGCCCGCATAGCATCTGGCCGCAGCATTGCCGGGTCTCCCGCCGGGGAAAGCACCCGGCCACCCGTCCCAGCAGGTCCGCCAGCAGCGCGGACCGGGCATCATCGGCTACCGTGGCAGCGGCTGCCGCGTCTTGGTTGTGTCTCACAAACCCACCATGATCGCGGCAGCCGTACCTCTGCCCGTAGCTTTGGATGGCACGGCAGGCGTAAGCCACGACCTGGCCGTCGGGTCACTTCGAACCAGGCCGAGCGCAGACGTCCGCCCGTCAGGGTCCAGCAGCGCAGCTCCGGTGTCCCGCGTGTTTCTCCATGAGCTGCTCGAGCGCGGTAACGGCGGCGGCGGCCGACGGCAGCGCGCAGAATTCGTCGCGCATATGCCGCGCCTGGTCGCGGTAGGAGGGATCACCGAGCACCGTCCGCACAGCCGCGCGGATCGCCGCGGCGTCGCGCTCGGCTGGCCCGATAACGCGGCTGACCCCGAGGGCCTGGCAGCGCCTGGCGCAGTAGGGCTGATCGCCGGCGATCGGCACGATGACCAGCGGGACGCCGTCGGCGAGTGCTTCCTTGACGCTGTTGAAGCCGCCGTGGGAGACCAGCAGCGCGCACCGTGGCAGCAGCGCCACCTGGGGAAGGGTGGGCTGGACCCGCACGTGCGGCGGCAGCGGCCCCAGGCGGGCGGGATCTTGGTCGAACCCGAGCGCGATGAGCAGGTTGACGGGCTCGTCGCGGAGCGCGGCGAGGATGGTCTCGTGCAGCCCGGGCGTGCGGTGGAACACCGTGCCCATGCTGACCAGCACGGTGGGGCGGTGCGCGAGCTGATCCAGCCACGGCGGCAGGTCCTCGTGCGGGGTGGGGGTGCTGCGGTGGGCGAAGAAGCGGGCCGTGGCCGGGAACCGGGCCGCCGGGCCGTCAAAGCTGGGCGGGGTGAAGCACAGGTGCAGGTGGCGGTATGCCATGTCGCCGTCCGGATCGGCCGGCAGGCCGGCCTGCCGGCGCAGCGGGGCGAGCGGCCCGGCCAGGTCGCGGCGGCGGTCGAGCGCGGAATCGGCCGCGGCGGCCACCGAGGCGTGGGGCAGGCCGAGTGCTTCGGCGGCCACGCAGCCGGCGAACTCGAGGGACTCCCGGACGATCAGATCCGCCGACCACCCTCGCGCGACGTCGATCAGGTCGGGCAGCATGCGCCGGGCGGCCGCGCCGATGAACAGGTTGGCGATCACCCAGGCAAACCGCTCCTCGCCGGCCAGCGGCGGGAACGCCAGCCCGCCCGCGGCCCGGCACAGCACGCCGATGTAGTCCGGGTCCGAGACGTGCCAGTCCAGTCCGGCGGGCAGGAACGCCAGGCCGCGCGCCTCGACCTCGCCGCGCAGACGCGGTGCCGAGCACAGGGCGACCTGGTGGCCCCGGGCCTGCATCGCCTCCGCCACCGGAAGCAGCGGCTGCAGGCTGCCCCGGGCGGGCAGCAGGGTGAACAGCGCACGCACCGGTCTCGCCCTTTCGGTGATAATAACGCTAACATGAAAACTTTGATGTTAGCCTTAGTAACATGAAGTCGGGCGGACGTCAAGAGCTGCGGCAGCGGCCCTACCGCATGACGGCCCGGGCCCAGGCCGCCGAGGCCACCGCCCAGGCGATCATCGCCGCCGCCCGCGTCCTGTTCGCCGAGCGGCCATACGACCAGGTGTCCCTCCCGGTCATCGCCGAGCGCGCCGGAGTGACCGTCCAGACCGTGCTGCGCCGATTCGGGTCCAAGGAAGAGCTGTTCGCCGCCGCCGCGCACCAGCGGTCCGGCCAGATCCGCGCCGACCGCGAGGCCGCCCCGCCCGGCGACCTCACGCACCTGGTCGCCCACTACGAGCGCTGGGGCGACGAGCAGGCCTACCTGCTGGCCCAAGAGGCCAGGGTGGCGGCGATCCGCACCATCACCGACGCAGGCCGCCGCTATCACCGCGACTGGGTCACCAGGGCCTACGGGCCGGCCCTGGCCACGCTACCCCCCGCCACCCGCCGCCGGAAGCTGGCCCAGCTCACCGCGGTCACCGACCTGGCCACCTGGCGCCTCCTGCACCGCGAACTGGGCCTTAGCCCGGACCAGACCACAGCCGCGATTCGCGAACTCGTCGACGCCTGCCTGCCATGACGCCAGCCCCCCGAGCCTCGCTGAGTCCACGGCAGCAACAAAGGCCGGCCATCACCTGACGCCTGCGACTCAGGCTGAATAACCACCTCTACCCGGCCACCGGCTGACCTGCGCCAACAACCTCATAGTCACGAACTACAGCTGCCGTACCTGACCTGGGAAAATGGGACTATCTGACGCTTCCAGCACCCGTTCGAGAGGACACCCTGTCAGTGCGATTGTTGCATAGCCTCGCGCGGACGTGCGCATCGTTCGACGATCCGAATCTCGTGTCGCACGCCGGGCTGGTCCCGGTGATGGCCCTGGCGCAGCGCGCCGGGCTGGGCCAACTGGTCGCGGAGCTCGCCCGCCCGGGCGGGGAATGCGGCGTCAACGCGCACCTGAAGGTGCCGTGCCTGGTCGCCGGGATGGCGGCAGGCGCCGGCAGCATCGATGACATGGACCTGCTCCGGCACGGCGCGATGAGCACGCTGTTCGGCGGCATCCGCGCGCCGTCCACGCTGGGCTCGCACCTGCGCTGCTATACCTGGGGAAACGTCGCCCAGCCGGAGAAGGCGGGCCGGGAGTTCCTGGCGGAGCTGGCGCGGCAGGCGCCGCTGCTGCCCGGCGCGGGCACGCTGGCGTTCATCGACATCGACTCCATGCAAAAACGCGTCTACGGCCACCAGAAGCAGGATGCGAAGTTCGGGCATACGAAGATCCAAGGGAAATCGCTGCTGGTCCGGGGCCTGAACGCGCTGGCCACCGTCATCAGCACGCCGATCGCCGCGCCGGTGATCGGCGCCACCGGCTGCGCGGCGGCAACGCCGCCTCCGCCCGCGGCGCGGCGACACGTAAACCGAGGTGACGCCTAATCTACTATTCGCGCTGAATACCGGAGGCTAGTCCGCGACGCATTCATCGGCTTTACAAGAAGGTCTTCCCAAGGGATCCATAACTGTCGGCTAGGCTCTGCAGACCCTCCTGAGGCGTGTGTCGCTTCAGGTACATGTCCCTCGCAGCGCGCGACTTTGTATCAATGTCGGCGTTATTGAGGAGATCGCGCAGAGACCTTCGCCAGGCATCGACCTCCCCGGCCTCCGGGAGCCACCCAGCCGAGCCATAATCCAAGAGCTCCGGTATGCCACCGACGCTTGAGGCAAGGACCGGCGTGCCCGCGGCCAGTGCTTCGACAACGATCATCGGCTCACCTTCAAACCACAATGACGGGAAGACTAGGGCCCGGACCGAATGAAGAATCTTGAGCACCGCCTGGTGCTCCACCGGGCCCGTGAACCGGACGCCGGGCACGCGCATCGCCTCAAGCGCCGCACGCTCAGGACCGTCCCCGACCACGAGGAGCTCGCAATCCTCCATGCGGGCGAGCCGCCAAGCTTCCAGGAGCCCGCGAACGCCTTTTTCGCTTGCCAGCCGCCCGATAAACGCGATCTGGTGCGACTTTGCTGCCGGCACAGTGCGCTCACCAGGATCTGCGACACAATTGTGCCGGACGCGCAGCTTCCCTGCTGGTATTCCAGCTTCGACGAAACAGGCCTTCGCGAACTCTGTCAGACACAGAAACAGATCCACGTTCTTTGTCCATGTGCCCAGCTTCCGGTGAACCCCCGTGTTGGCGGCGGCGAAAGCAGATGCGGTAAAGGAATCCTGGTAGCATCGGTGCAGCAGGCCATTGAGCGCTGACCCGTTAAGACAGTTTGTGCACTGGGTTCCATCGCGGAAGAACTGGCCATTCGCGCAACTGAACCTATAATTATGCAGCGTCATCACGACTGGCGTTCCTGCCCGTCTTGCTTCATAGGCTGCCGCTGGCGTTATAGAGAACCAGGTATTATGGATGTGCACGACGTCAGGCTTTGCGACGTCGAGGTGCTTGCGGAACCGTCGCCCAGCCGCCGGGTTCCACAGTGAGAGCCCTAGCCGTATTCCTGTTTCAATGCTCCTGACCGGGTTTGGCACTATGTACTGCGTCACGGCATGTCCTGCGGACCGCAGGAGCTGGGCGTCTGCGGCCACAACCGTGTCTTCACCACCTCGTTGGCGGTAGGAGTTGTGAACCTGAAAGATGTGCATGACAGCGACCTCAGGTGCTGGTACTCGGCACGGCGGGAACCTCAGTTCCGGAACTCTTCGCCAAGCGCGCTTGCTCCGGCCAGCTGTCCGCGAAATGTAGCCGCGTGACGAAGGCGGCATGTGGCGTTGAGCGGCCGCGGCCAATGAGGGTGCAGGTAGGAGTGAGCCGCCCGAGACCGCACGAATACCAGCCGAGGATGGGGTCAGTCTCACCTCGGTGCAGGCTCCACCGCAGCTGGCGGGGCAACGCCAGCCTCGCGCTCCCAGGCGCGGAAACGCCGGGCCAGCACAGGAATGCGGCAGATCCCGTCAGCTCGGTCTGAACATCGGGGCCGAGGTGGAACGCAAGGCGGAGGTCATGGCTGCCCCCGTCGATCTCATCGACGATCTCGACACTACGCATCGCTCGGTCGAGCCGGACCGAGCGACGATGATGTGCGGGCGGCTGCAGTGACAGGTACCCGTCCTGCTCCGCGATCCATGTTGCGATGCCGCCGTCATCCGCGACTTCGATCTCATGGCCGTTCGCGTGACGCAGCCACAGGAAGGGCCCGCCATCGCCGGACTGGCTTTGCCCATCTAGCTCGATCGTGTTGTGCGCGATGGTGGACCGGAAATATGACCGCCACGCTGGTTCACCGTGGTAACAGTAAGTGCCTGCGTCAGCGAGGATGTCCACACCGCCGTACCGGAGTTCTACCGACAAGGCATCGGCATGGGCGTGCGCGGCGATGCTGAGGTACCCGTGCGGGCCGCCGTCGCAGCGGCACCATATCTCCGGGGCATCGTCTCCATTCGTCCGCAGCAGCGTGATGCCCGCATCGGCGAACCGCGACGGCCGCGCCCGGGGCCTGCCCTGGATGTTATGAGAGACACCAGCCAGGCTGCCGATGATCGCGCCGGCCGCGTCCGCCGCCGTGGGGGGCCACCAGTCGAGCCGGCCAAAGAGCGCATCCCCGATCGCCAGCAATGACGCCCAGCTGTCAGGTTCCGGCGCATCGAGCAGCAGGGCCCGCCCGTCGTCTCCGTCACCCTGGCGGGGCGGGCGCAGGCGCCGGTCGAGCAGGGCGGCGGCACCGTCGACCATCGCGCAAAGCCGCTGCCAGACGGCCATGCTTAGCGGGCGTCCGGCGGCTTCGGCCTCCACCGCCGCCAGGAGCCCGAGTTCGGCGACGAAACGCTGGTAGTCCGAGGCGAGCTCCCGGCCGATACCCGATGGAAAGGTATTCCGGAGCAGTTCGCGTTCGAGTAGACGCTCCGAATCCCGCCGCCAGCGTCCGCTTTCGGGGAACCACGGAAAAGCGCAGCAGGCCACGAGCTGCCCGGCCGCCTCGGCGATGACGTGATTGTTAGCCGACGAGCCTCTGCTCCTGAACGCGGCCAGGTACCGCTGATGCCAGCGGATCTGCTGCACGGCGAGCGGGTCATCCTCGAACAGGCCGGTGACGCCTGGCCAGTCGTCCAAGAGGCGGCGGATCCAAGCGAGGCTGATCAGGCGGACGCCGACTTCGATCCCGCTTGTCCAGTGAATGCCGGAGAGAAAGGGATTGTCCCGCCACCAAGAGCGCAGCTGGTCGGCCACCCGACGGGCGTACGCGTCGTCGCCGCTGACAAACCAGGCCGTGGCGAGGAGCGTCAGATGCTGCAGACGCGAGATTTCCCAGACGTTCTTGACGTTGCCGGCCTGTTCTTCCGAGCGGTGGTTGATCCGGAAGGCATAGCGGTCTGGCGACGAGCGGCGGCCAGTGATGGGATCCCAGAACCAGTCGGGCATCATCAGGTCCGTTCTGATGACACCCAGCACCTCCCATTCTCCTTTCATGAGCCGGTCCGCGGCCACAAGAACGGCCGCCTTGGCGGTCTCGGGCACTTGGCCTGCGGCTTCCGGCGGCAGGACATCGGTGAACCGCCGCTTGCCGCCTGGCATCGACACGAACGCTGGAATGTCCTCGCGCCGTACCTGACGACGTGACCAGGCCGCGCGCATCGCCTGGTCACGTGCGCGCCAGGCCATCTCGGCCGGCGACATCCTTGTCGCTCTGCGCGCGTACCAGCCGATCCGCGCGGCGGAAAGCGTGCTCACACTCGCTCCGGGCGGCCACTCGCGAGGCTGTCCGCCACCGCGATGGTGGCGCTGGTCGTGGCCACCAGGGACTCAAGCGGGACAGGCATCGGCGCGCCGGTCCGGACGGCCTTGGCGAAGAGCTCGAGCTCACGCCGCTGACCCTTGTCCTGGCCGCCGCGTGACCGTCTAGCGCTACGCTGCCGTCCGGTCCATATGGTGGCCTTCAGGAAGTTGTCCAGTCGTGCGCTCCGGCCGTCGGCCGCGGCGTCGAGGGTCTCCTTCGGGTACCGGGGGTTGCCGACTGTGACATAGGTGATGGTGCCGATCGAGCCGTTACGGAACTGCACCGTGGCGTGCACGTCGTCGTGGTCCACGCCGCGGACGGCATAGACCTCCTCGGGGAGGCTGCCCGTCCACCAACCGAGGGTGTCGATGAAATGGCCGCCCTCTCCGGTGAACCGCGATCCCTCAAGCTCCTCGTTGCGGTACCAGCTGTCGGCGTCCAGCCGTCCCGCGTTGACCAGGTACCGGGCTACCGAGCCGCCGGCGGGCTGGCCGAACCGCGACTTCATCTGGACCAGCAGCGGCGCGAAACGCCGGTTGAACCCCACCATGAGCCGGTCGTTGCCGGTATTCGCCACCACGTCGGCAATCCGGTCGAGCTCCTCCTTGGTGAGCGCGAGCGGCTTTTCGACGAAGACGGCCTTCCCAGTCGCCAGCGCGCGGCAGACCAGGTCAGCGTGAGTGTGATGGCGCGTCACGATAAAGATGGCATCCAGCGACTCGTCGCTCAGCACAGCGTCGGTATCGGTCGACGCGGTGGCGAAACCGAAGCGGCGCTGTGCGTTGGCGGCCGACAGCGACCGCACGGTGGCGACGTGCGCCAGGCTGACATCCGCCATCCGCGCCAGGTGCGGCAGCAGCATCGAAGACGCGTAGTTGCCCGCACCGATGAACCCGGCCGCGAGCGGCCTCGTGCTGGTGCCGCGTGGCGGGGCTTGACGCTGTACCGGGACCACCCGGCTGATGGAGCGCACCGGGTTGTCCCCGGCGGGCGCGGGGTAAGAGAACAGCACGCCGACGGCCGGCATGGCGCCTGAGGCCAAGTCGGCGTAGACGTTAGTCGCCTTCTCCACCGGGAACACCCCGGTGACCAAGGTCTCGACCTCGATGTTCTTGTGCGCCAGGAGGTCAAGGAAGCACTCGATGTTGCGCCGCTCGGTCCAGCGGACGTACCCAGGCGGGTAGTCAATGCCCTCCAGTTCGTACCGGTCGTCGTACCGGCCCGGGCCGCAGGAACGCGAGAAGCGTACATCGAGCTCTTTGTCGTAGTAGGCGTTCCAAGGCAGGTCGAGCCGAGTCTTGCCGATGTCGACCACCCGCGCCCGGTCCCGGGCCAGCTTGACCGCAGTCTCGACCGGCCCGTTCGACACCCCTCCGGCGGCCAGGAACACGTGGTCGGCTCCGCGCCCGCTGGTGAGTTCCGCCAGCGCCTGCTGGATGGCTGCCATGCCCTCGTCCGTAGGCGCAGCACAGAACTCCGCGCCGGCTAGCTCGGCCCGCTGGCAGCGGTCCTCGATCACGTCGAGCCCGACCACGCGGACCCCGGCGGCAACGAGGAGACGGACTACGAGCTGGCCGACGAGCCCCAGGCCTATTACGCACGCGGTCTCGCCCAGCTGGACCGCGCCTTGGCGCACGCTGTGCATGGCGATGGCCCCGACGGTCGAGAAAGCGGCGTGCTCTGCCGAGACGCCCGGAGGAACCGGTACGCACATGTTGACAGGGACCCAGTTGTACTCCGCGTGCAGCGCGTACTCGTTGCCGGCCGCGGCAACCAGCTGGTTGACGTGGAAATCCTCGGTGCCTCGCCCTACCTCGGTTACCACGCCGCAGAGCGAGTAGCCGAGCGGCGTGTAGGAATCCAGCCGGTTCATGACCTTCTTGTATGTTGCCACCGCGCCCTGCTGGGCGACCGAGTCAAGGACCTTGCGCACCTGATCGGGCCGAGCCCGCGCCTTGCCGACCATGGACAGCTTCGCCTCGGTCACCTTCATCATCTCTGTGCCGGTGGAGATCAGCGAGAACAGCGACCGCACCAGAACGCCGCCCGGTCGGCACCCCGGGACCGGAACGTCAAGGACGGTCAGTTCCCCGGTCTTGTAGTTCTGCGCTATCTGCTTCATCGCTCCCCTCCCGTCACTGTGCCGTAGGCAGGTACCGAACGTCCTTTTGTCACCCAGCCACGCCCATGGATCGGACATGGCGGTACCAGAGCTCAAGCGTCAGCAGCTGCCAGATCTGCTTGGCGCGATCCTCGCGGCCGGCCTGCTCGTCCTGGATCAGCCGTAGCAGCCCCTCGCGGCGGATCATCCCCGACCCTGTGAGCTCGCCGTCGACGAGCACATCGTGGATGACCTCCTGCAAGTCGTTACGCACCCACGCGCGAAGGGGCGCGCTGAACGAAGCCTTCGGCCGGTAAACGATCTCGCGCGGCAGCCAGCGCTCGGCCGCTTGCTTGAGCGCAACCTTGCCCTGACGTCGTCGGATCTTCGCGGCGCCGTCAATCGAGAACGCCGCCCGCGCGACGACGGGATCGACGAAGGGCACACGCACCTCGACGGAGGTCGCCATGCTGGCCCGGTCTGTATAGGCGAGATTGAGTCCTGGCAGGAACAGGCGCGTATCGGCCAGGCACATTCGATTAACCTCATCCGGCAGCGAGTTGTCGTCGTAGATGGCGCGGTGCCCCTCCACCACCTGATCCACGTAACCCGCAAGGTCAGGGCTGAGGAGGGCGGCCAGTTCGCCGGGGCCATAAAGCGTGTAACTGCGGCGGAACCGTGGCTCCTCGGCCAGCTCAGCGAATGTCAGGAACCGCTTCGCCCATCGTGGGTAGCGCAGACCACGGCCAGCCGCACTTACCGGGAGGCGTTCCACGGTGGACCGCACCGCCGCGCGGGGTGCGGCGGGCAGCCTCCGGTACTGGCTTGCCATGAGGCAGGCGAGGTGCTTGCGGTAGCCGCCGAACAACTCGTCGGCGCCCATCCCGGAGAGGATCACCTTGACGCCGCGCCCGCGCGCTGCCTCGCACATGAGCAGCGTATTGATCGCGGCCGGGTCGCCGATCGGCTCGTCGAGGACCTCGACGATGCGGGGCAGCAGGCCGACGATGTCCGGCGAGATCTCGATCTCGTGCAGCTTTATGCCGTACCTGGTCGCGACCTTGCGCGCGTAGACGGCGTCGTCAGGCATGGCTTCCAGCCGCTGGTCCTCCGGCCGGAACGTGATCGTGTACGCATCGATGCCAGGATTGGCCCGGTGCGCCAGAACAGTGACGATGCTCGAGTCGAGCCCGCCGGACAGGAAGCTCGACACCGGCACGTCGGATACCAGGTGAGCGGCGATCGACTGCTCGATTACCGGCCGCAGGTCCGCGACCGGCCCGGCCGCGGCCGCTTCCGCCACGTCCGCGATGCGCCAGTACGACCGGAACGAGGAGCTTCCGTCCGGGCGGAATTTCGCCCACGACCCGGCGGGAAGCTTCTGCGCACCGTCGACGGCGCACAGCTGCTCTGGCACCCAGTAATAGAGCATCGACGCCACCAGGCCGGTAAGTCCGATCCGCAACTCCGAGCCAACCGCCGCCACCAGCGCCTTGAGCTCCGATGCGAACACCACCCCATTGCCACGGAGCAGGTAGTACAACGGCTTGATGCCGAGGGGGTCGCGCGCCAGGATGAGCTCGTCAGTGCGCTCGTCGAGCAAAGCGAACGCGAACATGCCGCGGAAGCGGCGCAGGGCCTCCGGTCCCCATGACCGCCATGCCTCGAGGACCACCTCCGTGTCCGACCTCGTGGTAAAGCGAACGCCGCGAGCTATCAGCTCGGCCCGCAGCTCCTGGTAGTTGTACAGTTCGCCGTTATAGACGAGGGTCATGCCGTGCTTGGACAGTGGCTGATCAGCGGCGCTGGTGAGGTCGATGATTGACAGCCGTCGGTGGCCAAGCTGTGCCGTCACACGATCGTCGCCGTGCTCCCAGATCCCCGCCGCGTCCGGACCACGGTGCGCGATCCGGTCGGTCATGATCTGGGTGAGCTTGCGGCCGTCGGCCTGCTGGTAACACCCCGCGATCCCGCACATCTCAGTCCCTGGGCCGGCCAGCGGCGGCCAAGGCCTGGTAGACGCCGAGATAGGCGTGCCGCTGGTGGCTCCAGGCCAGGTCCTGCTCCACCCGAGCACGTCCCAGCTTGGCCATCTGGAACCGCGTGGACTCGTCGCCCATGAGCGCCACTATCGCCGCGGCATAATTGTGGACGTCGTTGGGCGTCACGTACACGGCTGCATCACCGGCCGACACGCGAGTCTCACGAAGGTCGAACGCGATCACCGGAAGCTCGAAGGCCATGTACTCCATGGTCTTGTTCATGGTCGACACGTCGTTGAGCGGATTCTTCGGATCTGGCGACAGGCCCACGTCCGCGGTGGACATGATCTGCGCGACCAGCTCATCGGGTGCCCGTCCCGTGAACTCCACGTGGTCGGCCAGGCTCAGCTCATCGCGCATCGCCACCAGGTCGTCGAAGCAGTCACCCGAACCGATCAGCGTGAAGGCGATGTCATCGCGGCCGAGTTCATGAACCACGATGTTGGCGGCGCGCACAACGATGTCGACACCGTCCTGCGGCCCCATGACGCCGATGTAGGCGGCGAGGAACCGGCGGCCGCGGCGCAACTCGGGGTGAGCCTGGCCGCGCCTCAGTTGCTCCGGATCCGGGCCAGTCCGGACAACCGTTACTTTGCTGGGCGGCTTGCCGCTCCGCTTTACGGCGACGTCCCGGTAGGACTCGTTGGTGGAAATCACGTGGTCCGCGGTCCGGTGAGTCCTGCGCTCCAGGGCCCGCAGCACCTTATAGGGCAGCTTCGGGCCGTCAGGGAAACGGGACTTGTAGAGCTCAGGACACAGGTCGTGATGATCGAATACGAACCGCGTGCCGTCGAGAGCACGAAGGGCCATCGCGATCGGCCAGAAGATGTCCGGCGGGTTGCAGGCCTGCATTACCCCGAACCGGCCGGATCGTCGTGCCTTGAACGTCAGCCATGCCGTGGCGAGGAAGGAGTACGCATACTCCGTAACGAAGCTGACTTTGCTGCCACCCGGCGCGTAAGGGCGGTACTTGTGCAGCTCCACAGTGTTGATGACCTCGTGTGCTGGATCACCACGGCCCTTGGGGCAGACGACAACGACCTGATGGCCGTCTGAAATGAGCGCCTGGCACTCAAGCCACACCCGCCGATCAAACGGCACCGGAAGGTTCTGGACGATGATGAGGACGCGCGTCACCAGCCGCGTCCCTCTGAGCCCGGAATCAGGCGGACCTTCGTGTCTGTCCCGCCGCAAAGGTGGATCCGATGGGGCGGCGTCTTCAGCAGGGCAGCGAGCATGCCGATCATGATGCCCCCCTTGTCTGGTCGAGTCGCAGAAAGATCGTGCATATGAGCGCCGACCGGGCCGCCTTGATACAGCCCGGGATTCCGCTGTTGATTTAGCGCGAGGGGTTCCTGGAACGGCTGCGGTCAGCGTCAGGTGCATGGTGACAGCCCTTCGGGCACTGCTGCGCTTCCTCCACGCCAGGGGCTTGACGAGCCGTTGACTGGTTGAGGCGGTGCCAGCGATGGCTACGTGGCCCCGGACGGTGCGGCCGCCGGCGGTGACATCTGAAGCTGTAGCGCGGCTGGTCGGAAGCTGCGACACCTCCACCGCGATCGGCATCGACTGGCGGGCCGGTAATGGGTGCGGTCCTTCACCACGCCAAGGCTGGTCATCGACGAGGTGGGCTACCGGATCCTGGACGAGGAAGCCCGCTCCCTGCTGTTCGAGGTGACAGCCATTTCCGTATCACCATCATCCCCTCGTCGCTCATGTTGATGCAGGCTTGTTGGGCAACCAAGGCAGGAGACGTGATGAAGCCTTGCAGTGCCGCGCAGTTGCTCTGTCCGTCATCTTTGTAGGTTCATAAGTTGATGTACTCGTCCATGGCCGCACTCCGCCCCCGCCGTGGAGCTGAACTGCTGGCGCCCGCGCGGGCGCGCGAACGCTCTATACGGCGCAGGGTTGGCATCACATGGGGCCTGCTGGTCCTCAACGGCCTGACCTACTACGACTACGGAACCTTGGTCCATATCCCAGCGGCGGCGGGCCGGCTCGTCCAGCAAGGAGCCCTGCAGGTAGCGTTGCTGGTGGCACTGACCGTGAATCGCAGAGTCATCGTGCGCCCGAACGTGTTCCTCTGCCTGGCGAGCCTGCTCGTCATCGGCTCGGTCATTTCGAGCCTGCCAACTATCCATCCTGGTAGCTTCTACCGGGTTTTCCGGCTGGCTGAGTTCGTTGCCGTGCTCTGGCTTCTTACGCCATGGTGGGGTCGGCGCGACATGCTGCTCGTCCGATGCCATCTGGCATCTCTCTATGTCGTACTAGGCACGGTAGTCCTAGGCCTGCTGGTGGCGCCCCACCGTGCCTTGTCCGCAGGGTATGTCGGGTCCAACCCGGCGGGGAGCAACCCTACGGCGGGCCGGCTCACCGGCGTCCTTTGGTACATCGCGCCCACACAGGTGGCGCACTACGCAGCGGTTGCGCTCGGAATGGTGGTCATACTCTGGCTCTGCGGCCAGACCGGCGGCCGGGCCGCCATGATCGCCACCGTCGCGGCGGCAGCCATCTTGTACCTCACACACACAAGGACCGCCTTGGTCGGCTTGGTGGTCGGCATCCTGGCCGCCGGCCTAAGCCTGATCACCGCAGAGACCAAGGTAAACAAGCTAGTCAAGTTCTTTGCGGTCGCAACCGTCGTCCCGGCGATCGCCATCATCATGTTGTCCGGTGCCATCAGCACCTGGCTGACGCGGGGCCAGGGCACGCAACAGCTATTCAGCTTCACCGGCCGGACCAAGTTCTGGGGTCCTCTTCTCGCGTTTCCACGAGACAAATTTCAGGAGATCTTTGGCTTCGGCCTGTCAAACAGCTCGTTTAATGGGCTCACCATTGACAACAACTGGCTCAGCTCTTACCAGCAACAAGGCCTCTTTGCAGTGGTCGTCTGCGTGGCGCTCGTGTTCTTCCTACTCGTAGCAGCCTACTTCCAGTCATCCGGCGTACGGCGCGCCCTGGCTCTCTTCCTGACAATGTTCTGTCTGGTGTCTTCGTTCACCGAGGTTGGGTTCACCGATGCTTCGATATACCTGCTCGAACTAACCCTGGCAGCATCTCTACTTGTGCCTTCCGCTGCAGACAGGACCGCGCATTTGAATGATTATGGGTAAATTCCTGCCGCTCAGCGGCCAAGTTTGAAATGCCATCGTAGAATGGTTATTAGGTTGAAACATATTGGCCTTGGTCGGGCGCACCGGCCGCCTGCCGCGCGTAGATTGGTAGCTTACTTCGCGGCTGGACTGCTGATCTTGGCTGCTGCCCCCGCGTGCTCTACACTTGCCTTGTACCATTCCTCAGCCGATGGTCCTGCACCCCCCGGTCCTACATCGCCTCCCGTGCACATATGCGGCAACAAAACGATCCTCGCAGGCGGGCCTTCCTCCCCTCCGAGGGGAGCCATCGCAATACCGCCCGGTGATGACAGTGGCAGCGACTGGACCATGCGGCCCGATACCACATACTGGTTTGCGCCAGGCACGCATACTCTCGGTACTGGCCAGTATTCCCAGATTGTCCCCGCAGATGGCGACGTGTTCATCGGCGCACCCGGTGCAATCCTCGACGGGCGGGGTGATAACCATTACGCCTTCGCCGGGGCGGCAAGCAATGTCACTATCAAATACCTGACAATACAGGACTTTGGGAACGGGTCGTCTGCGACCACCCCATCCGGAGCCAACGGTGGCCAAGGGGTGGTCAATAACGGTTCCGGCCACGGCTGGGTAATGAAATACTTGACCGTCCAGTACAATGCTGGCGCTGGCGTTTTTGTGGGCACTGATGACATCCTCAGTTACTCGTGCCTGCGCGACAACGGCGAATACGGATTCCAGGGCATAGGCCACGACCGCGGGCAGTTCGGCGCGGCACACCTAACCATAGACCATAACGAAGTCGCCGGAAACAACACCTGGAACTGGGAAAGCAAGGACCCTGAGTGCGGATGCAGTGGCGCGGACAAGTTCTGGAACGTTACTGACGTAAGCCTAACCGACAACTATATCCACAACAATTATGGCACTGGGATCTGGGCTGATACCAACAACGCGAATTTTGACGTGGAGGGCAACTACGTCTCGAACAATCAAGACGACGCGGTAATCTATGAAATTAGCTATAACCTACGACTCGTGAATAACACCTTTGCCCGTAACGGTCTCGTGGATGGGCCTGCCCTCCGCGGATTCCCTGAACCGGCGGTCTACATCTCCGAGTCCGGCGGAGACAGCCGTGTGCCGGACAGTTACGGGGCGGACATAGAAATCTCGGGCAATATGTTCAGCGACAACTGGGGCGGTGTCGTGCTGTATGAGAACGCCGACAGGTACTGCAGCGGAGCGAATCCCTCGACCGGATACTGTACGCTTGTAAATCCCTCGGTAGCGACGATCAGCAATTGCGCCAATTCCAGCCTCATCCGAACCCAGCCGTACTATGGCGACTGCCGCTGGAAGACCCAGAACGTGCGGGTCATCGGCAATGACTTCATCTTCGATCCCGCGAACATCGGGCCGGAGTGCACCCGGGCAAGATTTTGCGGTTTCAACGGCATCTTCAGCCTGCGGGGCAGCTTGAAGCCATATAATAGCCCGGCGGTAGAAAGTCACATCACGTTCGACCAGAACAACTATTTCGCGTCGAACACCTACAGCGGCCCGTGGCGATTCATGCTGCGCTATCAAGGCAACGCAGTTAGCTGGGCAGTGTGGCGTGGAAAGCCATACTATCAGGACCAGGACAGCACCATGAATCAGCCCGGCGCGTGACCGGCACGGAGGGGAAGCGGATCTCTCCGTCGGCCTCGCCGGTCTTGGCCGCGCCAAGGTCTGATTCCATCACGCCGGGCGACGCCGCAGCGGGAGCGACCGGTGAACTTCCCGCGCCGTACGGCGAGACCAAGGTGCTGGCCGAGCGCGACCTGTCGCTGCTGGCCGACGACGGGTTCAGCCCGACCTACCTGCGCAACGCCACCGCCTACGGCGCCTCGCCGCGGCTGCGCCTCGACATCGTGGTGAACAACCTGACCGCCGTCGCGATGACCACCGGCCAGGTGCGCCTGGAAAGCGACGGGTCGCCGTGGCGGCCGCTGGTGCACATCGAAGACATCAGCCGGGCCTTCCTCGCCGTGCTCGGGGCCCGGCGTGAGCTCGTCCACGACCAGGCGTTCAACGTCGGCCGCCCCGAAGACAACGTGCAGGTCAAGGACATCGCTGACCTGGTACGCGACGCGGTGCCGGGGTCGAAGATATCGTTCGCCGACGGCGCCGGGCCGGACCTGCGCGACTACCGCGTCGACTTCTCCAAGCTGGCCGCGACCTTCCCGGACCTGAACCTGCGCTGGCGGGTACCGGACGGCGTCGGCGAGCTCGCCGCAGCCTACGCCCGGCACGGGCTGAGCTACGACGACTTCACCTCACCGCGCTTCGTCCGGCTGCGCCGGATCCGCGAGCTGGTCACGGCCGGCCTCCTCGACCAGATGCTGCGCCGCCAGACCAGCGGGGAAGTTACGAGAAAACCAGCTTCGAGCAGGTAAAAGCCTCGGCGTAGCGGGCCCGGCACTCCATGCCGCGCAAGCGGGCCAGCGCGAGGAACGTCTCCTCGCCCCACCAGTCACGGCCCCGCTGGGATGGATAGTACTTGCCGAGCAGTTCGGCCTTCTGCCGCGCGATCTCGTCGGTCAGCGGGAAATACGTGTTCGGGCGGGCCATGTCGCCGTCCCACTTCGGGATCTCGTACGCCAGGCAGAGCTGATCCCGGAAGGCCGTCGGGACCAGTTCACCGACCGTCCGGTGGTCTTGGTGGGCGTCACCCGGAGACGGCGCGAGTATGACATCCGGCCTGAAGGACGCCGCGACGCCCTCGAGGATCTCCTTGACCTGTCCGTAGACGGCGGGCAGACGGCCATCGGGCAGGTCGTGCAGTTCCACCTCAAGGTCGGCGCCGGGGGTGAACGCACAGGCCGCCGCCCGCGCTTCTTGCTGGCGCTCGGGTGGCCCGGTGAAAAGCACGTACCTGACGCGCAGGCCAGGATGGCGGCCGGCCAGGCTGAGCAGCGTGCCGCCCGCCGCGATCTCGATGTCGTCGGGGTGTGCCCCGAGTGCCAGCACGGACAGTGGCCCGGCAGCCGACGGGCCGAGCCACAGCGTGATCACGTCAGGACTCCGCGCCGTCACGCGCGGCGAGAACCTCGGCCGAGGTCGCCGCGGCGGCCCGCCTGGAGCGCTCGGGATCCCAGATCATCCATGGGCAGTCCCCCCGGTTGTACATCTCCTCCAACTGGGCGCGCTCCTTAACAGTGTCGGCCGGTGACCAGTAGCCCTTGTGCGGATAGGCGAGGACGCGCCCTTGGTCGACCAGTCGCACGATCGCGTCCTCTACGAGGTCTTCGTTCTCGTAGAGGTGGTTGAAGATCTCCGGCCGGATCACGAAGTACCCGCCGTTCTCCCACTGGCGCAGGTCCCGTACCGGGGTTACTTGCGTGATGAGTCCGTTCTCGCCGATATCCACAACGTGGTGCGTCGAAGCCGGCGGTACGGCCAGTAGGCTGACCACCGCGTCAGTGGCCGCGAAGCGCGAGATCATGTCCGGCAGCGGCGCGTTGGTGAAGACGTCCGCGTAGTTGGCGAGGAACATCTCCTCGTCCTCGACGAAGCGGCGGACCCGGCGGAGTCGCTCGCCGATCGCGGAGTGGAGGCCGGTGTCGACGAAGGTGACCCGCCAGTCCGAGATGTCGGTCTTGAAGAGCTGGACCTGCCGATCGGCGCCCTCGAGTACGAAGTCGTTGGAGCGCGTCTCGTCGTAGCTCAGGAAAAAGTCCTTGACGGCCGAGCCTCCGTAGCCCAGGCAGAGCACGAAGTCGGTGTGCCCGTAGTGCGCGTAGTAGCGCATGACGTGCCAAAGCAGCGGCCGCTCGCCGATCATCGCCATCGGCTTGGGCGCGGTCGATACCCCGTCCCGCATCCGCATTCCGAGGCCCCCGCAGAACAACACGACCTTCATATCCACTCCCCTAGACGACTTCGTTAGCTGACTTCCAGCGCGGGGATCGGGAAGACCAGGCGTCCTCCCCAAGACCTCACGTAGCCGAGCTGCTCGCTAATCTCGTCCCGCAGATTCCACGGCAGCACGAGGATGTAGTCCGGCTTGGTCTGCGCGATGCGCTCCGGCGGGTAGATCGGGATATGCGTACCGGGCAGGAACTTTCCCTGCTTCACCGGCGACCGGTCGACGGTGTAGGCGAGCAGGTCCGACCGGATTCCGCAGTGGTTCAGCAGCGTGTTTCCCTTGCCCGGGGCGCCGTAGCCCGCCACGGATTTGCCCTCTCGCGCCGCGCCGACGAGGAATTCGACCAGATCGCTCTTGATCCGTAGCACCTCGCCAGCGAACCCCTCGTACCCGGCGACGGTGTGCAGGCCAGCCACAGCCTCCGCGTCGAGCACCGCCTTCACCCGCGCGGAGGGCTCGCCGGTGGCCTCGGCGGGCCGCGCGTGGACCCGGAGCGAGCCGCCGTGCGTGCTCAGTTCCTCGACGTCGACGACGTGCAGGCCTGCGGTCTCCAGGGCGCGGCTCGACGTCAGCAGCGACAGGTACGAGAAGTGCTCGTGGTAGATCGTGTCGTACTGCCGCCGCTCGATTAGCCGGAGCAGATGCGGGAACTCCAGCGTCACCAGCCCTGAGTCCTTGACCAGCGCACGCA
>Ga0306925_10001419_pt1 | contig 19616 bp, 15 predicted proteins | sample flu12Cox44000176_FD_203755 | JGI IMG/M metagenome (GOLD analysis project Ga0306925, IMG submission 203755) | Lab enrichment of tropical soil microbial communities from Luquillo Experimental Forest, Puerto Rico - flux8day.12C.oxic.44.000.176 (v2)... | ecosystem: Environmental > Terrestrial >... | reverse complement strand
GGACCGACGGTCGCCCGTCAGGCGTCAAAGCGGTCCCGATCGAGGACCCACCTTGGCACGAGCGCTGCAACCGCCCGCTTAGCCAAGGCAGAAATCGCCCAAAGGAAGTATTGTTCGAGGTCCCCATCAGCGGATATTGCAGCTCGATGTTCTCGATATCGGAAATCCCCACTGTGGGATTATTCATATGCCCACCGGAGGAGACGCCATCGCGATAGGGCGCTGCTCCGAAGCCCGCAGCGTGCATGTCGTAAATGCCTTGTCCGATGGGCAGCCCATGTTGGTTTGTCCCGCCGTACATGAATCCGGGGCCGCCGGTGTTGAATGTGCCGCCGCCCGAGCCGGCGCCATACCAGGAAGCATTGACGTCCTCCTGCAGGCCGGCGGCGTAGAGCATCTTTGCAATACAGGCGCTCGCCGCGGCGGTTAACGCGCTTCCGATCCCCGGGGCTCCACCACAAGCGGCGGGATAGCGGCAGTTTAGCACCGTGCCTTCCGGAATCCGCAAGCTCGTCGGTTTGAGCATCCCAGCATTCCATGGAATGTTCCAGAAAAGCTGGCTGGTCAGAGCGACGAACAGCTGGCCGCGGCTGCCAACATAGGTAGAATTGGTGGAATCCTCGTTCTGCGCGCTGGTGCCTTCATAATCGAAAGTGACGGCATCCCCCGTTTTGGTCATGGTGCAGGCGATACAGATGATCTTCGGGCGTCCGCTGCGGATCTCGGTTGCGGTCGCATAGATCTTGCTGCGCCAGGTGCCGTCCGGAAGGCTGGCCAGGCGCGCCCGAGCCATCCGCTCGGAATCCACATTCAGCTTCTGGCAGGCAGTTCGCACGAACTCCAAGCCATACTTCTCGATCAGTTGCAGGAAGCCGCGGGCGCAGACGTTGTTGGATGCGATGCGGGATTTCAGATCAAGACCCACATAGTCGGGGTCGCGGCATTGCCGGGTGAGATTATTGAATACATCGAGGCGAAGCTTGCCCCGTTCCATTAGCTTGATGCCGCAACTGCGAACGCCCTCATGAAATATTTCGGTCGCTCCTCCGCGCAGCATTCCGCCGGTATCAGCGGTGTGGGTCATGCTGGCGGTCCAGGCAATCAGCTCGCCCCGCGCGAAAATAGGTTTCACCACCATTTCGTCATAAACATGGGTGGAGGCGATATAGGGATCGTTCATGAAGAACTGATCCCCGTCGAGGATGCCCGGATTTTCCGAATAGTACTCGATGACCTTCTTGACCGCCTCCTCGCATCCTGCGGAAAAGCGCAGATGGCCCGAGGCGCTGAGAATGGTGGTTCCGTCCGCCTCGTAGAAGCTCGCCATGCATTCTCCGCCCTGCACCACGATAGGCGAAGCGCAGACTTTTTGTAAGGCGATGCGTCCTTCCTCCGCGATATTCATCAGCCGATGCACGAACATCTCGTAGCGGATTGGATCGACGTTCACGAGTGCATATCCTCCGCGCTCATTGAGATGGCTTTCCCGCTACGATCCTTTGCGCCTGCAGCATAACAGCGCGGGGAATGGAGTAGAGGTTATTGACGATCGCTTGCACGTCCTCGCCGCTGACGAACCTGGTCTCCAGGTTTATTTTTTCGCACTCGACGACGAATTCCGGATCGTGCATGGCATCGGCAAACGCTTTGCGCAGCGCGGCCGCGACGGGAGGATCGAGGCCAGGCGGCGCAACCACGGGGCGGCCCATGGTTTGCCGGGCAAAAATAAGCTCGAGCACTCTTTTGCTGTCGCCGCCGGGAACGAGATCGGTGACCAACGGCACATCCGGCAGCTCCGGATGCTTGTGCAGCCCCAGTTGCATCATCAGCCTGAGCTCGCCCTTCTTCAACGCATCGATGCTGCCGACGCGCGCCACGCCCCAGGAATAACCCACGACGCCATCAAGTTCGCCTCGGCTCATCCCGAGCAGAATCTCGTTTATACCGGGATAACCTCCGATCAGCCTGAGGCGGGTGTGCAGCATGGCATTGAGCGCAACCGCAAAGATCTGCGGATCGCTGCCCGCTCCGCTGGCTCCGACCTGAAGCTCCTTACCGTTCAAGATATCGTTGAGGTTGCGCGCTGGCGCGGCGCCCGAAATAAAGAAACCCGCTACTTCATTGTTCATGCTGCCGAGCCAATGGAACTTGGTGGCATCGAATCGCGCGGTCGAGCTATCGCCGTTGACCAGCGAGTCCATTGCGACGCCGCGGCCGATGAGCGCGATCTCCGTTCCATCCTTGGCCGCTGCGTTGTACATGTAATTTGCGAGCGCCATTGATCCTGCGCCCGGTCGGTTTTGCGGCACCACGCTCGGGTTTCCCGCAAGGTGCCGGCCGAGATGACGAGCCAGCACCCGTCCGTAGGTGTCATAGCCAAATCCGATCGGGGAGAAACCGATATAAAGGCTTATGCGCTTGCCTGAGAACGAAATCGGTTCGCAATACGCGGCCGTTGCCTGAGCGGCAAGGATGCAAAGTATAAGGGCAAGCGTTCTCTCATCCACCGATCTCGACTTGCTGCTCTCGGCAAAGAACAATGTTGAGATATTCATCTATTTGCGCGCAATGGTCTTCTGGGACCAGGACTGTGGTGAATGGTGTTTCAATGATTGCAGGCCCTTCGACGGTATTGCCCGGCTGCAGCTTGGGATAATCGTAAATGGCGGCGTCTCTGAACCCGGGACGCTTGCCGCTGAAATAAGCACGGCGTGTGCCCTTGCGGGCAGGTCCGGGGTCACGGCCCATAAACGGGAACGTGCGCAATCGCGGTTTCAAGGTCGCTCCGATCGCATCGATGGCGATGGAGATGACTTCGATGCCGGCCTCGGCGTGACTTGCGCCCGCACCATACATCTCCTCGTATTTCGCATTGAATGCGGCTTCAATGCTGTCTCGGTCCAGGTTGACGGCGCCTTCCGCGGGAATCTGCACCAGCACCTCGTTCACCTGGCGGGTGTAACGCATATAGAGCGTTCTGCGGAAAGTCACCTCGTCGGCGGAAAAGCCCTCAGCTCGCATCATCTCGCTGAGGGATGCTTCGATTGCATGCAGCTCCTTGCGCAGCGCGTCCATATGGATGGGCGCAACGAGATGGCGTGTCACCATCTTTGTATGCACAACATCCGAAGCGGCAACCCCGAAAGCCGAAAATACCGGGCTGGTGGGAAAGACATAAACGCGATTGATTCCAAGCTCTGTTCCGAATCCGGCGGCATGAACCGGCCCGGCGCCGCCGAACGCATAAATGACGTACTCCTCCAGGACGTGTCCGGCGCGGACAACCTGACGCCGAATGAGATCGGACATCTTGCTGTTGATCACACCGTAGATCCCGGCTGCGGCTTCGATGGTGGACAATCCAAGAGGCGCCGCGATCTGGCGCTCGATGGCGTCTCCCGCCGCCCTTCGGTCGAGCTTGCGGCGTCCGCCGAGAAAGTAATCCGGATCAATATAGCCGAGCACGACGTTGGCATCGGTCACGGTGACTTGGGCGCCTCCCATCCCATAACAGACTGGGCCCGGGTCGGCGCCGGCGCTGCCGGGTCCGACGAGCAGCCGTCCAGTCACCTTGTCCACGCGCGCGATGGTGCCTCCGCCCGCGCCGATCGATTCGACATCGATCATTGGCTGCAGCAGCCGGAATCTTTCGGCGATGGGTTCGCGCGCATGGGCGAATTCATAATCGGTCAATAGACCGACGTCGAAGCTGGTGCCGCCCATGTCGGCGGTGATGACATTGGCATGACCCAGCATTCTGGCAACGAAAGCAGTGGCGATCATTCCGCCGGCCGGTCCCGATTGTAGCGTGCCCACCCCGGTCATCTGCTGCGGCCGAACGATGCCGCCATTGGCCTGCATAACCATCACGTCATCCCGCAGGCCCGAGCTCTTGACCTTGCTGTTCAAGCCCGAGATGTAGCGATCGATGGTATTCAACAGAAAGCTGTTCACGATGGCGGTATTCGAGCGAGCATACTCGCCCATTTGCGGGGCGAGCTGGTGCGATAATGTGATCGGCAACTCCCGATGCGGATAAAGCTCGCGAATAATCGTTGCAACCTGTTGCTCGTGGGTCGGGTTCATCCAGCTGAACAGAAGGCACACTGCGACCGCTTCAACCCCTTGCTCCTCGACCAGTTCGCGCACGCAGTCGCGCACGCCGGCCTGGTCCAAAGGGATCACTATCTCGCCCCAATAATCGATACGCTCATAAACTCCCATGACGGACTGGCGCGGGACCAGCGGCGTAGGCTTCGTCAGCTTGGTGACATGCTTGATCTCCATTTCGTCCAAGCCATCAACGCGACCGATCGCGCGCATCACATAGACCGTGTCCTCGAAGCCGCGCGTCGTGATCAATCCCACCTTCGCGCCGCGCCGGGTGATGAGGGCGTTGGTCGCAACCGTCGTGCCGTGCTTGAACATGGCCGTACGTTGTAGGAATTGCTTCAGCGTCATTCCCAGGGATTGCGCTGCGACCGCGATGGCGTCAATGACGCCCTGCGAGAAATCCTTCGGCGTGGTCGCCGACTTGTCGATGGTTATCTGGCCGTCCGGATGCAATACAACAATGTCAGTGAACGTGCCGCCGGTATCAATGCCGACAGTGAATCCGTGATCCGCTCCTCGCTGCACTCCGCTTCTCCGCCCTTCACGTCTGCATTCGCCATCTCCAGCACGCGCTCATGGCAGGCCGGCGATTAATGTTCCTCCCAGGCCTCGCGATGCCCGGTACCGGCTTAAAAACTTCTTCATAAGCTCCCAGGTGACTACAGGAGCAAGTCCGCGACATGAGTGACAGCAGAACGGTGCCCCCCGCAAGGCCCAGCGCGAAGGAACTAGACTGCTGTAGCCTAGCCGGTTATGTCTGTTTATTGAGGTGAAGCTGCCCGCAACCCGTTAGGGTCTAGCGCGGCGCAGGAAGGTAAGACAGGTCGAGGAAGGCGCTCTCGGGAAGGGGAGAGGTTAGATTTGGGATCGTCTTGTATTCGATCATCAGCCTCTGCATCTCATCCAGCATGCCAGGTATGAACTTCCCATCCTCGCTCATCTCGGACGGGATCGCATCCTTGATGTCCTCGTAGGAAACGCCGGCGTATTTCGCGATGATCTTCTTAAGCTCGTCCGGATGCGAATTGCCCCACTTTGCCGCGCGTGTCGTCGCCCGCAGAAACGCGCGCACCGCCTCGGGACGCCTCACCAGAAAGTCGGCGTTGGCGAACATACCGGAGAGATCGAGGCCATTCGGAAATGCATTGAGGTAGGTGTAGACGACGGTCAACGGCTTTCCGTACTTGCTCCTGGAAAGCTGGTTTGCGCGTGTGTAGAACGGCTCGATGAACAGCGAAACATCTGTCAGGCCGCTCTCCAGAGCGGTGTAGGCTTGCGGGAAGGGCAGCGCGATCTCCTGATACTCACCGACCTTGATGCCGGCGCTCGCGAGGATGCTGCGCGTGACCGCCTGAGCGAGTGAATTCTGGGCGTAGATAGCGACTTTCTTGCCTCGCAGATCCGCCGGCTTGGCAATCCCCGCATTCGGGAGCGCGCCCCACCAGTTGTTGTAGCCGCCCCCCGGCGTAGCCTTCTGCGTAGCGCTGATCAGCTTGATCGGGGTACCCGAGAGCACGCCGGCGATCACCAACGGTAATGACGAGGTGGCGATATCGCCGCGGCCGCTGATGATAGCGGTTGCTATGTCGCCGGGGTTTTGGAACGTATGCATTTGGAAGTCGATGCCCTCGTCCTTGAAGTAGCCGAGATCGTCGCCGACGTAGGGGGACCAGTCTCCAAGCCCACCTGTGTAGGTCACGAACTGGACAGTCGTAGCCGCCCATCCCTCGTGTAGGGCGCCCAACAGCGTGAGCGCAGCGGAAATCGCAACAGCCAGATGGCGCAGCCTGCGTCCGAACGGCAATGCCCACGGCAACTGATCCCGGACCATCGTATTTACCCTCCTCACTCCTCCTTCAGGAGCGCCTGCAGTATCGACTCGGTATCCTCACCGAGATCGGGTGCGGCGCGCGATATCTGCACGGGCGTATCGCTCAGTCGCACTGGGCTGCCGACAACGGCTACCCGTCCGCGCCGCGGGTGCGGCAGTTCCTTCTTTAGTGCCAGGAACTTGACCTGAGGATCGTCGAATACCTCCTGCAGATTGTAGAGCGGGCCGCAGGGCACATCTTCCGCCCGAAGCCTGCTCAGCCATTCGTCGCGATCGCGCGTTCGAAATGCGTCCGCGAGGATAGCGTCAAGCGCATCATAATTCGCGCTGCGCGCTGCGCGATTGCAAAAACGGGAATCGGACTGCAATTCCTCGCGACCGATCGCCTTTGTCAACCCAGTCCAGAATTTCTGCGGCGATGAAAGGTGAATGACCAGCGGACGGCCGTCCGCGGCAACGCAGGCGAACACCAGCGCTTGATGCGTCCTGCGCGCACGGTCAGGCGGTGGGCCGCCCTCGAAGAAATTGGCGGCGTTCTCAGCCAGGAACGCAATAGTGGACTCGATCAGCGACGTTTCGACGAGCTGCCCGCGCCCGGTCCGCTGCCGCGCCACCAGCGCTGCGAGGATGCCGTAGCACGCAAAGACTCCAGTAAGATGGTCGGACAGCGAAATTCCCATCGGCTTGGGCGCCGACCTTTCGGTCAGCAGGCTGAGCAATCCACCCATCCCCTGGCCTATGGTGTCGTAGCCCGGATAGTCGCGGTACGGACCTTGCCCGCCGAAGCCGCTGATCGAGCAGTAGATGAGACGCTCGTTGAGCGGCCGCAGATGCTCATAGCCGAGCTTCATGCCAGTGAGTTTGCCTGGCCGCAAATTCTCGACCAACACATCGGCGCGCACGGCAAGGCGCCTAAGCGTTTCGCGCCCTTCCTCGGTTTTCAGGTCGAGCGCGACGCTCTTCTTGTTGCGATTGAGCGATCCGAAGGTCGCGCTGTATTCGCTCTTGCCCCAGCCGCGAAAGGGGTCGCCCTCGTCCGGGGGCTCGATCTTGATGACCTGCGCCCCCAGATCCGACAGCAGCATTCCGGCGAACGGGCCGCTGACGTAGCTTGCGACCTCAAGGACGGTTATCCCGGCCAGAGCGCCATTGCTCATGCCATCACCGCGAGTTCGGGTTGGGGCCGTCATCCCGCCGCCATCCGCTCGCCGAACGCAGCCTCGTCAAGCGATTGGTCGCTTGCCTCCAAGGCGCCCTCGTCCAGGTCGAGACGGATGTCCCACACCGGCTCGGCTTGCGCTTCGAGCACCGGACAATGGGTCTCGACCGCAATCTGAGTAGCGCATCCCGGACAGAAATATTCGTGGAATTGCGCCAGGAACGGCGCACCATTCGGTAGCGGAAAGTCGAGCCAGTGATCGAGTTCGACGACGCGGCACACGGCACCTTGCTTGTAGTTCTCGCTAGCCGGGCCGAACACGTGCGCGCACTTGCAACAGCGCATCACCGTCTCGCCGCTGGCAAGCTTCGCCGCCTCCACATATTCGTGGATGCGCCGCAGTCAGCGACCGGACTTGTCCGGATTTGCGCGTCCCGGCGCAGTCCCGCCCCCAACCGCCCTCGCCTCCTTCAGCCGTCGGGCGCGGATGGCGGCACGCAGTTCCTCTGTCTCTTTCTCACACAGCCGCGGGGGGTCTCCGGTCACGACCACCCCATGGACTTTCGCGGCCCACTGTGCGGACACGGCAAAGTTCACAATGTCGCGCAGCACCAGCTCCGGCGCCCGGTCGAGCGGATCACCGTAACCGCTGCCGACGCCCACCGGATCGGCCATCAGGAAGAACTCCGGGATTTTCAGTCGTTGCAGCGGTGGCAATTTGGGCGCGATCACGTTGCCCCAGTTCCGTACATCTGAATAGGCGACCGGATAACGCGACTCGCGCAGCTTATCCTTGAGATCGCGGGGCCCGACCACGAGCTTGTGGCCGCCGACGCCCATCGGGTAGCCGCCGAATAAGCCCCAGCCGCCCGGGATGCCGTGATAGGGCGAGTAGTTCACGGTCAGGTCGTCGGTGCCGTACACCATGATGATGCGCTGCAGGCCCTGGCCTCCGCGATACTTGCCGAACCCGCCGCTGTCGATGAGGTGATTGCGGCTCAGATACACCAGCGGATATTGCAGCTCGATGTTCTCGATGTCGGAGATTCCGACACTCGGGTTGTTCATGTGGCCGCCGGTCGAAACGCCGTCGCGATAGGGCGCGGCGCCGAACCCGCTGCCGTGCATGTCGTAGAGTCCCTGCCCCACCGGCACCCCGTGCTGATTGTGGCCTCCATAGAAAAAGCCGGGGCCGCCGTTGTTTGAGGATTCGCCAGCGCCGCCGGAGCCGTACCAGGAGGCATTGACGTCCTCCTCGAGGCCTGCCGCGTACAGCATCTTGGCGATGCATTCGCTCGCCGCCGCAGTCAGGCTGCCGCCTAGCGCGGGCGCGTCGCCGCACGCGGCCGGATAGCGGCAATTGAGGAACGTGCCTCGCGGAATGCTCATGCTCACCGGCTTCGCCATGCCGCCGTTCCAAGGAATATTCCAGAACAGCTGGCTACTGAGCGCGACGAACAGCTGCCCCCAGCTCCCGACCAGGGTGAGATTTCCAGCGTCCTCGTTCTGCCCGCTCGATCCGTCGAAGTCAAAGGTGATGGCGTCGGCCCGCTTCGTCATGGTGCACACTACGCGGATGGGCTTCGCCTCGCCGTTACGCACGTTGGTCACGGAGGCGTGGACTACGCTGCACCACACACCGTCCGGTAGCGATTTCAGCCGCGCCCGCGCCATCGCTTCGGAATCGGCGATCAGTTTGCGATTGGCCGCTTTGATGAACTCGATGCCGTATTTCTCCACTAGCCGCAGGAACCCGCGTGCGCAGACATTGTTGGCGGCGATGCGGGACTTCAAATCGAGTCCGACGTAGTTCGGATCGCGGCACTGCTCAGTGAGGATGTTGAAGATGTCCTTGCGCAGCACGCCCCGCTCCACCAGCTTGATGCCGCTGCTGCGAACGCCCTCGTGGAAAATCTCGGTCGAGCCGCCGCGCAGTATCCCGCCGGTGTCCGCGGTATGCGTCATCGAGGCAGTCCAGGCTACCAGCCTGCTGTCGTGGAAGATCGGCTTCACCACCATCTGGTCGTAAACGTGCATTGATGCGACATAAGGGTCGTTCAGATAGAACTGATCGCCGTCGTAAATACCGGGGTTTTCCGAATAGGCGGCGAGCACGGCCTTCACCGCGTCTTCGCAACCGGCGGCGAACCGCAGGTGGCCCGAAGCGGTATGGATGGTAGTGCCGTCGGCTGCGTAGAAAGCGCTCATGCACTCGCCGCCTTGCACCACGATCGGCGAGGCGCACACCTTCTGCAGCGCGATCCTGCCCTCTTCCGAGAGGCTGACCAGTCGATGCACGTACATCTCGAAGAGGACGGGATCGACCTCGCGATGTGATTGTAGGTTCATGGGTATCTTGCCGCTGCTTCCTCTTCCTAATCGAATTACACCAGCAGGATTACGTTTCGGTACTCATCGATCTCGCCCCGCACATGGGCAGGCACGACGACAGTCGTGAACGGCGTCTCGATGATCGCGGGGCCCGAAAGCCGGTTGCCCGGCCGCAGCAGATCGAAGTCGTAAATCACCGTATCCTTGAAACCGCGGTCACGAGCGGTGAAATATGCCTGCCGAGAGCCCTTTTTGGCGTGCGAGGAATCAGGCCCGCTTATCCCGTAGCGCTTGAGCTGTGGCTTCGGCGTCGCTGCGACGGCATCAATGCTGATGGCGATCACCTCGATTCCGGCCTCGCTGTGTGTCGAACCGGTGCCGTACAGCGCCTCATATCGGGCGTTGAACATGCGCTCGATCTCTGGAAGGTCGGCAAGTGTCAACGGGCGATCCGGGATCGGCAACTCGACGTCGTTGGTCTGCCGCGTGTACCGCATATACAAGGTGCGGCGGAACGTGACATCAGCGACGTGGAAACCCTCCCGTTTCATTACCTCGGCCAGGTCCTTGATGGAAGCTTCCAGTTCCCGTCCTATTGCTTCGATGTCGATCGGCGCCCGAAAGTAGCTGGTGCGCCGGATGGTGTGGATCACGTTGGCGGTCGCCACGCCGAAGGCCGAGAAGGCGGGGCTCATGGGGAAGACATAGATTTTCCTCACCCCGAGATCCGCGCCATAGGCAGCCGCGTGAGCCGGTCCGGCCCCGCCGAAAGCGTACATCACGTAGTCTTCAGGCGTCGTACCAGAGCGCACGACCTGCTTGCGGATCAAGTCCGACATCTTGCTGTTAACAACATCGTAAATGCCGGCGGCGGCCTCGATGGTCGAAAGCCCGAGCGGCTCGGCGATCTGGGTCCGAATTGCATGCTCGGCCGCCTTGCGATCGAGCTTGCGGCGGCCACCGAGGAAATAATCGGGATTGATGTATCCAAGCACGATGTTCGCGTCGGTGACGGTGACCGCGTGGCCGCCCATGCCATAGGCCACGGGCCCCGGATCAGCGCCAGCGCTCGCCGGCCCGACCAGCAGGCGACGCGTCAGCGGGTCGACACGGGCGATGGTGCCGCCCCCTGCGCCGATCGATTCCACCTCAATCAACGGTTGAAGCAGACGGGCGCGCTCGACGATGGGCGAACGCGCGTAGTGCAGCGCCCCGAGCGTCAGCAGCCCGACGTCGAAGCTCGTGCCGCCCATATCGGTGGTGATGACGTTGTCGTGTCCGAGCTTGCCGGCGACGTATTCGGTCGCAATCATGCCGCCGGCCGGCCCGGACTGTAGGCTGCCAACCGCCGTCATCTCCTCGGGCCGAACGATGCCGCCGTTGCCCTGCATCAGCATGATGCCGCCCTCGCGCAGCCCCTCGCCGTGCAACCGGCGGCGCAGCTCGTCCACGTACCTGCGCATGGTGCGATCGAGGAAGCTATTTGCGACGGTGGTGTTGATGCGCGCATACTCGCCCGACATCGGCGCGATCACATGCGACGCCGTGACGGTCAGCTCGCGGTCGGGATACATCTCGCGGATGAGCTCGACGACGCGTCTTTCATGAACCGGGTTCTTCCAACCGAACAGCAGGCAGACCGCGATGGCATCGACGCCGCGCACATCCACGAGGTACCTGATGGCCTGACGCGCATCATTCTCGTCAAGCGGCGCCAGCAATTCGCCACGGAAATCCAGACGCTCGTAGATTCCCCGGACATCCGGCCGTTGCACGAGTGGATCAGGCTTCGTCACCTTGGTGACGTGGCGGATTTCCATCTCGTCGAGACCATCGACGCGCCCAACTGCACGCATGATAAAGACCACGTCCTCATGCCCCTTCGTGGTGAGCAGGCCTACCCTCGATCCGGTGCGGGTGATCATGGCATTGGTCGCAACCGTCGTGCCATGTTTGAGCACGCTGGAGCGGCGCAGCAACGTCGCTCGATCCATTCCCATGGACTCGGCAGTGACCTGGAGTGCACTCATCACGCCGAGGGAGAAATCGCGCGGCGTTGTCGCCGCCTTGTTGATGATGGTTTCGCCGTCCGGCGAAAGCACCGTCACGTCGGTGAAAGTGCCTCCGGTGTCGATGCCGATGATATAGCAGGACTGATTACTGGCGGCTGCTTGGCTATCCACCGTGCTCCCTCCACACGATTAGGAGACTGGATTCGGGGCTCGCTCGCTGCTCGGGCACCGGAAGGACGGATGAAACGTTAGAGTCACAATGTTACGTTGACAACTGTTCCATCTTCGCGACACTGGCGCGATGGCGCGGAGAATGTCGATATCGGCCCTGAGGGACAAATACGCTATTGTCGGCACCGGCAAGAGCCGGCTTGGTCATCTCTCCGGAGTGAGCTCGCTCGGCCTTCTTGCAGAGGCCATCAAGAACGCCCTCGACGAGGCCGGACTCACCAACAAGGATGTCGATGGCCTCGTCTGTCGCGGCCCGGATGACCTCTATGCCCATCATCAGATGATGGGCGCGCGGCTTGGCATTAACGCGGCCTTCAGCACAAGTCTCGACAATGGCAGTGCCAGCCAGATCCTCTCCGTCATCCTCGCGGTCATGGCGATCGATGCAGGGCTTGCGACCACGGTGGTGTGCGGCTTTGGACGCGACAGCTGGTCGCGAACCCGCGTGTCGCCGCAGGCCCACATGCAAAACGAGCTCGTGCCCGGCGGCCAACGTCCGCGTGAGCACGGCGTTGAGTTCGGCCATTTCGGTGCTGTCGCCGCGCATGGTCTCGGCGCGCGCCGTCACATGTTCGAATACGGCACCACGCGCGAGGATTTTGCCGCAGTCGCCATCGCGTTTCGCGAACATGCACTTCGCAATCCCGATGCGATGATGAAGACGCCGCTGTCGCTTGACGATTACATGGCGGCGCGCATGATCGTCGATCCGTTCGGCCTATACGATTGCAGCTTGATGAGCGACGGCGCCGGGGCCGTTATCGTCACGTCGGCCGAGCGCGCCCGCGCGCTCAAGGCCCGTCCGGTGCTGATCAAAGGATTCGCCCCCTTCAACAACACGAAGGGATGGCACGTGGACGATCACATGATCACGACCAGCGGCGAGGAAAGCGCAGCCCGCGCCTACCGGATGGCCGGGCTCGGGCCGCAGGACGTCGATACCGTTCAGCTCTACGACTGCTTCACCTACATGGTGCTAGCTCAGCTTGAGGATTACGGCTTCTGCAAGAAGGGTGAAAGCGGCGCTTTTGTGCGCTCCGGTGCATTGCGGATGGACGGCGCGTTGCCGGCCAATACGTCGGGGGGGCAGCTCTCGGAAGCGCATGTCGAGGGAATGCTTCAGATCGTCGAAGGGGTGCGCCAGTTGCAGGGTGTTTATGGACCGGACCGGCAGGTTCGTGACGCCGAGATCGCGCTGGTCAGCGGTCACGGCGGAAACTACGTGTGTCACTCGACGCTGGTCCTGGGAAAACCCTGAAATGGGAGAGTACAAGAAGCCCGCGCCGGTCCCTTCGATCGAGGCGAAACCTTATTGGGACGCTCTGCGACAACATCGCCTGCTCATGCAGCGCTGCAACGGTTGCCGTCAGTACTGGTTTCCTCCCTCCACCCAGTGCCCCAACTGCCTCTCTACCGACTTTAGCTGGACGCCGATGAGTGGACGCGGAAAGGTCTTCTCCTACGTCGTCTACCATCGCGTTTATCATCCCGGCTTCGCCAACGAAGTCCCCTACACCGTAGCGCTGGTCGAGCTGGAAGAAGGACCCCGTATGATCAGCAACATCATCGGCATTGCGCCGGACAAGGTCATTTGCGACATGCCGGTTGAGGTGGTGTACGAGGATATCGAAGGGGTTGCGACCTTGCCGAAGTTCATGCCGACAAGCAGGCCGCAGAGATAGCGTCTGAACTGGGGAGGCCGACTTGATGGCGTCGGTTTCATGCGGTCGCACGGCCTGCTGGATTGCGATTGTGTTAATGGCGTGGTCGCTCGCGGCGAATGTCGCCGCAACGCAGGAGTGGCCAACGGCGCAGCCGATCAGGGTCATTGCCCCGACCACGCCGGGCAGCACCGCCGATCTCATGGCTCGGATCGTGTTCCAGCAGGTCGGAGCACAACTCGGCCAGGCAGTTGTCGTTGAAAATCGCAGCGGCGCGGGCACGACGACCGGCATGAATGCAGTCGCCAAATCGGCCCCCGACGGTTACACGCTTCTCGTCAACTCGACGTCCTACGTCGTTGTGGCATCCACCTACGCCAAGCTGCCTTATGACCCCTATGGCGACATGATCGGCGTTGCCCTTCTGGCGCAGTTTCCGGTGGTGGTCGCATCGTCGCTGAAGTACAAGACCTTGGCGAAGCTGGTGGCCGCCGGCCAGATGAAGCCATCACCCTTGACCTTCGGTACGCTCGGCCTCGGCAGCTCAGGCCATTTGGCGACAGCACGTCTGATGCGCGCGGCGAACTTCGCGGGCACGCATGTGCCCTTTCGCGGCACATCTGAAGCCATGACGGAGCTCATCGCCGGCCGGCTCGACATGTACTCGGGCGTGGTTCCGAATGCCTCGGACCTTGCCAGGGCTGGAGAGATCAACGTGCTCGGGATCGCAACGGTCAAGCGGTCGCCGCTCTTTCCCGATGTTCCGACCACGATCGAGGCAGGCTTCCCCGACTCGGATTACAATTTCTGGATGGGCTCGTACATGCCCGCGAAGACGCCGAGGGCGATCGTGGAGCGCCTCAATGCCGAGGTGCAAAACGCGTTGCAGGACGAAACGGTCCGCTCGCGGATCAGCCAGCTCGGCGGCGAGGTCGAAACCATGTCGGTTGACCAATTCAACGCGTTCATCGACAAGGAGCGCAACAGCAATGCCGAGATCGTGAAACTGATAGGTTACAAGCCGCAGTAATCCGCTTCTGCACTTCCACTTGAGGCGCCGCCCGCTGTACGATCGCCCACCTGGTATGGAGCCTGGCATGAAAAAGCTCGTATTGGAAACCACCGCGCCGTTCCAAGGCCTGCCTGAGCTCGTCGCTCATGACGAGGGGTTGTTCGAGCAGGAAGGGCTAAGCATCGAATGGGTCGATCGCGATGCCGGCAACGTGGCAACGGTGCGTACCGAGCTCACCAGCCCAAAGCAGCTCAGCCCTTTTGCAAGCCATGGCAAGCTCTTGGAACAGGGCAAGGCGGACATGTACAACGCCTGCGAATGGGGCAATTACTGCCGCGTTCAGGATACAAGCCGAGGCAGCCGTCAGATCGGCCGCCGTGCCATCGTCGCCTATGCCGCCATCGTGGTGCGCCCCGACTCGTCGGTCTTCACCCCGCAGCAGCTCGCAAACCGTACTGTTGGGGTGCCGTTCTATTTTGGCACGCACTACCTCGCGCTACATCTGTTGGAAGGCTTTCTGCCGCGCGGCGATATCAGGCTGTGCAGCCTGCCCAACAGCCTGCCCGCCCGTTACAACGCCATGATGAGCGGCGCGGTCGAGGCCACCACCTTGCCGGAGCCCTATATCTCACTCGCGGAGAAGAACGGCTGCCGCACCATCTGCTCGGCCTTCTTCCATGGCACCGAGGTCGCCGCCGCCACGGTGGATGCCGAGACTTATGCTGCATTCAACCGCGCCGTGCGCGAGGCTGTTCGCCGGATTAATGCCGACAAGCGCGGCTATCTGCACTATTTCATCGATTATTACCGCGAGAGGGATCCCGCGATCGGCAAGTTGACGGTCGATGATCTTCGCGAAAGTCGCCTTGTGGTCTGTGACCCCGCTCCGATCCCGACCGATGAGCTGCAGCGTACATATGAGTGGATCAAGAGCTGGGGCATGCTGGAACAGACAACCTCACCGATGGAGCTCGTCAACCGCGACATACAAGCGCAAGCACACGCAGCAGCAGAATAAGGCTCCAATCGGATGCTTTTCACCCCGAGGCATCGGCCTTTTCCCGCAAGCGATCCTCGCTTTGTTCGGCTCCCCGTTCACGCGACTTGATCGACCGCCATTCGGCAAGCACCTGGGCGGACTGTACGACGATGCCGAACAGGCTTTCCATGTTGGCAAGTGTCGCCACGTGGATCGTGCTATTGGTGGCGGCCGTGCAGTCATCGACGAAGACGATGTAGTAGTCCTTCATGAAGCCGTCGCGCGCCGTGCATTCGACGCAATTGTTGCTCGCGACCCCGGTCATGATGAGGGAGGCAATTCCCTGGCTTCGCAGAATGAGGTCGAGGTCGGTTTCGATGAAACCGCTGTAGCGGTGCTTGGTGATGACCACTTCGCCCGATTGCGGGGCTACGTAATAGAAGTCTGCGCCCCACGTGCCGGGCTCACACCATCGCGGCTTATTGGGTGACCTTCGCAGGCGCAATTCCCGCCACACCGGCGACTCGGTCGCGGGCTCATGATGCGTGCGAATATGGATGACGGGAACCCCGACCTGGCGGGCGCCTCCAACCAGCGCGGCGATCTTGGGGACGCACGCCTCGATCGCCGACATATCGACGCCAAGCTCGGCCAAACCGCCCCCCGGGGCGCAGTAGTCGTTCTGCACGTCGACGACGAGCACGGCGGCATTCTGAGGGCTCACCTTCTGGGCGAGCGTTGTGAGCATCGGCTTTGCTGCTGGTCTCACGTTGCATCTCCTTTGCATCGTTGCTTGGGCTCGAGCGCCTTCCCGATCCGTCCGTCGAGTATGCTTACGGGGCCGGCAGGTACGTGATCCACGAATGCGCTGTCCGGAAGCGGCGAGGTAAAGTTCGGAATCATCTTGTACTTGATCATCAGAGCCTGAAGCCGATCCATCATGCCGGGGAAGAATCTTCCATCCTCGCTCATCTCGGCCGGGATCATGTTCTTGATATCCTCGTAAGGCACGCCGGTATCTTTGGCGATGATCTTCTTCAGCTCGTCCGGATGCGCATTGCCCCACTTTGCCGCTCGCGTGTTCGCGCGAATGAAGGCGCGCACGGTGTCGGGATTTTTTGCCGCGAAATCGGTGTTCACGATCATGCCGGAAAGATCCAGACCCTGGGGAAAGTCGGTCAGGTAAGTGTAGACGACCTTCAGCGGCGCGCCATACTTCTTTTGGGATACTTCGTTCGAACGTGAATAGAACGGCTCGATAAAGAGCGCTATATCGACCAGGCTGCCTTCCAGTGCAGTATAGGCCTGGGCAAAGCCAATCGCGACCTCCTGGTATTCCCCGACCTGAACGCCGGCCTTTGCCAGGACCTCCCGCGTGACCGCCTGGGCAAGCGAGTTCTGGCTGTAGATGTGAACCTTCTTGCCGCGCAGGTCGCCCGGCTTGTTGATGGGCGAGGTTGGCAATGTCGCCCACCAGTTGTCGTAGCCGCCATGCGGGGTGGCCTTTTGCGTGGCGCTGATCAGTTTCATCGGCGCTCCCGCGAGCGCACCGGCAATCACCAACGGCAACGACGAGGTGGCGATATCGCCGCGGCCGCTGATGAGCGCGGTGGCAATATCGCCCGGGCGTTCGAGGTTGCTCGGCTGGAAGTTGATACCTTCGTCCTTGAAGTAGCCGAGCTCAGCCGCGACATAGGAGGACCAGTCTCCTACCGCTCCCCGCGAGGCAAGAAATCGCACGGTCGCCTCCCTCGCGGCGGGCTCCGCCCGTCCCTGTGAAAAGGAGCCCGCCGGGAGCAGCGCCGCCACCACTGCCAAGGCGGCCAAGCCCACCGCATTTCGGGGCGCCCGCATGGGGCGCAACGCGTGCGCGCGCAGCACGTACTGCAAACGCCTCACGGCCGGCTCTCTGGACGCCACCTGATGACACGCTTTTCGAGGCCTGCCAGCAGAAGATTGGCGCAAAAGCCCAGCACACCGAACACCAAGATCGCAGCGAACATGTTCGGCATTTGCAGGAAGGACTGCGCCTGCACAAGGAAGAAGCCAAGCCCGGACTGCGATCCGACCAGCTCCACGGCTACCAGCAGTATCAGCGCGACGGCGGCGCTGTAGCGCAGGCCGGTGAATACATAGGGCAGGATCGAGTACATGACGACCTTGGTGAGCACGTCCCGCGTCCCGTTACCATAGACTAGCATGACCTTGACGTGCGTCGGGTCGACGTTTTGCACGCCGGCGCGCATGTTCAAATAGATCGAGAAGAACGATGCGTACGCAATCAAGGCGATCTTCGAGAGTTCGCCGAATCCGAGCCAGACAATCGCCAGCGGAATGAGCGCAAGCGCAGGCAGCGGCCGCAACAGCTCGAGGGTTGAGCCAACCGTGTGATCGATCGGCTTCCACCACCCGGCGGCAATTCCCAGCGGAATTGCAAGCACGACCGCGGTGAAATAACCGGCAAAGACCCGCATGAGGCTCACTTGCAGGTTCTGCCACAGGGTTCCATCGAACGTGAGCGAGAGAAGCGTTCGCGCAACAAGCGAGGGCGGCGGCAGGATGTAGACCGGGAAGAACAACCGTGCCGCGACCTCCCATGCCAGCAGCAGGAGGGCAAAGGTCGCGGATGTTCGCAGCAATCTCTCCACTATGTCGCCTCCCTAAGATCGGGCTCTGAAATCGCGCGTTGGGCGTCGCGGCGGATCATTCCCCAAAGGGTGTTGAAAAGCTGCAAGTATTGCGGGTGCGAGCGCGTCTCCTCGGTGCGGGGGCGAGGCAGCGTGATATCGATGGACGACTTGACGCTGCCGGGGGCTCTCGCCATCACGACCACGCGATCGGCAAGGAATACGGCCTCTTCGATGCTGTGGGTGACGAAGATGATCGTCTTGCTGGTACCTTCCCACAGGCGGATCAGCTCCTCCTGCAGCAGGAGGCGCGTCTGCGCATCCAAGGCCGCGAACGGCTCGTCCATGAGCAGGATCGGCGGGTCTATGGCGAATGCCCGCGCCACGCCGACCCGCTGCTGCATTCCTCCGGAGAGCTGGTGAGGATAGAGGTGACCGAAGCCGTCAAGGCCCATCGCGCTGACATAGCGTTGCGACACAGTGCGCGCGGCCTTCCTCGACATGCCCTTGGCTCTCAGCCCAATCTCGATATTCGTAAAAATGTCGAACCAAGGCAGCAGGCCGGCGTGCTGAAACACAAAGCCGCGATCCTTGCCCGGTGGCGGATTGATTTGTCCCGCAACCACAACCCGACCCGAGGTCGGCTCCAGGAGCCCGGCCACGACCTGGAGGACGGTCGACTTGCCGCAACCGCTGGGTCCGAGGATGACGACGAATTCGCCCGCTGCAACCGCAAGATTGAAGTGTCTGATCGCCGTGATCCCACCGGGATAGGTCACCCCCAAGTCGCAGAACTCCACCAGCGGCCGCGCCGCAGCCGACGATGCTTGCGCATCCGATTCCACATCGGACCTCACACCATCAGAATTCCAGCAGATTGTCGCGGAAGTATTTGTGACCATAGCCGGTTCGTATGAGGCGGCCCCGCAGGGCGGGGGCCAGCCCATCGGCTATTTCTGCGACCGCCTTGCGGGTGACGGCGCCGGCAATGAGAAAGCCGTCGCCGCCCACCTCCTCCATCATTTCTCCCATGATGGCGCTTACCGTGTCCGGGCTGCCAACCAGCTTGTTCGATCGCGAGCCGCGAGATCAAGATGCGCGAGTTCTGGTTGTTCGCAGGGCTGATCCGCAGCCTTCAATCTGGCAGTGCAGTAGCTACATCTATGCCGTACTTTTGCCGTACGATCGGCCGCGACTTAAGGGGGGTGCCTGTAAGTTATTGATTTCGCTGGCGAACCCCTGTTTTCGCCGTGAGAGGGGTGCTGCAGACCGCCCCACCCGGGCAGGACGCGCGTTTTCCGCGCGTCCTGCGGTGCGCGGGTCGCTTGCACGTTACGCCAGTGCTTTTTTGACGCGCTCCGGCGTGAACGGCGCGTGGCGCAAGCGCGTCCCGGTGAGCTGGGCGATCGCGTTGCCGATCGCTGGCGTCACCAACGGCGTGGCCATCTGCCCAACGCCGGTCGGCGGGTTGTCGGTCGATATCACCTCGATGTGCATCAGCGGTACATCGCTCATGCGCGGGATCAGATAGTCGTAGAAGTTCGACTGCTCGACCGGGCCGTCTTTGATCGTGATGCGCTCCATCAGGGCGAGGCCCAGCCCGTAGACAATGCTGCTCTCGCTCTGCGCCGCCACATTGTCCGGCTGAACCGCGATGCCG
>Ga0306925_10001416_pt1 | contig 19636 bp, 16 predicted proteins | sample flu12Cox44000176_FD_203755 | JGI IMG/M metagenome (GOLD analysis project Ga0306925, IMG submission 203755) | Lab enrichment of tropical soil microbial communities from Luquillo Experimental Forest, Puerto Rico - flux8day.12C.oxic.44.000.176 (v2)... | ecosystem: Environmental > Terrestrial >... | reverse complement strand
CGCGGACCGACCGGATCGGCCCGCAGCATCGGATCCAGGATCGCCCCGCTGAGCGTGGTCAGTTGATGCACTCCGGCTTGTCGGAGCCGGCGGTCAGGATCGGCGACGGCGCCGGCACATTGGGATCGGCGGCCGGCCCGGAATTCGACGCGCGGGCGGGAACGACGGATCCACCACCGGAGAGGCCGGAGCCCGGGCCGGTGTAGTCGTTGGCCAGCACCACCTTGACCGACCCCGGCGCAAGGGAGTTATCGGCGACGACCGGCAACCCGCCCAGTTCCTTGGCGACCTGCTGGGCGCCCAGGTCGTCGGCTTTGACGGCCCGCACCTGGCTGGCCTTCACATGGCCGCCTTGGTTATTGCCGACGGCGCCGGTGGTAAATCCCTTGGAGCTCAACACATCTGACACCGCCGACGCCAGCCCGTTGATGTCGGTGTCGTTGAACACGTCGGCCGTGGTCTTGGCCGGCGTGTAGGCAATTTCCTCGGTCTTGCCCTTGGCCTGGTCGTTCAGCAGGCCGGCGACCCAGTCCTGCACCTGGTGCGGGTCCACCCGCACCACGCTCTGCATGCCGTCGTCGCTCCAGCCGGCCCCGTCGAGCACCGGAATGGTGGCGAAGGCGACCTTCCCGCCGGCCAACTTTGACAGCTCCTGGACGAAATCCATGACGTCCCAGCCCGAGGAGATGACCACCGAGCGCTGGACGGCGGCCTCCAGGCGCTTGAGGGTAGTGGGGCTGGAGAGCGTCCTTCCGGAGATGACCCCGTGGGCCAATGAAGCCATCACCGCCTGCTGGCGCACCACCCGGTCCAGATCGCCGCGCGGCAGCTCGTGGCGTTGGCGCACAAAGCTGAGCGCCTGCGGCCCGTTGAGCTTTTGCTGCCCGGCGGGAAAGTCTGCACCTGACATCGGTTCGAACACCGGCTCTTTGAGGCAGACATCTACGCCGCCGAGCGCGTCGGCGATCAAGGCGAAGCCAAGAAGCCCGATCTCGGCGTAGTGGTCGACCGTGACGCCGGTGAGGTCGGCGACCGTCTTGATCAGGGCGTCGCGGCCCGCCTCGGTGCCCTGCTCCATCGCCTTTTGGGCGGAGACACCGGCGTTGACGAGGCTGGTCCGCTTGGCCTCTCGGGTCTGGCCGTAGACGCCGTTGATCTTCGTCTTGCCGAGGCCGGGGGCCGCGACGTAGGAGTCCCGCGGAATCGAGATCGCGGTGGCCGACTTCCCGTTGTTCGGTATCCGGATCAGGATGATCGTGTCGGTGTTGGTTGATTCGTCGTCGCCGGCCCGCAGCGTTTCCAGCTCCTCTGCCGACAGCGGGTTGCCGTGGGCGTCGGTGCGGCTGTCCAGGCCGACCAGCAAGATGTCGATCGCGCCGTCGTCGCCGCCCTTGCCCAGCGAGGGCGCGGACATGTGAAAAATGCCGTCCTCGAAGGACCGGACGTTGCTCCACGCTAACCCCGTGCCGGCAACGACCGCGAGGGTCAGCGCAACGGCAACCACACGAACCACACGTTGCACAGGCATCACACTAGGTTACTTGCGGCGCAGGTTTTCGGTGGGAGCGAGCGGCGGCGTGGCCCAAGCTTGCCGGGGCCGTGCCAGACTCGAAACATGTCGGGCAGGGCGATGAGGATCGTGATCACCGGTGCCGGCGGGCAACTGGGCAGCTGTTTGGCGGCGCTGGCAACCGGTCAGGGCCGCGACGTGCTGGCGTTGACGTCGTCGCAATGGGACATCACCGACCCCACCGCGGCCGAACGGATCATTCAGAACGGCGACGTGGTGGTCAATTGCGCCGCCTACACCAACGTCGACGGCGCGGAGAGCGACGAGGCTCGCGCATGCGCGGTCAATGCCGCGGGCCCGGAACACATCGCGCGCGCCTGCGCTCGCGTCGGCGCCCGGCTGATCCACGTCTCGACCGACTACGTGTTCAGTGGCGACTTCGGTGATGGCGCGCCCCGTCCCTACGAGCCCAGCGATGCAACCGATCCGCAAGGCGTGTACGCGCGCAGCAAGCTCGCGGGGGAGCGGGCCGTGCTGGCGGCGCTGCCGGAGGCCTCGGAAGGCATCGTGGTCCGTACCGCCTGGGTCTACACCGGCGGAACAGGCGCGGACTTCGTCGCCGTCATGCGCCGCCTGGCCGCCGGGGACGGTCCGGTGGACGTGGTCGTCGACCAGACCGGGTCACCGACCTACGTCGCCGACCTGGCGGCCGCGCTGCTGCAGGTCGCCGACGATCGCGTGCCCGGACCCATCCTGCACGCCGCGAACGCGGGCGAGGTCTCCCGCTTCGTACAGGTTCGCGCGTTGTTCGAGGAATGCGGTGCCGACCCGGCGCGGGTGCGGCCGGTCAGCACCGCGCACTTTCCGCGCCCCGCGCCGCGCCCGGCCTACTCGGCGCTGGGCGGCCGGCAGTCAGCCGCGGCGGGCCTGACCCCGCTAAGGCCCTGGCGCGCTGCGCTTGTCGCGGCGCTGGCAGCATCTCGCGGCAATGTAGTGGCCGACCGACCGATACCCTCTACGCGTGACTGACGTCCTGCCTGTCGTGACGGTGACCTACTCACCGGGCCCGCACCTCGAGCGGTTCCTGGCATCCTTGTCGATGGCCACCGAGCGCCCGGTCAGCGTGCTCCTGGCCGACAACGGCTCCACCGACGGAACGCCGCAGGCGGCGGTCGAGCGCTACCCGAATGTGCGGCTGTTCGACACGGGCGCCAACCTCGGCTACGGGACGGCGGTGAATCGCGCGGTCACACGTCTGGACGAGGACCTGGAAGAGAACGGGGACTGGGTGATCGTCGCCAATCCCGACGTGCAGTGGGGCCCCGGCAGCATCGACGCCCTGCTGGACGCCGCGACCCGCTGGCCGCGCGCCGGCGCCTTTGGCCCGCTGATCCGCGATCCCGACGGGTCGGTGTATCCGTCGGCGCGTCACCTGCCCAGCCTGATCCGCGGCGGCATGCATGCGGTCGTCGGTCCGTTCTGGAAGCGCAACCCGTGGACGGCGACCTACCGCCAGGAGCGCCTCGAGCCCAGCGAACGCGTGGTGGACTGGCTTTCGGGATCTTGCCTGTTGGTGCGCCGGTCGGCGTTCAGTCAGATCGGCGGATTCGACGAGCGCTACTTCATGTATATGGAGGACGTCGACCTCGGCGACCGGCTGGGCAAGGCCGGCTGGCTGAGCGTTTACGTGCCGTCGTCAGAAGTCCTGCACCATAGGGGCCACTCCACCGGGCACGACCCGGCGAACCACCTGGCGGCACATCACAAAAGCACCTATATTTTCCTGGCCGACCGCCATTCCGGTTGGTGGCGGGCCCCGCTGCGCTGGACGTTACGGGCCTCGTTGGGGGTGCGTTCGCACCTGATGGTGCGCAGTTCGCTGCGCTCGATCAGCCGGGACCGTCGACGGAAATCGGCAGAAGGGCGGCGTTGAGTTGGCAAAGCCCCAGGTCGACGCTGTGGTCCTGGTCGGTGGCAAGGGCACCCGACTGCGGCCGCTCACGCTTTCGGCGCCCAAGCCGATGCTGCCCACCGCCGGGCTGCCGTTTCTGACCCACCTGCTGTCGCGGATCGCCGCGGCGGGCATCGAGCACGTCATTTTGAGCACGTCGTATCAGGCCGCGGTGTTCGAGGCGGAGTTCGGCGACGGGTCAAAGCTCGGCCTGCAGATCGACTACGTGACCGAGGAGCGGCCCCTGGGAACCGGCGGCGGCATCGCCAACGTCGCCGGCCGCCTACGTCATGACACCGTCATGGTGTTCAACGGTGATGTGATCTCCGGTGCCGACCTGGGTCAGCTGCTCGACTTCCACCAAACCAGTCACTCCGACGTCACCCTGCACCTGGTGCGGGTGGGTGACCCACGGGCATTCGGCTGCGTGCCTACCGACGAGAAGGACCGCGTCGTCGCCTTCCTCGAGAAGACGCAGGATCCGCCGACCGACCAGATCAACGCCGGCTGTTATGTCTTCCAACGCAGCGTCATCGACCGGATCCCGCGGGACCGCGAGGTCTCGGTGGAACGCGAGGTGTTCCCGGCCCTGCTGTCCGACCCGGACGTCAAGGTGTGCGGCTACGTCGACGCCACGTATTGGCGGGACATGGGCACACCCGAGGACTTCGTGCGCGGATCGTCGGACCTGGTGCGCGGCATCGCGCCGTCACCGGCGTTGCGCGGCCACCGCGGCGAGCAGTTGGTGCACGACGGCGCAGCGGTGTCTCCCGGTGCGGTGCTGATCGGCGGCACGGTCGTCGGGCGGGGCGCCGAGATCGGCCCCGGTGTCCGGCTGGACGGCGCGGTGATCTTCGACGGTGTCAAAGTCGAGGCCGGCAGCGTGATCGAGCGCTCGATCATCGGCTTCGGTGTGCGCATCGGTCCCCGCGCGCTGATCCGCGACGGCGTGATCGGCGACGGCGCCGACATCGGCGCGCGCTGCGAGCTGCTGCGCGGCGCCCGGGTGTGGCCCGGCGTCTCCATTCCCGACGGCGGGATCAGATACTCGTCCGACGTCTGAGCTTTCCTGTCGTCGATACCCCGGCCGCCACCTGCGGTAGCAGTCGGAACGAAGAGCAAGTGACCGGGTGGACGTGGATCGCTACTGCTTGGGCACGATGTACAGACCAGCGACACCGGATTCCCTGACAGCCTCGCGCAGTGCATCGCTGGCGTGACGCACACCGAATCGTCTGGGCGTGGCCGCTACGGTGTGCCGCCGGTGCCGCCGGTGCCGCTCGGGCCGCCGGAGCCGCTGTGGCCGGTGCCGCCGGTGCCGCCGTTGCCGCCGTTGCCGCCAGTACCACCGTTGGCGCCGTTGAAGTTCGTAGAACCGCCGTTAGTGCCGATGCCGCCGTGGCCGCCGATGCCGCCGTTGCCGCCGGTGCCGCCGTTGCCGCCGGCGCCGCCAGTTGAGCCGGCCGCGCTGGTGGTATCGCCGCCGGCTCCGCCGTCGCCGCCGGTTCCGCCGGCGCCACCGGCGCCCGGTCCGGTACTTCCGTTGTCGCTGGTTGGGGAGCCCATGCCGCCCCTGCCGCCGACTCCGCCGTCGCCTCCGGCTCCGCCGGTGTTGGTCTGGATCCCGCCGGTGCTGGCGCCGCCAGCGCCGCCGTTGCCGCCGGTACCGCCATTGCCTCCGATGATGGGCGTCGATAAGGGGTTGGTTGTTGCCAACGATGGGGGTGCCGGCACCACCGTTGCCGCCGTTGCCGCCGCTGGCGCCGGGGACGCCCGTATTAGGGGAACCCGTAATGGCGGCGGTGCCGGCGTTGCCGCCGTCGCCGCCGTTGCCGCCGTCGCCGCCGTTGCCGCTGTGGAAGGGAAAGGCGAATTGGTTTGCACCGGTGACGGTGCTGCCGCTGCCGCCGGTGCCGCCGTTGCCGCCATTGCCGCCGGCGCCGCTGGCGCCGTCGGTGCCGCCGGTGCCGGAGTTGCCGCCGTTACCGCCGCCGCCGCCGGCACCGCCGTTGCCGCCTTTGTCGGCGAAGGTAGACGCGGTGGCGTTTAAGCCCGCGCTGCCGGCACCGCCGGTGCCGCCGTTGCCGCCGCTGCCTGTGGAAACGGTGCCGATGCCGCCGTTGCCGCCGTTGCCGCCGGTGCCGCCGTTGCCGCCATTGGGGGCGGTGATGGTGCCGCTGTTAGTGAGGCCGCTGCTGGTGTCGACGCCCCCGTCGGCGCCGTTCCCGCCGCTGCCGCCGTTGCCGGCGTTGCCGCCGTGGCCGCCGGCGCCGGTGGCGTTGCCGCCGTTGCCGCCGGTGCCGCCGTTGCCGCCGGCACCGCTGGTGGCGCCGTCGAATTGCACGCCGCCCGAGCCGACGCCACCGCTGGGTCCGGTGCCGCCGTTGCCGCCGTTGCCGCCGTCGCCGCCGGTTCCGCCTGGGGCGTTCCCGGTGGTGCCGCCTGCTCCACCTTGGCCGCCGGTTCCGCCGGTGCCGCCATTGCCGGGTCCGGTGGTTGAAACGCCGGTCGCTGCTGGGGAGCCGACGCCACCCGTGCCGCCGTTTCCGCCCGCGCCTCCAGCTCCGGCCGTGTTGGTCCCGAGGCCGCCGGTGCTGGCGCCGCCGGCGCCTCCGTTGCCGCCCGTCCCGTCGTTGCCACCGGCGATGCTCACGCCGCCGGGGCCGGTGCCGGCAAGGATGGCGGTGGCGGTGCCGCCGGTACCGCCGGTGCCGCCACTACCGCCGGTCTCGGCGAGGTCGCCGGAGCCGCCGGCGCCGCCGGCGCCGCCATTCCCGCCAGCGCCGCCGTAGGCACCGGTAAACGGGGGACCGATGCCGGCGTTATTGCCGGCGTTGCCGCCGGCGCCGCCGGTGCCGCCGTTGCCACCGGCGCCGCCGACCGCGCTGCTCGCGCCGCCGAGCCGCCAAACACCGCCGCGATCGCCGCCGACACCTCGTCTTGGGCAGCGGCCAGCAAACTGGTAGTGGGCGCCGACACTGCGGCGTTGGCCGCCCTTACCGCGTCCCCGATCCCGATGAAATCCGCTGACGCTGCGGCCAAAGCTTCAGGCGCTGCAATCACATAAGACGACGACATCCACGATCCCTTCGCGCTGGGCTACGGCGGCAAGGCAAGTCAGAGCGGACTGTACGCGCGTAAAATAGTTGATTTAGCAAATTTGCCAAGGTAGGGCGAGAAATTTGTTATCTGACCCGGCTGTTTTGCCAGCGTGACGCTTAGCGGTCAGCGGCGCGCGTCGCCCGGGCAACCAGGTACGCGAGCGCGTGATCGGTTCTGTCCGGCAAGGCGTCCGCCGGCCACCACCGCAAGTCGTCCGACTCGTCGCTGATCGCGATCTGCGCGCCGGCTGGCGCATGTGCCACGAATTGCATATCCAGATGCCGGGTCGGTACGCCCAGCGAGCAAGTGACCGGATGGACGTGGATAGCGGCCAGCTCGGGCACGATGCGCAGGCCGGCGACACCGGACTCCTCGGTGGCCTCGCGCAGCGCCGCGGCCACGATGTCGCGGTCGTCATCGTCGCAGTGCCCGCCCAGCTGTACCCAGCGGCCCAACCGTGGATGCAAGGTCAGCAGCACCTGGGTACCGGTGTTGTCCAGCACCAGCGCCGAAGCGGTGACATGGCCCGGCACGCACTCGCGTATGCATGCGTCGGTGCGGCCGTGCACGAAGGACAGAACGGCGTGCCGCAGCGAATCCTGAGCGGGGTCGGGGGCGTGCCAGTCGGTGAGGATCGAGATCGCCGACTCCCGAACGCTCACCGGGATCCCCGTCGTTTCCGGCGATCCCGAAGCGCCGTCCAGGCCGCGCGGCATTCCGCCACCACGTCGGCCGAGAGTCCCAGTCCTTCGATCAGCACGTGGCGGTCGACGACGTCGAGTGCCTTCTCGATTTCGTTGGCCTTCAACAGAAGGTCGACATCTCCGGCGAGTTCCGCGCCGGCTTGCGCCGGGGCAGGAATCGGTAGCTGCTCGGCTTCGCGGGGTTCCAGCTCCAAAATGCCCCCGCCGTAACTGCGCCCCGTGATCTCGGCAAAGGCGAACGTCACGCTGTTGTGGAACACCGCGGCCAGTGCCGTCGGGTCGGTGTGCCCGACAAGCCGAACCCGGTGCACGGTGTCGGTGCTCGTTGCCGCGGCGGCGTTGACGGTCAGCCGCGGCGCCAGGTGGATCTGCCGCAGCATGAACAGGTCTGGGATCCACAGCGACGGGGTGGTCCACCACGGCTTGCGGAGCGAGCATTTGTAGCCCCGATGGACGCCGGCGGCTTCACCGGCGTGGATGTGCGCGACCAGAGTGGGATCGGCCGGTTCGGGGGGCGCATCGAGCAGCCAGGTCCGGTGCTGGGCGGCGACATCGCTTGCCCGGCAGTCGATGTCGTACACCAGTCCGGACAGCTGGCCGCTGCGTGAGACGAGCGGGACACAGTGTTGCCGCAGTCCCAATTCCCGGGCTTGCGCGTCGGTAAAGGTGAAGAAGCTGTTGCGGCCCGTCACGATGCCAACGTCCACGTCGGCGACCGACCCGAGCCGGGTCATAGCCCGCGACTGCTTGAGCGTTCGCAGCAGCCGAATCGCGGCGGGGTCCAGGAAGTACTTGGTCCACTTCTCGTTTTCGTGCAGCAGCGCAGGAGCCGACTCGACCCGGAAATCCGAGAGCTCGACCTGCGCGAGCTCGTCGGCAGTGCCGAGATGGATCGTGCGGATTCGCGCCGGACCCGCGCCGACGACGCCGCAGAACAACACAACCTCTTGCAGGATGCCGTCGAACACCAATCGCTCGAACGTCAGCAGGGTGATCTCGGAGAATCGGCTCAGCAGAAAGTCGCGCAACTGAGCGGCGTAGCCGACTTGAAGCAACTCAGCGGGCAGCACGAGGCCGACGCGCCCGCCGTCGCGCACCAAAACAGTGCTCGCGACGACGAACGGGACCCAGGCATTGGTCAACCTGCTCGGGCGCAGGCCCTGGCGCCGCATCAGTTCCAAGGCGGGGTCTCGCTCGTCGGCTGCCCAATTGCCGAAGCGAATATAGGGCGGGTTACCCGCGACCCCGTCCCAGCCTCCTGCCTCGGTCTTGGCCAGCCAGGTGAACAGGTTCTCGGCGTCGACGGGAGCGAACTCTCGGGACTTGGCCGCTTCTTGCGCGATCAGCTCCACACCGTGCACCCGGCTGCTGAGCTTGGCCAGCTCGCGCAAGATTCGGCCGTCGCCGCAGGATGGCTCGACAATCCGCGGACCGGCGTCGCCGACCCAGCGCGCCAGGAACCGGGCAACCGGGTAGGGGGTGTAGTAGCCGCCGCGGACCTTCTCGGCCGACGCCTCCGCCTTGCCCGCGAACGTCCTCATGGGCCCAAGTATCACTTCCGGACTAACAAATCCCCGGCATCTGCCGCGTCGCGCGGCCCAGAGGCCCTCGCGGCCTCAGAGGCATAGCCGATCGCGATGGCACCCAACGGCTCCCACTCGGCTGGCAGCTCGAGCTCGGCGCGGACCAGCTCCGCGGCGAAGATCGTCGAGCCGATCCAGCAGCTGCCCAGCCCCCGCACCGCCAACGCGACCAGCAGCGCCTGCACGGCCGCGCCGACCGCGACGGTGAACATGGTGTGCTCGGCGGCGGTGCGGGCGGCATCGGGATAGGCGTGGGCGCCCTCGGACACCAGGAACGGGATGACGACCTCCGGTGCGTCGTAGAGGATCTGGCCGCGCGTGACCCGCCGTTCCACCGAGTCGGCGGGCCGGCCGTCACCGGCGAGGTCCGAGCGCCACTTGTCTTTCATGCGGTCGAGCAGACGGGTCCGGGTGGCCGGGGTCTGCAGCCACACGAACCGAACCGGCCGGGTGTGGTGGGGGGCCGGCGCGGTAAGGGCCTCGGCGACGGCCGCCTCGACCAGCTCGGGCGGCACCGGCTCGTCGCTGAATTGGCGCGTCGAGCGGCGCAACAGCTGGGCTTGCCGCCGGCCCATATCGAGGGCTTCCTCGGTGCCGAGCCAGAACAGGTCTTCGTCGCCCGGCCGCAGCAGTTGCCGGGCGGTCGTGCCGTCATCGTTCACGGGAAGCCCGCGCACCACGGCCACCGGCATCGCGGTCAATTTGCCCTTGACGAGATCGGCGGCCGCCGCGACCTCGTCGGCGATCGCGACCTCCGTGACCACCAGCTCGTTGCCGTGCCGGTCGACGGCCCCCGAATAGCTGTGCAGCACAGCCAGACCGGCCGCACCGACCGCCGCGTCGATCTGGCCGTTGCGCCACGCGCGGCCCATCGTGTCGGTGATGATCACCGCGACGTCGACGCCGAGACGCTCACGCAGCCCGGTGCGCAGCGCCGCCGCGCTGGCGTCGGGGTCGACCGGCAGCAGCGCCAGCTCGTCGCGGCCGACGTTGGACCCGTCCACGCCGGCGGCAGCCTGGACCAGACCCAGCCGGTTCTCGGTGATCAGCGTCCGGCCCTTGCGCGCCAAAACGCGCACCGATTCCTCGTCGACCAGCTTGCGGCGCAGCCGATCCCGCTCCTCGGCATCCTGCGGCGCCGGGACCAGCCGGCCCTCGCACTTGGACACCACCTTGCTGGTCACCACCACGACGTCCCCGTCGCGCAGCCAGGGGGCGGCGGCGGCGAGGGCCGCGCTCAGGTCGTCACCGGGCCGGAACTCGGGGAGCCCGGCGACGGGCAGGATCTCGATCGCCGCGGCCGCGCCATGCTCGGTCATGGGCGCCGCTCTCCCCCGCAAGCGGGAGGTGCCCCCACCGCATCGCTTCGCTCTGCATCGTCGCCGGCGCGAGTCACGCCGCCACCCCCGCAAGCGCGAGCCCGGCGCTGACCATCTCGGCCGTCGCCTTCGGGTCGCTCATCAGCAGGGGTATCGGGCGCACAGTGACTCCCTCGATGTCGGCCCGGTCACCCTTGTGGATGAGCCAGCAATCCAGAATCCCGGTGGCCCGCCGCGCCCCGTAGTGCCGGCCGACCGCCTCCGCGGTGGACTCGACCCCGATCACGGAAAGGCAGGCATCGGCCATGCCGCGCAACGGCTTTCCACCGATGATCGGCGAGTAGCCGACGACGGGTGCGCTGGCCGCCCGCAACGCACCGCGGATGCCGGGGACGGCCAGGATGGCGCCGACGCTCACCACCGGGTTGGACGGTGCCAACAAGATGACGTCGGCGTCGGCGATGGCCTCCACCGCTTCGGTTGTGGCGCTGGCCTTTTCGGCGCCGACGAACGCGAAGCTGTGCGTGGGCACCTGGGCGCGGTAGCGCACCCACCACTCCTGGAAGTGGATTGCCCGACGGCTGTCGTCGGCCGGATCGGTGATCACCGCGTGCGTCTCACAGCGGTCGTCGCTGGCGGGCACCAGCCGCGCGCCGGGTTGCCAGCGGTCGCACAGCGCGGTGGTGATCTGTGACAGCGGGTAGCCGGCCTGCAGCATCTGGGTGCGCACCAGATGGGTGGCCAGATCGCGGTCGCCCAGTTGGAACCAGTCTGGCTGCACGCCGTAGCGCACCAATTCCTCTTTGGCGTGCCAGGTTTCGTCGCGGTGACCCCACCCTCGCTGCGGATCGACACCTCCACCTAAGGTGTACATGCAGGTGTCCAAATCCGGACAGACGCGCAGCCCGTGGATCCAGGCGTCGTCGCCGACGTTGACGACGGCGGTTAGCTCGTGGCTGTCGGTCCCGGCGTTCGGGCGCCCGTGCGCTTGGAACTGACCCAGCCCGAGCAGCTGTTGAACCCCCAGCAGGAAGCGGGCGCCGCCGACCCCACCGACCAGAACGGTGACCTTCACTTGACCTTCACAGGGCTTGACAGTACTGCCCAACGACGATGCGGTCCGCGGCCCGGTATGACGCCCTTAAGGGGAAATTGTGACTTGTGTGACCGACACGCCAGGGTCCGAAAACAACAGAAACGCCGAAAATTAGTAACGAGATGATATGGAAATGCGCCGTAATGCTTGACCAGGCAGGTCAACGAGTGTCTAATCACAACAGTGTCATTTCCCGGTTGGCCGGCCGGTTCCGGTGTCGCAGACCGAGATTCGATCACTTGTTCGAATTGTCGGTACATCAGAACAGTGGGAATCACTCACCCTCTCAAATCAAAGCTGAGGAGGCGGACCAAGCATGTCTTATGAGCACCTTCGGGGCGTTATGACAAGCACACCGCACACCACTATTGGCTCGGCGCCGACGGCAATTGCACGTCCGCACCTTACTGTGGTTCCCGATGCGCCAGTCGCATTCGAGCCCGAGCCCCTGCCGCCGCCAACTGCGGACCAATGGCAGGACCGCGCACTGTGCGCACAAACGGATCCCGAGGCATTTTTTCCGGAGAAGGGCGGCTCCACTCGCGAGGCCAAAAAGATCTGCCTGGGTTGCGAAGTACGTCATGAGTGCCTGGAGTACGCGCTGGCACATGACGAACGCTTCGGCATCTGGGGCGGCCTTTCCGAGCGCGAGCGCCGCCGCCTCAAGCGCGGCATAATCTGACCCTGGCGCGCGGTCGCGCGCGGGGGTCGAGTTATTCGTCGTCGATCGTGGGATCGATGACCGAGGGCTCGACGTCTAAGTAGATCGCCACCTGGGCCACCAGGATCTCGTGGAGTAGTTCCTCCAGTTCGACGGTGTCCTTGGCCCGTCGCTCAATCGGCTTGCGGAACAAGACAATTCGTGCCCGGGTGGCGTTGCCGCGGACGTCGACGCCGGCTGGGATCAACCGGGCCAGCGCGATCGGCCCGTCGGCGATGACCTCGGGCGGCCACTGCACGCTGTCGGGGTCCTTGGCGGCGATACGCGGGATTTCGTCGACCGCCACGTCGAGATCCGCCACCCGCTCCTGCCAGCGCCGCTCGATGGGCTCGTAGGCCTCCAGCACCGCCATGTCGAACCGCTCGGCCCGGCTGCGCCACCCCGGCACCGTCGGTGGCAGCAGCGGGCCACGCATATCGTGGCCTCTCCGAGACGCTCGGACAGAGGCCGATCGGCGCCACGGCCGATCGCTTTGCGGGGAGCCGCGTGAATCGCCCACGCGCCGATGGTAACGGTTGCACATCGCGGGTCGAGCGCATGCGCGTGTCCGGCGCTTCCGCGGCGTTTGTCCACGATAGCCTTTCGATCGTGAACGTTCCCCGTCGCTGTTGCCGGCCCGGGTGTCCGCACTATGCCGTGGCGACCTTGACGTTCGTCTACTCGGATTCGACGGCAGTGGTGGGACCGCTCGCTACCGCGCGCGAGCCGCATTCGTGGGATCTGTGCGTCAACCATGCCGGCCGGATCACCGCGCCGCGTGGATGGGAGCTCGTGCGCCACGCGGGTCCCCTGAGTTCTGAGCCCACCCATCCCGACGAGGACGACCTCGTCGCCCTGGCGGACGCGGTGCGCGAAGGCGGCCCGAGCGATCGGGGCATGTACCACGGGCTCGGCGGTGCGCTACCGAACGGCTTCCCTGATCCGCGCATTCAGCACGCCGGAGCGCACGCCACGGCGCCGAGCAGCGGCCTGCTCGCGCAGCCCGAGCATCGTTCCGGACGCCGCCGCGGGCACCTGCGGGTGTTGCCCGATCCCGCCGACTGACATCACAACTAGGCCGCGACGGAACCCGCGCACCGTTGCCGCCCGTGCTTCCCCGGGCCGATAGGCTGACGCCAAGAGTCCACATCGTCAGGAGTCCCGCATGTCTCGGCCCGCCGCGACTGTCCACCGTGTCGTCAAGGCGTACGACGTGCGTGGGCTGGTCGGTGACGAGCTCGACGAGCCGTTGGTCACCGATCTGGGGGCCGCATTCGCCAAGCTGATGCGTGCCGAGGGCGCGCGGCAGGTGGTGCTCGGCCACGACATGCGGGACAGTTCGCCGACGCTGGCCGCCGCCTTCGCGACCGGGGTGACCGGCCAGGGCCTGGATGTGGTGCGAATCGGCTTGTCGTCCACCGATCAGCTCTATTTCGCCGCCGGGTTGCTGGACTGCCCCGGCGCGATGTTCACCGCAAGCCACAACCCGGCGGCCTACAACGGCATCAAGCTGTGCCGGGCCGGCGCGAAACCGGTCGGTGCCGACACCGGGCTGACCGTCATCAGCGACGACGTGATCGCCGGGGTCGCGAAGTATGAGGGGCCGCCGGGAACCGTCACCGATCGGGATGTGCTCGCCGACTACGGAAAGTTCCTGCGCTCGCTGGTGAACACCTCCGGGCTGCGTCCGCTGCGGGTGGCCGTCGACGCCGGCAACGGCATGGCCGGTCACACAGCGCCCGCCGTGCTCGGCGCGATCGACTCGATCACCTTGTTGCCGTTGTACTTCGAACTCGACGGCTCTTTCCCCAATCACGAGGCCAACCCGCTCGACCCGGCCAACCTGGTGGACCTGCAGGCCTTCGTGCGCGAGAGCGGCGCCGATATCGGACTGGCCTTCGACGGGGATGCCGACCGGTGCTTCGTGGTCGACGAACGCGGCCGGCCGGTTGCGCCGTCGACGATCACCAGCCTGGTGGCCGCTCGCGAACTGGGCCGGGAGATCGGCGCCACCATCATCCACAACGTGATCACTTCCCGCGCGGTCCCCGAACTGGTCACCGAGCGCGGCGGCACGCCACTGCGCTCCCGGGTCGGACACTCTTACATCAAGGCGATGATGGCCGACACCGGCGCGATTTTCGGCGGTGAACATTCGGCGCACTATTACTTCCGCGACTTCTGGGGCGCCGACTCCGGAATGCTTGCGGCGCTGTATGTGCTGGCCGCACTCGGTGAGCAGCAACGGCCCCTGTCGGAGTTGACCGCCGACTACCAGCGCTACGAATCGTCCGGCGAGATCAACTTCAAAGTCGCGGACGCGTCGTATTGTGTGGACGCGGTGTTGAAGTCTTTCGGCGGCCGGATTCAGTCCCTCGATCACCTGGACGGGGTGACCGTCGACTTGGGCGACGGCAGTTGGTTCAACTTGCGCAGCTCCAACACCGAGCCGCTGCTGCGGCTCAACGTGGAGGGGCGCAGCGCCGAGGACGTCGACGCGGTGGTGGCGCAGGTCAGTGCCGAGATCGCCGCCCAAATGCCGTACGGACAAGCGCGACCGTGAACACCACCCGGGCGATCGATCTCGAAGACGCCGAGGGCCTGGTCGCCGCCGACCGGGAGGGCTTGCTGCGGGCCGCGTCGATGGCCGGGGCTCACGTGCGCTCGGTCGCCGCCGCGCTCGACGAGGGCGCACTGGACTCGCTGCGGGCCGACGATCGTCCGCGCAGCGTGATCTGGGTGGCCGGCCGCGGTACCGCCGAGACCGCCGGGGCCATCCTGGCCGCGACATTGGGTCGTGTGGCGGAAGAGCCGATCGTGGTCGTCAGCGAGGCGCCGCCGTGGATCGGGCCGCTCGACGTGCTGATCGCCGCCGGCGACGATCCCGGCGATCCCGCGTTGGTCGGGGCCGCCGCGACCGGGGTGCGCCGGGGTGCGCGGGTCGTGGTGGTGGCGCCCTACGAAGGTCCGCTGCGCGACAGCACGGCGGGGCGCGTCGCGGTGCTGGAGCCCCGGCTGCCGGTTCGCGACGAGTTCGGGCTGTGCCGACACCTGGCGGCGGGCCTGGCCGCCTTGCAAACCGTGGACTCTCACGTGCGCGTCGATCTCGCGGCGCTTGCCGACGAGCTGGACGCCGAGGCACTGCGCAACAGCGCCGGCCGGGAACTGTTCACCAACCCGGCCAAAACACTCGCCGCGCGCGTGTCAGCCCGCCGGCTGGCACTGGCCGGCGACTGTGCCGGGACAATGGCGCTGGCGCGGCATGGCAGTTCGGTGTTGCTGCGAGTCGCGCATCAGGTGGCCGCCGCAACCGGGCTGGCCGATGCGGTGGCGGCATTGCGGGCGAATGCGGAACTGGGCGATTCCTCGTCGGTGGATGCCCTGTTTCACGACGAAGAGATCGACGGGCCGCTTCCCGAGCGGCTGCGGGTGCTGGCGTTGACGCTGGATGACGAGCGGACGGTGGTGGCCGCTCGAGTCGCCGGGCTCAACGACGTGTACCTGATCGCGGCGGAGGACGTGCCCGATGCACCCGGCGGCCTGGCCGCGTCCGGCGCATTACCGGCGTCGACCGGCGCCGGTCGCCCCGAGCAGCAACTGGCAGTATTGGCCGTTCGGCTGGAGATGGCGGCGGTTTACATGCGACTCGTGCGGGGATAGATAGACAAGTGGAACTGCTTCGCGGGGCCTTGCGGACGTACGCCTGGGGATCGCGCACCGACATCGCCGAATTCACCGGGCGTCCGGTTCCGGCGGCTCACCCCGAGGCCGAGCTCTGGTTCGGCGCACACCCCGCTGACCCGGCCTGGCTGGAAACGGACAAGGGCGAAGTCTCGTTACTGGACGCGCTGGCCGCCGATCCGGAGGGACAGCTCGGCCCGGGGTCGCGGGCTCGCTTCGGGGACGCGCTGCCGTTTCTGGTCAAGGTGCTGGCCGCCGACGAGCCGCTGTCACTGCAGGCCCATCCCAGCGCCGAGCAGGCGGTCGAGGGTTACCTCCGCGAGGAACGGCTGGGCATTCCCGTCACCTCGCCGGTCCGCAACTATCGCGATACGTCGCACAAACCCGAATTGCTGGTGGCGTTACAGGCGTTCGAGGCGCTGGCCGGATTTCGTCAGGCGTCCCGGACTGTCGAGCTGCTGCGCGCGCTGGCGGTCTCCGACCTCGATCCCTACATCGATCTACTGAACGACCAGTCCGACGCCGACGGGCTGCGCGCGCTGTTCACCACCTGGATCACCGCGCCCCAGCCGAACCTCGACGTGCTGGTGCCCGCGGTGCTGGACGGTGCCATCCAGTACGTCAGCTCTGGGGCAACGGAATTCGCGGCCGAAGCCAAGACGGTGCTGGAGCTCGGCGAACGCTATCCCGGCGACGCCGGTGTGCTGGCCGCGTTGCTGCTCAACCGCATCAGCCTGGCCCAGGGCGAGGCGATCTTCGTGCCGGCCGGCAACTTGCACACCTACCTGCGTGGCTTCGGAGTGGAGGTAATGGCCAACTCCGACAACGTGTTACGCGGCGGATTGACCCCCAAACACGTCGACGTGCCCGAGCTGCTGCGGGTGCTGGATTTCGACCCCACCACCGAGGCGCAGCTGCGCCCGCGCGTCCGCCGCGAGGGGTTCGAACGCATCTATGAGACGCCGGCCGACGAGTTCGCGGTCGCGCTGCTGGCGCTCGAGGGCGAGTATCTCGGCCACGAGGTCGACGCTTCATGCAGCCATGAGGGCCCGCAGATCTTGTTGTGCGCCGAGGGCTGCGCGACGGTGCACGCCAAGTCGGGGTCGCTCACGTTGGAACGCGGGATGGCCGCCTGGGTGGCGGCCGACGACGGCCCGATCCGGCTGGTGGCGCGGGAGCCGGCGAAGCTGTTCAGAGCGACCGTAGGGTTGTGACGGCTCCCCGCCGGTCCTTGATCGCCTGCCGGCGCTCGCGCAGCCACAGCCGCATGTTGTGCCTCATGGCACCGCCGATTATCCGCGGGGGCGGGACCATATAAAGGCTGTCGAGCAGTGAGAACCGGCGCAAAAACCATTCCGCCAGAACGGGTTCGGTCTCGGCGGCGCCCAGGAATTGATCGAACAACGCACCGGATGGCCGCCACCACCACGGGATGCGATCCTTGGTGCCGGCGTGATGGAAGGTGATGTCGCCGATCGCGTTCATCATCCACACCGGGTACGTGGTCTTGGCGGTGGCCCGATTCAATTCGCGGGCAAGGTCATCGACGGGTGATTGCAGCGCCCGCCGCAGATGACCGGCCTGCAGCGACGTCATCGTCATCCCCTGGCCGAAGGTGGGGTTGAAGCTGGCTACGGCGTCACCGAAGGGAACGATGCCGGCCGGGAAGCGGTCCAGCTTGTGGTAGCGGCGCCACCTGCTGGCCGGAAACGCGTGATATGCCGGCTCGCCTACGGGTTGGGCCCGCACGAGCGCGGCACTGAAATGCGCGGGCAGCAGCTTGTCGGCCAATGCCAGCATCTCGGGGAACGTCCTGGGCGGTTTGGCGTTGGCCACCCCGAACGTGGTCAGCACCCAGATCCCGTCCTCGTAATGCAGCATGCCCAGGCCGAGCGATTGGTCATGGGAGGCGCCGGCAACCACCACCTTCTCCGCGATCAGGCCCTCCGGCATGCGGAACTGTTGGCTGGCGTAATTGATGCCGATGTCGATGGTCGATTCGACCGGGCGCTGATATCCCCACTGCTCCAACCACACCGGCAGCCGGGTGCCCCGGCCCGCGGCGTCGACGACGAGGCCGGCGGGCACGAACTCCGGCTCGCCTTGGTCTAGCGGATTCAGCACCACCCCGGTCACCCGCTGCCGCGCTCGGTCGAACCGCGGCTCGGCAACCGGGCGCCGCACTATCCCGACGTTGTCGATCTCCTGGACCCGCTTGCGCAGCTGCCACTCCAGGTGCGGCCGGCTGGGCACGTACGCGGTGAACTCGTCGCGCAGCGTGTGCCCCGTCCCCAGGACGTGGCCCGCCGCGCCCAGGTGAATGCGGTCCGGCCGGTTCTCCAGCACGGGCACGCCCGCAGCCACCATGTCCTTGAGCAGACCGGGAAACAGGCCCTCGAACTCGTCGGCGCCGCGGGCCATCAGCATGTGCAGATGCCGGTCCTGCGGCACCGTCGCCCGGTTCGCCGGTGCGCTCGGCAACTCGTCGCGTTCGTAGACACTCACCCGGGCATAGCAATCCGACAGCACCCGCGCGGCACACAAACCGGCGATGCTGCCCCCAATGACCACCGCGTGGTCCCTCGAATACCCTCCGCTGGCCGCCATGCCCGCAGACTACCCAGTAGTGTGACGGACCAGTGGATCCCACCAAGTTGGGAAGGGGCGGGCCGATGGCCAATCGATGGCGCATAAAGTCGGTCGAACAGTCGATCGCCGACACCGACGAGCCGGAAACCCGGCTACGCAAAGTCCTCGCCTGGTGGGACCTGGTGGTCTTCGGTGTCGCGGTGGTGATCGGCGCCGGCATCTTCACGGTCACCGCGTCCACCGCCGGCGATATCACCGGGCCGGCCATCTGGATTTCGTTCGTGATCGCGGCGAGCACGTGCGCGCTGGCGGCATTGTGCTACGCCGAATTCGCCTCGACGCTGCCGGTGGCGGGCAGCGCATACACGTTCTCCTACGCGACCGCCGGTGAATTCCTGGCCTGGATCATCGGCTGGAACCTGGTGCTGGAATTGGCCATCGGCGCCGCCGTCGTGGCCAAGGGCTGGTCCAGCTACCTGGGCACGGTGTTCGGATTCGCCGGTGGCACAGTCAAACTCGGATCGATCGATGTCGACTGGGGCGCGCTGTTGATCGTCGCGGTGCTGGCGACGTTGCTCGCTCTGGGTACCAAGTTGTCGTCGAGGTTCTCCGCGGTGGTCACCGCCATCAAGGTGTCGGTGGTGGTGTTTGTCGTGCTGGTCGGCGCCTTCTACATCAAAGGCTCGAACTATTCGCCGTTCATTCCGAAGCCGGAAGGCGGAAGCGAGGCAACGGGTATCAACCAGTCGGTTTTGTCGCTGCTGACCGGGGCGCACAGCAGCCACTACGGCTGGTACGGGGTGCTGGCCGGGGCATCGATCGTGTTTTTCGCGTTCATCGGTTTCGACATCGTGGCGACCATGGCCGAGGAGACAAAGCAACCCCAGCGCGACGTCCCGCGGGGGATCCTGGTCTCGCTGGCGATCGTGACCGTGCTCTACGTCGCGGTCTCGGTCGTGCTGTCCGGCATGGTCTCCTACACCCAGCTCAAGACGATTCCCGGCGGCCAGTCCGCGAACCTGGCCACGGCATTCACCGCAAACGGGATCCAATGGGCCAGCAAAATCATTTCCATCGGGGCGCTGGCCGGGCTGACGACAGTCGTGATGGTGTTGTTGCTCGGGCAGTGCCGGGTGCTGTTCGCGATGGCGCGCGACGGGCTGTTACCGCGGGCCTTGGCCAAGACCGGTTCGCGCGGCACGCCCGTTCGGATCACCTTGCTGGTGGCGGTGGTGGTGGGAGCGACGGCGTCGGTTTTCCCGATAAGCAAGCTCGAGGAGATGGTGAACGTCGGAACTCTGTTCGCGTTCGTGCTGGTGTCCGCCGGCGTGATGGTCCTGCGCCGGACCCGGCCGGACCTACCGCGGGGGTTTCGGGCTCCGTGGGTACCGCTGCTTCCGA
>Ga0306925_10001410_pt1 | contig 19653 bp, 20 predicted proteins | sample flu12Cox44000176_FD_203755 | JGI IMG/M metagenome (GOLD analysis project Ga0306925, IMG submission 203755) | Lab enrichment of tropical soil microbial communities from Luquillo Experimental Forest, Puerto Rico - flux8day.12C.oxic.44.000.176 (v2)... | ecosystem: Environmental > Terrestrial >... | reverse complement strand
GCGTGCTGTCAACCAGCCCCCACGCCTCGACCGTGCTTTCCTTTGGATTGCCTTTGCGGCGCACGATGATCCCGTCGTCCTCCGAAAACTTGGGCGCATCGCGGTGAGGATTGGCCCACAGAATGTCCGGAAATAACGACCGCAGCATCTCATTGGTCTCGAATTCGACCTTTATCTGCCGGAGAAATGCTTTCGCGATCGGACGCGAGTACGAAAAGATCCCGACCGTGATCTCCGGGTTGTTCAGTATGTCCTGAATGGTCAGGCCAAAGGTAATTATTGAAGACTTTCCATGCTCACGGGCCCACAGATCGAGATGCCCGTTCGGGGCTCCCTGCACCTCGCGGCACCGTGCGAAATACCAATCACGATCGAGGTCAGCTCGCCCGAGCACATGAGTGAGCAGAAAGAACAGATCGCATTGCGCGAGCTGTCTCTTGACGCGGCGCACGCTCTCTGCGCCCAGCTCAGCAGCCTGAAGGATCGCGTTGCTATAAAGTTCGATTGCTAGCTCCCGCAAGCACGGCCGCGACTCAGGTTCCATCGACTACCGCTCCATCGCTGACTATCACCTCGTCCGCCTCAATGACCTTCGGGCTCGGCAAGCCAAGGCCACGGAAGGTGCGGCCGAGCAACTGCCGCTCCCGAAAAACAAGGTCAGCTGCGCCCTCGGGGCGGCTGACCGTGTCAATCCTCGCGTCAATCGCGTTGAGTTTCGGTAGCTCGTAACCGATGGCGGCTTTCGCTGCATCGATCCGCACCTCGATCGGCTGCTCGGGATCGAGATACACCATCCGAAGCAGTGAATGCGCGTCAAGTTGTTCGGCGGTCACTGAATCCCTCGCCTCCTGCAAGGCCTTTTCGCGCGCTTCCTGAAGAGCGATGGCCAGCGGCGGCGGACGTTTGTTTGGCGTCCCCTTAAGCCGACCACCCGTCTTTGGCAAACCCTGCGGCCGCGGCACTGCTATCTACTCTGTGTATCTACCGTTTCTATTGGTGGCCATGCCACAACGGCATGTGCAATGCAAGATCCGAGGAGCCGTTGGCGTTCTTCTGCTTCAATGCACCAACGCTCGTAGTCAGACTTGATACCGTCCCTACCCGCCAAGGTCAGGAAACCCTTTGTTTTGCAATGCAGATAACCATCCAGAACCTCGCGGGTAACTCTCGATGCAACCATCTCGCAGTCTCCCGAATGTCGGACTGAATGAAGGATCCACCATCTTCGCCCTTTATTCTACTGAAGTTCTAAATCGGATTACCGCTCGGGGTGGGTTATTTCGGAGATCCGGTGATCCTACCGCTCTAAAGATTGCAGCGTGGCAGCCAGCGCACTGAAAATGCTCGAGACCGATCGAGGGCGGCTATATCTTGGCGGTCCGGTTTGAACTCGGTCCGACGCCCTCTCTGCAGGGTCCGCTTAGGGGCAAGAGGACTAGTTGCCGCCGATACGGCTGAGCGGCCGCTGTCGGGCCAGTCAGGAGACTTCGCCGGCACGCGAGGCTAGTGCGAGACACGCCACTTCAGCCCTTCTTAATGCGGCGGCATCATCGCTGAACTCCGGCACCAGCTTGCAGCGATAGCCCCGAGCGCAACGAGCCGCGACCACTAAGGGTTTGCAGGGGCGGCGGACAGTCATGATCACGGTCAGCCGCAGGGCGGCTCCCGATCCGTGTGGCGTGGGCCCGTTGGCGGCCGTCCTACAGGTAGTTTTCAATAACAAACCGGCCACCGGGGATAGAATGCCCCGCCGGCCTTGGTCTGACCGGAGCCGGGAGGGCGCGGTCGGTTCCGAGGAGACGATCATGCTCGATAGCAACCTACCGTCGGTACCGCGTCGCGATCCCTGGAACAAAGGGCGCCTTATTGGGCGGAAGCGCCCTCTGAAGCCTAAGGACGTGTGGTCGATCCGGGTCCGGCTCCAGGTGGAGCGCCGAGCCCGCAACCTGGCCTTGTTCAACCTCGCGATCGACAGCAAACTCCGGGGCTGCGATCTCGTGCGGCTGCAGGTCGACGAACTCGGTCTCGAAGCGGCCCATCTGGCTGGCAGAGGCGGCGGCTCCCTGGATCGCCGGGTCGCCGACCACCCAGCGCATCGCCGGGTCACGGCACAACTGCTCGGCGTCATTCACGTCCTCATAGCCGGCCAGGCGTCCGAACACCGACTGGCGCAGTAAGCCGACCAATAGGTGGCGGCCGTTCTTGCCAGTGCGCGCATCGGCGAGCGTATCGGCGCCAGTGTCGGTCAGGCCGAGGGTGTCATCCAGCTCGCGATAGACCAGCAACCCGCCATCGGAAGTGATCGCGGAACCGCGAAATTGCAGCACCAGACGCCGGTCGAAACCGAGCTTCAGCGCGCTCCTGCCCGCTTCACCCGTCGGATCCCCCATCGTCACCCCCGCTTGGTCCCCCACAAGCTACTGCACAGGGCGGTTCGTCACTCGATGATCGCGGGAGCGCCGATCGCCGGATATTGAAGCGTTAACTCACCGAGAGGAATGCGACTGGCGGCTCTGTTAAAACTTTCTCAATTTTTGCCACGATGAGCCATCACGCCGCAGAAGTTGACAGCTTTGCGGTCAGAACCCGACAGATTTGCCGCTTTTCGCTGAACGGTATTTGCAACAAAAAACCTTCCAGTTAGCAAATGGATAGTTTTTCGGTCACGAAAATCGTTGCGAGATTGCATGGCTGACCCGGCCCGAGAACCTTGCCGCGCTTGCCGATTTGCCCGGACGATGGATCGACAAGGTGCACACCCGCCGTCCACCGAGGACCATCGTTCTCGACATGGATTCGAGCGAGAGCCCGACCTACGGCGAGCAGGAAGGCAGCGCCTACAACGGCCACTTCGGCTGCACGTGCTATCACCCACTGTTCGTGTTCAACCAGCTCGGCGACGTGGAACGGTGCGCGCTGCGATCCGGCAACGTCCACAGCCCCGAGGGTTGGCGCCTTCGCCAACCCGGAGATCTACGAGTTCCTCGAACCCGAGGGCATGGGTTACGCGATCCGGCTGCCCGCCAACCGGGTATTGCAGGACAAGATCGGATACCTGCTCAGGCGCCCGGTCGGTCGACCGCCGCATGAGCGCGCCGCTACTTTGCCAGCTTCAGCTATCAGGCGCAGAGCTGGAAGAAGCCCCGCCGAGTGGTGGCGAAAGTCGAGTGGCATCCGGGCGAGCTTTATCCGCGTGTCGGCTTCATCGTCACCAACCTGGCACGGCCGGCCGAGCGCGTGGTGGCCTTCTACAACCAGCGTGGTACAGCGGAGCAATGGATCAAAGAGGGCAAGGGCGCGATCAAATGGACCCGGCTGTCGTGCCGCACCTTCGCAGCCAATACCGTCCGCCTTCAATTGCACGCGCTCGCCTATAACCTGGGCAACTTCATGCGCACCCTGGCGATGCCCAAGGCCGCGGAGCCGTGGTCGCTGACCAGCCTGCGCGAGAAGCTGATCAAGATCGGCGCCAAGGTCGTCAGCCACGGTCGCTATGTGACCTTCCAGATGGCCGAGGTCGCCGTGCCTCGCCAGATGTTTGGGGAAATCCTAATGTTGATCGCCCGGCACCGGCACCAGCGTGACCGGCAGGCGAGTGCAGATGCGAGAGACCACGGAGATAGAAGTGCGTCTTGAGCACGGGAAACCGGCGAGTTCCAGCGTCGCAAGCCGAGCGCCCGGTCATTTTGGCTGCCTACGGGCCGGCTGTGATCGAATTTCGTTGTGGCCGCGCCTCGGCGAGACGCAAAATCAGCCTCAAGGAACCGGGAATCCGGAGAATGTCGGATTAGATGGTTGCAACCAAACGCGGGAGGAGAGAATGGGACCAGTACACGGTGACCAAGGACACAGTCAATTGCAGCTGCTCGACGGTACGTATGGCGTCTGGGGTGAGTCCAAGGACTGGAATGGCGTCTGGGGCACCAGTGACAGCGGGAGGGGTGTCCGCGGCGACAGCATGACCAGTGACGGGGTTACCGGCTCAACCTCCGGAACCGTACACAGCGGAGTGGCGGGCTTTAACGATAACACGCAGGGAAGCAGTGAGGGCGTCTATGGCTCTGGCCAATACGGCGTCCGTGGTGTCGGACGGCACACAGGAGTCGAGGGGCAGGGCCTGGACGGAACCGTAGGAACCGGAGTGGTTGGCTGGGGAGCCAACGCAGGCGTCATGGCATTCAGTTACACCAACAATAATGCCGCCTACTTCGGCTCACTGACCAGCGCCGCGTATATTGTAGGCGACGTCTACGTGTTTGGGGCTTTTTCCGTCGCCGACAAGCAATTGAAGTCCGCCATCGTGCAGCACCCGGATGGCTCTCATCGGAAACTATACTGCATGGAAAGCCCGGAGTGCTGGTTCGAGGACTTCGGCATCGGCCAGCTGCATGAGGGGGAAGCCGATGTCCGCCTGGACCACGATTTTGCCGCGCTTGTGCACACTGACAGCTACCATGTCTTCGTGACGCCGTACGGTGACTCGAATGGCCTCTTCGTAGCTCACATGCGGCCCCACGGCTTCGTGGTGCGTGAACAGCAGGGGGGAAAGCACAGCTTGGAATTCGCCTACCGAGTGGTGGCAAGGCGCCGGGACGTCACGGTAACACGTCTGGAGCCTTTCCAGATGCCTGTTCCACCGGTCGCGCCGACGAGGCCGCCGCAGTCGCCTCGTCAGCCACCGCCGCCGCTGCAGCCGCCTTATCACCGACCGACTGCTTAGGGTCCGCCTTTTCCAAGCACCAGCGAGGATGAATCTCGTCGAGGAGCGCAGCCAGGCTGCTCGTTGAGCCAGACGACCCCGGAATCAGACTCCCGTGCAAGCTCTGCCGGTACGGCGGGCAAGAAGCTTGACCCGGGCGACCAGAGACGGCGCCGCCCAAGCCCGTCGCCGCTGCGATCGGCACAAGGCGCCGGGCAAGTTTGTCGAGCCGTTGCAGCGCGATCCGGCCACGGGGTGTTTTAAAGCCCGTACAGCATCGTAAGGCTCCGACCCCCCAGAGGCGCGCCGTCCGAGAGTGAGAAGCCCAATAGGCGAGCTTCTGCATTGGCGGCTATTGACGCTGTGGCCGCCGGTTCCATCCGGCGCTGCAATGGCCCTGGCCTAGGACTTCGGACCCCCGGCACCCCCTTTTGAAGGTAACCCCCATCCTCAGATGGTCGTGGAGCGTCTTCTCCCCTGCGGCTTGCAATTTTGGCGCTGCAATTTTTTTTAAGGCCACAATTTTCTCCGGCAACCGTAGCAAGAACCGTTTGTAATGGCGCTGTGGCGGCCTGGGAGGTTCCGGGCGGCGTGGGGCATCGTCCGGGGGGCTTTCCTGTGTCTGGCGGGCTTTAAAACGGGTTTAGCGGCGAAAATTGGCGGCATTTTCTGCGGGGGCTGCGAATTTTTTTGCGGGGGCGGCTGCCGAATGACAGCCATTTGATGACCGGCCGGTGGAGCCTCGAATTGAGCTGGCACTGCTGGCGCGGCTGTCCCACAAAGCTTCTAATGTCGTCGATCTGAAGATCACGCGATGCTTTGTCGTCGGTCGGGTAATCACCTGGGCCTGCGGTCAGATCGCCCAGTGTCTTGTTATTGGTGGCGAGCGCCACCATCACGCGCAAACCGCCCTGATACGCGCGTCGGATCCACTCTACCCACATCCTTTGATGCGTGATGTCATTCCACTTCGGCCAGTCGGGGAAACCAGGATAGCCTGATGCGTCATCTCCCGGATCGTTTGCAGTATAACCTTGTTGGCGTACATTTTGTTGCAGCGCGTGAATCACCTTCGGTCGCCACCAATCGCCACAACGAATTCTGGGGGTCTTGTACAACCAATCGATACCGACTCAACCGCCGACCCCTAACGACGCTGATGTGCGGGCAGAAATTAACCGACTCTACAATAAAGGAGTGCGCTACATATTCCCGGTCCACCTGGTTGATAATCCTTTTGGTGGGGCTGCTGCCTACGATAGTCTGTTCGATGTCTCCAGCTTGCGCGAATCTGGACGCCCTTTTGCTCTGATGTGCGCGCAACCTGATAAATATCCGGAGGATAAGGACATCTTGGATTCCAACAACGGAGGATTCACGTACGATGATAGCGGTCTCACTTTACCTTCTGTTGGAGCACAGCTTGGTAAGACCGGTTTTGCTGTCTGGTCAATTCCGTACCCCAAATGTCCAGACGGCATCGGTCAGAAGAATTCTTTGGGTTTTACGCCAAGTGGCCACGTCGCAATGAAGGAAATGATGCGGCTCGGCATGTTGATCGACATCGATCATATGTCGCAGGCCACAGCGGACGGCGCGCTGGTATTGGCGCAGCAATTCAATTATCCGGTGAATATCGGCCATAACGGTGTGCGGTGCGTCGCTCCCGGAACCTGCAACGAGAGGGCGCTGCGGGCTGACCAATACAAAACAATCGGGTCTCTACACGGGATGGCTGGCGTGGGCGGTGCCGCACTTGATGCCCAGCAATGGTTAGCTTTGTACAAGAGCGTGATCCAAGCAATGGAAGCAGGCGCGACAAGCCTCCCCCCTATTCCTGGTAGGCCAGGAAATCAACCGATCGCCGCTGGTTTTGGTACAGACACGAATGGGCTTGCTTTCGGAATGCGACCTCGCGGGCCAGTACCGGGTCCTGATTATCAAAATTACCTCGCCTGCTCGAGAAACATTCACCGTGGCGGCCTTCCCGGCGGCCCGATACCGCTGAGTGATCCATGCTGGGATCAATTCCCACAAGGTTTGGTTTGGCAAACCTTTCAGTATAGCGCCGCATTTCCCCAAAGTACCGACGGAAACAAGGGATGGTTCTACGGCTGGGATGGCGTGGCGCACTACGGAATGCTTTGGGACTTTATCCAGGATGTGAGGACATTGCCCGGCGGCGCCGACATGGTTGACAACAACCTGATGCATGGGGCGGATTATTTTTGGCATACATGGCAAGCCGCCGAGCGACAAAGCTCAAATCCCAATCTAAGGTAACTACGCTGCGTCGCCCGAGTGAATCGTCTGAGCGAGCCTCGGGCTCGATCTCTCTCCGCGACATGACGGGCGTGGCGCACTTCTACTCTGGCCAAGAGTTATTTCAGCACTTCAGCGGTCGTCAGAGTTTTGAGACAACGATCCGGGTAAATTAAACTTAAACGAGGTATCGACGGCGCTGGCACAGGTTTCTGGCGTGATTGCCGACGGTCGATATCTGGCGGCCTGCCAACTTGACGCTCAAACACCCGATGCCACCACTGGAATTGCTCGCTCCCGGGCAGCTCGGGAAAAGAGTTCGAGCTGCTTCGGATTGCGCCGCTTCGTAACCCGCGGCTGAAAGGAACCGTCGAGCAGCCGGTAGACCGCGTGCTGCAGCTCGGGCGACACGGCTAGGCAGCGACCGAGCGCACGCGCTCCTTGCCGTCCTGGCCGGACCAGGTGCGCTTGCCGCGCCGCGGCGGAAGTGACGAAAGGACCGGGCTCGGGGGCGGTGATGAACCTTCGACGGGGCTTGCTGCGGCTGTGGGTGGTGTTTTCGATAGCTTGGATTATCGCGGTCGGCTTCCATGCTTACACACTGTCACCACCGCTGCTGCCGCCAGGATATATCCTCGAGCTGCAGCCGGGGGAGTTGGCAGCCGTGGACCTTCTCGGTCGAACGGTTGTGATAGACGTGTCGCACCTCAAATGGGCATTCGGCCCGCCGATTGCGGTTCTGATTATTAGCGCCGCTCTCTCTGGTGGGCGGTTGCCGGCTTTCGCCGGAATGACTAAAGGATCGGCCCTCCCCGCCTCGCACCCGCGCCCTAGCGCTGCCGCGCCGATCCTGGCCCCGTGATGTAACGCAATGACGGGATCATTCCCTGAAGGGAGTGCTAGCAAAATGAGCCGGCCGAACCCGGGCTGGTGTGCGAGTACGGATGTATTTACCGCTGCCGCCGCTGCTCGATAACCACGGCGACACGATCGGCGAGCGCAGTCTCGCCCTTTCCGCGCAGCATGCCTTCGAGCGCCACCCAGGCGGGGCCGGAAACCGGATGGTGCCCGTCCTCCCAGCGCCGGATATTGCGATCACCAGCGATCAGCAGCGCTCGGGCCATCTCCCCCGTGGACAGCCCGAGCGCCTTGCGGCAGCGGCGGAACAGCGCGGCTTCAGTCATTTTGTTGGATGGCTTATCGCTTGCCGACCAACGGGCTTTGAAGCTCCAGTGGAGGTATGACTGTGCCATGATCGGTGTGCAGCGGCTCCGTAAACCCCGGACCACCGTGCCGTATCCTTGCATACAGGTCAGGCCTTCCTAGTTGCCCCAACGCGATATCCGATATCTCAGTACTACAGGCGAGGTATTGGGCCAGTGGCCACGGCGAAGGAGCCTTCGCGATCACATAGGTTCGCGGCTGTGCGCCCGGTGTCGCGCGGAGCAGATGCAGAGAAAAGTCACCCGCGACGATTCCTTGCCACAGGTTTCCGACGGGCTGCTGGTCGAGTGTTGATTTGAGAATTCCACCGTCCGGGGTCGGTCCCCCATACATGCTGCCTTCGGAGCTAAAGTCTTTCGTGCTGACTTCCCCGCGGGCTAACGCAACGTGATCGAGGCCAGCCGGTAGACCGTTCTGGTAGCGCATATCGCCAACATCCAGGCTGTAGCCGAAGAACAGTGTTGTCGGCGACAGGGCATGGATGATCCGAAAATTGACGACCTCGGGCCGGCTCGGGTCGGTGATCATCGTCATCAGATTGCATGTGCGGTTCTGAGCGTCGCCCTTCTGCTCAAAATCGAACTGCACGGAATCTGGCTGCGCGCGAAATTCATCAGCACTCGCCGACTCGGTAAATAGAAAGCACAACGCCAGACCAATACAGCCGTGCGCCGTCAGCGCCGCGGCGGCGAGTGCGGATTTGAAGGGTACCTTTGTCATCGCATCCTCCTTTTGGATGGGCGGAAGTGCCCTTTGCGATGCTCTCTAGGTGGGCGCGAGGCCTTCAACGATCTTGATAATTCCGGCCAAAGAATTGATATATCCGACCACGGTCAATTTGTCGCAGCGGTGGCAGTGGTTTGTCACGCACCCCTGGCGATAGCGACGCTGGGCTCTGGTATCGCTGATCCCGACGCGCTTAGCTGTCGCGCATCCCGGCGTCACGTCCCCCCACGCTCGGGCAACTCGGTGGCCTGCCGCAAAGCGGGCCACTTCTTTTGTGGGGCGACGGGCGGTTTGCCAACACCCGAAAAAGCCCTTTAAACTCGTAGCGAGACAGGATCGACGATGGCAACCGTCCGCAAGCGCACCTGGAAGACCGGCGAAGAGGTCAAGACCGCCTGGGTCGCCGACTACTTCGACCAGGACGGTAAGCGCCACATCAGGACGTTCCGGACGCAGCGGGAGGCGAAGGCCTGGCTCGCGAAGACCCAGCACGAAGTAAGCGAGGGCATCCACACCCCGGACAGCACCAGCATCACCGTCGCTACGGCGGCGCGAGTGTGGCTCGAACGCTGCACGTTGCTGGTCGAGAAGGGTGAGATGGAGCGTTCGACGCGGCAGCAATACAAGTCGCACGTCGACCATATCGCGGCCTCTTCGATCGGAAATATCAAGCTCGCCCGGCTGACGATGCCAGCGGTCACGGATTTCTCTGACGAGCTGTTGCGCGGCGGGATGAGCCTGGCGACCGCCCGCAAAGTGCTGACGAGCTTGAAGACCCTTATCAGCGCCGCGCAAAATCGGGGCCTGGTTGCGCAGAATGTCGCCTCGACGGTCAGGTTCAAGAAGGACGATCGTAAAAAGGAGCTGGTCATCCCGACCAAGGACGAGGTCCGCCGGATCTTCGATCATGCTGGTAAATGGCGGCCAATCCTGATCACCGCGGCGTTGACCGGGTTGCGCTCGAGCGAGCTGCGCGGGCTGATGTGGTCCGATGTCGATCTCGACCCAAAGATGCCGGTGCTGCAGGTGCGCCGACGGGCCGATTACACCGGTGCTCTCGGAGCCCCGAAATCCCGCGCCGGCACTCGCACGATCCCGTTGGCCCCGCCGGTCGTCAACGTCCTCAAGGAGCACCAGCTGGCGCTACCAAAACCGCTCCGGTTCGTGTTCCCGAATGGCCGAGGCCATGTCGAGTTCCACGGCAACATTCAGCTGCGCGGCTTTGCTCGCGCGCAGCTGAAGGCCGGTGTGGTCGACGAGGTCGGCAAGCCAAAATTCAGCATGCATGCGCTGCGGCATTTCTTCGCCTCATGGGTGATCGAGCAGGGCTTCTCTCCGAAGAAGGTGCAGGCGCTGCTCGGCCACGCGACGATCGCGATGACGTTTGACCGCTACGGCCATCTGTTCCCGAGCCTTGAAGACGACCACGCCAAATTCGTCGCCGGCGCGCTGACTATCGTGCGGTGAACTTGTGACAAGGAGACCGATTTTTGCAACATGGGTATTATTTATCAATGACTTGATGCCCTGAAAAATGGGTAGGCTACCACCTTGTCGCCGACCTTGACGCCTGAGGCCCGTGGCCCGAGCGCGGCGACCTCGCCCGCGATTTCGTGTCCCATCGTGAACGGCAAGTGCACGCCGCGCGATTCAAGCGAGATGCGTCGCTCACCACCCATATCGAAGTACCCGTCCCAAATGTGGACGTCACTGTGGCAGACCCCGGCCGCCTCGACGCGCAGCAACACTTCCTCTCCCTTCGGTTCGGGATCTGGATACTCCCGCGCTTCCAGCGGCTTTCCCCATTCGATGATCTGCATCGCACGCATGATAGGATCCTCCGGTTCCCGAGCCTTGCCCCCGCAACACACATTCGAGGAGGGACAGGATGGAAGCCTATCACATCGACCGCTTTGGCAGCGTTGACGGCATCGTATTGAGGGAGAGCGAGGACCCGCGACTCGGGCCGAAAGAGGTCCTGATGCGGGTGCGCGCGAGCTCGCTCAACTACCGCGATCTGATGGTCCTCAAAGGCGGCGGTCGCGGCCCAACCAAGATCGGCGTGGTGCCGCTGTCCGACGGCGCCGGCGAGGTCGCAGCGGTCGGCGAAGGAGTGATGCGGGTCAAGATTGGTGACCGGATCGCCGGCTGCTTTCATCCGCGCTGGTTTGGTGGGCCGATCAACCCCGAATACCTGACCGACCGGCTTGGCGCCAATCTCGACGGGATGCTGGCGCAATACGCCGTGCTGAACGAGGAGGCGCTCGTGCACGTACCGAGCCACCTCTCCTTCGAAGAAGCTGCGACTTTACCCTGCGCGGCGGTGACCGCCTGGGTCGCGTTGACGTGCCATCGCCGGGTCACCGCGGGGGACACAGTCCTCATCCAAGGCTCCAGAGGGGTTTCGGTATTTGCGCTGCAATTCGCCCGGCTCCTGGGTGCGCGGGTGGTTGCCACGACATCGACTGCCGAGAAGGCCGAGCGGCTAAAGACGCTGGGGGCGTCCGAAGTGATCAACTACACCGAGACACCCCATTGGGACAAAAAGGTGCGGGAGCTGACCGACGATCGCGGTGTCGATTGCGTCGTCGAGATTGGCGGGCCCGGAACGATCGCGATGTCGCTGAAGGCCTTGGACGTGGGCGGCCATGTCAGCCTGATCGGCTCGAGCCTGTCCCAATCAGGCGCGGGGCTCGATCCCTTATTGCTGACCGGCCGCGGTATCACGCTCGGCTCAATCAGCGTCGGTAGCCGCGCCGATTTCGAGACCATGAACCGCGCGATTGCGATGCACCACCTGCACCCGGTAATCGACCGGACATTCCCGTTCTCCGAGGCGAAGGAAGCCTACCGCCATTTCGAGCGCCGCGCCCATTTCGGTAAGGTTGTGATCTAGCACGGTTGAGCAGATCGGGTCCGAGCAACTTTCCTGACACGTCGCTCTTTTCGCTGCATTTTCAGCGACTGCGGCGGTTGCGAGTCTATCACCCAGCTCCGGTCAGGTCGCACGATCCGTTCTGGCGCTGCGCACGGTGTCAGGACGCTGGCATCGAGGGCGCTATTGATCTCCTCGAGCGAGCGACCTCGGCTTCTCGAAGCCGAGCCAGCGCGAAGACCAGGCCTGCTTGCCCGTATCAGAACGCGAGGAACGACAGCGGTTCGGCACTGCAGTGTGGTCAACCGGTGGCTCTAAACGCCTCTAACGCTGTTGCCCATTGCTCAAGCCGGTCAACGGGTGGACCCTGGCCTCAGACCGTCGGACATCTGGCAATATCTGTTTGAACGTTTGGCGCCGATCACGAATGTGACGATGGGCGCTGCGTGCGTGCTATCGTAGGTTATGCGAGTGCAGACGGCAGGTGATGCCATGAGCGTTTTGGAATTGCCGTTGATGAACAAAAACACCTCTGTCCAGGACGCGTTCAATGATTTTGTCACGACCGACTACAGCGCAGTCGTGATTAAAACCAGCAAAGTTCTGTCCGTTCTGTTAGTCTGCGTGCTTGCCGCCTGCAACTCGTCAGCCCCGCCACCAGCGCCGCCCGCTGCGGCGACGATCTCGAACCTGACAGTGTTTCTCGTGCAAGGCACGCCCGAGCAGAAGTCTATCGACCAGGTCACTTATCGAAAGCACGATTATCCGCTGCCTAATGGGTATCAAGTCGATGACAGCGTATTGCTCCCCGATGGTCGCATTTTGCAAACTTTTGCATACCCACCTTTTGGGCCAGCGAACTTCGCGAAGGGCGACGGTGGACAGATCGTCTCGATAAATGGTGCGACGGTGCTGTTCACCGAAACTCGCGATGGTGGAAAACCTAACGATCAATATTTCGTCGGGCCTAACTGCGGCGGGACCGGCTGGGTCGTGTTCCGTAACGACGCACCCACTTCTCGATGGGCAACCTTGGTAGCAAGGCTCAATGACAACCCCGATCCGAACGCGTGCCCTAGCCTCAAGCAAGCCTACACGCGATATCGCCTAGAAATCCTCAATGTCCCGTTCACGGTTGATGGCCGAGCGCAGACCAAGACTTTGCCCGTCATTATTTCCGAACACTATAATACTGGAGATATGGGCACTGCTTCGGCAATGGAGCGCTCTTATTTCTGCCAAGGCTGGGGTCTCTGCCGATGGGAAGCATGGTCAACCAAGAGTGGACCGCTTGTTGATCTTGCCCCGCGCAATCCCGACATGGGCACGCCGCTTGCGGGTCCGCCTGCCGCCGGCTGGCGAATGGTAGATGTGCGGCATTGGACCAACATCGTCAGCACTACCGGTTTCGCTTTGAGCCAGTACGGCTGGCCGACGAATTGACGCCGCCGCTGGCTTTTGTTCGAGGCAGTTTTTGCACGCTGGCACAATCTGGGTCAGATAAGCGATTGAAACCCTCTATATCGGCGCCACTTCCCGCTCTGTAAGGTACTCGACGGAGACGTGTTTCGCTGCGTGTGCGAGCTGGAGCATGCCATCTCGATCTGACGACTACCGAGACCGCATCAGGAGGCGTTGAGAGAGCTGATAGCGTTGACCGGCTAGCGCGACGGCGCCGGTGATCGATCTAATGGCAGCCTTGAAACGCGCAGCCTGGCGCAAGAGGTGCGGCGGTGGTTGGATTGACTTTCGAATAGCTCGCCTGCTGAATGGCGTTGCGGCGGACCTGGTCGGATGAGGCGTCGATGGAGAACGCGGCCTCGGATTTCGTGCGTGCCGGAACCTTTGAGGAGTTGAGGGCCAAGGGTCGACTTGTTGTGCATGGCCGCCACCGCCCAGTCCCGCTCGTACACGAGGGCGGCCAAGTCTTCGCGCTCGACAATCGGTGTCCGCACATGGGTTTCCCGCTGGACCGAGGCAGCCTCGACGACGGCATCCTAACCTGCCACTGGCACCATGCGCGCTTCGAACTGGCGAGCGGCTGCACGTTCGACCTTTGGGCAGACGACGTGCCGACTTGCCCGGTCGAGATTCGCGCGGGCGGCGAGATTTGGGTAAAACCAGTATTTGGCTACGCCGATCCGGCTGAGCATTGGTGCCAGCGGTTGGAAGACGGGCTTGCCCATAATCTCAGCCTCGTGATCGCCAAGGCGGTCCATGGTCAGCTGACGGCAGGTCGGCGACCTGCAGACGTGGTACGGCAAGCCGCACTTTTTGGCGCCCGCAACCGCGACGGCTGGGATACGGGGCTGACTATCCTGACGGCGCTTGGCCGGCTTCTACCCTTCCTCTCGGAGGAGGAGACGCAACTTGCTCTGTTCCACGGGGCGCGGCGGGTGGCTGCGGATTGCGATGGTGCGACGCCACGCCGGGAGCGCGAGCCACTCGCAAGTCAGCCCGATCTCGCCACCTTGAAGCGCTGGCTGCGGCGCTGGGTGGCTGTGCGGCACCGGGATGCGGCGGAACGAACCGTGCTGACGGCCATTGTGGGCAGAGCCACGCCGGCTGCCCTCGCAGATCTTCTCTTTGCCGCCGAGACCGACCGCGCTTACGCGGGTGGCGGCCACTCGCTCGATTTCATCAACAAAGCTTTTGAGTGTCTTGATGTCATCGGCTGGGAGCATGCAACCGATTTGCTGCCGAGCGTGGTCGGTCAAATGGCTGCAGCGCGGGGTGCTGAGGAACGCACCGCGTGGCGCCAGCCTGTCGACCTCATCGCCCTGTGCCAGCGGGCTGGCGTCGAGTTGCCTCACCTCTTCACGGCCAGTGACCAAGCCGGCGATTGGTCGGATCACGTTGCTCTGTCCAACAGGCTTCTGGGCGACGATCCCGCCGAAATAATCGATGCGCTCACCGCTGCCGCACGCGAGGGGGCCTCTCCTACCGATCTCGGTAGATCGCTTGCGTATGCAGCGGCGCTTAGGGTAGCGCGCTTTGGGACTGCCAACGAGCACTCGGACTGGGAGACCGCCCATCACGTCTTCACCTACACGAACGCTATCCACCAGACGCTCAGGCGGATCGGCAGCGCTAGGCCCGACCCCGTTGAAGCCGTACGCGGCCTTCTCCACGGCGCCATGGCGCTCTATCTTGCCCGATATCTGAATGTGCCGCCGGCGTCGCTGCCTGGCGAGAGCGGCGATCGTCTCAATGACCTGCCGATCGTAGCCGAGGAGATTAGCGCGGCGTTACTCGACACCTTTGACCGACAACGGCAGATTGATGCGGCGGCGCGCTTGGTCGCCCGTCACCTGACACTAGGTCACTCACCCGACGCGCTAATAGCGACGCTCGCGCAGGCACTGCTCCGAGAGGATGCGGGGTTCCATGCCTATCAGATGCTCGAGGCTGGTGTGCGGCAATTCCAGGATTGGGGCAATTGCGACCAGGGCCGGCATATCCTCATTGCCGTTGCGCGGTATTTGGCGGCCCATTTTCCAACCCAGCGGGCGCTGCTGCAGACGGCCGATATAGCCAGTCGGCTGACGCGCGGCGGTGAGCTTCATCGCGAAGCCGAAGCAATAGGTTGAGCCACCGTCGAACTTGGGTAAACACTGGCGCCCACCATTTGTGCCGGCCCGCCGATCGGCCGCGCCCGACGGAGGAGGAGAAATGAAGCTCTACACCTATTACCGCTCGCAGGCGAGTTTCCGCGTGCGCATCGCGCTGAACCTGAAGGGCGTTTCTTTTTCAAATTGGGCTTCTACCGGGTCTAACGCACGCCGCGAGCACGCTCCTGTCGACCCTCGGCGCGGTCGTCATCATAGTCGCGATTTCGCGCGATCGGTGCGCAATCGGCCAGCTGCTTGGCATTCGTCGCCCCCGCGAGGTGCGGCATGATCTCTCCGTGTTCGCCGCTCATTGGCACGTCTGCTCGGTCAAAGGCGCAAAATGCCCCAGCCTCATAATCAACGGGGTCAGCACACGCAATTCCCCATCGTAGTCGATTACACGCCGCACGTCTGACCGGAGCGCGGCTCGTCCAACTGCGTCCGGCGGCCCGCGCCAGCTGTTGAGCATTCCCGCTTACTTTTTGGTCGAGATGGCGTCGTTTAGGTCGTGATCACCGAGTGGGACCGGCACGCAGATTCCTAAAATCTGCTCCAGCACGCCTCACATGACGAGGGCTTGGTCAAGGGGTCGCATCACGGGGGCATCGAAAACGTCTCCAGTTGCTTCGGCATCCAAGGTCCAAGCCCATGTGCGCGACGCGGCCCGTTTCCGAGCACGGTCAACCTCACATGCGGTCGCCGCTCATTAGCAGCTGCACCAAGATCCCGCTTTCGGCGGGGGAATGAAGCCGAGCGCGAGCGCGTCTTGAAGGCCGCGTGGGGCCGACACCATCAGCAGCGAGGGCGCCCACACCGGAAGAGCGCGATCCTGGGCAGGCACCACGCCAAGGTCGACGGCGAAGGTAGAGCACCGCCTACGCCGCGCAGGCCAGCCCCGCGGCTTGACGTAGACGGCACCCAACGGGTCCGGCGTGCGGCGGCGGTAACAGTCAAACATCAGGGAAAAGCCGCTCGGCCTGCGTTTTTCTCGGGTCCAACCAAGCCCAGCGCGCGCCATCCTCGAGGTAGTGGGCGTCAACGACTGCCCAAGCGACGGCATGGCGTTCCTCCCCGGGGCGACTCTGAAAACCCTCGCAAATCGCGATGATTCGCGTCAAGAGAGACCCTCCAACGCCAAGGGAGTTGGATGCTCTTCGGATGCATGTAGTTTTTCGCACCCCTTGTAAGTCATTGTAATTCCTAGTCACGGTTGCGCGCAACACGCGGCTAAAATGGCGGACGACCGGCGGTCAATCCTAATCATATAACATTGATTTAATTGAAGATTTTATGGTGCCCAGGGGCGGAATCGAACCACCGACACACGGATTTTCAGTCCGTTGCTCTACCAACTGAGCTACCTGGGCGCCTCGGCGAGGGGCGCTTATAGAGAACTGCGTCGAACCTGTCCAGACAAGCATCGGCGCGGTGATCGCGCCGTCATGCGCCGCAAGACCTCGTGCCGCCTCAATCAAAGATGATAACGCCGCGCGCCACCTCCCCTGCCAGCATCGCCCTGAAACCCTCATTGATTTCTTCGAAGCGGTAGGTCCGGCTGATCAGGTCGTCGAGGTTTATTTTCTTTTCGAGGTCGAGATCAGCGAGGATCGGGAAATCGACGTCGGGCCGCACCGAGCCGTAATACGTACCGCTGATCACCTTTTCGCCATAAACGATCTGCGAGGGATTTATCGGCGCCCGCGTCGCGAAGGCCGGGATGCCGACCAGCACGGCACGACCACCCGGCGCGACCGCCTCGATCACCTGCAACGCGGTTTGCTCGCTGCCGATCGCGTCAAAGGCGGTATCGACGCCAAGACCGCCCGTCATTGCTCGCACTCGTTCAACCACATCGCCGGCGGTTGCATTGATCGTGTGCGTCGCGCCAAATCGCTTCGCAAAGTCGAGCTTGTTGTCGCGCAGATCGCAGGCGATGATTGGGCTGGCCCCCGCGAGCCGCGCGCCCTGCACGACATTGAGCCCGACGCCGCCGCAGCCGATGACCAACACGCTAGAGCCAGCCGGGACGCGAGCATGGCGAATGACCGCGCCGATGCCGGTCGCGACGCTGCACCCGATGATCGCGGCATGGCTAAAGGGCAGGTCGTCGCGGATTTTGACAACCTGCTCGGCAGGGCAGACGACTTCTTCCGAAAAGGTCCCGATCCGGGCCATCTGATTGACCGGCTCGCCGTTCAGCTTGACCCGTGCAGTCCCGTCATGCATCCGCCAGCGCGGCGTGTCGTTGTGCCCGATGCACAGCACCGTCTGGCCCGAACAGCAGTAGCGGCAGCGGCCGCAATGCGGCCGGAACGAGAAGATCACATGGTCGGCGGTCTCGACGTGATCGACACCCGGCCCGCTCTCGATGACGATACCCGCTGCCTCGTGCCCAAGGACCATCGGTAGCGGTAGGGGCCAATCCCCGTTCATGATGTGCCAGTCGCTCATGCACACGCCCGCGGCCTTTACCCGGACGCGGACTTCTCCGCCTTTCGGCGGCTCCTGATCAAGATCGAGGATCTGCAACGGCGTGTTGATTTCGGTTAAAACCGCGGCTCGCATTTCTGTTACTCCCCGCCCGGTCCCGCAGCATATCGGCGCATCGGCGGTGCGTCACCAGCGATCGCACAATCGGTTGGATTTTACTTGACTGTGTTCCGTATCCGTTCTAGAGTACAAACCATAAACGTTTGATCGTTAAAGAGTTGCAGGCGGTGCGCCGATCGAGGCGTCCGCCTCACCAAAATCGTATTCATCAAAATCATTGGAGAATTGTGATGTCATACGTTGGTAGGCTCAAGCTGCAGAATGAGCAGCCGATCGAGTCGAGTTCCGATGAGATCGCCGAGTTTCCCGCCGCGATAAGAGCGCTCGCCGCGCAACATCGCCCGTCGCGGATGCCGTTTTTTCGCAATCTTGCGGCGCTGGACCACGCGGCCGCCGCCGATCCATCTTTCCTCGGTCGGATTCATTTGATTTATCAGGCGGCAATGCACGCGACCCGTGCCGCTGTATATTTTCTGCCGCATCTCGACCCCGCACTCCGCAGACGCAAGCTAAGGATATTCCTCGACGACGACGGTCTGCCGGGCGGCGAGACGCACCATTACCAATTGACGCGCGCGTTCCGTAATATCGGCGCCAAGCTCCTGCTCGATGACGAGGAGTTCGGCGACTTGGAGGAATTGTGCGAGCATCTCGAAGATGAAACTGCGCAATTCGTGTGTCTGGCGAAGGGCCTTTATTCGCGCTCGCTTGGGCCGTGGTGCGCGATCGAAGTGATGTCCGATGACTGGATGCGCGGATTTGCGGACGCGCTATCGGTACACTTCCGGCAGTTGATCAACGAGCCCTATTTTGCCGAGTGCTTCTCCGAGGGGGTCGAAGAGCGGCATGCGGAGGAGTCGCTGGCCGTCACAGAGATGGTTCTAAAAGCTCGGCCAGAGTTGGCATCGGCGACGTTGAAAGACGCGAAGATCATAGCCGAGGCACTCGACGGGGTTTGGACCCATCTGGACCGAATAGTCTGCAGCGCCGGCCGGACCGTCGAACGGGCTTAACCGTAAGCTGCGCCGCTCGCGCAGTCGAACCAGGCGCAAGGCTGGCTCTTTATTTCTGACCGGCGGATAAGCGCCGCGATACCCGCAATCCTCGAATTACTGCTGCCGGCCCGGCGCTGCCGAGCGCCCTTTGGCGCCAGCGTTCTGGTCAGGAAATGGCCGGTCGAATGCCTCCGCCTTCTGGGAAGGGTTGAAGCCGGTCAAGGAGTAAATAATGGAAACGGTTACAAGATCCCGACTGGCCGTCGCCTGGTTGACCACGTTTCTGGTTGGGACGGAGCTATTCGTCTTCTCTCCTCTGCTGCCTATGCTCGCGGCCGACTATCACATTTCGGCTAGCGTAGCGGGGTTGGTGGTTACAATCTTCTCGTTGACCTATATGTCGTGCGCTCCTCTGCTTGGTCATGTCTCGGATCGGATAGGGCGGCGGCGAATGCTGAGCTGCGCCCTCCTGGTCTTCGCAGCTGCCAATTTGCTTACGGCATTGGTTCCAAATTTGCCGTCGCTGCTCGCAGTCAGGCTCTGCGCCGGCGCCTCGGCAGCCGGAATCTCACCCTCGATCTACGTGCGGATTCCGGTGATTGTGATCAGCCATTCCGGCTGAAGGTGATCACGGATTCCGGTGATCGTGATCACGCGATGACGCGGCCGACGGAGTCGGCGAGAGGGTCGCGGCGATCTGCACCGTCGACA
>Ga0306925_10001408_pt1 | contig 19662 bp, 16 predicted proteins | sample flu12Cox44000176_FD_203755 | JGI IMG/M metagenome (GOLD analysis project Ga0306925, IMG submission 203755) | Lab enrichment of tropical soil microbial communities from Luquillo Experimental Forest, Puerto Rico - flux8day.12C.oxic.44.000.176 (v2)... | ecosystem: Environmental > Terrestrial >... | reverse complement strand
CTAAAAAGGGTGGCGCACACAAGCCGACGCACACGTACGTGACGAGCAAGACTGGTCGTCGGGCAAGTAATCATTATGGGGACTCCTTCCGGGTAGTCGGCCTTGTGTCGGTTCTCATGCGTTTCGTCTCCATGCGCGTCATGCCGACAGCGGGACCGCATCTGGCACCCCGTTTTGGGCCATGTCTGGCGCCGGTGTCGGTGGCTCCGCGGGCGAGTCACCATTCGGAGTTGCCGCCGCCACTGGGGTTTGGGGCTGCGGGCGGCTGCCGTCACCAGGAACCTGCATGGCACTCACCGCGATATTGCGGCCGAGCTCCGTGTAGGCGGCGAACTGGCCCTCGGAAAACCACTGGTCCGATGTGTTGTCGTGTGGAAACTCTGCGCCGCCCTTTTCCGCGGCATAGGTCAAAATCCAATCGGGCAACTCGTGCCACAACACAGCTTTGGCGACGATGAGCCATCCGGTTCTGGCCTCCTCGTCCCCGATTCCAGCCGCCTTGGGATACTCTATTTTCCCCCTGGCCACAGCGCTTTTGGTGATGCGGGAGTTAAGGCTGCAAAACGCATGGGAATCGGCGTACTGTTCGCCGGATCCCGGTGCGAGATTCTCGACGCCGAACTGCCCGCCGTTCTCCATCGTGATCTCGACGCCGAGTTCGAATCTAGCGAGCCTGATCGCGTCGGCGAGACCGGACAGTAGGGGTGGAGCATCGCCGCCGCCGTCGATGCAGTAGATCAATCGGCATCGCCGGCGTAGGGCTTCGACGAGACCAAGGTTTTCGTAGTGTCCGCCGTCGGTGACTTGAACAAGCCGCGCGTCAAACTTATTGATACCCAACAGTTCGCGGTAGAAGTACCCGGCACCGCGCACCGATGGCAGCGCCTTAGGGAAAGTCGGGTGCTTAGCGTGGCGTTGAGCGTTTCTCACGAAAGTGGGGTTGGGAAGCCAGGTTCCCAGCCGCGCACCGGACAACGCCAGCAGCGTCTGAATTCCTTTGGTCTGTCGTCCCATCGCCGAGGCGAACGCCGCTCCGCTGACCGCCATCGCTGCCTCCACGGTCAGGTCGCGTTCGATGCGCGCGGGTGCCGCTCGGCGCAGTTCTGCAGTCTTGAGCCAGCCAAGGGCCGGTCCCCCAACGTAATCGGCGGTCATGACAAACGACACGGCGTTGAGGCCGGGTGCAGGCCGGATGTCGCCGTCAGAGATGGCGGCGGCCGCGGCGAACACGAATTTCGGGCCACCTGCCTGTGCCTTGCCGTACTCGTCGAGCCACGTCCCTTCGCTACGCTTGTATTCCACGGCCTTCCCGCGGATGCGGCGGACAGCGAATGTGCGTGCGAGTCGTTGCCGATAAAACGGATGCAGGCTCAGCGAGGTCACGTCGAAACTGCTCAGCAGCAGCGCTAGCAGCGCGATCCCTCCCAGGTATAGCCACTGAACGTCGGAAGTCAGTGGCTGGCCGGGATTGGGGATCAGCTCAGTGACCTCCGCGTTGTAGACACGCTCGGCGACGATGCCGAGCAGCAGCAGCCATCCAACCAGCATCACAGCCAGGGTGAACAGCACTAGGGTGATGCGCACCACTCCCGACGGCACGAGTTTCCTCCACCGGGATGGATTCAGAAAACTGTCGTTCTTCGACATCATCGACACCAGCGTCGTCGCGTATTGTAGGACCACGACGGCCCCGATGCCGCCAATCGCCCCCAGAAGCCCCTTGTCGGGTCGCTGTAGACACAGCCACATCAGTCCGGGCCCGGCAAAGCTGAGAACGAACACCAGCAGAGCCAGTAGTGCGGCTTTTCGACCCAACCAGCCGAAGGCAGCTTGCGCGTTGGTGCTCAACCGCGAGGCGGATGCCCACTCGCAGATCAGACTGCCCACGATGCAAATTACCACTCCCGCAACGGGAATCGCGATGGCCGCAAGCCCGGCCTCAGGGCGGGCCTGCAGCGCTTCGATATGGGCGCTATCGGGCGGCACACCGCCTCTACGGGGAACAACGGCCCTAAACGGAAAATAGGTCACGAAGATCCCCAGCAGCCATCCGAGAATGACCGCAGACGAAGCCAGGATGAGCGCTGACGCCAGGAGGTTCTTCAGCACCTCGGCGAGCGCCCGCAGTAAAGCGAGCGGTGAATCAGCGATGTAGTCGCAGCGGCGACGCATGGAGTCGAATTCGACTGAGCCCGGGCTGAAGCGCTCGCAAAGGGGCGCGATCGCACCGCCGGCTCGACCGTCCTGGGTTGCGTCGCTCTGCACGCCAAGCACCCGGGCCCCGGCACTGAAACCGCCGCCGGACACGGAGATCACGTAGTCGAAGTCGTCAAGCACCGGTGCCCGCTGCCACGCGTCCGGAATGCTATCCCGCGGGCCGGCGAGCTTCTGCATCGCGCCCATCGCCACACAGGCAGAGCGGATTCCTCCGCCGGATAGGCACACTGCCGTGGGCGCCGGTAGGGGCCCTTGTCCGTCGTCGGTCTTGAGCACCAGTGGTGCGGCGTCGGGAACGAAATACGCCTGATGCCAGGCCGCCTCGGTGTCGGCCTCGACCGGCTCCGGCGCCGGCTGCGACAACGCGGCGTCCCACCAGTTGGCGTGGTATCGCCGCCGGTACCTATGCAGGCGCAGGTGCGACAGGATCACCCGGACCACCGAGAAAACAGCTGCCGGTATCGCCGCGACCGCCACAACCAGTGCACACCATTTGACGGTGGCCATCGCCGCGGGCGCGTAAATCCAGAACGAATCCGGCAGAGCGCCGAGGCGCCCGGGTCGGTCGATCACCCACTTGATCAACGCGTCCTCGAGGACGTGTGCGACTACGGCGACTACCGCTGCGGCAAGGAGGTAATGGCTGAGCTTCTTGCCGGACTTGGAGAACGCCAGGTTCGTGAAGACCAGGGCGCAGGTAATCAGCACCAGGAGATAACCTGGTATCACCCACCAGTCATGTTCGAGCGCCCGCCCCAGACCCTTCATCAGGGTTCCCGGTAGACCACTTGGGTCGGGAGGTGTTTGCACCTTCCTCAGGTAGTCGGGGTGCCCCGAGAAGCCGATCATGAACATGTATTCCGGATCAGCCTGCGCCCAGTTCTTGGCGAACATGTACACGCCCACGCCGATCGGGATGCCGACGGATGCCACCTTTGCCCAGGCGTTTGTGACGATGGACCAGCGTCGATGATGGATCGGCACGACAGTGTCTGAGTTCTCCGCTGTCGTCATGATGGTCGCGCCATTCGACTAGTGGTGCACGGGATCCGCGGCCCTTGGACGTCCATGTCAACCCCTTCACAAGCGGCGAACGACTTCTGTGTTCGCCACGCTCCTTTAGGATTCCGCCGCGGGCGCCGGCTCAATAGGGTAGTGCGGTACTCGAATTCCTCCGACCGCGCGCGGACCGCTCGGTGATCCCTACCGTCGGGACGAGTACACCTCGCCACAGCGTGGGGCGCTATCGGTGCAGAAGATTCGGTCCTATCCGCCCCGGCGCTTCATCGTTCCAATCAGATGCAGTTATTTTGCGAGCACCTGGCGTGAGTCGTCGAAGGTGATTCCGGTTTGCCGTCCGTCAACCAGTAGAAGGCGGGGTGTATGTCTCGGCGTAGTACTTTGGTCGAATGATCTAGAAGTCGAGAGGGCAAATGCCGCACCATATGCTGCAACAATCAATTGACGATGCGATAAGCACCACTACTAACATTGCTTGGTCTATCTGCATCCGAAATGATGCCGGTCAGGAATTAGCATCCCGCAACCCTGATACTTCGATGAGGATTGCCAGCATAGGTAAGTTGTTGCTACTAGCCGAGGTCGCACGACAATGTGATGCCGGTGAGATAACCGGTATGGAATTACTTGGTCGTGATCCAGAGCTCGTGGTTGCCGATTCGGGTATCTGGCAGTACCTGCAGGTCGACAAACTGTCCATTCACGACCTCTGTGTGTTGGTTGCTAGCGTCAGCGACAATGTAGCTACAAATGTTCTACTGAAACACATCGGATTTGAGAGGCTTCGCGATCTTTCCGATGCGCTTGGATTGCTTGGCACGGCGTTACTTGATTATGTTCGCGATCATCGTGGCCCGGGTGACGCCCCGACCTTTTCGATAGGCTCAGCCGCGGAGTTGTCTTTTCTGATGAGTCGGCTGGTCAGAAAAGAACTCATATCACAAGCAATATCGGAACAGCTAACTGCATGGCTGGCGATGGGTGTGGACTTGTCGATGGTGGCGTCTGCGTTTGGTTTTGATCCGCTGGCGCATGCCGAATCAGATCGGGGCTTTTCCATACGCAACAAAACTGGCACCGATACGGGAGTCAGGGCAGATGTTGGCGCTATCGGATGGAAGAACACGTGGTTCTCCTATGCCGTTATCGCCAATTGGGAAGTAGCCGACCCCGGTTTACGTGATACGGTACTTTCGAGAATGAACACTATCGGCAAGATGCTCAGGGATGTGCTCCAAGAAGATTTGTAATGAGGCAAGCGGGATCGAGCGCCCATCAAAGATCCTGCCTGCTGACAACTTCGAGGTAATGCCATGTCAATACGAGTGCTGCGTCCCGTGCTCGTGGCAGCGCTCGTCCCGTGTGTGCTCGCGATAACGCTCGTCGGGTGTTCCGCCTTCCGACCGTGGTGGCACGAGCTCAAGCCGGCTGAGGGTGGCTCTTGCCCGACAGTGGCGCCGCCAGCGGACGCCGCGGGCCGGGTCACTTTCGACCCATCCGAGCTCGTCGCCGGAGACGCCTCGAACTCAGACGTTCGGGACGTCATGGACACCATCGTGGCATTGCACCAGTCCTGGATCGGCGCTGATGCGGCCGCATACGTGGATCGAGTCACCTCGGACGTGACGCGCCTGACCTCGTGGTCCGGAGGTATCCAGTCCGGCCCGGAGGAGGTGGCGCAGGGGCTGCCCGGCGAGTGGGGCTTCCTCGAACTCGCTCCCGACGGTCACACGCGCTCCGCGAGAATGACCATCCGCCGCGCCGAAGTGTCGGTCGAAGGCCAAACAGCCAAGGCCCTCTATTGGGTCGATATGGCCTCCGGTGAGACGACGAGCATCGCCAACCATGTCAGCGATTGGGCCTACGGCAACCGCGGCCTGATCCTCCAGGCGTTCGTGAAAGAGGGCGGTTGCTGGAAGCTCTCGCACGAGTCGGACTCTTGGTGGCTCGCCTACGACCCGGTGGCCAAGATGCCGGCGAAGTCGGGCACGGCGAGCTTCCTCTACGACTTCACCTATCCGGTCAATGACCTCGCGCGCGCTGTCCGGTTCTACTCAACGTTCCTTGGGCAACCGGAGGTCCAGACTCCGACATACGCCGCATTCGACATGGGCGGCCCGCGTCTGGTCCTCGACAACACCGGCCTCGACGGATTCGCGCCGGTCCGGCCGGGCCTCCCGAACGGATACAACACGATATATGTGGACGATCTCGCCAAAACCGTTGCGCGCCTTGAGGCCGCCGGCACCAAGTTCCTCACCGGCATACGCCATCGAGGCCCCGACCTTTACACGATTGGGAGCGACCCCGCCGGAAACGTCTTCGTGCTCATGCAACGCGTCTACCCCGTCGGTGACCAGCCCGCGCGGGGCACACCGCCCGTGGAGGCGGTGGACGGCACGCCTGCGGGCGTCGTCGCCACGGTCCGACAGCTCGCGAGCGCCTGGCTGCACACCGATGAGCGCGGCGTCATGGCGGCGGGCATAGGGAACGACAGCCGGTGGTTCGATAGCAGCCGGCTCAACAACCGCGGCATCGATCGCGGCCCAAACGGCATCCGCGACGGTCTTGCTGCGAACTGGAATCAATACGACCGCTCGAAGTCCGGTCTGGCCGCGAGCATGACCATCCGATCTCTCCGCGCCAAGCGCTTTGGCGCGGGCGCGATCGTGACCTACCAGCGAGAGCTTTCCGGTCAGGGTGAGCACCCCTTCAAGCAAGTCGCCTTCGTGACGCACATCTTCGAAAAGGACGCCGAGGGCGGCACTCAACTCGCCGAAACGTTCATCACCAAGATGCACCAACCCACGGGCGAGGTAGGAAACTTGGACTACGTCGAGACACCGGAGCCAGATCTGCAAGCCGCAAGGAGCTTCTACGGCGACACGATGAGCTTCGGGAAGCCGTACTCCGACGAATCTTGGTACGGCTTCTGGAGTATCAAGTCCGTATTTGGTATCTACACCGCGGATCGCGCGGAGGGCGTTCAGGTCGGGCGCGCCAACAGCTCTGCCAGCTTGGTCGTCAACTCGGTCGAGGATACGCACGCACAGCTCGAGTCGATGGGATCGACTTTTCCGGTGATCCCGTCCATTAATTCGAGGGGCGGAACCGACGATGAGGGAAACTACTTGACTCTGCTCGCGACCGATAGCGAAGGCAACGCGGTTGTCTTCTCGGAATACAACAACTACTAGTAGGAGAGCGCTGAGGTGAAACACCGTGCTGAGGTGCACCCTCGTCAGGTCGTCGAAGTCATCCGGCGAGACGTCCAGGATCGAGGATCCGGCTCGGCGATCCCGACATGCACAGCGGCAGCTCAGCGCACGGCCTTGTGCCCGCTCGACACTGAGCTCGGTAGCTACTGCCGCATGTGGGATGCGCCGCCGATGTACCAGGTTTGGCCGTTGATCCACTCGGCCTCGTCGGAGAGAAGAAACGCCGTGACAGCGGCGAGGTCTGCGGGCCGGCCGAGGCGTGTGGTTTTGGCTGACGCGATGAACATCTGCTGTAGCTGTTGGTCATTCTGCTTTTCCTGGGTTTCGCCCATTACCAGCCCCGGCATCACTGCGTTGCTTCGGATGCCTTTGCTTCCATAGTTATTGGCGACGTGTCGGGTGATTTGGTTGACCGCGGCCTTGGATGCGTTGTAGGCGACGTGCATGGGATCGGTGCCCAGCGAGCCTCCCGAGGAGGTGTTGACGATGCTGCCGCCGCCGCGTTCCAGTAGGTGGGGCAGCACGGCGCGGATAGTGCGAACGAAGCCGAGCAGGTTGACGTCTAGGGTGCGCTGCCACACGTCGTAGCCGGTGTCGAGGATGGTGCTGTCGCGGCCGAGGGTGCCTTCGGAGAGGTCTGCGCCGACGTTGTCGAGGCCGTGAATGGTGCCGAATTCGGAGACGGTCTGGTGGACCAGGTGACGGACCGAGTCTTCGTCGGCGAGGTCGAATTCGATGGCGATCGCGCGTCCGCCCGTGGCGGTGATCTGTTCGACGGTGGCTTTCGCTCCGGCGATGTTGATGTCACCGACCGCGACCGATGCCCCTTCGGACGCAAGGCGTTTGGCGGTGCCTGCACCGATTCCGGTGGCGCCGCCCGCGACGATGAATGTCTTGTCCTGCAGTCCCTGCATGGCTCTGCCTTTCAGATCTCGGTGAGTTGTGGTCAGAGGATGTGCGCGCCGCCTAGCAGTGGGCTACGCCGAGGTCGACGGAAAGCTGTGCGGCGGTGACGAACCTGGAGTGGTCAGAGGCAAGCCAGGTAACCGCATCGGCGATGTCCTCGGGTTGGGCGATGCCCTCGGGCAGCAGTGGTTTATGCAAACCCTGCAGGTGGGGATAGGTGTTCGCGGCGCTGTCGAGCGCTTGTCGCATGCGGCCGGTGCCCATGGGTGTCGCAACGGCACCGGGGTGCAGGGCGTTGACGCGGATGTGGTGGCGCCCCAGTTCTGCGGCGAATGCCCGCGCCATGCCGGTGATGGCGTGCTTGCTGGCGGTGTAATGCACCATGAATGCCTGCATTTTTACCCCGGCCGCAGAGCCGATCAGGATAATCGAACCGCCGCGACCACCGTCGATGATGTGGTGGGCGCCTGCCATGACGGTATTCCAGGTGCCGACGACGTTGGTGTCGATGGTGTCTCGGAACGCCTGGGCGGTGATCTGGTCCCAGGGCGACGGGCAACAGATGCCGGCATTGGCGACGATGACGTCGAGGCGGCCCAGCGTGCCTACCCCGCGGTCGACCGCAGCGCGCAGCGCGTCGAGGTCGCGCACGTCGACCGCCGCGGAAATCGCCTGTTTCCCATTGGCTTCGACCAGCCGCGCGGTTTCGGCGAGGTCGTCGGGAGTCGCGGAGTCGTAGGGGACGCTATCGGGTAGCGCGCCGGCGATGTCAATGGCGATGATGTCGGCGCCGTCTGCGCTTAGCCGCACCGCGTGAGCGCGGCCCTGCCCGCGGGCCGCCCCGGTAACCAGCGCGACCTTACCGGTCAGCTCTTGAGTCATGGTGCTCAGATGCCTTTCGTTTCGATAGCTGTGCGATGACGTCGGCGCCGATCTGCGCCGCGTTGACGCACCGGCAAGCGGTGTGCCGGTGTGAGCCAGTCGCGCGGCGACTGCCGCGCCAATCATGCCTAGCCCGACGACAACCGCTCGCGGTGTCGAGTCAGTCACCGTGGGTGTCACCCAGGTCGATTTGGTCAAGAGGGTTGGAGCGCTCGAGCATTCCGTAGGTCTCTTCGCCGTCCCAGCGGTAGCGCACCCCGGCTTGTTGCAGTGCCGGGAAGTTCGGGTTTTCGTCCTTCATCGCCCGCACCGAGAAGGTTTCGTCGTTGTGGTGAAGGTCGTGAGTGGAAAACACTGTCTCGCCTGCGATGTGCACTGTGCCGTCGGGCGTCTCGAGATCCAATGACACGTCCTCGCCGAGTGCCTGCAGCCGAGTGAGCCATGGCGCCCGTGTAACGTGCGCGGGGATCAGGTCGCCGTCGCCGGTGAAGATGTAGCCCTCATTGAACGTCGGCTGGCCATCGGGCCGCGGCGGGTAGGCGATGTAACCGAACGCCTTTCCGCTGGGAAACACCGCGGACTGCCAGGCATGACCCCAGAATTCGGCAAGCCTGCGCACGCCTCGCCGCCGGATTCGCAGGCCGCTTCCGGTGAAGTCGTGAGTGTCGCCCGCGACGGTCACGGTTCCTTTGGCCCAGAACAGCTGTTCGTAGCGTGGACCACCCATGAGTTCGCCCTCGACCGAGTTCTTGATCCGCTCACCCGCGTCGCGCTGAAGAGCGCCCTGGATCCACGGCGGCACTGCCATTTTCGCCTCGACGCGGATGAAGACGTCGACGTGCGGGCCGTCGGTCTTGCCAGCCGCGAGATTCGCCGACGACGTCTGCACGGCCTTTCCCTCATAGGTCATGGTCCAGGTGTCGAACGGCCGAACGCAGCGGAACGCCAATCCGCCGGCACCGAGCACGGTGGGCATACCATCGGGCCCCTCGGGCGGCAGGGATGGGCCCGCGCCACGCAGTCGATACACCCGTCCGTCGGGAAAAGCCACGTTGATCTGCGTTTCGTGGTTGTCCCAGTTCGCGGCCACGGCCTCCACGCCGATTCGTGGCAGTCCGATCTGGCCGCGGTCGTCCACGGTCCAAAAGCTCACTGAATCACGCATTTCCGGGTTGTCGGGACGCTGGGCGAACACGTACTCGCGGGATCGGTCGATCCCGCCGGTCAGGTCAATCGACATGTCGTTCCTGTCGCTAGTTGACGGTGCGGGTGGTCCAACGGTGTGCGTGCTCGACGTAGCGGGCGAAGCGGGGCCGAATCGCGTTGACGTCGATGCCGAACTCGACGGGGTCGGCGTGCGAGCTGGGTTCGCGCTCTGACGCGGCGTGGGCCCACCAGCTTTGCATCCTGTTCCTAAACTCGTCTGTGATGGGCTCGCCGAGCCAGTTGTACAAGCCGGTGACCTCGCCGATGGGATCTGCCTGCATAGCGCGGAAGTCAATGTCGTAGAAGCGCTCTTCTGCTCGGCTGGCCCGGAAATGCAGTGCCCGGTCCATCCCGAGTGACCAGTGCTCGACGTTGAGCTGACCGATGTAGGGGCGGTCTATGTCGTCGGTGAAGGACCCAATGATGTCGGCGTAGAGATCGGCCACTGACAAGATGACGTCGGTTGGATCCCGGTGCGTCATAACGTATCTGGCGTCGGGGAACGCCGCATCGACCGCCTCGAGCCACAGTACGTGTGACGGGCACTTGAGCCGCCACGGTCTGCTGGGCTCGCCCCACTGCAGAAGCTTCATCACTCGGCGCTGATACTGCAGGGTCGAAACGAGGTCTGCTTTATCGACCAGCCACGCCGAGTAGCTGGGTATCTGCGCGAACGACTGGAAGATGTGTGACTTGAAGTCCAGGGCCATCAGCTCGTGGCATTCCATCGGTCCGTGGGTGTCGGCCGGCACGTGGTAGCGAGTGCCGAGCATCTCGCCCTTGTCGGGTGGGATGCGCGGGTCGACGCCCTGCACGGTGGACGGCGGGGGGCACGGCTGCGACGATTCCCACCGTCGCAGATATCGCACCTCGGGATCTTGGGCGAGCAGCATCGACAGCGCCGTCGACCCGGTGCGCGGTAGTCCGAGCCCGATGACCGGCGAAAGGATTGGTGTGTCATCGATCTCGGGATGCCGCCGGTACCACTCTTCGACCTGAAGACGCTGCCCCAGATAGCCGGTGATGCGCCCGTAGATGAAGTCCTCCCCGTGCGCGTTGAGCCGGGCCTCCTCACCCAGCGACGACAGCAGCAGGGTCAGGCCCTCCTCGAACGAGTCATCGCCGAAGTCGTCCAAGCCGGTCTGTTCGACGGCCGCCCTTTTGATCTCATCGATTGTGGCCATGGATTTAGTTCATCCACTGCCCGCCGGCGACGTCGATGGTTTGCCCGCACAGGTAGTCGGCGGCTTCCGAGGCCAAAAACGCCACCATGTTGGCCGCCTCTTCGGGCAGCGATGCTCGACCAAGCTGGACCTGTGTGGTGATCGCCTCCAGGATCGCCCCGCGCCCGGCCCGCTGCTGGTCATTTTGCGGATTCAGTAGGTACTCGATCATCTCGGGTTTGATCATGATGCCCGGCGCGACGCCCAGAACATTGACTCCGCGCAACGCGACTTCGTGAGCGAGGTTGCGGGTGAACCCGATGACGCCGGCCTTACACGAGTTGTACACGACCAGCCCGCGCTGTTGGATGCGGCCACCGACCGATCCGATGTTGATGATCTTGCCCGAGCCCTGCGGCAGAAGGAATTCCAATGCGGCATGGGCGCCGTACATCATCATCGTCAGGCTGCCCAATACCGTGTGGTCAATGTCTTCTTTGGTGTGCTTCTCGAACGGCCCGCCGATCACCATTACGGGGTTGTTGACCATGATGTCCAAGCCACCCAACTCGCCATGAGCAACTCGCACCGCCTCGTGAACCTGATCCCAGTCGGACACGTCGGCCTTGACCGGAAACGCGTTGACCCCCCACCGCTGTTCGATCTCTTTCGCCCGGCGCTGCACTTTCTCGAAAGTCCGGCCGATTAACGCCACGTCGGCACCAAGGCCGGCCAGGCGGTGGGCGATGGCTTGGCCGAGCCCGTCGCCGCCGGCACCGGTAACGAACGCTTTCTTGCCTGACAGGTCCATCAGCTCGGTGACCCGCTTGTCCACGATGTGTCTGGGCAAGCTGTCCAGATTTAGGGCCGCAATCGCCGCCGCGTCATCATCCACCGTCATTGGGGTCTCCTCTCACCATCTCCTCGATGGCGACGATATGGCGGAAAACAGTGCACGAGGTAATACCAATTGCGGCGTTCAGTCATGCCATTTTCCGATGGCTGATATAACTCATAACACGATGGACACCCACCGGCTGAAGTACTTCCAGCGCATCGCGGAAGAGGGATCGATCACCCGCGCTGCCGGACTGCTGGGCATCGCCCAACCTGCGCTGAGCCGTCAGCTTCAACTTCTCGAAGAGGAGCTAGGCGTCGCCCTCTTCCGGCGGACTCGCCGCGGAGTGGAGCTCACCGACGCAGGCGAACGACTACGAGCCTCGACCGCCGCACCCTTGCGTCAGCTTGAGCTCGCCGTCCAGTACGCCGGGTCCCCACTGGCGCGGCTTGAACGCAACATGCTCTTGGGCCTACTGGAAACCACGGTGGACGTGCTCGCGGCACCGCTTATCAACAGTCTGATCACCGTTTTCCCCAACGCCGTTTTCTCGGTTACCGTCGGCAGTACCGATCAGTTGGTCGATGCGATGTTGAAGGGCGCAGTCGACGTCGCACTGATCAACCCCGTGCCCGACGAGCGAGTGTTCTACCGCAAAATGCTGATCGAAGACCTTGTTCTTGTGGGAGGTCCCCAATCGCTTCTCGAAGCGACCCACGCAGTCCCCTTCATCGACGTCGTCGCACTACCGCTGGTAATCCCACGCTCCCCCGCTGGAATCGGCCATGCACTTGAAAACGCCTCACTGCGAACAAAAGTCAACATGAGTTACCGAACGACCAGCGACTCTCTGCAAGTGACCAAGACCCTCATCGAAGCCGGCCTCGTCTACGGCATCCTCCCTCTGTCTGCCTGCCGCCGCGAGGTCGACGATGGCCGATTGCGGTTCGCCCCCATACGCGAACCGGCATTAACGCAACAACTCGGCGTAGCCGCCACATCACAACTGGACCTGCCGCGCGAGCTCACCGTTAAGCTGGGCAATACCATCCGCGAGGAAGTCGCAGCTCTTATCAAATCCGGCCGCTGGTCCGCCGAGCTACTGTCCCCGCAACCTTGGAACCCAAGCCTTGGCTAAGCCTCACAGCTAATACCGATGATCGCGATGTCCTTACTTCGGCGCTTGGCCAGGCAAGTCTTTGCTCATCGGCATACGCGCTGCGACTTCGCCAGCGCCACTAGGGAATCAATGCGCCACCAGCTGGTCGGCCCGGGCACTGAGATCCGGCGGCAGGACTCCGAAGAGGTTTGGCCAAACAGAGCCCGCGCTGGCGCAATGGCAGCACCGCGACCGGTTGCTCTCTCGCCACGGCTGAGCGTTCTATACCAATTGGGTATGACCAAAGAGCGAAATACCGAACTGTCGATTTGTTGGGGCATGGGCGGGCCATCGCGCCTTGGCGTGGCAGCGCTACGAGGTTCTGTTCTGAACGCGTCCCGACCAAGCGAGCGCCGCAAGGGCAGGGCCGACGAACCAGAAGCCAAATATTGTGGCCGCCACAGCAACCGGCCAAGCCTGGAAGGCGACCGTCGGTGCCGATTTTTCAGCCGGCCGGAGCGGGCGCCGGCGGTCCGGCGGGAGGTGGTGGGCCGGCTGCGGGAGGCGGCGGGGGCAGCTGCGGTCCGAACGGCGACGGGCTTTGCGGGCTGAGGCAGATGATCGTGCAGTCGGGCTGTTGCGTCGGTTCCTGCCACGGGGCCATCCACGGCTGCGAACCGGTGGGCTGACGTTGGCCCAAGTCGATCAACGGTGTGCCTGTCAGCGGATCGTCCGCAGGCAGGCCGATGACGTTCATCGGCAGGCCGGGCCCAAGTCCTTCGGGGTGCTCGTCATGCGCGCCGCCGATCGGCGGCGGCGGGCCGGTCATCGGCGGCAGGTCGACCGGCACCACGCCGGTTGCGTACGCCGCGGCCCAACCCAGCACGTTCTGCGCGTAAGCCATCGAGTTGTTGTAGCGCAGGATCGCGGACATCACCTGCGACGGGTCGCGCAGGTTGAGCCCGCCGCTGCACAGGTACCGGGCGGCCGCCAGCGTCGAGTCGAACAGGTTCTGCGGATCGGCCACGCCGTCGCCCTTGCCGTCGGCGGCGTATCGCGCCCAGGTGCCGGGCAAGAACTGCATCGGCCCCATCGCGCGGGCGTAGGTGACCTGACTGTCGGCGTTGCTTTGGACGATGACCTCGTTTCCGGGCAGCGTGCCGTCGAGGGCCGGGCCGTAGATCGGTCGTGCCGCGGTGCCGCGGGCGTCCGTTGCGCCGCCGTTGGCGTGCATCGATTCGATGCGCCCGATTCCCGCCAATAGGTTCCAGCTGATCCCGCATCCGGGATCGGAGGCGGCCATCATCCGCTCGGCATTGCGGTATGCGGACAACGCCATCGCCGGGATGCCCAGTGCGCCAGGAGAGTTCACCGCCATGGCCGGCGGTGGAGCCGAGACGGTGGCCGCCGCGATATGGAAGTTGGTCGGCGGACGCTTGACCGCGACCACCGCCGGGCCGGTCGGCCCGCTCCCGGCGGCAGCAACAGCCGCCACTGGAGCAATGGTGACACCACGCAAAACCGTTGTACGTATGTGGAATTGGGGAGCAGCGGCACCGACGGCACCAGCGAATAACACGGGAGCGATCGCGGCAACGCTCAACGCCGGCGTCCGCGCCGCGCTGATTGCCCGCTGGCGCGCCGCCGCAAGGTTGAGGCGGTGCAGCGGCCAAACCACCAAGGCCGTATACGATCTGCACATCGGTGCGGGTTGCTTAGCGCGGGGCATCCGACGGTGACGCGCCATCTTGTTGAGCCTCCTTAACGCCATCCTCTCCGCCGTAGCCGTAGCAAGCTTCCCCCTGAAGAGCACACTTTGCTCTCCTCTTGGGGGCATGCGGTAACGACGGTGCCGGAAAACCGGACGGGTCTCGGCGAGATTGAGCGAGGGACGTTCGTCGAGCGACTTAGGCTGCGCGCCCGCTTGATCGAGCTCCTTCTTGTCTTTTCAAGGCGTTGGCGGCAGGAGGAGCGCATCGCCGTACCAATGGCAAAGCAGCAAGGCCAGTTCGACATCGAAGCGATCGTCGGTGATCGGCCTGCCGCGCCTTGCCAGGGCGCGCCCCACCCGGTACTTCACCGTGTTGAAATGCAGGGTAAGCCGCTCGGCGGCAAGCGTATAACTCGCACCGGCGTTGAGGAACACTCGAAATGTTTCCCGCAACCGGGCGTCGCTGTCGGTGTCGGCGGCAAGACGGCCCAGCACCTCCGCGACCCAGACACGGGCGTCTTCGATGTTTCCGCATACCAGCGCCGCGGCCGCGAGCCCGGGATCACTATCAGCCACGACGGTCGGCTTTGCAGCCGTGCGCGCTAGAACAACCGAGCGGACCGCGACAGCTTGAGCATGCGATCGGCAAAATCCTTTGATTCCAACGGCCGGCGAACCGATCGCCACGCTCGGCGAATCCCGATGCTGTAGCGAGAACTCCCGTATCGCTGCCACGATCCCCTCGGGTGCGGCCTGGAAAGATAGCCACGCCCACCCAGTCGAGCGATCGGCCGCGATGAACAGTGGCGCAGAGCCTGCCCGCACGGCATCCCCCAGTTCTCGTACGAAACACTGCATTCGGGCCAAATCGTCGGCCTGACCACTGGCACCCGGATACCACACGAGTAGGGCGACATGATGCAACCTCAGCGGATAACGAATCGCGGCGATAGCCGAATCGATGTCGACCGACTGGCGTCCGGCTAGTACTTCTCGAACACGCAAGGCGCGCATACTATTTCGGGTTTCCAGCCACCGCTCGCGTTCCTCTTCATAGACCTCCACGACCTGTTGGGACATCCAGTCCACGTACGCGAACAACGTCTCGGTCATCCTCTCAACGATCATGACTCGCGCATTCGGCGAAACGTCGATCCGTTGCAGCTCGCTCAATGCCAGACGGGTAAAACTACGCTGCCCCAATCTGTAAATGCGGACCAAAACACTGACCGGAAGGCCCTGCTGCGCGATTCGCCGCGCTTGTTCAAGCGCCGCCGTGGGCGCTTGGACGCATTCGACCGGCGTGTCGTGGCTTAACGCGTAGAGAGCGGTTGTCACGTTGCCCTCGACGCTCGCATCAGCCAGCGGGAGCTGGGCTTCATCACTCAGGTCGGGAATCTCGTCACGAAGCGACGCCGAGATCGCCGCCACCACCTCGGGCAGCCTGTCGCCCAGGCGGGCCGCGAGTTCCGCGACCCCTCGGCGAACCTCGGCGTCACCGGGACTATCCGAAACACTCTTGCCGTTAGAACGGGCCGGTGCCCGTTCGCGCGTACTTCTTTGAGTCGGCATTGCTTTGCCTCCTCTCATATGATGGCTGGGGTGGCGAACCAGAAGCCGAGGATGATCGCAGCCACCACCCAAGGCCAGGCCTCGAAGGCGGCGCGCACCGGAAGCGGCGCCTGGCGTAGCTCCATGAAGTCGAGCATGACGTACCTGACCTTCACCGCCGCGATCAGGAAGTTGCCGACCACCGCGACCACGGGGCTAAACAGATCCTTAGACAACCCCCACGTTGTCGCACACGTCAACCCGATCAGCGCCAGCCAAACCCACGTGACCCGCTCCCGCAATACCGACATCAGGCTGTCCTCATCAGGTACAGCAAGGGGAACAGCACGACCCACAACAGGTCGACCAGATGCCAGTACGACGCCACGGATTCCGGCACCGACTTGTGCAGGTGGTCGTAGGTACCGCGCCGCGACCTGACCCACAGGTAGGTCAGCAGGCTCGTGCCCGCAATGACGTGTAAGAGGTGGATCCCCGTCAGCGTGAAGTACCACATGAAGAAGGGGTTGGTGCCCGGGTTGAGGCCGTGGGAGAACTTCTGGAAGTACTCGAACGACTTGGACACCACGAACATCAGACCGGTCAGCGCTCCCCCGAACAGGAGGCGGGGCTCTCGGTCGATCTCGTCACGCTTCATGGCCTGAACGGCAAGGGCCACCGACCAGGAGCTCGTCAGCAGGATGAGCGTGTCGATGCCACCCAGGTGCATGTTGAGTGTGTGCCGGGATGCCTCGAAGACGGCCGGGTTCTTGAGCCGATCCTGCATGAAACTGAGGAACAGGATCGCGAAGATGACCGAGTCCGCGCCGATGAAGACCCAGACGCCCTCCACTCCGGGAAGGCGTCTGGGCTTCACAGAGTCAGTGGTAACAAGTCCCACACGACTAAGCGTTCAGGCGCCCCGCCGCTTCGTCCTCGGCCTGCAGCCGGGGGACGGCCTTGATGATGTAGTAGGACAGCGCGGGGATCCAGAAGAACCAGGTGAAGAAGGCGATCCAGAAGCTGATCACGCCGTTGAAGGCCAGCGGCCCGGTCGTGACGAACGGGATGGCGCTGACCACGAAGAACGACGCGAAGGTGACCCAGCCCCACCAGCTGACGGCGTTCGGGACCAGCTTCTTCTCCCGCTTGTCCCGCATGAAGACGATGCTGACGGCGGCGATCTGGAATGACGTCACGAAGTACGCCAGGTCAAACGTGAACCAGCCAAACCAGTAGAGCATGTGCATGATTTCGGGCGAGAGATTATTGACCTCATGCGCCGCGGTCAGCCAAATCGACATAGTCACCATGACGGGTGCACAGGTAATCGTGCCACCCAGCATCTCGAGCTTCGACAAAATCCCGCCGGGGCCCTCAATGCGTTCCATTACCCGGGCGGTGGCCACGCTAAACGACATGTAGAAGGCGGTCATCGTGAGGCAGATGCTCAACGCAATCAACAGCCGGGGCCTGAACTCCTGGAAGTGCTGCTTGACCTCGATCGGCGTCGCGCTGGCCGGGAACGGCGGCATATTGCCAGCGAGAAACCCCCAGAGGACGAAGACGGCGAACAAGAAGACCGGGCCGGTCCAGGCCAGGATCTTCCATGTCTTGTAATCGGTCGGGTAGGGCAACAACCCACGCGCGTGGGTGACGGTGGGGGGTTCGGCGTGTATTGCCATCGGACCTGCTCCTAGTTACGTTGTGCGAGCGACGTCGACGATCCGAGGACGCCATGCGCTTCAGATATCACCATCGTCACCGACGCGGACAATCCACCGCTTCACCCGCATGAGCACCTTTTGGTCCCCTATTCGGGGCATCTCGCGGAAATACCGACGCTAAAACCCTACGCCGTGGACCTCGTGGCCGGGCTCATCGGCCCCTAGGCCGCGATACGCCTCCTCAGCCGTTGCCCCGTGATTGATGACGGCGTCGACTTCGCGAGCGATCGCCATGGAGATGCCGTAGTTCAGGGCGAACTCCATGATGACGCTGGCGGCCTTGACGCCCTCAGCGACCTGATTCATCGATGCGATGATCTCGTCGATCTGCTTGCCCGCACCGAGCTGCTCGCCGACGTGCCGGTTGCGGCTGCGCTGGCTGGTGCACGTGACGATGAGATCGCCCATGCCGGCCAGCCCGGCGAAGGTCTCGCGGTGGCCGCCGGCCGCTTCGCCGAGCTTGGACATCTCGCGCACCGCCCGGGTCATCACCATGGCGCGGGTGTTCTCTCCGATGCCGAGTGAGTAACCCATGCCTACGGCGATGGCGTAGACGTTCTTCAGTGCGCCCGCCATTTCGACACCGACGACATCATCGGTGGTATAGGTCCGAAAACGCCTGGTACGGAACAACTCTGCGAGATTGGCGGCCAGATGCTGGTCGGGCATGGCCAGCACCGCAGCGGCCGCATAACCCTCGGCCACCTCGCGGGCGATATTCGGCCCGGCCAAGATCCCAGCGGGATGCCCGGGCAGGACCTCCTCGACGATCTGGCTCATCCGCATGTTGGTGCCCTGCTCGAGGCCCTTGACCAGCGAAACCACCGGCACCCACGGGCGCAGCTCACTGGTCAGTTCGGTCAGCACCTTGCGAAAGCCGTGCGACGGCACACCCATGACGATTACATCGGCGCAATTGGCCGCCTCGGCGAAGTCGGTGGTGGCGCGCAGTGTCTCGCTCAGCACGACGTCGTTGCCGAGATAGCGGCTGTTGCGGTGGTTTTCGTTGATATCTTTGGCCGTGGCCTCGGAGCGCACCCACTGCAGCGTGGGCCCGCGGCGCGCGCAGATGGACGCGATGGTGGTGCCCCAGGAGCCGCCCCCTAGAACGACGACATTGGGTTGGCGCTGAGCTGGTGTCATGTTGGCCACGCCGTGCTGACGCGATCACCAACCAAGATCGGATCGCACGATGCCGCGCCACTTGCCGTTTCCAGATTCGCCTTTGTTTCCACTACGACGCCCGCCCTTCGTAAGCACGCGAGGCACCTCATGACTTCTCAGACGTCGTCATCCTCGCCTATGCGAGCAGCGCAGGCTTCCCCCGAATGGGCACCTTTTGCTCTCCTCCTCGGGGCATGCCGGGATGACGAGGGCGTCCGTCGCTTCCATCATTGCCGTTTCGGTCTGACCATTCTACGATTCCGATTTGTTGCCTCCGTGTGTGTTGTTGCGGAGGCCGCATCGCAGTCACTGACGATGGAGGCTGACAGATGACCTTTGGTACGGCCGGTGATGTGGTGGATGTTCGTACCGGGTTGCAGGCCGACGCTTTGCGACAGGCCATCTTGGATCATCTGCGTTATTCGGTTGGTCGCCCAGCATCCGTCTTGACGCCGGCGCATTACTATCGAGCGCTGGCACTGGCCGTGCGTGACCGCGTGCAGCAGCGTTGGTTCGCTTCCACGCAGACCTTTCTTGGTCTCCGTCGGAAAGTGGTCTGTTACCTGTCGGCCGAATTCCTGATGGGGCCGCAGCTGGGGAACAATCTGCTGAACCTCCAGATCGAGGAGGCGGCGCGTGCGGCGCTCGCGCCGCTGGGCCAAGACCTCGACACGATCCTTGCCTCCGAAGACGAGCCGGGGCTGGGCAATGGCGGCCTCGGCCGGCTCGCGGCCTGCTATCTGGACTCTCTGGCCACCTTGGAGCGTCCGGCGATCGGGTACGGCATCCGTTACGAATTCGGCATTTTCGACCAGGAGATCCACGACGGTTGGCAGGTCGAAAAGCCCGACAACTGGTTGGTCAACGGCAACCCGTGGGAGATCCCCACGCCCGACCTCAGCTATCACGTCAACTGGGGCGGCCACACCGAACGCTACGTCGACGAAGCCGGCCACCACC
>Ga0306925_10001407_pt1 | contig 19673 bp, 15 predicted proteins | sample flu12Cox44000176_FD_203755 | JGI IMG/M metagenome (GOLD analysis project Ga0306925, IMG submission 203755) | Lab enrichment of tropical soil microbial communities from Luquillo Experimental Forest, Puerto Rico - flux8day.12C.oxic.44.000.176 (v2)... | ecosystem: Environmental > Terrestrial >... | reverse complement strand
TTTGGATTAGATCGCTGTTGGCGTAGGTCATGGCCAGCACGGTGAGGATGTCCTTGCTGCGCGCGATGACCACAAGCCTTCCCGACCAATCATGGTCGTCGGCCTTGCCGCGGTATTGATAATCAACCGCCGGCATTCCGCCCACGAGGATTTTCTTCTGAGAGACGCGTTGATAGTTGACGTAAACGTCGTGTAGGCGCTTTTCGACGGCGGCAGCTGCCGCATCCAGCGACTCCTTGGTTTTTTCCTCGCCGACTACCATGAGCGTGGATTCGTCGCCGGTGCCCATGGCGACGATGGCGTTGGGAAGGGCGCTGCGCGCTTCTTCGATGAGGCTCCAGCTCGGGGCCTTGTACATTCGAAAGCCGTGCGTGTAATTGGTGTACAGATTGCCGCTGATGGCCTCGCGATTTTCGGAAACCTCAGGCTCTTTGGGCGGAGCGGGAGCTGTTGCCTCAGGCGCTGGCGCCGTTGCGGTTGCCGATGCAGATGGGTTGGCGGGAGCGTCCGCTTTCGCGGTGGCGTTTGCGGTCTTCGGTGACGTTTTTTCGGATTTCAAGCCCGACCCGGGGGCCGTCGTTTCTAGGCTGGCGCGAGCGGGCATAGCGCCATCTTTGGTATTCGCGGCAGATGCGACAGCCGGTTCGGTTTTGGTTTCGGCTTCACTGGCTGGCTTTGACGGATGCGCAGGAGCATCTTTTTTCGCGGCGGGATCGGGTTCCGATTTCGCCGGGGGCGTCGTTGGAAGAATGGAGGCGATTTTGTCCTTCTCGACGAGCACGTATCCATAGTCGGTTTTGACTTTGAACATGTTCTCTTCGTAGGCGACGATCACGCCGTAGAGTTTTTTGCCGTCTTTCAAGCGGATTTCGTCCGCGCGCGCAGAGCAAGCCAGAGCCGAGAGCGCTAAAGCTGCCGCCGCAAGGAAAAGGGGGCCGCGCTGGGTGGGGACATACATAGAAAAAGTATCCCGCCGGCAAAAGCAGCCCGCAACTTTTATGCGCCGGGCGGTGTCCGGCGTGCTACCTCCACCAGCAGCGCACGGATGCGGGTCACCAGGCGGTCGAGTTCCTGGAGGGCGGCGCTCAGGCGCGCGCGGAGCGGTTCCGGCAATCGCGCGTGTGTTTGCTGGAGTGCCAACGCTTCCGCAATGACGCGAAGCTGCTTGCGGCTAAGCGGATTGAGGCGTTCCCAGAGCCTTCGCTTGGCGCTGCGGTTTCGCCCCAGCCATGCTTCGCCGCTTCCGGCGGGACGCCCGGTTTCGGGTTCCGCAGCCGGCGGCGCGGCCGGTGTTCGATTGCGAATCATGAAATACCCCGCTATTTCCATAACGCTTCGAGCTTTTCGCCATTGATTTGACCATCCGGTTCGACGCGCCCGGTCACGCGCATGGTGCGCGTCTCGAAGACCAGGCCGCCATAGCGCTCGTAAGCGTCGGGGAAGAGCACGACTTCATAGACGCCGCGCTGGTCTTCGAGCGTCACAAACATCATGTTGCGGAAATTTTTCGTGCCGACGTGCCGGTAGGTGATGACCCAACCGCACAGGGTGACGCGCTTGCCGTGCCGGCCGGGCAGTTCGTCGCTCCAGACTTCGCCGTTGTGGGGCAGAAAATCGAGCGGATGGCCGCTGACGCAGACTTCCAGGATTTCGCGTTCGTAGCGCAGCTTTTGTTCCCGCGTGTACTCGGGCATTTGCATTTCAGCGAGAGTCGCGGCAACCGGATCTCGTATGCGGGATTCGGCGAACAAGGTTTCTGTTTTTTCAGGCGGCACGGTTCCTGAGGAAGAAGCTTCCGGGTGCAGGCCTTTGCCGGACGCCTGCAAGAGATTCCATTGCCACAGCATTTCGGGACGAGTCATCCTGCGCACGTTGCCGTGGGTCTCGTCACGCACCTCATCGCAGGCGCCGCATTTGATGAGGGCTTCGACTTCATCGCGTTCGAGCGGAACGCGGCGCAGGAAATCTTCGAGAGAGAGAAACGGCCCGGCTTCTTCGCGAGCGCGGACGATGCCAGCGATGGTTTTGATGCGCAGGCCTTTGACCTGCATCAACCCGACGCGGAGCGCGCGTTTTCCGTCCTGGCCGGTTTCGGCAGTGTACTCCATGCGCGAATGGTTCACGGAAGGCAGGCGCACCGCGATGCCCCAGCGCTTGGCTTCCTCGACATACGCGGAAACGTGATAGAACCCCGCTCCGGCGCTGCACATGGCGGCAAGAAATTCCGCGGGGTGATGCGTTTTCAGGTACGCCATGCGGTATGCGACATCCGCATACGTCGCCGCGTGGGCTTTGCAGAAGCCGAAGCCGGCGAATTTTTCGACCATCTGCCAGGATTCCTCGCGCTGCTGTTTGGTCAGCCCCATCATTGCTGCAGCTTTGTCAAATTTTCCGCGCAAGCGGTCGTAATCGGCCTGGCCGGAATACTTTGCGGAAGTCCGCCGCACGAGATCGGCTTCGGCCAATGACATGCTGCCGAGCGCTTGCGCAATCTGCATCACCTGCTCCTGATAAATACAGACACCCAGCGTGCCGCGCAGGATGGGTTCGAGCGAGTGATGCGGGTAAACGATTTTTTCTTTGCCGCGAAGCCGCTTGACGAACAATTCCTTCGAGCCATATTCCGCGGCCCCCGGCCGGATGATTGCTAGAGCGATGGCCATTTCCTCTAGCGTCCGCGCGTTCATCATGCGAAGCATGCTGCGCATGGCGGGGGACTCGATTTGAAACACGCCCATGGTGCGGCCTGCCGCGATGACGTCGCACGTCGCAGGGTCGTTTTCGGGAATGGCGTCGAGATCGAGCTCGCGAGGCTTGGGGCAGGGCGTTACGCCGTCGGGAGCTAGGTTTGACGCTCGAGGAGCGGGCGGGGCGGTATGCGTGCCTCGGCAGGCGCGCGCAGTGTAGACCGGCGGTGCCCCGGCAAGTTGCCGAGCGCGGTCGATGTTGTCGAGCGCGAGCGACATGGTGGTGAAGCCGCGCTGGCCGAGCAGGTCCATTTTGATAAGCCCGAGCGCTTCGACAGCGTTCATGTCGTATTGCGTGACGACGATTCCTTTGGTGGCGCGTTCGAGAGGAGTTAGGTGCGCCAATGGCCGTGCGGAGATGACCGTGCCGCAGGGGTGAATTCCCATATGCCGTGGAGCTTCGTCGAGACGCAATGCTACTTGCAGGATGGTTTTCCAAGGCTCCTCGTCGATAGGAAGGTCGCGGCATTCCGGCAGGTTGCGAATCGCTCGCAAGATTTCGCGCACCGGGCGGTGCGGCAGGCGTTGGGTGAAGCGGTCGACTTCTCCCGGGGGCACGCCGAATGCTTTTGCCACTTCGCGCACGGCCAGCCGCGCATGCATGGTGATGAAGCTTCCAATCATGGCGACGTGCTCTGCGCCCCAGTGCTCGTAGACATAGTCGAGCAACTCATCGCGGCGCGCGCCGCAAATATCGATGTCAATGTCCGGGCAATCGCCTCGCTGTTCATTCAGGAAACGCTCGAAATAGAGCCCCCAGCGGAGTGGACAGACGCGCGAGATGCCAAGGCAATAGGTGACCATAGAGCTGGCGGCCGACCCGCGCGCGACCGCGGGAATGCCGCGGCGACGGGCTTCCTCGACGATATTCCACACCAGAAGGAAATACGGAGCGAGCTTCCACTGCCCGATGACTTCGAGTTCGTGCCTGAGGCGGGAGAGCGCTTCCGGGCGCGGCGGGTTGTAACGTTTGTGCGCGCCCTCGAAGCTTAGTTTTAACAAATAGGAAAATGCCGATTCGCCGTCGGGAACTGAACATTCCGGCAGAATGCGTTTGCCGAGTTCGAGTTGCAGGTTGCAGCGGCCTGCGATTTCGAGTGTGGCCTCGAGCCACTCGGGATGATCTGGAAAAGACCTGTACATTTCGGCGGCCCGCTTAAACCAGGCTTCGCCGGAGGTGATCTCCGGCGGAGCGACGGTTGTTAATAGCCCGCCAGTGCGAACGGCATTTACTGCGCGATGGTCGAGATGCCTTTCCGGCCGGAGAAAGTGAACGTTGTTCGTGGCGACGAGCCGGATGCCAAGTTCGCGGCCGAGGCGCTCGGCTTCCCGCAGAGTGCGACCGTCGCCGGGAGAGAGATGCTGCACTTCGATGTAGAAGCGGTCGGCGAATATGTCTTGCAGTTGTGAGAAGGGACCGGCGGGGGGTGAGGAGTGAGGGGTACGATGTAGGGTTCCTCTAGTGTTGTTCGCATCTCGTGCCTGCGCCGGCAACGGGCACAGCGCGATGACGCCGCGGCTATGCGCCGCCAATTCCTCGATTGTAACAGGGCGGCCATCGGTTTCTGCAGGCGCGGCATCGGGCGCCAGCCCATCGGGGCCTGTTTGGCGGACAGGAAGGCAGGCGAGCTTGGCTGTTCCCAAGTGCCGCAGCGTGACGAGCTGACAGAGATTGCGGTAGCCCTCCATGTGCATCGCCAGCAGCACGACCGACAGACTCTTGAAACTGTCACTCCGAGGTGAGGGCCGATAGCTTTCATGGGCTGGGAGTCGAAGAAGCTCTGTTTCTCCTCGTGGCATCGCTACATCCAGTCGAACGCCGACAATCGGCTTGATCCCGGCGTTCTTGGCCTTTTGGTAAAACGACACCGCCGCATACATGCCGTTCGTATCCGTTAGGGCCACGGCGGACATTTTCTGCTCCACCGCAGCGGCGATGATCTCTTCCGGCGAAGCCACGCCCCGCAGGAACGAATAGTGGCTGTGACAATGAAGGTGGACGAACATGTGACTCGTGAAATCCGTGTATGGAATCACACCGCGCGCGGTGTTGCCCCTCCTCAGCCGAAACGGGAGTAGAGAACCGGGAAGAGTTCCGAACTGCCAGAACCCGGGATCTGTGAATCCTCGGCTTCTTCTTCACCGAGACAAGCAGGGCGTGGACAGCACGAGGCCGTTCGGCTTGGTGGCGTAATGCTCGCGCAGGGTGAGGCCTTTGCCGTAAAAAACGGCGTTCCAACCAAAGCGGCCGCGCACGCGGTCCATTTCGCGGTTCAGATACCAGCGGCGGTTCGCGCGCGTATCGAACAATTCATTTTGCTGGCGGTCGGCTTCGAGATTGATGACGCTGATGCCGGCCAGCCGTACAGCCACGCGCCGCGTGAACAGTTTGGCGAACAGGTCCTTGGCGCCGGCGAGCAATTCGCGCTCGTCGTTGGTGGGTTTGCTGAGCCGCACCGTCCGGCGGACGGAAAAATCGTCGACATAACCGAGGCGCAAGCCGAGGGTGCGCGCCTGCTTGCCGTATTCGCGCAGCGTCGAGCCGATGCGCTCGCTGAGATACTCGATCAAGCCGGTAAGAAACTCCGTGTCAATGGTGCCGCCTTCAATGGTGGTTTCGCGGGAAACCGACTTCGGCGTGGAAGGCAGGAGCACCTCGCGGCCGTCGAGTCCGCGGGCGCGCTCCCAGATTTGCTGGCCGATGGCTTCGCCGAAGGCCGCTTGCAAAGCGGCCTTCGGCACGCGGCGCAGTTGGCCGATGGTGGCGATGCCGCGTTCGGCCAGCGCGTCGGCGTGCACGTGTCCGATGCCGTGGAGCTTCTCGACCGGCAGTGGCGCCATGAAAAATTCTTCTTCGCCAGGCGCGACCATGCGGAAGCCGCGTGGGCGCTCCAGCCGCGAGGCGATCGAGGCGACTACCTTCGTGCGCGCCGCACCAAGCGAAACACGCAGGCCCGTCCGGGCGAAGATTTCCGCCTGCAATCGCCGCAGTGTGGCTTCGTAATCGGGGTAGAGCCGCTCGGTGCCGGCAAAGTCGAGGTAGAAGTCGTCGACCGCGGCGGGTTCGACCGCAGGGGTATAGGTTTCGAGGATGCGGCGCACACGTTCGGCTGAATCAGCGTAGTGTTCGTATTGGCCCGGGACAACGATGGCTTTGGGGCATACACGCAGGGCTTCGCGGAAACTCATCGCGGTTTTTACGCCGAGCGCCTTCGCTTCGTAGCTCGCGGAAGCCACACAGCCGCGCCCCACCAACACCGGCTTGCCGCGCAGGCGAGGATTCAGCACCTGCTCGACCGAGGCAAAAAACGCGTCCACGTCCACGTGGACGATGTTGGGGATTTTGCGGGCGGGAGTTTTGCATAGTCCCAGCCAGGCCCAGGCAGACCAGGGGTTTTTCTCCGCAGCCGGTTCGTGCTGCGTCGTTTGCGGCGAAGCCGTGTGGGACGGAGCCGCAGGGCGGTCGCCTGCTTCGCGGTTTTCCTCTTCGGCGGATGAAGCCGCAGGGCGATCTCCTGGCTGGCCCACTCTATCAGCCCGCTCGGATTCAAGGGTGGGAGCGGGAATTTCGTTCTCAACACAGATGTCCATGGCGGCTCCTAGTGGTTATGACTCCGCGCAGCGGTCACAGCAAGAAAGCGGGCAGCGTATACTGTCGTCCGAGCGACGCCAAGCGGCTCGAGCCCGCCTCCGGAGTCGAGGGATCGCCCTTGCTACCGACGCCTCACCCTGCCTGCGGTTGGCAGGCCGCTAACGGCCGGGTTTCAACGGACGGCAACCGGCTCGTGAGAGCCAGGGAAGGCAATGGAGCCGGTTGCCGCTTCACCCTTCAGCCCTCTGCAGAGCCAAAGGGCTCTACTCCGCCGCCTGCTTTGTTTCTCCAGGAGGCGGGGCCGTCTCCCGTTTCCTCTACCGGGGAGCACTATAGGAGAACAAAAAGCGAAAGTCAATAGAAAAGGCCGAGAAGCGCCAGAAGGGCGGAGCCGGGAATTGTGGCGCAGCGGTGGTCGAGAAGCTCTTGCTCAGGGTGGAGTTGCTCGCCAACCACAGAGCTCAATTTCCAGGCTTTTGGCAAACTCATGGGAAAAGCGCTGTGTTAAGCAAAAATCAGCGAGCGGCCATGGAGCGAAATAACCGAAGTTGAATCTGCGCGGCGAACAGTGTTATTGGTCATGGTTATGGTTCAACTCCTTCGAACACCGAACTTGGAAGTGCAACGAGCGGCGATGAAGAAGCTTGATTTCTTGGCGGGCAAATGGGCGGGAGAGGCACGCCTGCTGCGCGGGCCAGGAGAGCCGGTCGCTTTGGTGCAAACCGAGGACGCTCAATTCAAGCTCGGTGGACTGATTCTGGAAATCGAGGGGATCGGGCGAACCATGCCCGACAACAAGCCCGCTCTCGAGGCTCTCGGGATTATCTCGTTCGACGACGAGACGGGCACATATTACATGCGTGCTTTCAACGACGGCCGCTACTTGGAAACGGACGTCAAGCTCCTTGCGGATGGTAAGAGCTTGACGTGGAGCTTCGCGTTGGGCCAAATCAGAACCAGCTCTGTGTTGCGAATCAACGAGAAAGGCGAGTGGACAGAACTGGCCGAGATCACCATCGAGTCGCAGCCTGCACGAAAGCTTCTGGAACTGAGGGTCAGGCGACAGGAATAACCGGCTCACAGCTGCGCGTCTGCGCTCTGGCGCCGCATCGCGCTTGTGCTAGAAGACGCGGCCGAGCTGGAAAAACCATTTGCGGTGGCCGGAGTCGCCCACGCTGCCACCGATGAAGAACGGGCCCACCGCGGTTTCCGCCAGGAAGCCCACCGCCACATCGTTCGGAAGATTGCTGTCGGCTGTCACGCCGTACATTTTGCCAATTTCGTACGCTCCAACCGCGTAAACTTTCTTTCCCACAAAGGGCGGGAGCGTGAGCAAATCACGCACAAGGCCCGCACGGAACAAATAATACTGGTTGCCCTGGAACTCGTTGTTGCCGTACGCGCTGAGGCGTAACGGTCCTCCCAGGAAAAATTGCGGGATTCCCGTGCTCTTGGTGCCGAATGTCGAGCCGCCTTCGCTTTCCGCAAAGAGCGAGACGATCCGCGTCATTGGGTGGAAATACCCGAGCCTGAGGTCCATGGAAGGGAAGCTGTTGGCAGCACCAGGACTCTGGTCGAACCATCGGAAGTTGGACTCCGCGCTGAATCCACGCCGAGGAATGACGGGATCGTCGGTATGGTCGAGTTGGTAATGCAGATGAGATTGCCCCACGCGCCCTTCGACAGCGGGAATCTCGGGCGTCCCCAGGCGGAGCTTGGTGTTGAGCGAGCCGACTGCATATCCAACGCGCAATTCACTGAAGCGGCCGAAGCTGTAACCGAGATCGCCACCTATATTGATGCGGTAGATGCGGTAATCCGCCAGCGGATCATTCTTCGCATAAATTTGAAAGGTTGTGTCGCTGGCGTCGGCATGAGGCGCAAAAAACCAGCGGCTGTCCGGCCAGAAGGGACGATACAGTTCGGTTTGCAGGCCATAGGTATTTCCCAGCAGCAGGTCGGTGCGCCACTCGGAGCGGTACCCGGCGACGTCCATGAATGTGAAGCGCGTTCCTGTAGTGAAGTCCACGTTGCCGGCTTGCGATCCGTCGACTTCAAACGCCGTTTGAAACATGGGCGGCGCGTCGTTTTTTTCGACCACGCGCACCAGCAGTCCGGCCTTCCCGTCCTGTTCCTTAAGCCAGTAGCTCGCCGAGTCGAAGCGGCCGACTCCGGTGAGGCGCGTCAGCGCTCGACCAAGCTTCTGCGGCTCAATTGGCTTGCCGGGGAAGCCCTTCAAATAACGGGTGACATCCACGGCTTCGCGCTCGCTCGTTCCCTCCACCTTGACGAATTGCGGCACGGGAAGTTCGGTGCGTTCCCGTGCTTTGCGCGCCAGAAGATAACCCTCCCAATCGGCGTCGTTCAGGGCGAACGCCTCGAGCATGCGCGCTTTGGTCTTGGCGGCTTCATAACCGCGCTCGATGATGGGTTTGCTCTTTGCATAATCCACGGTGGTGAATTGGCCAAGAGGCACGGAAATGATGGAATCCGCCAGCTCCAGGCTGCGTATTTCGTTTTCCGTGACCACCGCGCTCACGGAATGGTTAAGGACGCTGAAGACGGAGCGAATGTCGTTGGCTTGGACTGGCGCTGGCTCGAGGTGCACGGCAATCACGATCTCCGCCCCCATTTTGCGGACAACTTCGGTCGGCAGGTTGTCCAACAGCCCACCGTCGACATAAACAGCCTTTCCTTCACGGACAGGCGAAAAAACTCCGGGAATGGACATCGTGGAGCGCAGCGCTATTGCTAATGGGCCGTCTTGGAACACATGCGATTGTCCGCTGACCAGGTCGGTGGCTACGCATCGAAACGGCACCGGCATGTCATCAAAAGAGGAAATTCCGTAGTAGGGAAGTGTGACGCGGTCAATCAGCAGGCCGATTTGATGACCGGCGATCAGGCCGGCAGGCGCCGACAGTCCGTGCCGCAACCCGAAAATCAATGAATTGGGATAGGCGCGCTGATCTTCTTTACGGCGGTAGGAGAGATCTTCATAAGGTGTACGGTCACCAAGGATTTCTCGCCAATCGAAGCCTTCGATGAGCTTTTGCATTTCTTCGGGCGTCATTCCCGTGGCATAAAGCCCGCCTACCAATCCGCCCATGCTCGTGCCGGCGACGTAATCCACGGGGATGTGGTGCTCGTCAAACCATTTCAGCACGCCGATGTGTGCCAGGCCCATGGCCCCGCCGCCTTCAAGGGCTACGCCGATTTTGGGTCGATGTTGCTCTGGCATTTTTGTTGCTGCGGAGACGGCATTCCTGGGCGTTAGAATGGGAGTGGCGGCGGGCGTCTCCTGCTGGGCGCGGAGAAGGGAAGGCAGCAGCAACAGTAGAAAGATTAGCGCCCGGCGCATGCAGGCCTCCTCGGCTAAGGGTGAGACAACACGGAAATTTCAAGTGCCCTCAGAGTTTGGCCCAGCAGATGAGTTCCAGCAAGAGTGGAACTGGACTTGGTTTCGATACTCTTTACGGGCGAGAATAGACAGGCCGAATGCGTGGGTTGTTGCATTGGGCTCCCGATACGCACGGTGTGCTTGTCGGGCAGGTTTTCGGGAGCTAGCGTTTATCAATGAAGACCGACGTCCCCACCCATTGAATGCTTTGCGACGGTGATGGTTCGAGGGAGGCTAATGACGCCATACATTCCACCCCTGGAGGAACCGGAATTCGCGTACGCAGGGGCAGGCCGGACCAGCCTGTGGACGGTCATCTTTCGCATCCTGCGCTGGAGCACTTACGCCGCAGCGATCCTCACACTGGTTCTGGTGCTCCGCAACGCGCCGCCACCTCCGGTCGAAACCAGCCCGCAAGCGGCGGCCCGCGCCGAGAAGAAGTTTGAAGAGGCCGAACACGCAGCTGCCAATGGCCAGCCAGCCAAGCTGCGCATGGACGAAACCGAGTTGAATTCCTACCTCTCGTCCCACCTGGAATGGTTAGGCAGGCAAGCCGCAAAGCCTGCGCCCACGACCGACCAATCCGGCACTCCTGGGGATGCCGGACCCACTCAGCACGAGGTCGGGCAGATGCGTTCGAATGTGCGCGACGTCAAAGTCCGCTTGGTCGACGATCGCGTCAAAGCTTATATCCTCTTCGACGTGCACGGGAAGGACATGACCTTGCAGCTCGAAGGACGCCTTAGCGCGCGGAATGGCTACCTGAATTTTGCACCGGTCAGCGGGCAGGTTGGGTCGCTCCCGATCCCGCAGTCCGCCCTCGAATCGGCGGTTCGGCGTCTGATGGAGTCTCCCGAGAATCGCGAGAAGCTGAAACTTCCGCGCCAGATCGCGGATTTGCACATCGAAAATGGCGAGGTCGTGGCCAACTACAGGTAAGGTCCCGCGAATCAGACGGCCTTAGTTGGAGCGGGTCACCTTTAGCCAACTCCTGACCGCCAAATCGACATCCAGCTGGAGTAAATTCCTGGTTAGCCGGAGGTCGGCCAACCTTTCCTGGCCAATCAGTTCGATGTGGGCTTTTGCGATTCTTTCCGTTTCACCTGGCGTAGCTTTTTGTTTCCGGACGGCTTCGACTGCCAATCCTTTTGTTTCCCGTTGGCTGTTCTCCCGCAAGTTCGGACTACGGTGGCGAAGATAATGTGCCAGTAGAACGCATCGATTTCGCGAAGACCACGCAGCTTAACGCTTCACGCGGCACCCCGTTCAACCTGGAAAAGAGACCGAACCGCTAGCCAATGGTCGAGCCGGGAGAGTATTGCCGAAGCTCTTTGACTGCGTGGTGGCCATCGGAGTCGGCGGCTCCCTTTGCGGGCGGCGGTTTCGCCGGAAGATATGAAAGCCATCCGGCGCGCGTCTAATGCATCTGGTCTTTGCGGCGCTGGTCTCCAAAAACCGTTCGGGCCGAGCGGCCTGGCGCGCTGTTGCTCACGCATTCCCACAGCCTCGGCAATATCAAAGAGGAAGCTCTGGCCGAGCTGAGTCACATCCCGCTGGCCATCCTCGCGGTGATGGCCGGCTGGTCGCGCTGGCTGGAGCTTCGCCTCCCAGCGGAGAATCACGCACCCGATTGGTTGATGCGGCCCTGGCTGGTATGTATCTCGCTGATCGGCATTCTCTTGTTGAACTACCGCGAGATGTAGTTGGAAGAGATTTGGTCGGGGATATCTAAAGGGAAGGAACGGAAGTTTGGTTCCGGGACCTGGACTCGAACCAGGATACTCAGCTCCAAAGGCTGATGTCCTACCGATTAGACGATCCCGGAAACGCAAACACTGATTTTAACATCATGCCGCAACGTCAGCGCGAGGGTCAAATTGCGCTTCCGCACGCTTCCGCCGGAGACGGTCGAAGACCGTCAGCAACGCGGATTGCTTCCTATCAATGCGCGCTCGAACGAACTCGATGAGTGAGGTGTGATGTGCCGTTGCGGCGAGCGGATTCTTGCAACGGTTGAACACCGTTGGTCCCGCTGGCCGGCACATGTGCGCGAACGGCAGGTTTCTGCTAGATTGGTGGAGAAAATGCCCAACGCCGGAGAGGTGGCCGAGCGGTTTAAGGCGCACGCTTGGAAAGCGTGTGTAGGCTAACCCCTACCGTGGGTTCGAATCCCACCCTCTCCGCCATAATCTAAAAATCAGCTCTGTGCTTGCATTGCTGGCTTTCTGATAGGACGCTCCGAACCACAAGGTTGCGAGTTCAAGTCTCGGCGGAATCGCCATCTTTTCGCCCGTACAAGGTAGTGGCGGGACCGGGGGACTTGCGCCGCCGGCCCATCGCGGCGAGAGAAAATTACGATGCGTCATCTGCTCAGGTGGGCATATGTGTCTTGGCTCAGCCTGAAATGGAGAAGCGACGTTCTCCGTTAGTGTAGATTCCGCCCCTGCGGGGCGGGGATTTTCAAGGCATGCGGGTCTATCGTCCGATGACTCCTTCTGGTCGTCAGTGTGCAGCGCGAGAAGAGCATCCCGCGCTGCTGGACATCGGCTCGATGAGCCCGCCAGATTATCCCTCGGCATGGTTGCATCCCTGCAGAGCCCGCCTCCGTTTCGCCCGGCAAGTAGCTCCGTAACGACCTGCCGTTTCTCAACATCCTTGGCCCGTGATTCCGCCAGAACCCAGACCTGCCAGACCCGTGATTGTGATCGCTTATGTAACGCCAATCTGCTCCAGAGCCGCTGCGCGACGCCGTCATTCCCTCGGGAAGATCGTGAAAAGAACGCGAGAAGAAATGGTTATCCGCGCAGAGTGTGGGGGGCTGCGCTCGTTCACGCAACTTCTTGCGCGACTGCCTCTCGTTTTGCTGGCAGGAGCGCTAACAGGACGCCTCCGATCACAAGGAATACGATCACATCAGTAAAGTTCCTGTGGACTGTGTGAATCCAGGCTTCCACGGTTTGAATAGCCATTACCACGCCATGGGAGATGTTCCACCAAGCTGCCAGAGCAATCATGGAGCGATGCTCAGATGGTCTCCTTGCAGCCACGAGTAGAAAGACCCCGACCGGAATAAAGAAGCTCAGAAACATCGGCTCGACCTCGTTCTTCCGCTCCAAAAGCCAGCTGGAATGCCGCAGATCCATATATAGAAAATAAATGAGGGCCAGATTCAACAGCCCCACGATCACCAGGACGATCTGTGTCAGGCGTTCTCTTTTCACATTGACCTCATTTGAGCGAATTTTGTTGCGAGCCCAGCAGCCACTCACGCAGAGGATCCACAAAGTAGCACACAGGAAAGGAAGAACAAAATCTGCAAAGACGCTGCTGATTCATCGCGTGGAGATACTCCACAATCAACTCTCGTCAACAGGCGATAACGCTCATCGACCCGTGCCGTTCTCGGTCGGTACTGTGGCCTCCAAAGGATGCTTCCGTTCCTTCCTCATACGTTCGCTCCGTTATCTTAACGGACGAACGCTTCTCCATTTCCAACTGAGGCGGGACATATGGACCTGGCCGAAGGCAACGGAGTCCCTATCACAAAATCTCATCTCGGGTTAATTTTCACTGTCCTGGCGCCGATTCGATAACACAATTCAGACCGCATCGAGTCAAGCTACGAACGGTACGACCACCGGCGGGGCCTCTGTCCGGTCCGTCGCGCGACCCGGGATTTTGAAGCATATCACCCAAATCGTTCACTCACTTCAGATCCATCGTGACGCCAAACATCACGCCGGACATCGTGGAATTGAAAACCACACCTCGGTCGGCTTTTTTGTCTATGTACAGGTAGCGGTATCCGGCATGCAGAGCCCACCGCGCCTTCACTCTGTAGCCGAGTGTGCCCGCCCACTGGTACTCGAGATGTGAGCCAGTGTCCCACCCGCCGACGTCACCCAGAACATTGAGCGCGACTTTTGGTGAAAGGAATACCCTAATTCGTCCGCCCACCAACGGGTCCACGAAGCTTTGTGAGCCGTCGAAATTGAGGCCAAGGGTCGAGGGATTGAAAGTCAGGTTCTCCCCCAGGTGCCAGTAGCGCATTCCTGCTAGCCCATCAATCTTGATCTTTTCCTCATTCACTACGCGGAGTCCGAGCTTGGAGGTCAAGAAGAATTCTGTGGCTTTCATGGTCGCGCTTGTTGCCAGCAGTCCGGGCAACGGGACTGCCTTGTCATCCTCCAGCCGGACCCAGAGCATGTCGGCTGTTATAACGAGCCGTTTGTGGCTAGCTTCAACGGCGCCCATTAGCCCAAACCGGAAATTCGACAGAAGATCGCCGGGACTGGCGCGGAAGCTCAAGCCCCGGCCGTTCGGGCCTGTGGCGGTTCCGTGCATTCCTGGAAACCAAAGGTACGGTGCGACAGTAATATGCCACGCGTCAGCTGCACTCGCCGCTCCTGCCTGAGGGGGGACTAAGGCCGAGGAGTACGCAACCGATGGCTCACGTTTGATCGCAGGAAACAACGCTGCGTCCGAGCTCTCGCCGCTGGTCTTGAGCAAGTAGGCGCCGTCAGTAGGGGATGTTTGAGCGCGACCTGGAGAGATAACTGCCAGAGAGAAGAAAGCGAGAACAAATGTGAACGGAACGGCTTTGGTTACGAGCTTCTCGTTCGAGGCCATTGCGGACTCCTTTACAGGCCTGGAAATCTCTCTTGCCTTGCAGACTGCAATGAACAACTGTCGCTGGGTACATTGCAAAAAGGCGGACCCAATGGAAGGGCACTCAACTAATCCTTCAACGGCTGCGTTAGCTGTACATACTGTCGACTATGACAGTCGTAATCTTATACACTAATACTAAGACAGAGATGCGAACCCATCTTCTATTTCACTGAATAGTTACGCGCGTCCAGGCAGGCAGAGAATCCCCTTTTGAAAGTGTCTTTTTCTTTGTTATATGCCGCCAGCGCCTGTTGGTGTTCCTGCTGCAATTGCGAGGAAGCCGACTGCGCCGCTTGCTGCTTGGACGCTGCGTTTGCCTCGCGCTGCCGCCTGCCACCGCGCATCGTGCCGACTACGGCACCTGCCGCGGCTCCTTTTCCAGCATCGCCAGCGATTGCGCCCACCATTGCACCACCCGCTGCACCTCTCGCTGCACCCCGAACGCGACCACCTTGAGCTTGTGGCGCTTGTGCGGCGGCCTGATCCTGCGCTGCTTGCACTTGCCCGCTGGAAGGAGCCGATGGAGGTGCTGTATCAGGATTTATTCCGGTTTGCTGCTGGACCTGGTTGTAGCAGTCCAACTCGTCCCGAAGCTGCTGGTCCCTGCTTTGGTTGTTTTTAGGGTAAACGAACATTCCGATCTTCTCGGCCGCGGAGAATGTTGGGGCAGGCCCAGTGTTTGCAGGCCCAGTGTTTGCAGGCTGGGGGCTGCTTTCGGCAGAAGGCGCAGCACTGGGTTTGCTACGGCTGCAGCCGACAACTACCACTAGGACAGCCAGCGCAAGAGTTGCGGGGACAGCCGTTCGGACAAGCCTGTTCATAGTTCTCCCCACTTTCGTAGGCATAGCCACCATGAACGTTCTTTCTTCACAAAGGAACTGTCAAGTTTGCCAGTCAGGGAGATGCGGACAAAATAAACACTTAACGAGCAAGGATGTTAATCGCACGCGCCGCGACGGCGATGACTGTGATGAGTGAAATCGTGCTTTCCAGCATCAGCAGCAACATGGCGCGAGAAGTCAACGGCTGAGCCTCCGCGGGGCTGAACGCTGTCGCCGTACAATAGGACTGAAATCGGTAGTGTATGAATGTCGGATGCCAGTCGAGCGGCACGTCCTGGGGTACGCTTTCCTGAGGAAATAACCAACTTCACGACGCTCATCAGTCAGCCCCAAAGTGTTGGTCGCGTCGTCAGGATAAGGGCCCGGAGCAACTGGCAATTCTGACAGGCGAGGAGTTCTCGCGGCTTCCTTTATGCTTGGTGCGTCGTCTGAACTGAGTCGCTCGCAGGGCCACGAGTTCCACGATTAACGTTGGAACGCTCGCCGTCGATATTTATGACCCCGCGGTGAAGCAACTCGTTTGGCGCGGCACTGCAACAAAGACTCTGGAGCCCAGCAAGGACCCGCAGAAAAATCAAGAAAAACTCAATAAGGCTGTGGCCAAGCTGCTCAAAGATTTCCCGCCAAAATCCAAGAAATAATCATTTATCCATCGCTCTTCGTTCGTCGAGTACTCGACCGTTAGCACGATATTGCCGATCGGAATTTGCCATCGCAACTGGTGCTCGGAGTCGCGCTATTCGACTGTGGGTTGGTCGATGCTCAATTTGAGCGGTGGTTTGGCAGGATGGTCACAGGAGCAAGTCTATGAAGTTCGGGCAGCTAAAGACTTCTCATCCTGTGAGGATACAGTGGCTTTTCAATGGCGTTCGTCACCAACCCGCGCCGTGACGCCAGTCCGACTATCACCGGATTTGTATACCAGGTGAACATCACCATCCTTTGCTGGCGGGAGCTGCAAGAGGGCGAACATCTCGAACTTGAAGGCGCGAGGACATCGACACCGTACAAAGTGACCCCAATGTCCAGAACACGCAGCCGCAAGCATATTCATGGGCACGCAACGCACCGCACCTGCAAGTCTCCGCAGCGCAGAATTTCGAGGGCTCTCAAACTGACGCAGCACCTGAGAGTACTTTCCGCGTCCCTCCTTATCAGTCTGGAAGGGCTGCCAATTCGAGCGCATCGAGGCGTGCTCGATCGGCCAGGATCTCGATCTGGGCAATCTTTCCGTCTCTCACGGCAAAGCGAAGGACTCTGGACAGCGGCCCGCCCGGCGCCCACACCGCGCCCAATGCGCCATCCACGAGGCAAACTGTTGCCGGTTGAATAAGCCGCGCATACGCCACTGCCCCCTTAGCCCAATTCAGCGCGCCACGAACTTCTTGTGCAGCGCCTGCGCGAGCCGCGGCAGCATCGACCCGGACGACCAAGTCTGGATCGAGCACCCCCATCAGTCCTTCGACGTCTCCTGCGCGCAAGGCCGTCAGAAAGGCGTCGATCACTTCTCGCTGTTGAGAGAGGCTGGCGCTGGGCGCCTGCGCAACTCCCTGCACACGCCGCCGCGCCCGGCTGGCAAGCTGCCGCGTTGCTGTAGGCGAGCGCTCCACAATCGTGGCGATTTCTTCGAAGGACAAACCGAACAAGTCGTGCAGCACAAACGCGACTCTTTCCGCAGGAGCCAGCCGATCCAAAACCACCAGCACCGCGAGACCAGCCGAATCCGCCAGCATCGCCTCCTGTTCCGGGTCGGAGCCCGCGCCCTTCTTTCCCGTCGGTTCCTGCGGCTGTCTGCCGAGCGGCTCCTCGCCTCGCGACTTGCGCGACCGCAACACATCCAGGCACACGCGCGCCACCACCGTCGTCAGCCAACCACTTAGATTCTCAATGTTGCCGGCGTCAGAACGGCTCAGCCGCAGCCACGCTTCTTGGACCGCGTCTTCCGCTTCTCCCAGCGATCCGAGCATGCGATACGCCACCGCTCGCAAACGGCTCCGATTCTCTTCGAATCGTTCCGCCAGCCATTCTTGTCCGGCCATGCCGTCACGTTCCTTCTTCGCGGTTCGCCACACCAACCTTGACGAACGGAGCGATATTTATGTGACAGGGCGCTTGAGACTCGCCTTTGCGCGGCGAACTTCGGCGTACTTCACTTATGCCTGCTCGTCTAGCACACAATCACGGGCTTCATGTCCACCACTGGCGTCCCGTCGATGGCTTCGATCGGCTCGACGCGCAAACGATTCCCGGCGATCTCTAGGACGGTAACCGGGTGAAGCCCCAGCGGGTTCGGCCGGTCCGGAGACCGCGTCGCAAAGACGCTGGTGAGCGCGCGCTTTGGATCACTCCGCGGATGCACTTGCAGCACTTCGCGGTTCCCCCGGTGGAGCCAGGTGATGACCCAAATTTTGTCGCCGGCCTTCAGGGTATGCAATCCCGCGACAGCCCACGGTTCGATCTCGATCCACGCCTCGGGCGCTCCTTCGGATCCTTGTTTCGGCGCTTCGCTCTGCTTCTTTAGGGTCGAGCGAATCACGCCGATTGGCCGCAGATCAAAACGCCCGCCTCGTCTCGGTTTCATACTTCCTTCTTACGACGAAAAGGCACAGGCGAAAAGAGAATTCCCAGAGTGCGGCTTGGGGGCCGCAGCGCCCAGGAAATCACCGTGAGGGCTGCTAAGACAACAGGCACGGCCACGTGCCAGGTTGCGCTGCGGCACACCACATGCGACGCGGCCGCGCCCGCCAAATCAAAGAACACTCCCGCGTAAGCCCATTCCTTTAGCCGCGGGAGACCCGGTACGAGTAAGGCGATCCCGCCCAGCACTTTCCAAAACCCAAGAATGGCAACGAAATAGGCCGGGTAACCCAAGCGAACGACGCTCTCAACCGCGTCTTTCTGACCCACGAAATGCGCCGTGCCGCCGGGCAGCAACGCGAGCGCTAGCAGTACCGTAGCCGTCCAATAACCGATCTTTTTCAGTCTCAAGACCCGTCTCCTTGTACGTGACTTGATCTGTCATGACTCTGACGAAGGAGGTCGCCCGGATGTGACAGGACCGATCTTGACCTCAAAGGTCCGCGCCAGCCATTCCGGTTGAATCAAAAAATTCGTGCTGGCCGGTCACATCTCCTCAATGAGTTTCGTCATGGTGGTGACGGGCGATACTCACTCGATGTGACAAGGAGACTTCAACTCATGAACCACGGTGTCAGAACGATGATCTATCCGGTGAAAGACGTGGGCCGGGCAAAGGGCCTTTTCGGCAAGCTGCTGAGCAGCGAGCCGCATGTTGACTCGCCTTATTATGTCGGCTTTCGGCTTGGCGAACAGGAGATCGGCTTGCTTCCCAACGGGCATGCTGCGGGAATGACCGGCCCGCTCGGGTATTTCCACGTGGACGACATAGAGAAGACGCTCGAGGCGCTGGTGAACGAAGGTGCGCAAATTCAGCAGCCAGTCAAGGATGTCGGCGCGGGCAGGCTCGTCGCATCGGTCAAGGATGCCGACGGCAATCCCATTGGCTTGCTTCAATCCACTTGACCGCTTCGGCCGGAAATCGAGGTACGGCGTTGGATTTCGCGCACTCGGACGCACAGAACTTTTTCCAGCTGTGCGGAATGCGCTATTCTCTTCGTCTGCCCAATTGCAGAAGCAGGCGCAGAAAGACGGAGAAGAACCGGCGCATGCCTTAGCTATTTCGGGAAAACCTAGACGTGTTCGCGGAGATCGCCAAGCGCCGCAACATTACGCTGGACCTAGATGCCTTTTCGGGCGATTGAGAAAGAGCGCCGCGAGCAGATCACCGCGAATCCCGACCCAACCTGCTTGGCTCTTGCAGGACCTCAGTGTGACCGCCCGTATCTCGCGCGAGATGCTCAAGAAAATCCGACTTCGAATTGACCCGGAGCAGCTTGCCGGTGGATACTTCGTTGTCGTGTTGGCCACACGAGGTGACCCAGGACGGACAACGGCTTCTTGTATGAGCAAGCCAAGACAATTGTCGGTCACTGTCGATCAATGGGCGTCCGGGCCCTTGTCGCCGGGGTCGTGCACATAAAATCGCGATACGAGCAAAGCTCGTCGAGCAGATCTTTCGAGTCTGCCAAAATTTTCGCCTTCTCCGCTTCGCCCACCAGCATGATGATGTAATCATCGCGTCCGGGGCTCATCCTGAGCATGAAGGGATATTGCTTGCTAAAGCCGTTTCCGCCAATGTCGACGTCCTTCACGTTGGGCGCGTAGAACATGTAGTGAGGCATGTTCATGGTCTGGGGCTCTGATGCCGCTGTGAAGCCGCGCATCACGGGGGCGATCATATATGCGACCCCGGCTCGGGAAGGGTTTGGGCAATCAGGCGTGCCAAATTTCTTCGTGACTTCCTGGTGGACTTGCTGCGAGTCCATTCCGCGCGCCCGGAG
>Ga0306925_10001401_pt1 | contig 19711 bp, 21 predicted proteins | sample flu12Cox44000176_FD_203755 | JGI IMG/M metagenome (GOLD analysis project Ga0306925, IMG submission 203755) | Lab enrichment of tropical soil microbial communities from Luquillo Experimental Forest, Puerto Rico - flux8day.12C.oxic.44.000.176 (v2)... | ecosystem: Environmental > Terrestrial >... | reverse complement strand
TGCCATTGAATGTACCCGATTCCCAGATAACCTTGTGCCAGAGATAGAAGAGGACGATGAGGTCAATGGGCTGTTGCGTGCCGCTGATTTCATAGGGCAACTGGGCGATCCACACTATATCCGCAAGGCAAATGCGCTCTATTGTGAGTTTGAGGAGGCTGGCCTCAACCGGCAGTTCGGATATGCTTCCCCGGCAGATCTCGTAAACCTCTATCCGCAATTCTACTGGGAGAATGTCTATCCCCAGATTCAGGCTGCCATCCGCTACCTCAATGTTACGGCGAGGGGTCGACGGTGGATTGCAAATTTGCACAGCAATGTGTTCCACGCGGAGCGAAACATCTCACTTTGCGGCCCACAGCAGTAAGTATCCTTCGGCAATGCCAACATCAGATTTTGCTCCATTTCGGGTGGCTCAGGCTCTATAACTTGTCCATGTGGAGCCCGTTTGCATGCCTCGGCGGAATCTCAAACAACTTGCTCTGCCTTTCCATTCCAAATGAATAGCATCTTGAAGGTCCTGGCACGCGCGCCTGCCTCTCGGGAAACCTTCGGTCTCGTGCTTTTGGCGTTCCTTATTCCACTGCGCATTTGGGATCCTCGCCCGGTAGAAGAGCTCAGGCTTCGAAGCTTTGATCTCTATCAGCACATAAAGCCGCGAGTCTCCACTGCGCGTCCTGTTGTGATCGTCAATATCGACGAGGACCGCGTGAACGCCTTTGGACAGACATGCCGATGATCGGGTAGCTGTACTGCCCTGATGGAGGCGGAAATGGACTTAAGCTCCTATTTAAGCCTGCCCTTCTTGATGGGCTTTGTTACCATGGCGAACGTAATGGCTGCCATTGGCGGATTGCTATACGTCGCATCCATCTCCATGAAGACTGTTATCCCGTTGCGCATAGTTGGAATTGCAAGCGCGTTTTGTTTCCTCTGTTCTGGCATCTTTGCGCATTCGTTTCCTCCAATTTTCTTATATTCCATCTTGCTGCCACTGAACTCGTTTCGTCTTTATCAGATGGTAGTGCTCATCAAGAAGGTGCGCGCCGCCGCGAGCAGCGATCTGGCGATGAACTGGTTGGAGCCCTTCATGAGGAGGCGTAGATACCGTAAGGGTGATATGCTTTTCCGCAAAGGCGATCTCGCAGACGAAATGTTCCTGATAGTGAAAGGGAGATACCTAGTTTCCGAACTGAACATTGAACTTGAGCCAGGCAATATTTTTGGAGAGATGGGACTCCTGACATCCGGATCTCACAGGACCGGGACGGTCGAATGCATCGAGAGCGGTCAGGTGCTCACAATTCATTATGACCGCGTCCGCGAGCTTTATTTCCAGAATCCAGAATTCGGATTCTACTTCCTTCGACTTGTTGGCGAGCGGCTTTTGCAAAATTTAAAAAATATCGAGGGGTTGCTGGCCGCGGAGCGCCAGAAGAATTTGGTGGCCGTGGGTGGTATATAGGCCACAGTGATGTAGGAAAGTCTTGTTGGGTGGCCGCTCCCGAAGCGAATCGGGTTTTGTTGGTCACGCGGCCGAGTCCTCCCGGCTTGATCCGGTGGAACGCCTTAGCTGGAAAGACACTCGTACCGGTTTTTAATGATACACAGGTATTTGACAACAATGCGCCTGCGGTGAACTCTTGTAGTGCCGTCGTGTCACCCGACAGCCGCAGCCGCTCTGCACGATCGAATTGCCGCTCTGGATTGCAGGCGAGGTAGTCCATTTTGACAACCCTTTCAACAGCTTGCGTCGGCAGTACCATCGATGCTCCCAAGATGGTTGTGAGTACAATATGCATCCATATCCTCCAAGCTCCACGCCCGAGCGAGACAGCAGCAAACACGCAAAAAGAGCAAGCGAATTGTGAGAAGGGCTACAACAAGCTCGTCGCGTTTTCGATCAATGCGAAGTCTTTATCAAGGCTTCCGAGAAGGTTGCAGCCATGACGTTGGCGGCATTGATAAAGTTCACGAAGATTGGCGCGCAAAAATAGGACCCGAGGTTCATCGTGTCCTCCATCGCGGCAATGCGCGTGCCACGAGCATCCGGCAAGGGAGCGGGATTGATGTTCCCGACATGGTGATGCCCTTCCAGGGATTCGCCGCCGTCATCTTAGCCGAAGTTGTATCGGACCGGCATGGGTCTTGCGCGTTTTAAGCGTACTTGTCAGCCCTCAGCATCTGCGCTCGAGACCATCGCTGCTGTGGCGAGCGGTCGAGCAGACATATGCTTGCGGCAAATCGGCCCTTCATGCAGTATGGAAAGGGAAAAGATTTACATGCGTCAATCGGAACAAGCTTTTCTGCCCGCAGCATCATGAGCGAGCATTCATCAATGGGCGATGGTGCCCAGAATAGTCCGCGGAACGGGAGGGTATTCTTCTCCTTCTCTCACGATGAAGACAGGCCTCGGGCAGAGGTGATTTACGAGCGCTGGGGGGAGCGCCATCCAGATGGCGTGCCTGGCTTCGTGGACAGCCGGATCTCGAATGAAGCTAGGGCGGGCAGCGAGGAGGATGTCAAGCGGGCAATCCGGGCGGGGGTTGATCAAGCCACGGTGACGTGCGTGCTGATCGGCGCCCACACATGGCAGGATCGTTGGGTGCGCTACGAGATCGCGCGCAGCGTCGAGCGCGGCAACGGTCTTTTTGCCGTGCGGATAAGCGGCATCGCCGACCCGAGCACGCATCAGAAAACGGCGGCCGGCTGGAACCCGCTTGCCTATGTAGGGGTGGGGAAGCTCAAGGGTGGGGACTATCTGCTGTACGAAAACATGAATGGTCAATGGATCAGGTATCAGGACCACGCGCTGGCGTTGGCAAAGCCGCCATACCTGCCGGACATGAGCATCGGCTATGTGCAGCCTCTCTCGGTGGGGCTGCTCGAATACGATTACGTAGAGCAGAACGGCAGCGAAAATCTTGCCGCCTGGATCGCGCAGGCTGCCGAAAAGGCAGGAAAGTGAGCGTGCGGGACAGAGAATGTCGCACGGCGCGGTACGGTTTCACAATTGCAAATGACGCGCTGATGAGCGCATTGCAGCTCGTCTTTTAGATCAAATTTGGCACCACTTTTTTAACTAACGGCGCGAATTGGCGCCAACTCAATCCCCGTCACTCCCGAATTGCCTCGTCCAATTCAACGATCCATAACGATTGCCGGCTAGCGTACCGATGCCGGCCCGCTGCTTATGCTTGTTGAAGCAGCTGCACCGGCGAGCACGTGTCCAACTCCGAAGTCGATATGACGCGCATGCCGCATTCACCAGACCGCATGGAAGCGGTGCACCGCAGAGGATCTAACGTGCTCGCTTTGGCCGCTTCCTGGTTCAATATGGTCGACCAGGTCGATTATTTGATTCGGCGTGCGGTGCTGTCCCAGCTGGTACCTGCCCTCTACCCTGTTGCGCATCGCTCCGGCGTCGAGGCCTCACCTCCTGCCGTCTCGTTTAATCCGCAGTGCGAGCCCAGCGCAGTTTAGCAATCCGAAAATCAGCCGCAAACGCGCTGCGATCGAATGTGATGCCGGATTTGGGGGCTTCGCAGATCGCCTGGGCTCCGGCGTCGCTGAGGCGAATGTGCCACGTCTGTTGGTCGATCGGCTTGGAATTCGCAAAAGCTCGGCAGGTCAAGAGCGCAAGGTTCATCCCGTGTCCGGGATCACGAACCGAGGCATAGCGGATCACCTCGACTTTGGCAGAGCGTGCGGTGTCGGCGAAGGCCTGACACTGGCTATAGTCCGCCACGCGCATCCACTTTGCCTTCTCGGCCGCGTATCTTCCCTTGGTCAAGTCGATTGCCCTTCTGGTTGCGTATTTGGCTGAGAAGGCCGTGTACTCGGCCGGGTTCGACGGCCACGGCGTAGCGGGCGACTCTGCGAAAAAGAGCAGGCGGTGAAAAGCCATCTCCGCGATTGCTGTTTGCGGCTTCTCGGAAGCATAGAAGACACCCGCAGTCATTCCAGCGCGCCGGAAGCGCGATCCGGCAGGGTAGACCGCGCCGTACCGAAAGGGCGTCGACAAGAGGTAATGCAGATCGCGGCACTCGGGGGGCAGCGGCGGCTTTGTGGCCTCGATGAGCTCTTCGAGCAACTCCTGCTCCGCGACCGAATCCACAAGCTTCAGTGTAGAGACGTGGTGTTGCGCTTCGACGATCCGCCAGCAGATTCCGGCAAGGGCGCGGACGTCAGACGACAGCGCGGCGGGCGTCCAGGTACTGGATGACATTCACGAGGCCGGGCACGGTCAGAATGAGGGCAATCGGCTCCGCACCAAGCACTGTGTTGCGGTTCCTCAGCCAGGAGCCGGCGACCGTGCTGTCGCCGCCGACGATGGCATCGAGCGAACGGTAGAGACGCAGGAACAGGACGGCGAGCTCGAACGATTTCTGCCCTCGTTGGAGCGTATATTCACCGCTTCGCATACGGGACACGGTCGCTTCCGAGACGCCGATCACCGTCGCAAGCAGCTTATTGGTTAGTCCCAGCTGAGACGCGGCTCTCAGCGTCGCCCTGGTCAGGATGGCGGTCCGTTCGGCAGCGGATACCGGACGAGGCCTGGCTGGCGGCATAAGGCACCCTATTTCTATAGCAATAATACATGCATATAATTGCTACAGAAGGGACAGCGTGTAAAGGGCCTTGGGGTACCTTTCGGCATCCTTCGATCAAAGTTGTAGTCCGCAGCTGGCCGGAGCTGACAAACGGCCCCTCGCGATATGGTAGGGTAAGGTTGTCTGCCGGCCGGGAGGGTTAGGTGGAGACGGCGAGCCACAGCAGGCCGGAAACCCGCGAAAACGCGGCGCCGCAAGCATACGCGGCCGAAGCGCCGCAGCGTGACCGCGAGCCAATCCAAATTGTCCGTTAGCGATCTGCAAGAACGGCTCAAGCGCCAAGCGCGTGAGCTTGAGGAAGCCCGCGATGAGCGGGCGGCGATCGGGGATGTGCTGCGGATCATCTCCAGCTCGCCCGGCGAGCTGCAGGCGGTCTTCCAAGCTATTCTGACGAACGCGGTGCGCATCTGCGAAGCCAACTTCGGTGACCTGTACCTGCGCGAGGCAGACGGCTTCCGCATGGCCGCGAGCCATAATGCTCCACCTGCCTATGTCGAGGCACGCACGCGCGAGCTGGTACTGCGCCCGCCGCCGGACACACCGCTGGGCCGCATCGCCGCCACCAAACAGCTCGTCCAAATCGCCGACATCAAGACCATACCGTCCTACATCGAGGGCCATTCGTTTGTTCGCGCGGCTGTCGACCTTGCCGGCTATCGCACGGTGCTGGTCGTCCCGATGCTCAAAGATGATCAGCTGATCGGCACCATCGCAATCCTCCGCCAGGAGGTTCAGCCGTTCACTGACAGGCAGATCGCACTCTTGCAGAACTTCGCCGCTCAGGCCGTCATCGCCATCGAGAACGCGCGGCTGCTCAATGAGCTGCGCGAATCCCTGCAGCAGCAGACCGCCACCGCCGACGTGCTCAAGGTCATCAGCCGCTCGACCTTCGATCTGCAGACCGTACTTGATACGCTAGTAGAATCTGCGGCACGACTTTGCCGCGCGGATAAAGCAAACATAGCGCGTCTAGAGAATGAAACGGTCCAGTTTGTCGCTTTCTCGGGCTTTCAATCCGACTACAGGGAGCACCTGAAGGCTCTTCAGACGAATAAGGTTGATCGCGGGTCGATTACTGGAAGAACCGTACTGGAGCGTCGATTTATTCATATTCCAGACGTTCTGGCCGATCCCGAATTCAAATGGTTCGAAGCTCAGAGACGCGGAAACTATCGGACCGTACTCGGCGTTCCGCTCCTACGCGAGGGAGCTCCCATCGGCGTACTCTTCTTGAGTCGCGCTACGGTGGATCCATTCACCCAACAGCAAATTGAGCTGGTCACGACCTTTGCCGACCAAGCGGTGATCGCCATCGAGAACACGCGACTGTTCGAGGCAGAGCAGGAGCGCACGCGTGAACTCACGGAATCTTTGCAGCAGCAAACCGCCACCGCCGACGTGCTCAAGGTCATCAGCCGCTCGACGTTTGACCTCACGTCCGTGCTGCAGACGCTGGTCGAATCCGCGGCGCGACTGTGCAACGCCGACAAGGCTACGATTACCCGCCAGATTGATGGCGTGTTCTACCGCGCCGAATCCTACGGCTTTCCCGCCGAGGTTATGGAACGTTGGAGAAACGTGGCTGTCACGCCAGAGCGCGGGAGTGCTGCCGGCCGCGCGCTCCTAGAAGGTTGTACCGTTCACATCCCCGATGCGGGCGCCGATCCAGACTACACTTTCGACACGGCCGGGGCTGTGATGCGCTCCATGCTCGGAGTTCCCATGCTGCGCGAGGGAATCCCGATCGGCGTGCTCGCGTTGGTCCGCTCCGAGGTGCGCCCATTCACCGATAAGCAGATTGACCTCGTCTCTACCTTTGCCGATCAGGCGGCAATCGCAATCGAGAACGTCCGGCTGTTCCACGAAATCCAGGACAAGAGCCGCCAGCTTGCCGATGCGAGCCAGCACAAATCACAATTCCTCGCCAATATGAGCCACGAGCTGCGCACGCCGCTCAACGCCATCATCGGGGTGAGCGAGATGCTGCGGGAGGATGCGGAGGCGCTGAAGCAGGACACCGAGCCGCTCGACCGCGTCCTCGGCGCAGGCCGGCATCTGCTCGCCTTGATAAACGACATCCTTGACCTGTCGAAGATCGAGGCCGGGCGAATGGAGCTGCAGCTGGAAAGCTTCCCCCTCCCGCCATTGATCGCCGACGTGGTCAAAACCATCGAGCCGCTGGCGGCGAAGAATGCCAATCGGCTCGCCGTCAAATGCGATGGCACGATCGGGACGCTGCATGCCGACCAGATGCGGCTGCGGCAGGCGATGCTCAACCTCATGAGCAACGCCAATAAATTTACGGAGCGCGGCACCATCACGGTCGATGCGCGGCAAGGACAGGAAACCGGCCGCGACTGGATTATCATCGCGGTCGCCGATACGGGCATCGGAATGACGCCGGAGCAGGTAGGCAAGCTGTTTCAGGAGTTCTCGCAGGCCGATGCATCCACAACGCGCAAATACGGCGGCACCGGGCTTGGGCTCGCCATCAGCCGGCGCTTCTGTCAGATGATGGGCGGCGACATCACGGTTCAAAGCGAGCCGGGCCGTGGTTCCATCTTCACGATCAGATTGCCGAGAGAGGTCATCGAGTGAGACTACGCGCGTTCATCACGCTGCTCGGCAGCGCCGCAGCTGCGTGGCCACGAGCACGCGAGAGATCCCGAAATGGGCCCAGGTAGCCGGACGGGTGTTCCGTCCGCGATAAGCGCAAAAAACGGCCCGCAAGATCGTCTTCCACGCGGGCATTCGCCGACGCCGGCCTCGAAAAAATGCGCCGGGGCGGGACACGCCCTCCAGGTCCCCCAAACCGAAGGACGTAATACGATTGGTATGGACACCATGCCATGATGCATTGCACCGCCCCCGAATGAGTCTTGATCATTGGCGCCAGCAACGCGGGCTGGCCTACTGCAGCTGGCCGGAGCTGACATAACGGCCAACGCGGCGGATTCGGGTCTTGATCCGACTCGGGTATTGTCGAAACGTCTGACAGGCTTTCAATGCGCCCATAGTTCCGTGAACAGGGATGATCTGGGAGACCGCTCAGGTCGGATTAGGAAATTCTGCGCCGTTCCACGTCGCCGGAACGATCACTGCACCGGCTTTGATTTGGTCGGCCAACGCGTCGATCCGCCTGCGGATGTCGGCCGAAACCGTCGACGACATCGTCAGGCGCACGGCGTCTGGATATTTGAGACCGATCTTCTCAATTGCATCGCTCCTAATCACTCCTCTTACCAGGTCCTCAACTGCCTGCAGGAGGGCCACACCAGAGTCCGCGACCGCCGAGGCGATGAACACGTCAGGCATCGCGGCCACCCAATCGCGCACGTTGCCGATCTGTTTTACACCGCGCTCGCGGCACACCTCAATCGCACCGGTCCGGCCGGCATTGAGCATGGTAAAAATGATGTCGGCTCCGCCGTCGATCATGGCCGATGCGACACGTTTCGACAGTACGTTATCGTCCTAGTTGCCCGAGAAATTTGTCAGCAACCGTGTCGTCGGATCAGCATGAATGATGCCATTGGCGAAGGCCGCACGACCTTTGAGACCAGGCATGACGCGAATTCCGGACATGTGACCGACAACGCCCGTTGCCGTCGCCCAGCTTGCTAAGGCGCCGGCAAGGAACGCCGACTCTTCCTGTAGCACTTCGTAGCTGGCAAGGTTTGGTCCGGTTACATTTCCCTGTGTGACCACGAACTTCGTGCCGGGAAAATCAGCCGCGACCGACCTCGCTGCATCGTTGTTCTGTCCTCCATGGGCGATCACAAGCGCAGTGGCGTCCATCGCGAGTTCGCGCAGCGCGGCGATCAGCAGCTCGCGCTGCGGCTCGACCTGATCTCGCCACGCGATTTCGACGCCGAGCTTCTCGCGCGCTGTCACAAGCCCGCGGTAGCCCGCTTCCATGAAGCCGCCATCGTCGACCCTACCTGCGAACAGGGCACCGACCTTCAATTTGGGCTGTGCTCGCGTGCGGACGACAGTTGAACAAGCGAGGCCGCCCGTTAGAGCCAAAAAATCGCGGCGGTTGACACGGTATGGCATGGCTCTTCCTCGCGTGGAGGATCGAAAAATGCAAGCGCCTGTCCCCGCCGTCTAGCGCAGTCCCTTTGGCGTATTCGGCGCAGTTTCGCTGCTGGTAGCGCAGCACGAAAGAACCACGGAACCTGCTCCGCTCCACCTCCGCGTCCTAAAAAGGCGCGGAGAGGTGGAGCAAACATCAGCTTCAATGGATCGATCCCGGCCCCATGGATGGCCTTCGCCATGGAGGCCCCTCGGAAGGGCCTTCCATGCTGTCGCCCAGGCCGCACGATGCCGCTATTTGTGGCAACTACCATCCGTACGGCAATATTCGCCCGCGTGGCAATAGTGCCAGACACGCGAATGGCTCGCATGGCACTCGCACGTCTTGACCGTCACAAGTCCTTTGCCGCAGTGCTGAAACCGCTTGAACGTGACGGCGGCAAACGCATCAGATGCCAAAAGGCAGCTGAACATCAAAGCAAGAGCGATAAGTCGCTTCTTCACATCGACACCCCAATGTTTTTACTCAAACCGCTTCCCGGAATGACACAGGCTACGCAAAAGCCCGACGGATGGCCAGCCACTTTGCGCGCGCGCGCCGACGAGGTCGCGGGAAAAAAACTTCCGTTTGGGGTACATCGCAGGCGACGCGCTTAGAAATCGACGAACAGGCTCAGATACCGGCGACCAAGAACGTCGGGACTGCCGAGCTGAGCGTGTTGGTGTTCACAGCCCATGGCTTGCCGGCGAGCCTCTACACTGGCAGCAGAGCCGCCTAGCCAGAATTAGCGGCTAAAACGGCCACTTATTGCCGCCAACCGGTGAACTCGACAAGCCAAGACGCGGCAGGTAGCGTTGCGCCACATTTTGGCCGCGAAAATTGTTGGTTGCTGCCGCTTTTCTGATTCGATCCCCCGCTTTCTTGTGCATTTGAAGGAGCGGCAGATGATTTTCAGACGTAAGATACGGGTACCCGAGCCGCGGGGCAGCAAGAGGATGCGCCTTGTAAAGGTTGCTTTGCTTGCTTTCCTTATGACCCCTAAGGCTGCTCTGCTTGCTTTCGTTATGACCCCGATCCTAGTTTATTTCTATCAAAAGCCACCGCTGACAGGACCGGAAATACCGAAGACCGAATCCATTGAGGCGCGGCTGGACGCGACACAGATAATTCAGGGGCAAGGCTACCAATGCCCGGCGGTACAGCTGCTATACCTGAAGGGTCCCGCTCCCGACGGCAATGTGCTCCAAGCCTTCTGTGGTCCCATAGGCGAGGATAAGGTTTACCCGAAGCTCACCTATCGCATTGCGCTGCGAGGCGGGTTGGCTTCTGCGCGGCCTTGGAGAGACGGCGATAACTGAGCCGTCCAAACACGCCTACCGCGCATTAGACCGCATTCAGCCGTGATCTCAGAAATCCTAAGCTTCGGAAATTCCGATGTTTGGGGGCACGGCGCCGGTAACAAAAAAACCGCCGGTCATGTGCGAGCCCTTGAGCCAGGGGCACGCTGTTTGCGGCCCAGGCAGCATTCGCCCTCAGCGCCCTGGTCAGGCGGCATTTCGGGAAGCAGCCTCGCTGGTGAATCGAAATGCGAGGATGCCCCACCCCCGCAAATCTCACGCACGGCCATCAATGCTCTTCTGCGGCGCTCTTCGATTAGTATAATTGAAAAACCAAACTCGCTCGCAAGCTTCTTTTGAACAGATCAGCGGTACCGAGTCGGCAATCGAAAATGCGCTGGGATTGGCATCCACTGACCGAGAACCTTTAAGTGGGCTAAAACGACGGACCTCCCTGCATCCTGGTCAGTTTGCAAGCTTCGATAGCTTGGCCGAGGGCTTGGTTGGGACACGGTGATCCGTGTATATTACCAATTCTCAAGCGGATGCTCTGAGGAGGCATGCTACGCCGACGTTGGGCACGGTGTGCTGCCCCAGCCCACGAACCGGCCCATTTTTGGCAGCCATGATCCCGCCGACACGCAACGCGCTGTTCCCCGTGGCCGTCCGGGTGCTTGCCCTGTTCACAATATTGGTCGCGCTGACATCGATCGGCCGCGCGCAAGACCGGCCCAACGCGAATGCGCCGGATGACCGCCGGTGGCAGGTGATTGCGCCTGGCGAGGTCGAACCCGTTTCCGGAGAGATCAAGATCGGGAGCTCGGTCGTCGGCCGCATTGCCGAAGTGACGGTCAAAGTCAACGACCGGGTCTTTGCTGGCGAACTGCTGGTCCGCCTGGAAGACGATGATCTCAAGGCCCGTGTCGCAGTCGCCGAGGCGCAAGCCGCCCTGCAAAAGCGGGAGCGAAACGACAAGGCCGCTGGGGGCCGGGCCGCTGACCGGCGAAAGGCCGAGGACGCGGTCGCTGACGCGGAGAAGGCTGTTGTCGACGAGCAGTCTGCTGTTGACAGGGCGGCAGCCGCGGTGCGCGACGAGGGCGCTCTCACCGCGGCCCGCACCGCGCTGTCACGCGCGCAGGATCGCCTCAAGCAGCAACAGGATGCGCTTCGCAGGCTCGATGCGCAATCGAATGTCCCGTTACCGACCCAGCTCGAAGGCCAGCTCAATGTCGCCCGAGGCGAACTGGCCTACGCCAATGCAAATCTGGAAAAGATGAGGATACGCGCGCCGATTGCCGGCACCGTGCTCCAGGTCAACGCCAAGGTTGGTGAATTAACGTCACCGAGCTCGCCTCAGCCGCTTATCTCGCTCGGCGATGTCTCCGCTTTGCGCGTGCGCGCGGAAGTGGCAGAGCTCAATATCGGCTCGATCAAGGTAGGGCAGCCGGTGGTGGTGCGAGCGGCCGCTTTTGGTGAACGCGAGTTTGCAGGAAAGGTATCGTCCGTTGCTCCGGGCGTTGAGCCACGACGCACCGGAGCGGATGCCCGACGCCCTCCCTCTGACAGTAAATTCGTACAAGTATTTGTCGATTTGATTGACCCGGGCCCGTTTGCAGTCGGCATGAACGTCGATGTGTACTTTCGGAGCGATGCCACACAGTGAGATCCTTGAAATCTAGGTCTGACCTCCTTCAGCAGGCCGTGAGCACACAGGATGGCGTAAAGACGGTGACGCAAGCTCGAAAAGACTGACCATTGAATCGTTCCAGCTGTTCACACCGGCTCAACCGCGAGGCACAATCCGCATCGGGAGTTTCTCGCCGGGACGCAAAGTGATCCGGCATGTGGCTTCTGCCTGGTGCCCCGGCTTCATCCGCAGCTTGAAGCATCGAGCCAGCGTCGCAACGCAAAGGATTGCTTCCGTCAGCCCAAACGCCATGCCAGCGCAGACGCGCGGACCGACGCTGAAGGGAATATAGGCGAATTTTGAGACCGGTTCGGAACTGCCGGGCAGGAAGCGCTCGGGGACGAAATGGTCGGGATTTGTCCACAATTTGCGGTGCCGATGCAGGAGCCATGGTGAAACAATGATCACGGACCCCCTGCGAATGCGCCTTCCTTCAAATTTCTCTTCGCGCGCTGCTTCGCGCGAAAGCACCGGAACCGGCGGATAGAGCCGCATTACTTCTTCAAGAATCGCGCGCGTATATATGAGTTTTGGCACGTCTGCTAAGGCCGGCGGCCGGTCGCCTAAGACTTCATCGATCTCACGGTGCAGGCGTTGCTCGACTTCAGGTGTCTGCGACAGAATGTACCATGTCCAGGCAAGAGTGTTGGCCGTCGTTTCATGCCCCGCCATCAGGAGCACGATCGCCTCGTTGCGCAACGCCTGCGGGTCAAGCGGCGCCCCCGTTTCCTCGTCACGAGCATCGAAGAGCCGGTTGATTACCGATGTCCCGTCACCACCACGCTGCGTTCGCAATTTTGCGATGACGTCGTCGATCGCAGCATGGACGCGTCGGACCGAGCGATAGACTCCGGGCAAATGCGGACGCGGCACCCAATCCGGCAGGCCGGCAAGGGAAATAAAATCGATACGTCCGATGCGGCGTTGATAGTCGCTGAAGCCTTCCACGATCTGCACTGCCCGCTCGCGACCGAGCTGCCGTCCAAAAACAGTGCGACAGATGATCTCGGCGGTGAGCTGCGCCATTTCGCTCAAGGCATCCACCTCGGCGGGTGCAAGCTTCGCCCAACGGGCGCGCGCCTCCAGCGCCGTTTCGACCATCACCGGCGCGAATTCCGAAAGGCGCGAGGGATGGACGATCGAGGCGACAATGCGCCGCCGCTGCTTCCAAACATTCCCATGGCTGATGAACAGGCCGTCCCCGATAAGCGGCAGCAACAAGTGACGATGAGTAGGGCTTTTGCGTTCGAAACTGTCGGTATGGGCGCCGAATGCGAACTGCACGCTCTCCGGTGAGTTGCACAAGAAAATATCGCGCGTAAGGAGCTTCATCTGCGCGAAATCGTGCTCGAACGCCTGCTCCTCAAAGGCAGCCAACATATTTTTTCGCCACAACCGGGCACGCCGCCAGGGCGACGGCACCCGCGTCAGCCGGTAGGGAAACGGCGGGACAAAGCCAGTCTGCATTCCTGCGCTCAATGCTTGCGCTCGAGAGGAGAAACGCCCAAGAAACCAAAACCGTTGCGCACGATCAAGTGTGCAGCATAACAGTTTAGTATGAGCAGATCAAAACATGAACGACCTGTTCGGCCAAGCCCCCGATAGGTAATTCCTCACCAGAACGATTTTCCGGTTAACCGTTGGGTCAACCGTTGTCCTCGGCGCCTTGGCGTCCTTTGCGTCCACGGAAAAGCCAGATTCAGCTCTCACGATTCGTGCTGTCACGCAGCGGCCTGAAAATTCGGGACCACGCTTTGCGCTACCTCAGCCGATTTGCATAGACACCAGCGCGGGTACCGCCGCCTCATAGCCCGTCGCCAGTGTTTACGATTTCGGTCGGATTGCCACAGCCAGCCAATGGGGTTGAAAGAATGATGACACCGATCCGTTGGAGGAATGTTCTGCCGGCCATTGTTCTGCTGGCATGGATCGCTCCCTGCCCGGCCGGCGCGGAGGGTAGCATGGGCGAGCTCGAGGGGGAATGGTCCGGCAGCGGCACCGAACGCGATTCGCCCTTCCAGTCCATGCAGAAGACCACCTGTCACTCAAAGATCCATGCCGATCAGAATCGTATGAGCAACGAGGTTGTCTGTACAATGCAGTCCGGGGTTCGCAAGACGATGCACACCCAAATCACCCTCGAGGGAAATCGACTCACCGGCAGCGTTGTTCAGACCCGCACAGCGCCTCGTGAGGCGACGCAGTCGAGAAAAGGAACGGTGCGTGGAATCAGGAATGGAAATTCCTCAGAAACCGAAGTCCAGTTCCCCGGATTGATGATGCCCGCTGCCAAGTCGTACTTCACCGTCCACGATGCGTCGTCCTATTCAATCCGGGTCGACGCCATGGGCGTGATCCTCATGGACGTGAAATTCAAAAAAATTGGCGCGCCGAAGGAAGCCAACAAAGAGACCAACCATGCCAGCCAGTCACAATAGTCGCTCCACCCTGCCCCCGGCGTGTGGGGGAAGGTGGGGGCCCTCCCCCCGGATTTTGCCGATCTCGGACGATCGCGTCAGTGCCGGCGGCTCTATGTGGCCCCGCTCTCTCCAACGCCAGATTTGTGGAGGCGTTATTGATCTCTCGAGGCCGGCCGTTAAGGCCCGTGTCCTTTGGAGCGATCGCGCCCTGGCTTAATTGAGGCTCACTGACAGAGACTTTAGAGATCGAAACTCAAGGTTGGAGTTCCAGACCGGCTTGCCCGCCAGGCGAACCTTGGGAAAACGCTGCAGGAATGCGGTGAAGAACCAGCTCACTTCAAGCGAAGCGATTTGTCGTCCGAGACAGGAATGGGCTCCGCTTCCGAAGGAGAGGTGTTGCGCGCTGTTGCGGCGACCGAGGTCAAATCTATTTGGCACATCGAAAATACGTGGGTCTCGGTTTGCAGCGCCAAGGAATGGAACGACGAGTTGACCCTCCTCGATACGGACACTATCGATCTGAACAGGCCGTGCCGCGAGGCGCCACGTGAACTGATTGGAGGCGTTGTAACGAATCACTTCATCAGCCACATTGTTGGCGCAAGCGGTGTCCGACAGGAAGCGTTCAATTTGGCCCGGATTGGTTGCAAACGACAAAACACCGCTGCTGAGAGAGCCCGGAGTAGTCGGGGCAAATAACGCTATCAACAGCAGAACGAGTTGGTGAATCGTCTGTTCGACGCTGGCGTCCTTTTTGCTTTCCTCCAGGCTGCTCGCAAGACGGGCTATGACGGTATCCGGAAGGACCTTCCCGCGCTGTCCCTGCACAAGCTCAAAAGCGTAGTTGTGCAAGTCCGTCAGGTGGTCCAGAAGATCATCGAGGGCCACTGGCTGGTCCTGCGGTCCGGACCAATAGGTCATGATGACGTTCACCCTGGGAACGACAAATTCAAGGTCTTCTTCGGGCACTCCGAATGCATGAACGGCGGCTTGGACGGGAAGCTTGGCGGTCAGCTCCACCGCATCGATGGCGCTTTGGCCGTCGGGAACTGTTGCGACAAGATTGCGGGCTACTTGTTCGATGACATTGCTGTAGTGCTGATGCGCCGCTTGCGTGAAGCCGGCGGTCGTCGACCTTCGTAATGAGTCGTGCACGGGATCGTCCGTGTACATCATCACGTTGTTGGTAAACCGATGATATATATTGTTTGGCGGCAACGAGCGACCGGGAAACTTGGCACTCAAAACAGCGCTCATTCGTTGCGCCTTCAGAGCAGGGTCACGCAATGCATTGACGCATTCGCCGTAGGTCATGATCGCCCACGCGTTGAGTTTTTCGCACCAGTGCACTGGTCCCTTCTCGGCCAAACTCGCGTAGAACGGATACGGATCCGGGACGATGCTTGGATCTGCTAATGCTGCTGCGTTGTGCACGGGAACCCGGGGGTACATGGATTGGATCAGGGCTCGGTCCCGATCTCGCGGTTGATCTTGAGGAATTCAGCTCATCGGCGCGCTTCGGTCTCCAAGATCACATAAGCCGGCGGATGTCCACCCTCATCCATTATCGCCGTATGACAAGGGTTTTTAAAGTAAATGGCTGTTGCCCAAGTTTTAGGCAAATCGAGGTTCGGCCAGCCTGCTGCTCGATAAAGCCGGCAGGCGCAGCGTATTTGTTTCTTGCAACTGTTTCTCGTGGAACCGCCGTTGATAGGACCGAGAACCTGCCCCAGGGGCAACGATGTAGCGGACACGTTAACCGGCAATGCCGGTGAGGCTGCTCAGGCGCTTTCCGTGCTGGGTCAAGTCCAGCACCATTGGATCATTCGGCCCGAAATCATAGTGGAAGAACCGCTCCGCGGCCCGCCTGAAGCCCAGCGTAGCGTAAATTGCCGCCAGATACGGCTCGCAACCTACATAGCACTCCAGAATGTCCTGTTTGATCATATGGTCCAGGCATGCCGAACACAGTTTCAAAAAGACCGGCGTGCCTCGATTTGATTTCTTGACCGTGAATCTTCCGCAAATCGCCGTGTGCGCCGGATGATGTTTTGACGACGTCATCCCATAGAATTCCTCGAAAATACCCAAGCTTCCTTCTCTGGACAGGTTCGTGCGGAACGTTCCTATAACCTCGCCTGCCTTGACGGCCACGAACACGTGTCCGAACTCGTCGAATCTATCCTTCAAGATCCTCTTTTCATGATCGGCGTCCGGTGACTCCCGCCCATACTCTACACAACACACGTCGTATCGAAGCCGCATGGCTTCCTGCAGCATCGAGTCGTCGTTTCGACAGATGAAAACGTCGACGTCAGATACCTTACTGCTGCCCGGCAACCGGGACATAAGATCGGGATGGGGATTGGATTTGCTGTCAGAAGGTTGGGAGACCTTCGCGAGATACCTGAAAAACCCGACCGCCGTGCTCCTGTCCCCTTCGTGTATTTTCCACAATGTCTCGTAATCGATGACGAGCACAGATGCAGCCGTTCGAGCCACGGCGGTTACGGTTGCGCGGCTGCCCTGCAGGAGGCCGATCTCGCCGATCATCGAGCCGGGTCCGAGCGATGTGCGCACCCCTTGCGCAGGCGCGGGAGAAAGCACATCAAGAGAGCCCTCCGTAACAAGGTAGAGCTCCTTGTAGTATTGGTCCTGGCGCCGAACGATCTCGCCGGGATCGAAGCTTATTTTTCCGCAGCAAGCGCGAAGGAACTCGGGGTACGGCGGCGTCGATGCAAGCTTTCGCAAATTTTTTGTCTCTGACATTCGGTCGTGCCTTGCATGGCGGGCCTGGCGTGATCTGAGGCCACCTGAAAGCTCACAGTCCTGAAATAGCGCTCGATTCTAGATTTGCCAGCTGGCGCGCGCAAGGGCGTAGCCTTCGGCTCTTCAATCGCCGACTTCATTGCCACGGGCGGCTGCGTCCGGCTTTACCCACAGGCGTTGATGGAGCTATCATATTCGCATTGACCCTGCGTGGGCGCAATGCGAGCTGCGGTCAGAGGAACCAGATGGCGCAATCTCTCGACCAGAGCACAAACATAGACCCGCCGCGCGGAAAGAACTGGTCGGCGGATCTGCCATGGCACAGCCATCTCAAGCGATCAGCCATCAAGGCTTTCCTATGGGGGCCGAATGAGCTGTTCAGGCGTTCGCTGGACTGGGATCACCGGCCTGCCATTGTGTGGGATGCAGCTTCGGTTTTTCCGGCGCTAAGTCTGCTCGAGCAGAACTTCGCCCTCATCCAATCGGAATATCGCAGCGCGGTTCGGGACATCGAAATTGCTCCGAGATACCACGAGGTCGACCCCCGACAGCGCGGGCTCTCCGAGCCTGACGAAGCGCGAAGCTGGCGCGTCTTCTTCCTGGAAGCGCTTGGACGAAAAATCGACAGCAACAGAAAGCTGCTGCCGCAGACGTCTCGTCTGCTCGACCGAATTCCCAATCTCTTTCAAGCCCAGTTATCAAGACTTGAGCCGGGAAAGTCGGTGCCGCGACACGCCGGCCCATACAATGGCTATTTGCGCTACCACCTCGCGTTGGAAGTTCCTCGCGCGGAACCGCCCTACATGATCATCGCAGGTCAGAGGCTGGATTGGATCGAGGGCAAGGGCGTGCTCATTGATGATACTTACGATCATGAAGTCATCAATATGTGCTCGCAGCCAAGAACGGTCCTCATCGTGGACATCGATCGGCCGACGAACTTTGCCGGCCGCCTGGGAGCCAGGGCAATAAATTTCATACTCAAGCAGACCTATGCCAGATGGGTGTGCAAGAATGTTGAAGGCGCGCTGTTGACGAACTGATCAAGCAGTTCTGCCGCATCCCGATCAGAGTTCATACTTCAACAGCCGTCTCCCCCTCGCTTGCGTCACTTGGGCTCAAAAAATGCGCTGCTCGCCTACGGGACATTTGCCGCCGTTTTCTTATGCGGCCGCTCGGCGGATTGCTGTTTGACCATTTCGGAGACCGCATAGGCCCCGAAAACCACCGCTCGTCCTAACCAGCACCCCTGCCCAGCCCCGCATGCCCACCGATCGCCGCTCGTTGCCAGACCTCCGAGTATCACACCACCGATTGCGTAGACGCGGCGCCGTCGGAATTAGGATATGGCCGATAGGCACGCATGTGAATCCGGTTTTTCCCGAGGATGTCATACGTGATGCCTCGCCATTCTATCATTGGGATCCGAGGCGCTGTGCACATCGCGTAGCTTGCCTCGTAAATACCGATCGCGACAGCGACAATCAGTCTCGGCAAGCTGACGAAGTATGGCGGGGCATGCCCATATCGCCTTACCAGGGCGTCTGCGATCAAAAGCGCAGCAACTGTAGCGGTGAAGTAGGACGCAGGAATGATCGCGAATTTTGTGAGCACGCACGCTTGTGCGTTCGCCAGGACAATTGCGGCAATACCCGCGATCGCCAATATACAACAAATCAAAACCGAAGCGATTGCCGCCAAAGTCATCGTCATCATAAGTGGCCAATGGATGTGATGCACACGCGCGGAGACGAGTTGCCGTAACATGAAATAATAAGCGCCTTGCAAATCGGTAGCCTCCGTGTTGACTTGCGTCGCCCCTGGCACGAACGCGAGACGCAGGCCCGAAGCCCGCAGGACGCCATAAGTGCTCGTGTCCTCGCCCAGGGAACAAGCCCAGCGCTCGAGCAGACCCGTTTGGAAAAGCACGGTTCGGCGCATCGCGAGTGAACCACCCCATGGAATCCGGTACAGAAACATCTTGGGGAAAGCGAGCGCGTTAAAAACGTGGCGCGCAAGCGTTCCCCAGCTCCGGTCGAGCGGCGCGGACCAGCGGATACCTGTAGCCGCACCCACTCGTTCATCTGCCAATGGCGCGATCATATGGCGCAGCCAGGTCGTTGACGGAATGCAGTCAGCATCAAGAAACGCAATGACCTCGGTACTGTCATCAAGGGTCGTGAGGACCTGACGTTGGGCACTAAGCTTCAGGCTTCGGTAGCAGTCGAGCTCTGTCCTGAGATGCACGCGAGCTTGAGAGGATGGCGAGTGCTCGGCAAGTGCAGCTTTTACCACTGCCCACGCGGGATCACATGAACTATCTACGATTATATGGAGCGTGTAAGGTTCATAATCTTGTGACATCGCAGCATTGATACAGCGCGCGAGGGACGGATCGGCACCGCGGAGCGACAGAATTACTGCGACATTTGGCAGCTTGGTAGTCGATGCGGAAGCTGGTTGCATGCTACGCCATGCGTACCAACTCCAGGCCAGGAGCATTTCCGCAACTTGGAACAACATGAAAAAGGCCAACAAAAAAAAGAGAACAGAAACCATAGTCCACCTCAGTCCGATCTCCAGCTTGAGATTACCCGGCCCACGCGCCGGTTTCTGCTCGCCAGAGCTCAAACCACTGAAGAAATCGACTGGCGCCTGCGGCTGGACGGTCGCAATGCCAAGCGGCAAAGACCGAACCTTCCTCGGCGAAAATGAGCACTGCATCCAACCCCTTCGATCGCCGCAGCGTGTCAATGGCCTGGGGGACTGTTTGAGCTATCGGACCGGCCACATTGAATGATGTATTGACTGCAACCTCGACGCCGATCCGCCGACCGAGTGCCTTGAGA
>Ga0306925_10001399_pt1 | contig 19715 bp, 14 predicted proteins | sample flu12Cox44000176_FD_203755 | JGI IMG/M metagenome (GOLD analysis project Ga0306925, IMG submission 203755) | Lab enrichment of tropical soil microbial communities from Luquillo Experimental Forest, Puerto Rico - flux8day.12C.oxic.44.000.176 (v2)... | ecosystem: Environmental > Terrestrial >... | reverse complement strand
TTGATTTCTAATCGCGCACGGAGCGGGCCTAGACGGCGATTCTAGGCCCTTTCAAGCGCGGCGGAGTATCAGACACGCCGACAACCAGAAAACTAACCACTGAAAACCAGACAAATGAAATACACTTGGAAACTTAAAAACGGGAACGTGCCGACTTGGAAATTGCTTTGCGAAGCCGCGCCCTCAAACCAATAAACCAACAAACCAATGTTAGACTATTACACTCCACAACAAGACCCTGAAGAAGAAAAGGCCAGGCTCCAACTTCTGGCCATGGCCCAACAGTACGAACGACAACGCCAAAACTACGGATGGAGAAACATGCCGCTTTGGCAAAAAATTCTGCTGATTCTGGCCGGAATCCTCTTTTTTGGTCTTGGTTCAGGCGCCAACCCTTTTGGAGGATAAGCTCCTCATCTCCTTTGCTCCCTTTGCGCGGCAATCCGCTCCTTGGCCACCGCGCTGGCTTGGGCCTCCATTTCCCGGACCGACGATGGATATATCCTGGGAGAATACGATGACTTGGCAAGAGCAAAGCGGGTCGTCATTAACGGCGTCTTCAAAAGAGAGATAGGAATTTGCCTCTAATCACGCGCACGACAACCGACCGGCTGGCGGAATATCCAAGACGGCTGAACCGAGCGCCTCAACGGAGCGCCGGACGGACACGCATGGTTACCTCAGACGCGGCCTCGCCGCACTTTGAAGGAAATTACCTCTTGACAGCTTTAATGAACTAAGCCATCCTGAGAGAGGCGAACGATAACCGAGCGCCTCTAAAACCAACCAAGACCAAATGAAATATGAGAACCGCAGTATTCCATTACAACCGCGAACTGCGCGAGTGGACCTCCCGGCCTTTCCAAGGCTGGGAGTACCGCATCATCCGCTTGTGGCTGAAAGGCTACGCGCTTTACTTCAATGGACGGTATCTCGCAGGGGATACCAAGATTCGCATTCTGATCCATGTTGCGAGGAAACATCTCGCCGAGAACCACTTCGTTAAGGAGGTAGCATGATCGCCGGATGGGAAAAGCAGATTGCCGAGGCGCAGCATGTCACACATTACCGCATCGGTAGAAAGCGGTACGCGAGAATCGCTTACGGTCAGGAGCAGGACGGCTGGGGGGCCGAGGAGGGATATCCTTGCCACGATTGTGCGGTGCAAGCGGGGCAGTACCATGTTCCCGGCTGTGACGTGGAACGTTGCCCGAAATGCGGCGGTCAGGCCATAAGCTGTGATTGCGAGGAGGAATCATGAATCTGTACCAGCTGATCAGGATTCACTGGTCAACATGGGCGTGTCAGGTCTGGTACGCCGTGATCGGATTCATCGTGATCGTGCTGGCGATGGAAGCATTCCATCGCAGCGACGACGATGACGCGGGAGGCTCAAACCTCCCGCTGAGTGCAGGAGAATAAACCAAATAACCAACTAAGACTAAATGAGAAAAGACGAACAAAGATTAGACGAGGCGCCAAATCAGGCGCCGGAAACCGAGGAGCAGACCGAGAGTCTGCAGCCTATTGTCATGACGTTGCAGGTCATGGCGGAACAGCTTGCCAAGATTGGCGAGGAACTGAACCTGATACGCAGGACGGTACAGAAATTCGACACGGACGGTATCGTGACCATTCCAGCTAAGTACCCAAAGAAATGAACTCCGAAATGAACTCCGATTACACCTACGACGAGATAGCCAGAAGCTACCGGCTATGGAGTCAATACGTAGATCCTCACGGGATCATGACGCAGGAGGAATTCGATTCATGGACGGTGCAGCAACGGCTGGTTCATATGGAAGCCTGTTTCGGCGTGGAGGAAAAACAATGAGACCGCTTATCTCGGTTTTGTTCATAGATCCCTACAAACAGGAGGCTAGGCCGGTCTCCTTGAGGAACGACATATTCATCTGGCACAAGGCACTGCAGTGCGATTGCTGCGGGGTCAGCGCCGTGGCCGAGAATTCGCGCACGAGGCAGCAGGTTGATCTCTGGTATGACGATGAGTTCCTCCTCCATGACGTGCTGCCCCCGGCGTTCAGGTTCAAGAATCCCAAAGGGGAGTATCTTGAATTCCGAGGATACGCCTTTTTGGCCGAGGCCAACGACAATGGCGACACGGTTTCACTCAACTCCAAGGCAATCCAGAACCACAAGGTTTTTAAATTTCTGATCGGTCTGGAGTGGGAAGACTTGGAAAAACGCAAAGTGGTGCCGGAGTACATCAACCAACAACTCCGTACACCCGAGCTTGAAATGGACGGCGATTTCAAGTACCTGTCCGATTAGTCTGGTTGGTTAGATAAAAACAGCACGCCCGCGCCCAGTGGTCAGATACTGGGCGCGGGTTTCTTCTTTATGACGATTGAATTTACCCCCTCAGAACGCAATACCGCCCTCAACCTGTTATACGAACGGCTGGCTAAACTGCAGGCCGATTACGAATCCGCCGACCGGCGAGGAAAACAGGTTATCAGGGCCGATCGAAAACGGATCGGCACGATGATCGGCAAACTGGAGCGGCGGCAGTGAAAGCCGGTCTATTCTGTAAATCCTGCGTCAAGGATCTGGCTTGGCTGAAACAGGCCATTGGGTCTATTCAGACCAACTGGAAACACCCGTGGCAGGATACGCAATGGGTGATCGCCATGGACTCGGAAGCGTACCTCTCGCCAGGAATGCAGGAATTAGACCGACGCCATATCGAGTTCCGGTACATGGAACCGTGGCCGGATCGGTACACGCACGCGATGGCGATGAAAGCCTGCGCCGACCTGTTCTGTCACGATGCCGAGATCATTCTGGTCTTTGATTCCGATATGGTGCTGTCACGACCAACCGACCTGACGGACCTGTTAAGATTAGGCAACGGTAGACCGGCGCTGATGTTTGAGCACTGGCATTCCGAACGCGACCCCGCAACCAGGGCGATGGCGCAGATGGTATGGGGAGCAGCGTCTATCCGGTCTACTGGGATCGTGCTGGACCGGGACTGGATGGTCTGCCCGACGTGGCTGTTCTGGCCGTCTACTTTCGCCGGAGCCAGGGGATTGGTGGAAGTTCACCACAAGATGCCGTTTCTGCAGGCGGTCTACTCCAAGATGGTCTACGATTATCGGTTGTTTCCTTCGCATCCGATGACCTTCTGCGATATCGAGAACCTCGGGATCTACGCCAGCAAATTCGAACCGCACCGTTACGAGATCACGCAGATGGGTTTGACTGACTTTGATGGAGTGGTTGTTCAGCGTTGGAGTTACGGCGACCTCTAGGCATCCGTCCGATAGGGATGGTCTCGTCTAACCTGCCAGCACGCTGGATGCGATCGTAGTGCGCTTTGCACAAGCCTTGGGTAGACGATGGCCGCGTGCATCCGCTGACCGAGCATTTCTTCCATCTGCTCATCTGTTCCTCATTCGGACCACGGCGGCGTCGCCAACCTCTCGGGAATCGCGCTCCAGATCCTTGACCGCCATGTTCTGAATATCCATGGGCAGCGAGGTGAAACTCGGATCGGCGATCAGATGGGCGAGTTGCTCCTTGATGAACTGCCCTCGGGCAAGGTGATACTCATGCAGTTCCGCCGGAGTGGCTTGGACTCCGTCTACCTTGGCGCTGTTACCAGGGAGCTGCAGGGTTAGACCGGAGTGGGCGATATAATTCCAGACCGGGTCTTCCGGGACCGTGGTGGGAACAAAGACGTTCCGGTTCCACGGGTTAGACTGCACCGGCTCGCCGAGCACGTTGAGCTTGGGCTGGAGGATGCCTTGCTGCGCTGCCCACTCGTTGACCACCGGGATGTTGCGTAAAAATTTGGCGCTCCAGTCTTTAGCAGGGGCCTCGTACTCCTTTTGGTTTACGAAACCGCGATAGGTCTGGCGAACCAGCGTTCCGCCAACCGGGACCAGCGCCAGCGCACTGGCGAGCTGAGTCGCGAACTGGCCGATTTCACGCTGGGCCTGTGCTCCGCGCCCGGACAAAAAGGTCAGCGAGCTGGCCAGACCCTGCAAGGGACTCCCTAATGTAGACCGGCCCATGGCGGTAGCGCCGGCCAGAACCGCAGAACCGAAATTCTGATCCTGCGGCTTGGCCTCGTAACGCAGGTAATCGCCGATCCCCCCCAGAGCAGCGAGCATCCCGCGAAACTCGGAATTCTCATAGCTGTACCAGTGATCTCCGATCTTGACCGAGAACCGATTCCATCCGGTGGCTTTGGCCAAATCTTCCTTGCTGCCGGTAGACGGGCCATCAGCGGTGATCCAGAACGGGGCGTCCGGGTTATCCTTGTTCTGGGCCATGTAGACGCCGATCGCGCCCATGGCGGCGGTGCCGATCACGCCCTTGACCAGTTGCTCGTAAGCCATGGCGCGAAGGAACTCCGTGGGAACCTCGCCTCGGGCATACCTTTCGTGAAAGCCGGGGATCGCGCCGTAGTATCCGGTTCGTTTTCCGCCCTGCTCTTCTCCGCCGAGCATGAACTCGACGCCCTTACCTCCACGCAGGTAAAGATCCTGACCGCGCCAGATTCCGACCGGACTCCACGCGGCAAAGGCGTTGGCCAGATTAGCCGGAAGCTTGATGAAAGGCGTGATGAAAGTCATGGCCCCGGCTTTGGCCCGCATCTGGGTCAGCGCCCGCGAGATTACACCGGCGCCTCCCGGCACATCCTCACGGTAGACGGAGTGAAGTCCCATCATGGTGGCCTGGGTTTCCATGTTCTGGAGCGCCTCGGTCTCCTCGTCGGCGATGCCGCCGTCGGGGTTATCGGATTCGGTTCGCAGGCTGTCTAATATCTCGCCCTCGCGAACCTTCCTGGTGTTTTCGTCGAAACCGTACTTCTGCTGTTCCTCCAGCGACTGGGCCTTGGCCTGTGAAAGCTTGGCCTCGGTGCCGTAGACCGCCTCGTCGGCAAACCTTTGCGCGTCCTGGCCGTGGTAGCCAAATTTATCGGCCAGATTAGACGCAATGGTGCGGTTCATGGCGTACTCGGTGCCTCGGAAAGCGAACTGCTCCAGACTGGCCAGCGTGCGCGAAACGTACTTGTACCACATCCAAGCCGGTGCGCGTTCCAGCGGCGAACGGAACGGGATATCGCCCACGTGCGTCTCACCGCCGAATCCGGTCTCGGCGATGCCGCGGGTGGGCAGCATTCCGGTCTTATAGATGTACGGGATATCGGTGGTGATCGCGCGGCCGAAACCTTGGAGAGCGTCTAAATGCATCTTGGCGAACGCCTGCCAGTCGCCGGTACGCATAGCGGTAGGCAGCGCGTGAATCCATGCGTTGATCAGGCCGGTAACTTTGTTCTGCAGAAAGTAAGCGGTATGCGTGATCTCGCCCGTGAGAATGCTGGCCATGTACATGCTCTGGCCGTAGCGCCATGCGCGGCTCAAGTTGGGAGCGGTAAGCTGCATCAGATCGGCGATCTGGGCGCGGTAACGGTTGGCGATCACCGAGTTCATAAGTCCGGCGTCTCTAAGGCGTTGAAGCTCGTCACCGGCTTTCTTCATCCCGTCTACCAGATCCGGGTTCCATGCGCCCATCCCGTACCGCTCGGCGATCAGGTTGTAATGTTCCTTCTCGTCAAACCCTCCGATTGCCATCAGGTCGATCAGGCGTCCCAGCTCGTTCTTGGTCGGCTTGTCGATGGCGCTGCGGGTTCCCAGCGAGTCTAACGCCCGCTGCAAGGCCGAAGCGGATTCCTTTTCAAGGATCTGGCGGTAAATCTTGTCGAAGTTGTTCTGGATCTGCAGCGCGGTGAACGGGTCTACCGAGGTCTGGTCTACCAAGCTTCGTGCCAGGTCGTTTCCGACTCGGTTCTGGGTAGAGTAATGATTATAGATCAGGTCTGTGATCTTGTTGGATTCCCCGATCACCTTGCGAACGGCGGTCTCTCCGAACGGCTCGGCCATCGCTCGGTCTAAAGCGTGAAAGAACAGCGCGTTGGGGTTCTCGTACCGAAGCTTGTCGATGGTCGCCTCCCACGTGGCCTTGAACATCCCGATGTTGTTGATGACATCGCGAATGGACTGGGTCGGCGTCGGCCTTTGCTTGAATGTTTCCGGCAGGCTGACCCCGGCGTCCTTGATCTGCTGCTCGATGTTGCGCTGAAAGGTGTTGAACAGTTTCTGGAGCATCGGTCGGTCCTGATTCGCCAGACCGGCCTTGGCCATGCTGGCGTCGATGCTCTGGGCTACCGCCTCGATGTACTGGCGAGCAAGGCTCCGGGGATCGGCCATCCGTCTGCGCTCGGCCGCAGACAGCTCGGGGCTGAACATATTAACCATCTTCTGGGCCGCACTCTTGCTCTGGTCTAAAATCTGTCGGTAGACGTTGGAGACCTTGGCGTTGGGCGCGAGCAGGCGCTGCTGCATTTTGGATAGCGAGTTGCGGGTGGTGCCGATCACCCATGATCCGTCCTTGGTCAGGAACCTCTGGAACGCCAGCTCCTGCGCTACCTTGGTCGGTCTAGCCGCCATGTCCTGGTTGAACTTGTCGCGTTCAAGTTCGAGGGATCTGGCCGCTTCCTCCATGTTCAGCGAACGATAATTGTCGATCTGCTTGTTGGTGGCCCGGTTGGTCATCTCGTACAGGAACGGGTTGATTGCTCCGGGATCGTGCATCTCGCGCATCTCCTGCATGGCCATGTGGATGTCGCCCTTGTAAAGGTCGTTGAAGATGTGGCTGGCCTCGTCGGTGGCCTGCTTGCGGGTAACCTCGTCGTAGACCAGCGTCTCCGGGCTGGCCAGACCCATGCGCTCACGGAGCGAACGGAACGCCTGCATAGCCAGTTTCTGCGGCTGCTGTCGCAAGCCCTGCCCCGGTTCAAGGTTGGCGTTGGTGTCGCGGATCTGGCCTTTGACGAACAGGTCTCCGATGTTCGCGCCGGGGATCGGCTTGTTCTGCGCTCGGCGCATCGCGTTGGCCTCGGCCAGACTGGCCACGTCACGGGCCACGGGTTCCGGCGGCTTGGGCAACGGCGGCGGTCTAACCTCGCTGAACGGAAATTCTTCCTGGCGCTCGACTCCTTCGTGCAAGACTCCGGCCTCGTCTCCCCGTCTAGCGGCCATCTGCAATTGAGCGTCGTTGACCAGCTCCGGCGAGTAGCGCCCGTCCTGCGCGTACTTGGGCGAACGCAGCGCGGCCATCGAATCGGCCATCAGATGCTGCACGTCCAGCGGCTCAACCTGCATGCCGAGGTGGCGGCGTATCCCGTCCGAGAGCATTCGCAAAGCGTTGCCGTACCAGCGCGGGGCGGATGCTTCCAGTTCCTCGCGGCTCCCGAACCGCTGCGCGTAGGCGCCGGCCAGTTCCTCAGTCAGGGCGTGCTGGTGCCTGGGATTAGAGGCGTAATCCTCGAATCCGTATTCCCTGGCCATCTCCTCGACATTCTTGAATCCCTTCTCGCGGGCGAGCATGTCGGTGATCCGCAGCCGGTCGAACTGGCGCTGCAGTCCGGTCATCGCGTCTACGTAGGCTCGGCCTTCGCGCGGGCCTAGGAGTTTGGAAAAACCCTGATGCACTGCCACTTCTTCAAGAGCGGCCCGCTTTGCGTTCGTATACGGATCGTTAGATCGAAGCAGGGCGTTAGTGTTAAGGACGGGGCGGTCGGACTGGATATCGTAATAGCCGTGGCGGCTGTCATTGGGGTCATTGGTGAATTTTAAATCTGTGACATCACGCCAGACCTTGGACTGCGTTTCCTCGATCAGCGCCCGCTGCAGATCCTGCTTGCTGCTGAATCGATCGCCTATCACCCATAGATCGTGCATCGAGTTGTCCCAGACGGTCTGCGCGGTGGAGTTTCGTTCGCCGTCCGTGAGCGTCTTCTTGACCCGCTCCGGCAGCGATTCAGCATCCGGGACGTAGTGAACAACCTGGTCTAGACCCATCGCGGTGGCGGCCCGGTTGGTCTCGGCTTTGACATCGCGCTGGGTGATCGGTTCCTCGGGTTCTTTCTCCTCACCGGGCGGCTGGACTCCCTCGCCCTGAACCTCGTTAGACTGCTTAGACCATTGGTCCTTGAGAGCGGCCACGGCTTGCTGGAATTTGGCTATCGTTTCAGGGTCGCCGGACTGGAGTTTTTTCTCCTCCTCATCCGTGAGGCCGTCGTAAACTTTCTGCTGGGCGCGAGCTTCTACTGGGTTTTCTTGGAACGCCTTCTCCATGGAACTGATTTTGATATGCTGCGGTGTTTCCTTTATCTCAGGCAACCCACCGATCGACTCCAGCATCGCCTCGGTCTTGCGAACGGCCGAGTTGAGCAGCGGCAGATGAGTGTCGGAAATGCTGCCGGCCAGACTCTTCAATCCGTCTAACGCCCGATTCAGCCAGTCGCGAACCGTGCTCCACAGGCTCTTGAACTCGTCAGTGGTCGGATGGTCTTTACGGATCTGCACCAGTTGGCGCACCAGCTCGGCCATCGCGCTGCGTCTCTCGGTGTAGTCGGGAGGTTGTGGGGATGGATCTATATCCAATGTGGCGTACAGCTTCCACGAATTCTGTCTGGCTTCCTTTAGATCGTTAGCCAGCTTTGTGTCGCCTCTTGCATCAGCCGCGGCCTCGGCTTGCAGCAGTTCTTTGTAAATCGCCTTGCCGTGCTCCTCGGCGTATGTGCGGAACGACTTGCCTCCATTAGCCTCGGCGTCGGAATGGCTCATCCCCTGATTGATGTTGGCAAGGTACTTTTTACCTTCCGGGGTGTTTTGCCACTCGTTGCGGAGACTGACCTTCTCGGCAGCGTGGATCAGCTCCTCCTCCATCGCCGTGTCTTCCACTCCCGGTCTGGTGGCTGCAATGCCTCTGGCGGTTTCTGGGTCCAGCCAGAATTCCATTTTGCCAGTCGGGGTAAACGACAAGGAAAACTTCATTCCCCTTTGTGCCGCCCATACTGGAGGTTCCTTGATCGGGATGCCCAATGCTTCAAACAGCGGCTTATACCTCTCGTAAGCGGCCTGCATCGCGGCATGACCGATCTGGATCAGCGGAGCAGAAGGCGCAGGGGCAGGGGCGGGCGTGGGAGCTACCTGTTTCGGCTGTCGGACTACATCCGGTCTATATCCGAGGGACTCTTTAAGATCCCGCTGCCAGTTGTCGGTTCCCGGCTGGTCCTTGTAGTAGCCGGGGTCTAACTCGATCTTGTGACCGTTTTTCTCGGCCCGGATCGAGATATCGCTCATCGCGCTGGATGGGTCTGACACCTGTCTAGGCTTTTTACCAGGCTCCGTCAGCCACCACGTGCCACCCTCGCGTCCGATGTGCGGAACGAAGTTGACCTCGTAGGCTCTGGGAAGGTTTTTTCCCGAAGTATAAGCGCGAACGGTGAACTTGGGCGTGTACTCTTCAGCCGGTACGGGACCGCCTCCTACGGTTACGGTGGACTTTGCCGGAGGAGTTGCTGGGGCCGGTCCCTCCAAAATGTGCCTCTGTACGTCGGGATCGTTGAGCACTTTGTTCAAGTCCATCCCGTTGCGTATGGAGATGTCAATGTGCTGGTTCAGCCGGTCTAACTGCTGCTGGTTAAGATTCTTAAGCGCATCCGGTCTTTCCAGAAAAGCCTTGGCGGCAGCTAATCTGTTTTCCTCTTCCGGGGTTCGCACTGGAGCTGGCGCAGCGACTTCAGGTTCCGGCTCCGGTCGTGATGGCCAGCCAAGCTGCAACGGCGCTCCTGTTTCCCGCTCGCCTTCTCCTGCGGCTGCTGCGCGTCTGGCCTCCAGTATCTCCGGCGTGGTAGACGGTTCGCGGTCACCAAGCCCCAGAGCCAGCGGCTGCGTCAGCTCCTTGCTCATGTCGCGGGTGATATCCGCGCGGGCTTGGTCTAATTCCTCTGGCGTTCCAACGGGCCGGCCGAGTTGCTGGGCCAGCATTGTCTCGACAGTCGGGCCGGTTGTCGGCGCTGCTGCCTGCTGATCCTGCGTTTCATGGATCTTGGCCAGGCCCTGTCTAAGCTGGTCTTCCGGGCTTCCCTGCGCGGATATCACCGCCGTAGGAGGTTGACCTTGGGTTTCGGATACATTGGCTTGTGCCTGCTGCTCCGGTCCTCCCGGCGGTGCCGGCTGAATTGGCAGCGGCGGCGGTTTAGACCCGGATTCCTCCCCGGTATCCGGCCGCGTTCCCGGCTTGTTGCGTACCTCGGTATCAGCGCCTCGGAGATATTTGGCGTAACCAGGAATCGATCCTAAACCAGCGGTCAGTGCTCCTAGACCAGCGCCAAAGAATATTTGCTGCAAGACGCCTTGGTCTAATCGACGATTCGGATCGTATCCCGAAAGTACGGCCACGGCATTCTGGTAAGCTTGGAACCCTGCACCTCCAGCTCCTCCAAAGGCTGCTCCTTTAGCCACCTCGGTAAGCACCTGTGTGGTTGTCAGCCCAGCCATCTTCTTGGCAAGCTTTCCGGCGATTCCTGAAAGAATAAGAGCGTTTGGAACCTGACCCAATCCTCCCACCAAAGCGGCGTTCTCTGCATCCGAGTCACTGGCACCCTGCGCTTTGGCGTCCTGGTACTGAGCACCGGCTCCGTAGGCGTACTGGACCGCCAGATCCACAACCGGACCGGCGAAAGCAAACGGCGCGAGAGTAGCAAAGGTTCCTACACCCTGCATAACCTGTCCCACCGGACTGGCGTCTAGCTGCTCGGTAGTCGGGATCAGCGCACGTTGGGCCTCGTCAGCTTTCTGATCCAGAATAGCGGATGCGGCTGTCCCAGCTAGACTGCGGTAGCCACGGGTCGGGACAAACCCTGCATCTGGTGCGGTCTTAACCATTCCGCTGGCCAGTATCCCGTTGGCCTCGTCTATCTGGCGCTGAAACTGGGCGTTCTGTAACGAAAGGTCAGGCACTTGACCGAGATCGCCGGCCGCGCCGGAATTGACCTTCTCCTCCAGTTGGGCCTGTATACCCTGCTGCTCCTTGACCAAGTTGTCGCGCAGTGCTTTTACATCGGGTAAGGACCAACCGACAAGGTTGTCGGTCCTGCCAACGTCCCAATAGTTGGCCACTCCGGCGGTGGCTCCCAGCGTTCCACCGGCCAGCATTCTCGCGGTGCTAACCGAACCCTTAACGGCCTCCCTTATCGCTGGACCGACTTGAGGCTGGTTCATCGCCTCGACTGCCGCTTGCCCTACCGGACCACCGAACGTTCGCAGTCCAGCGGCCAGAATCGGGTTAATCGGTTCAGCCTGCGCTTTCTCCTGCTGCCTGCGGTCTAATTCCGCCAGGAGTTGTTGGCGGGCGGCTTGCTGCTGATCGGTTGGACCCTTAGGCGCCTCCGGTAATTCATCGCCCACTTCCCCGCGATCAAGCCCGGTTTGTTCCTCTCCGCGCTGGACGGTTGAATCAAGTCGGTCTAAAAGAGCCTGCCGCTCTGGGCTGATCGTTGTCGTCTCATCAGCCATCCTAGCCTTTGCCTCTTAAGACTTGGTTGTTCCTCAAAGCCCACGCCTGCTCTCGGGCTACGCGGCCAGGATTGGTGCGCCAGAATCCTTGTCTGGCGCGAGAATAAAGATTGATCGCCGTAGAGGGGTCCATGCTGTTCAAGGCTTCAAATCCCCCGAGATCGTGGATCAGGTTCCCCACGTCCTTGCTGCCTCCGGTGTGCTGGACATCAGCCAGAACCAGCTCCTGCAGTCCGGGATTGTTCAGCTTCCACGGATCGGCGCCTGAATTAGCAGCCCATCTAGCCCATGCCTGAGTGACCGTGTTGTACGTTTCGAGCGAATTTGATCCGGTTCGTGCAGCCGTGTCATAGGCGTTGGCTTCCGGTCCAGCCTTATCCTCCCACATGCCGAAGATGCTATTATGGCCGACGCCCGCGCTGTCCATATCCACGCTCTTTTCCGGTCCTTCTTCAGCCAAGACGTTAGCCCAGACGTTGCGATCTATTCCTGCAATGTCAGCAGCGCCATCCGGGTAATGATACCCATTGCTCTGGCTGACCGGTATCCTGGCCTCGTCTGCTCGGGATGGTTTGTTCTCGGGCGTTCCTGCGGCGTTAGGAGGCGGTTTGGAAGTTTTGTCTGTCTGATCGGAAATAGACTGACCGGACCAGTGGCGCAACAGGGAGTCCTTCATCTGGGCGTCGTTGATTCTGCCCGCGATGTAATCGGCAACCAGCGACTTGGCGTCGGCGGAACTGTCCTGCTTGAGAACGGCATTGCCGTAATCGGTGCGGGCTTGGATCTCGGCCGGACTCAGTTGCGGAGTCTGCGGGGTCGGTCTAATCGGCTGCCCGGTGATTCCCTGTCCTCCTGTAACTGCGCTGGTGACTGCGGCCGCTCCTGCGCCGGCTGGAGTAACTTGTTTAGACTCTCCTGTCAGCTTGTTGTAGACCGTCAGGTTTCCTTGGGCATCAAACGCGGTCGAAAAGTTTTCCGGGTGCGCGTTGTAGATCGCCGCATCCTCGGGGGAGGCAGTGATGGTGGTCATCGGCTGTCCTCGGCCGGCGCCGGGAACAAATCCTGGTCCGGGTAACTGAACCTCGACCTTTGGAGTGACCACTTCTTTTTTGCCAAGTAGCTGGTTCAGGAACGCTCCACGCTGCAGGAGTCCGGTCAACGTACCCTTGGGCTTGCCTTCCTGGTCTATCCATGAGTTCCCGTTGCGCTTGATATTCTGAATCTCATCAGGATTGTTTTTGAATGAGTCTATTTGGTGGATGGCACTGGCCAGTTCATCAGCTACCGCCTTGGACTGCGCTCCCATGAAACCGCCGCCAGCTTGAACGATTCCTGTATAAGCTTCCTGAAGGGCATCAAACGTTTTAGACAGATTGCCCTGAACGATCTGGCTTCTAGCCTCATCCGGGTTATTGGCCACCAAGGAATCAAAATCGTACAGCCCGGAAATACGGTTTTCTTTCTGCAGGGCAGTACCCTGCGAGACCAGGTTGTCCCTGACCTGATTGGCGGATAGACTGGCGTAGACTTGATCGCTTCTAGCAATAAGGTTGTTTATCTTGTCCCGCGTCCTTATATTATTGGCCGACAGCCGGTTGTCATTGAGCCACTGGGCCTGCGCTTCCCGGTATCCGGGTTTTGTCGGGTCCGGGTAGCTTGAGTAATTCTTTTCCCACTCGGCGATTGCTCTATTGTTTTCGTCCTGCTGCTGCTGAGCCTGCTGCAGATCAATACCTGTCAGTTTGTTTTTCTGATCTTGCTCGGTTTCGAGAAGCGGGTTCAGAGCACCTTGGTGTCTGACCTGTTCCTTGCGATCCTGAGTCAGCAGGTTGTCCCGCTCGATCTGGTTCTGCTGTGTGGCCTTAGCAATCTCAGCTTCCACGCCAAGCTTCTGATTCTGGTAGTCCAGAGCCGTCAGTTGGCGTCCCAGAGCCTGATTATTGTAGGCAGTCAGCGAATCGATGTGTTCAGCATTGGCGTGGGATAATGCGATATCGGCCTGCGACTTCTGGAAAGCCAGTTGCTGGGTGTATTGATTATTAAGAAATGATGCCCCGGCCTCGGCGATCTTGGTGATGGTCGGCAGCGAGCTGGTCATGTTCTCGACGTTGTACCCCAGGCCAGCCAGCGCATGGAGATACTCGGGTCCGGTGACCACCGGGATGCTTAACGAACCGCCGATGTCCGGGTTAGACGAGATGCCGCCGGACGCTTGAGCTTCGTACATTCCTTCAGTCATAAACTTAGAACGATTCTAGTAGATCCGCGAAACCCTGTCCGGTAGACCCGGAGATATCCGATGTCATCGTTGCGTAATCCGAGGCTGACTGTCCACCAGTAGACCCTCCGCCGAACAAACCTCCGAACAGACCTCCGATCTGCTGATACCCGGTTTGGCCGCTGGGGTTCTTCTGTCCCAAGGCGGCAAGCAGACCAGAGATGTCGCCGCCGACAGACCCGGCCAGATTTACATTCGGTGCTCCACCAGCCTGTGCGGTAGCCGCTGCGCTCTGGGCCTGAAACATCTTTTCGTTGGCGCTGAACAGAGCCGATTTAGACCATTGCTGGCCGGCGATCAGATCGTTTAACGGCAGCAGTGAGGTCGGGTTGACCGGCTGCGGGGTGAGATAATTCCTGGTGAGCTGCAAAAGATTAGCCCCCTGCTGATATCCCTGCTGCTGCAGACCGAGGCTGGTCAACCCCAGATCGCGGGCGGTGATCGCTCCGCTGGTTCCCGTACCAGCGCCAGCCGTGCCTCCCACCAGAGACTGGTAAGCCGCGCTGCGCTGAATCGCCTGCTGCACATCAGTCGGGACGTTGCCGGACAAGAGCGACTGGGTATTGCCAGCCATCTGGTTAACGATGTTCTGGTAGCCGGGAAGCGCCGTGTTCAGCAACCCCTGCAGTTGCTGCATGTTGAACTGGTTTAGCTGCGGAGCGTTCTGATACCCGAACTGCAGCGACTGGTTCGCCATGCTCGGGATGTCCAGATTCCAGTAATCGGCGTTGGTAGCGAACGGCTGAATCCAGCGTTTGGCGTTTTCGTTGATCCGGCTGGATTCCTCCGCCAAACTTGAGTTGGGATTCTTCTTGGTTAAATCCCCGACAATAGACGATACCGCGCTTACCGCGGCACCTATGAGTGCTCCGTATCCGATGGCTTTACCGCTCCTCTCTGATGGATGATTTTAGACGCGGCGATCTGCGCCCATGCGGCAGCTCGGCCGGCGATAAAAAGGTAAGGCGCGATCTTGGCAGGCATCCCGACACGGATGGCCGCTGCCGCTGTGTAGGCGCTGGGATTGGGGTAGATATCCTTGCCCAGCCTGCCGAGCTCGACGGTCACGTCACTGATCTTGGCGTGCAAATCCGGGGCCATGGTCATCAGCTCAAGACTGACATCGCTCCAGATCGGGTCGGGCTGTTCGCGCTGGAACGTGCCGCCCCATCCGGGAACTCTCTTGCCGCTTTTGAGGATGTCCTCCACGTAACGAGGCGGATACGCCAGAAGGAGAAAATTAACAGTCTGCTCAATCGGGGCGTGATTAAGTCCGAGAGTCATCAGACCGGCAGAAAATGCTTTGCACAGGTCACCGGAAGCGTCGGCGGCGGTGATAACGGCGACGGTGGAGGCGTTCTCGCGGAAGGCGCTTTTATGGTGCGCGGTAAATAGCATGGTCAATAGACCGGCTTCTTCGTCGGTGAGTTCCTTGTCTCTCCACCATGCCTTCATGCTGAAACCCTCCCAACTTCTGCCTGCGCCCAAGGCAAGAACTTCTCGTAGCTTTTGATCGGAGATGGACATTTCTCCGTATAGCAGATTCTCTGATCTTTCATAAAGCGCCATCTGATCTCATCAAAAGGCACTCCGGGCAGGCAGTGATCCCAGACCAGCCTGCAGCCGCATTCAAGCTCCAGGAGCTTGTAGCTCACAACCAGGTCGAACAACTCGTAATGGCGCTCAAACATCTGCTGTAAAGTACTTACACTCTTCTCATGGAACGGCATCCTGGCGGCCTGCATCGACTTGATGACCTGATCCATGGGGCGGTCTACCCAGATAACCTTGGTCATCGGCTTTTCAGCTAACAACGCGGGAAGGACAAAGATGTTGGCGCTGTCCGAGTTGCCGTAGTAATCGCATTGCTGGGCGTATTTCTCGGCGTTGGACCAGAATTCCTCCTGGCTCCCGGCGAACTCGGTTGCTTCATGCGTGCAGTAACTTATCCCGTCTAGCGTCAGAAACCGCGAGAGCCACATTGTCCGGCTCCTCGGATATCCGCAGATGATAAAAGTATGTTTCATGCTGCTCTGTACCTCCGCATTCGTGCATTGAAGGCATCACAGATGTGGCACCTGCGACCATGGCCGTCATGATAGTCGTATGGATGGCCTTTAGGGCAATGAGTACGGGAGATCTGTTTGGCTATGAAATGATCAGGATGCCGGATGATGTGATCCCTGGGACTAACAACCTCCAAATGAGCCGGATTTACACAATGCTTTACACCGCAGATATGGTGGATATGCAGCCCTTTTTCGACTGAGCCGTTAAACAATTCCCAAATCCATTTATGAGATTTTTCCGCGACAGAGCGGGCAATCGAGAAACGTCCATACCCCCATTTGTCTATGTTTCCTGTCCACAGCCAACACCCGTTGGAATAGAGCTTTATTTTTGACCAGAATCTTATTAATGGATCTTGCTTTTTCACGCTAAATAAGTAGGATCTTTCGTAAGTGTCAGCGCAAGTTATAGATATCCCCGCCCGTAAACCACTCGGCTAACTGCAGACTGGCGCCGTAATCGCCGTCATAATCCTTGGAGTCGTAGTCTAAAATCCCGAAGGCGGTTTCCCATGCAGCCTTGGCCTGATCGTAAGCACCGGCTTTCTCAAACTTCAGCGCCAGCAGCGCGTTCTGCAGAGCACCGATGTTAGCAATGAACAGGTCCGAGTACTGGCTGGTAGTCCAGACAAACCGGCGTTTGGCTAGTACGGTCAGGATTCCCGGTGTGTCCGGCCCCAGCCATGTGATCTGGTAACGCCGGTAGTCCGGGTTAAGCTCATCAGGTTCCCACATCGCGATCTCGGTGGAGTTGCCTTGCGCGTCTACTCCGTATAAACGCAGGCGTCCAACGGTCTGCGGCTTAGTAATGGAACCGATCTTCTGCCACATCTGCGGGGTGTCGTGATAGGGATCTCCCTGCATAGGGATCTGGACCGCCTGCCCACGCACGTAGGTTCCGTTGATCAGCGAATAAGGCATGTTCCCGTTGGTGTCCTCACCTTGGATCACGACGTAACCCTCGTCAGAAGTCTGCGGGATATCAGCGTACAAACGAAGGGTCAGAGGGTTATTAACAGACGGATCGGCGAAGGTGCTGAACCCGGTACCGAGATCAAAAAGGATATTTTGAGCGCAGGCCAGGAATCCCACCGGGCCACCCGGCATCATCTCGTACCAGCGGCCTTTGACCGAAAGAATAGACGTGCATCCGGGACCGCACAGGCAGGTGCTCCCGGTGCAGGAAGGATATGAGGTAGACGCCGCCAAGACCGTCTTCACGTCCCGAGGCATCGTGATCACGTTGTTAACGATATCGAACTGGTAACGGGCGATCGACTTCTCCGGGTTCAGGCGCGGAAGCAGCCGCTCGATGGCGAAGTTGATATTGGTGACCAGCCGGGGATCGGTCGGACACATCCCGTATTCCGCGAACTCGTATAACAGCTCGCAAGCCTGCGAAAGTATTAGTCTCATTGGTATGCTACGAACATGAAAAACCCGATGGCGATATAAAGGTTCTGGAACGGGAGTGTCTGGTTTCCGCCGCTATTACCGGACGCATCGGTGATCGGTAACTGGTAATCCGGATTTGCACTATTGTTGTTGGCTACCGAAATGCCAGCGCCGGTTCCCTGCTGAATGCCTTGGATATGGGTGTGTGCCACCATCGGAGGCAGGTTAGCCATCGTGATCTGGACCCGGTTCCTCTGGCCACCGGAATTGCGCCACGCCACACCGTCGGCGTCCGTGAACCATTGCCCGGACGCCTGACCGACAGTTTCTCCCTGCTGCCCGCAGACCGGAAAATAACCTTCGAGATTCGGTGTGCCGTTCTGCCCGTTGCAGAGCGCCCAGCCGTCCATGTCACCGCCGAGAACCCCGCGTCCCGTTCCGTCTATCATGCCGCTGTAGTACCAGAACATGCGGATCTCGCCGTAAGCCGCCCCGGTGTAGACCTTGCGCCAGTTGCCGTTGTAGAACATGTAGACGCCCAATGGTCTCCCGGCTGCGTCGGTCTTGTACCAGACCTTGTTAGTCAGCGAGCTGGACGGAGGATTAGGGCCGACAAACACGCCGCCACCGGCCGTGTCGGGAACAGTGCCGCTGATGCCGCCGCCGGTCGTGATCATGTCTAATAGACCATTGACATCGGAAGGATAGCAGGCCGGGGCCGGTTGCGGGTTGGGAGTGAATGTTACTTGTGCCATTACGGACAACCTCCTTGCGGGGATTCGACTTGCTCTTCCGAGTGTATAATGAACATCAGGAGCGTGGCTGGGCCGCTCCATGTAATCCGGCACTGGAAGAAATAGCCTACCTTGAGCAGTTTATTAGTGTTGGGATCGCAATCCCCGTTGGGTGTGGATAGACGGTGCCGGAACCAGTAACCCTCGGTCGGGCATCCCGGCACCTGGCAGATGGTCGGGTCTACGTTGCACGGTGCGCTGTGGCCGGTCAGTGTCATGGTGTTCCACAAGGTCCACGCCGGATAGCCGTCGCTGCGGTATTCCACCGTGACGTTGATAGTGGCCTGGAGCGCGGTGAAATAAAGTTCGCCGGTTCGCAGTTGTTTTAGAGCGTCCGGCAGTTTGAAATCAAAGGCGCGGGTCTCGATCTGGCTGACAATAGGGATATCAATGTTGTCGAAGGATGCGTCATCGGTCAGCTCCCAGACCTCGGTCTGATTGGTGGTCTGGTTCAGGCAGAAGACGAAACAGCGTTCGACGTGCGCGAACTGGCCGGAAACGACCTGCAGAATCCGCAACGGATACGGAGGAACCCAGACCCCGTCATAAGCAGGCGAGCCGCGCTGGGAAAAGTACGGGCTGAACTCGTAAGCCAGGTTGGATTTGTTGATGACCGAACTGATGACGTTCAGGTCTAAAACGCAGAACAGTCCGAAACTGGCAGATCCCGTGTTGGTCCCGTTGGCCGCAATGTACGGCAGCGGGTTAGACGTGATAAGCACGCGGTTCTTGAAGATGGTCGCGCTGGCGTAATCCAGAAGATTCAGGCCATCGGTAGCCAAGATGCGGTTCATCTCGTTGGAGATTGGCGCTGCCCCCCACCCGTATTGCTCGTTGCGTGCGGTGCGGAAAGTTCTCCACCCGTCCTTGGACCGGAAGAACACGTCCATATTAACGTTAAGCAAATTGCGCTGGCTGGTGCCTCCGATACCGGCAAGGGCAACCTTCTGCATTCCCGGTGTTCCCTGCCATCCCGGCTGATTGGGCGGAATGCCGGTAGACGAGGTGGCCTGTCGTGGAACACTGGCTTGGATCGAATAAGTGGAGTTGCGGGCGAAAAGCAGAAGTTCGCCTTGGCCCGTGGCGGTATCGCCTTGCTCGATAAAGATCAGGCCAATGACATTACCGGCGTTGAGCGGCACGCCGAAGAACGCGGCCTCACCGATATACGTCTGCTCAGTAAATTGTATTACCGAGGTCGGGCCTCCCAGCAGATCGCCGGCCACCACCTGTCTTCCTTGAGCCAGCCATAGACGGCCTTGGCCGTAAGCCATGGCCTGCCCAACCGGGACTTCTCCGGTCGCGGCACGTCTGATAGACTGGATGCCCTGAAGGATCAGCGGGGTGGCGCTTCCATCCTGAACCACAAAATAAACGTCCGGCTGACAGAACCAGCACTGCGGAGCCAGCGGGTTGTTCTTGCCGTCGTTCCATAGACCTTTGACCATGATCCCCGGAGGCTGCGGGTTGAGCTGGTACAGCGTGCCTGAGACCATGGCCATCAGGTATTCCACGCCGTCGTCTACGTCGTAGATAGCCGCGCCTTGGAAGTTGCCAGTCTGAAAACTGGGCAGGCCGGAAGGAGCACCGCCAGAAGCCCCGTCGTCCTTTAAATCTACCTTTACGAACTTCTGCCGGTTAGACGGAAACCCTCCCCGGAAGGTGACATTAGACCCGAAAGCGCATTCCTGCTGGGAAAGCAGCAGCGGGTTGCGCCCGCTGTTCATGCCGGACTCTAAAGTGCGATGTCCGTCCTTCCTGAGTTGCGTTTTGTCTCGGT
>Ga0306925_10001394_pt1 | contig 19723 bp, 17 predicted proteins | sample flu12Cox44000176_FD_203755 | JGI IMG/M metagenome (GOLD analysis project Ga0306925, IMG submission 203755) | Lab enrichment of tropical soil microbial communities from Luquillo Experimental Forest, Puerto Rico - flux8day.12C.oxic.44.000.176 (v2)... | ecosystem: Environmental > Terrestrial >... | reverse complement strand
CAGGACCTGCTGCGCGAGTGCTACGACGCCGCCCTCGCCCACGGCTACCTATGGCACGAGTTCGGCGACGTCCACCTAATGCTCCCCTAGCCGGGATAGGCGGCCCGCTCCCTCGCCGCCGAATGATCTTGGATCACTGACCACATCCCGGTGTTGTTGGTGATCCGCTATCTTTGGCGGCCGACCGTGCAGCCGGGTCGTCGACAGGGATGAGGTCTGCCCTTCCAGCCGGAGCGGCGCAAGGTGGCGGCGACCATAGCGGCACTTTGGCAGGCGAGTTCGGTAACGTCTGGTGGCTCGAACCTATGAGTCTGAGCACCATCCACGGCAAGGTTGAGATTGTCGCGGCGCTTGTCCTTCCGTACCTGTTCATTCCGGTGATAGGTCGGCCCATCGAGTTCGACGCAGACGCGATACTCGGCATACCAGTTGTCTCTGTAGTGAATCTTGCCGTTGATCTGGCGGCGCGCCTGACGCTGCGCTTTCGGCAGCCCATGAGCGCGCTCGACATCGTGCACGTAACGGCGTTCGAGCACGAAGTAGATTCCCTCATCAGCGTCGGCAAGCGCCACAGAGAGTTCGTCCCGCCAGCGGATCCGGCTTCTAGCGGTCAGCGCACTGCGGAGCATGTCACCGGTAGCGCACTGACGGGACAGAGCGCGGGAGATCCAACTGTAGGCGTCGTCAAAAGTGGAGGCAGCATTGATCAGGTCTAGAACGGTGTCCTCGACCCGAGTGCGGGGAAGCTTCCATGTGATTGGCAGTTGCGGTCGGCTCTGATCCGACCGATGGATCACGACTCCCCGCATGGGCCTTCGCTGAGCAGGACGGCGGTGGCTGGGAACCATGACGTGGATCTCCGAAGCGGGCTTGTCGATCAGACCATGCAGCTCGGCCGCGGTCTCATGACTGAGCATCGCCCCTTCCCCGGCGTGCCGCAGCGCCGCCCACAGCCTTGCTTCGTGCGTCAGGGGGCCGGTAAAGGTCGCGTAGACCCCCGAATACACGCGCTGCCACTTTCCCGAGTTCAGCCGATGTTCAATCTGGCGGATTGTGAATCCTGCCTGCCGCACCTGGGATCGATCAACGATCCCGCACTGCGAGTCAAGCAGCATGACCCAATCGCGATAAGCGTTACCGTCCATGGACTCAGAGTGACCGATACGCACATCATCGCGCTAGGACCCTATTCAAATTCATGGATAACAGGACTAGCCAAGCTGATCTTGGATCAAAAACCCCATCCCGGTGTGGTTGGTGATCCAAGATCACTGGGAAAGGGTCAGGCGGGGAGGTCCAGGACGGCGTTTGTGTTCCATGGGCGCTCCCAGCCGGCGAGCGCGAGCAGCCGGTCGACAAGGCCGGCGGTGAATCCCCAGATCAGCATGGGGCCGATGCGGAACGCCGGGCCGATGCGGCCGCTGGGATTCTGGAGCATTACCCGGTGGGCCGGATCGGCGAGATCGGCGATCGGGATCCGCTCGACCGCGGCTACCTCCCCGGTGTCCACGGGCCCCACCGCGCTTGACTCCCGCCACCAGGCGAGCACCGGCACGACCCGGAATCCGCTGTGCGGGATGAACAGTTCGGGCATCGTGCCGAGCACCTCCACCCCGGCCGGGTCGAGTCCCGTCTCCTCGGCGGCCTCACGGAGCGCGGCGCCGACCGGGCCATCGTCACCGTCGTCGATCGCGCCGCCGGGGAAGGCGGGCTGCCCAGGGTGGCGGCGCAGCCCCTCACTGCGCTGGATGAACAGCAAGTCCGGCCCGTCACCGAACAGAATCAGCACAGCGGAGCGCCGGCCACCAGACGCGGGCGGGCGCAGGATCCGCGGCACGTCCATCGTCGACGCGGCCGCCGCGAGGTCACGCAGCCAGGCCGGTGTGGGGGTCACGAGAACGGGCCGGTCTTGACAAGTTTCGCGGCGGTCGCCGCGTCCGTGGGGCCGAGCCCGAACGACGGGCACCAGTCGGCAACCGGGCACGCTCCGCAGGCAGGCTTGCGGGCGTGGCAGATCCGGCGGCCGTGCCAGATCAGCCGGTGCGACAGCATCACCCACTCCGACTTGGGGAAGAGCGCGCCGACTTCGGCCTCGACCTTGACGGGGTCGTCGCTCGTCGTCCAGCCGAACCGGCGGGACAGCCGGCCGAAGTGCGTGTCCACCGTGATGCCGGGAATGCCGTACGCGTTGCCGAGAACCACGTTCGCGGTCTTGCGCCCCACCCCCGGCAGGGTGACCATCTCCTCGAGAGTTCGCGGCACCTCGCCGCCGAACCGGTCGCGCAGCGCGGCGGACAGCCCCATCACCGACTTCGTCTTGGCCCGGAAGAACCCGGTGGGCTTGAGGATCTCCTCCACGTCTTCCGGGTTGGCGGCGGCCAGGTCCTCGGGCGTCGGGTACTTGGCGAACAGCGCCGGCGTGGTCAGGTTCACCCGCTTGTCCGTCGTCTGCGCCGAGAGCACGGTAGCGACTAGCAGCTGGAACGGGTTCTGGAAGTCCAGCTCGGTGCGCACGTCCGGGTAAGTTTCCGCCAGCACCCGGTTGATCTTCCGCGCCCGCCGCACAAGCGCGGTGTGCGTCTCGGGCTTCGTCTTCTTGACCGCCATGCGATTTAGCGTACGGCCGGCCTCACAGCGCCATCGCCAACCGATTGAGGAATTCATTGCGCCCGCGTTACGTACGGCCCCCTGACAGGTAACACCGCACTCATAGCGTCGTCGACCATGAGCCGAACGCGAGCCATCACCACCTGGGATCCAGAGGACGCCGTCTTCTGGCGGACGCAGGGCCACCGCATCGCCACACGCAACATGTGGACATCCGTGGCCACCGAACACATCGGCTTCTGCGTCTGGAGCCTTTGGTCCGTCCTCGTCCTGTTTATGACGAAGAAAAGCGGCTTCCCCTTGTCCACTGCCGACAAGTTCCTGCTGACCTCGCTGGTCACGCTGACCGGTTCGCTGGTCCGCCCGGGCTACGGGTGGGCGGTGACCCGATTCGGCGGGCGCACCTGGACAGCCTTGTCCGCGCTCTTCCTGCTCGTCCCCGTGGTGCTCGCCACGATCCTGATGGGCCACCCGGATGCTCCGCTGTGGGCGTTCCTGCTCTGCGCGGCGGTCAGCGGCATCGGCGGCGGCAGCTTCGCCTCCTCCACCACCAACATCAACTTCTTCTTCCCGGAGCGGGAGAAGGGCCGCGCGCTCGGCATCAACGCCGGCGCCGGGAACATGGGCGTCGCGAGCGTGCAGCTGCTCGGCCTGCTCGTGATCGGTGTCGTCGGCGTCGCGCACCCGCGCATCCTGCCGATCGTCTTCATCCCGCTGCTGCTGGCGGCCGCCGGTGCCGCATATGCCCTCATGGACAACCTGCCGGGGATGCGGACGAGCGCCGGCGTCTACGGCAAGGCGCTGAAGGACCGGCACTGCTGGATGATCTCGCTGCTGTACATCGGCACGTTCGGCTCATTCATCGGGTACAGCTTCGCGTTCGGGCTCGTGCTGCAGAACGACTTCCACCGCACCCCGATTCAGGCCGCCGCGCTGACGTTCATCGGGCCGCTGCTCGGCTCGCTGGCCAGGCCCGCGGGGGGCGCGCTCGCCGACCGCTTCGGCGCGGCGCGGATAACGCTGATCAGCTTCACCGGTCTTGCCGTGGGCACCGCGCTGGCCATCGCCGCCTCCACGGCACACTCACTGCCGCTGTTCGCCGCCGCGTTCACCATCCTGTTCGTGCTCAGCGGCCTGGGCAATGGCTCGACGTACGCGATGATCGCGGTCCCCTACGCGGCCGCCGCGCGCGAGGCGATAGGGCGAGGCGCCGACGCCGCGCGGGCGCGCCTGGACGCGCGGCGCGAGACCGGCGCGGTCATCGCGTTCGCCGGCACGGTCGGCGGCCTCGGCGGGGTGGTCATCAACCTGGCGTTCCGCCAGTCCTATCTGCAGGCGCACAACGCACGGCCCGCGCTCGCCGGCTTCCTGGTCTTCTACGCGGTGTGCGTGGGCGTCACGGCGCTGGCACGAAGGCGGGAGGCCGTTCCCGCGGCGGTTCCCGCACAGGTACCCGCGTGACGCCGCGCACGCCAGCGCTGGGCACCCCGACGCACTGCCCGTACTGCGCGCTGCAATGCGCCATGACGGTCGTGCCCAGCGGCGGCCGCCCGGCGGTAATCCCGCGCGACTTCCCCACCAACCGCGGCGGGCTGTGCCAGAAGGGGTGGACGAGCGCCGAACTCCTGGACACGCCCGGCAGGCTTCGCAGCCCGCTGGTCCGGCGGCCGGACGGTGAGCTGGCCAAAGCGAGCTGGGACGAGGCACTCGACTATGTCGCCGCCAGGATCAGCGAACTGCGGGACACGCGGGGTGACGACGCGGTCGCCGTCTTCGGCAGCGGCGCGCTGACCAACGAGAAGGCGTACCTGCTCGGGAAGTTCGCCCGGATCGCGCTCAGGACCTCGCAGATCGACTACAACGGCCGGTTCTGCATGTCGGCGGCCGCGACGGCGGGCAACCGGGCGTTCGGGCTGGACCGGGGGCTGCCCTTCCCCGTCACGGACCTCGATGACTCTGACGTCATCATCCTGGCCGGCGCCAACCCCGCCGAGACCATGCCGCCGCTGATGAGCCACCTTACGGGCAACCGCAAGCTCATCGTCGTCGACCCGCGCCGGACCCCGACCGCCGATGTGGCGCTCAGGCGCGGCGGCATGCACCTGCAGCCAGCCCCCGGCACGGACCTGGCGCTCGCCCTCGGCCTGCTGCACATCGCCTGGACATATGGCTATCTGGACACCGAGGAACGCCGCGGCTACCGGGAGAACCGGACCAGGGGCTGGGACGAAACGCGCCAGGCGCTCACCGGCTGGTGGCCGGAGCGGGCCGAACGCCTGACCGGCGTCTCGGTGGCGGACATGCGCCAGGCGGTCCACCTGCTCCATACCGCCCGCAGCGCCCACGTGCTCACCGGCCGCGGCGCCGAGCAGCACAGCAAGGGCACGGACACGGTCACCGCCTGGATCAACCTGGCGCTCGCCTTCGGCCTGCCCGGCACGCCAGGCTCCGGGTATGGCTGCCTGACCGGCCAGGGCAACGGCCAAGGTGGCCGTGAGCATGGCCAGAAGGCGGACCAGCTTCCCGGTTACCGCTCGATCACCAGCGCCGAAGACCGGCGGCACATCGCGAGCATCTGGGGCGTCGGCGAAAGAGAGCTCCCCGGCCCTGGCCGCTCCGCTACCGAGCTCCTGAGCGCGCTCGGCGCCGAAAACGGGCCCAGGGCTCTGCTCGTGTTCGGCGCGAACCCGGTGATCTCCGCCCCCCGCGCCCGCCGCGTCGCGGACCGGCTCCGCCGCCTCGACCTGCTAGTTGTCGCCGATTCTGTCCTCTCCGAGACCGCCACGGCCGCCGACGTGGTGCTGCCGGTGGCCCAGTGGGCGGAAGAGGCCGGGACGATGACCAGCCTGGAGGGCCGGATCCTCCGGCGCCGGCAGGCCATTCCGCCGCCCGCGGGGGTCCGCACCGACCTCGAGGTCATCCAGGCGCTCGCGGTCAGGCTGGGGCGTCAGGCACGGGAGTTCCCCGACGACCCCGACGCGGTGCTCGCCGAGCTGCGCGAGGCGTCCGCGGGCGGCCGCGCCGACTACTCCGGCGTCACCCCCGAACGCCTCGCCGCCGAAGAGCCCCTCTACTGGCCTGTCCCGCAGGGCTCGGCGGGGACACCGCGGCTGTTCACGGACCGCTTCGCACATCCCGACGGCAAGGCCAGGTTCGTGCCCGTCGGCCATCGTGACGCCGCGGAACTGCCGGACGCGGAATACCCGCTGTTCGGAACGACCGGACGGATCCTGCAGCACTACCAGAGCGGCGCGCAGACGCGGCGGGTGCCCGAGCTGAGCGCGGCCGCACCCGAGGCGTTCGTCGAGGTCCACCCGGACACCGCCCGGCACGCGGGCCTGGCGGACGGCGCGCTGGCGAGGATCCGCTCACGGCGCGGCAGCGTCCTCGCGAAGGTGCGCTTCGTCCCCGCGCTCCGGACCGACACGGTCTTCCTGCCGTTCCACTTCCCCGGCGACGGTGCCGCCAACGCGCTGACCAACCCGGCGCTGGACCCGCTGAGCGGGATGCCGGAGTTCAAGGTCTGCGCGGTCCGGCTAGACCCCGCGAGCCAAAGGGGCGCCCCGCTGTCTGGACTGAGGAGCGACGACGAAGGAGGAGCGACGAGGGAAGACAGCGGACCCCGGCGCCCCGGAGGCGAGCGGGGGAACAGCCCATGAAAGCACTTCACGTCGTCGTGGTCGGGCACGGCATGGTCGGGGACCGCTTCGCCGAGGAGGTCCGCCGCCACGACCCCGCCGGGAGGCGCGTCCGGCTCACGATCCTCGGCGCCGAGCCAGGCCCCGCCTACAACCGGCTGCTGCTGCCGAACCTGCTGTCCGGGGCGATGACAGAAGACCATTTCATCCCGAACGGACGCGGCGGCCTCCCCAGGCCGAACGTCGATCTCCGCACCGGCACGGCCGCGCTCCGCCTGGATCTTCCCCGCCAGACAGTGTCTACCGCCGCCGGGCACGTCGGGTATGACGCCCTGGTCCTGGCCACCGGCGCCCGTGCGTGGGTGCCGCCCATCCCCGGGATTGAGCTCCCCGGCGGCGAGCGGGACAGCACGGTCACGGCGCTGCGCTCTCTCGCCGACACCCGCCGGATCGGTGCCCTGGCCCAGGGCGCCCGGCGCCGGGGCGGCCGGATCGCGGTGCTCGGCGGCGGCGTGCTCGGGGTCGAGGCGGCGCGGGCGCTCGCCGCGCGCGGCACAGCGGTGACCGTGGTGCATCGCGGCCCGCACCTCATGGAACGGCAGCTCGACGCGCCCGCCGGGCGGGTGCTCGCCAGGGCCGTGCGACGGACCGGCGTGGCGGTCGAGCTCGGGCTCGGGGCGGCCCGCTGGGAGCCCGGACGCGGGCTGTGGCTCGCCGACGGACGACTGGTCCCCGCTGCCGGGCTGGTGCTGTGCACGGGAACCGTGCCAGACACCGCGATCGCGCGGGACGCTGGGCTGAAGCTGACCGAGTCCGGCGCGGTCGCGGTGGACGACACGCTGGCCACATCGGACCCGGAGGTGTACGCGATCGGTGACTGCGCCGGCCATCCAGGGGCGGCCGGCGGGCTGGTGCAGCCCGGCTGGGAGCAAGCCGCGGTGCTCGCCAGCCGGCTCACCGGCGCCGCTCCGGCGGCCCGCTACCTGGGCAGCGGAACGGTAACCCGGCTGAAGGCGGCCGGGATCGAGCTGACCACGCTCGGCTCGCCGTTTACCGAGGAGGGCGAGGTGCTCCGCTTCGAGGACCCGGCACGCGAACGTTACGCCAAGCTCGTGCTGGCCGGGGATCGGGTAGCCGGAGCGATCATGATCGGCCTGCCGGACGCCGCCGCGGCGATCGTGCAGCTCTACGATCGCGGGGCACCCGTGCCGGCCGACCGGCTCGCGGTGCTGCTCGGCCGCGCGCTGCCGCCGGAGGGCGCGGCGGGGCCGGCCGGGATGCCCGACCACTCCATCGTGTGCCGCTGCAACATGGTCACCAAGGGGCAGCTCCGGACCGCCTGGTTCGGCGGAGCGGCGAGCCGGGCCGCGTTGTCCGCGGCGACTCGCGCCGCGACCGGTTGCGGCGGCTGCGGTGACGATCTCGACGCCGTCACGGCGTGGCTCACGACGACTGATCCAACCAGGAAGGAGCCAGCCCTGCGATGACCGCTGAATCTCGTCTTGTGGTGGTGGGACACGGCATGGTCGGCCACCGGTTCGCCGAGGCGCTCACAGCCCGCGACGATGCCGGGCGGTTCCGGGTGACCGTGCTGTCGGAGGAGGCGCGGCCCGCCTACGACCGGGTGGCGCTGTCTTCGGTGTTCGACGGCGCGGACGAAGCCGCGCTGCGGCTGCCGCCGCTTGACCCCGCGCGCGTTGACCTGCGGCTCGGCGTCAGCGCGGTGTCGGTCGACACCGATCGCCGCGTGGTCACCACGTCGGCCGGCCTGGAGATCGGATACGACGAGCTTGTCCTCGCGACCGGCTCCTATCCCTTCGTGCCGCCGGTGCCCGGCCGCGACGCGCCGGGCTGCTTCGTGTACCGGACGCTCGATGACCTGGACGCGATCCAGTCCGCCGCGGCTTCGGCGCGATCCGGGGTGGTCATCGGCGGCGGGCTGCTCGGCCTCGAGGCGGCGAACGCGCTGCGGCTGCTCGGCCTCGAACCGCACGTCGTCGAGCTGGCACCGCACCTGATGGCGGTTCAGCTCGACGAGGGCGGCGGTGCGCTGCTGGCCGGCCTGATATCCGGCCTGGGCGTGGCGGTGCACTGCGGTGCCGCCACAACCCAAGTGCTGACCGACCCGGAGACCGGGCGCGCTACGGGCGTCGAGCTGGCCGATGGTTCCGTGATCCACGCCGGGATCGTGGTGTTCGCCGCCGGCGTCCGGCCGCGTGACCAGCTCGCCCGCGCGGCCGACCTCACTCTCGGCCCGCGCGGCGGCGTGGCGGTCGACGAGACCTGCCGGTCGGTCAGCGACCCGCGCGTCTGGGCCATCGGTGAGGTCGCCGCGCTTGACGGGCAGCTGTTCGGACTGGTGGCGCCCGGTTACGCGATGGCGGAAACGGTCGCGGACCGGCTGCTCGGCGGGCTGGCGACGTTCCCCGGCGCCGATCTCGCCACGAAGCTGAAGCTGCTCGGGGTCGATGTCGCCTCGTTCGGAGACGCGCACGGGCGGACACCGGGCGCGCTTTGCGTCGTGCTGAACGATCCGGTGCGGCGGTCCTATGGCAAGCTCGTGGTCTCCGACGACACGAGCACGCTGCTCGGCGGCATCCTGGTCGGCGACGCGTCGCGGTATGCCATGCTGCGCCCGCTGGCCGGGTCGCCGCTGCCGGCCGACCCGGCGTCACTGCTCGCCCCGGACGGCGGGGACGGCGCCGGCCTCGGCGCGCTCCCGGACACCGCGCAGATCTGCTCGTGCAACGCCGTGACCAAGGGCCAGGTGCTATCCGCCATCGCGGCCGGCGCGGCCGCGGACGTGCCCGGGCTGAAGGCCTGCACCCGGGCCGGCACCGGCTGCGGGTCCTGTGTCCCCACCCTCAAGCAGCTGCTCACCGCGGCGGGCGTTGTCCAGCCGAAGGCGCTGTGCGAGCACTTCGGCGCCTCCCGCGCGGAACTGTTCGAGATCACGGCCGCCACCGGCATCAAGACGTTCAGCGAACTGGTTTCGCGATATGGCCGGGGACGCGGCTGCGACATCTGCAAGCCCGCGGTGGCCTCCATCCTGGCCTCGCTGCATACCGGAGACCACATCCTGGACGGCGAGCGCGCCGCGCTCCAGGACACCAACGACCGGCACCTGGCCAACATGCAGCGCAACGGGACGTACTCGGTGGTGCCCCGCATCCCCGGCGGCGAGATAACGCCCGCGAAGCTCAAGATCATCGCGGAGGTCGCGGAAGAGTTCGGGCTCTACACCAAGATCACGGGCGGGCAGCGGATCGACCTGTTCGGCGCCCGGCTGGAGCAGCTTCCGGCGATCTGGAAGCGCCTCACCGACGCGGGGTTCGAATCGGGGCACGCCTACGGCAAGGCGCTGCGCACGGTGAAGTCCTGCGTGGGCGACACCTGGTGCCGGTACGGCGTGCAGGACTCGGTGGGCCTGGCCATCGAGCTCGAACTGCGGTACCGGGGCCTGCGCGCGCCGCACAAGATAAAAGGCGGCGTGTCCGGCTGCGCCCGCGAGTGCGCGGAGGCGCGGTCGAAGGACTTCGGGGTGATCGCCACGGAGAACGGCTGGAACCTCTACGTGGGCGGCAACGGCGGCTTCCGGCCGCGCCACGCTGAGCTGCTGGTCTCCGACGTCTCCCGCGAGGAGCTGATCAAGATCCTCGACCGGTTCCTGATGTTCTACATCCGCACCGCGGACCGGCTGCAGCGCACCGCCGCCTGGATCGAGGCCATGGACGGCGGCCTCTCGCATCTGCGCGACGTGGTCGTGGACGACCGGCTCGGCATCTGCGCCTCGCTCGAGGAGGCGATGGCCCGGCATATCGCCGGCTACAGCGACGAATGGCGGGCCGTCCTGGAGGACCCGGCCCGGCTGGCGAAGTTCGCGTCGTTCGCCAACGCTCCCGGCACCCCTGACTCCGCGATCGAGTTCACCGTCGAGCGCGGCCAGCGTATCCCCGCCCCCGCCCGCCCGCTGCTACCGCTGGAGCCCCGATGACCATTCTTGCCACCCTGCCGCTCGCCGTGCTGCCGCTCACCGCTCTCGAACCGGAGCAGGGCGCCGCGGTGCTGCTGCCCGACGGCACGTCGGCGGCCGTGTTCCTGCTGCACGACGGGTCCGTCTGCGCGATCGGAAACCTGGACCCGTTTTATGGCGCACCGGTCCTCTGCCACGGCATAGTCGGCGACCGCGCCGGGACGCCCACGGTGGCCAGCCCGCTCGGCAAGCAGGTGTTCTGCCTGCGCACCGGGCGCTGCCTTGACGATCCCGGAGTGACGCTGCCCGTCTTCGGCGTCCGGGTCGATGAAGGCGTGATACAGCTGTCAACGGCTGTTAACGTCGGCGAAACCGCCCTCTGGACATCATGAGGCGTATGCCGCCAGCCGAACACGGTCCGTTGCCCGACCTCCCCCCGCTGGCCGGCTTCACCGTCGCGGTGACGGCCGCCAGGCGCGCCGAGGAGATCCGCGGGCTGCTGGAGCGGCGGGGCGCGGCGGTGATCCACGGTCCGGCACTGCGGATTGCGCCGCTCGCGGACGACACTGACCTGTACAAGGCGACCGTCGAGCTCATCGCCTCGCCTCCGGACACCGTCGTCGCCACGACGGGGATCGGCTTCCGCGGCTGGATGGAGGCGGCCGAGGGCTGGGGCGAGGCCGACCGGCTGCGGACCGCGCTGAGCCGTGCCACGCTGCTCGCCCGCGGCCCGAAGGCCTGCGGCGCCATCCGCGCCGCGGGGCTGCGGGAGCTGTGGTCGCCCGCCTCGGAGTCCTCCGCCGAGGTGCTGCGGCGGCTGCTGTCCGAGGGACCGCTGCACGGCCGCCGGATCGCGGTTCAGTTGCACGGCGAGCCGCTGCACGATTTCACCGACGCGCTTCGCGACGCGGGCGCGACCGTGGTGCCGGTAGCGGTCTACCGCTGGATGGCCCCCGCCGACCCGGCGCCGCTTGACCGGCTGCTCGACGCGATCGCCGCCGGTGTGGTGGACGCGGTGACGTTCACCAGCGCACTGGGTGCGATCGGGCTGCTCCGCCGGGCCGCCGAATGCGGCCGGGAGCGGGAGCTGCTTGACGCGCTGCGCGGCCGGGTGGTCGCCGCTTGCGTCGGGCCGGTCACCGCTGGCCCGCTCCTCGAGCGCGGGATCACGGCGACGTGGCCGGAGCGATACCGTGTCGGCGCGCTGGTCCGGCACGTCACGGAGGCGCTCGGTGAGCGCGCGTCCGTGCTCACGGTCGGCGGGCACCGGCTAGAGGTCCGCGGCTCCGCGGTCGTCGTGGACGGCTGCCTGCGCCCGGTGCCGCCCGGGCCGATGGCGGTGCTCCGCGCCCTGGCGCGCCGCCCCGGCTGGGTGGTCTCCCGCGCCGACCTGCTGTCGGAACTGCCCGGCGGCGGTGCCGATGAGCACGCCGTCGAGGCGGCCGTCGCGCGCCTGCGCTCCGGCCTCGGCGCGCCCGGCGTCGTGCAGACCGTCGTCAAGCGCGGCTACCGCCTGGCGCTCACCAGCCCCGTTCAATGATGCTGGCGCTCGATCTCACGTTTGATGTCGTCTTCCGAGACCTGCCTGCGACGGTAGGCGAACCAGGCGCCCGCGGCCGTCAGCAGCACCCATGCGAGGAACGGGTAGATGATCCAGTAGTTCCATTCGTTGGGTATGCCGGAACTCCGGCTGAACCCTTGCGTCGGCCATCCGCCAGCGTTGCCGTACTCCGTGGTCGCCCAGACGACGGCCAGGATCGCCATGCCTATGCCGCTGACTACCGTGGCACTCCAAAAGCGGCGATGCCGCTCGATCGCCTTGATCGCCTCTTCTCGGTCGCGCTGATCGTCCGCGGGCATTTCATGCGAGACATCCGGCAGCATAAAGACCACCCCCTAGCTGCTCTCGCTCCCTTACGGCCCACGCTGGCCAGCGGAGAACCACCCTCGGTAGGGCGGTAAGTCACCCGGCCACCGCCAATCGGCCCGGCATAAATACCCCGTCAGGGTATTAACCTAGACAGACTTCATGATCACGAAGAATTTCCGCTCTATAGCAATGAAAAGTCTTCGGCAGGACAAAACCCTTCGCGATCACCGCGATACGGGTGAGGTTTTAGTTACCCCGTTAGCGCACTCGGACGGCAGACCGCCAGCATCGGAGACCCCGGCCGGCCATTCGGCATCTTCCGAGGACGAGATGTACCGGGTATTGCGGCTGGCGGGCGATTGGTCCTTCTCGCCCGTTGCCGCTGGTCGTGGCGGCGGGATTCGTGGCTGAGCACAGCGGACGGGGCGGATTCGGGTGGGTTGAGCGGCTTGTCGCGGGCAGGCCGGAGGTATAGCACAAAATCATGCGTACCAGGGCGGCGGTAATCCGGGAGCCGGGCAAACCGTGGGAGATCACCGAACTCGAGCTTGACGAGCCCAGGCAGGGCGAGGTCCGGATCGCCTTCAAGGCGTCCGGCATGTGCCACTCGGACGAGCACCTGCAGACCGGCGACAGCACCGGCCGGCTGCCGATGGTCGGCGGGCACGAGGGTGCCGGGGTGATCGAGGCGGTAGGGCCGGGCGTGACCCGCGTGACGGCCGGGGACCACGTCGTCTGCTCTTTCATCCCCGCGTGCGGAACATGCCGGTACTGCTCCACCGGGCGCCAGAACCTCTGCGACTGGGGCGCGCAGATGATGACCGGGATGCTGGCCGACGGGACCTTCAGGTTCCATGACGACGACGGCGAAGACCTCGGCGGTTTCTGCATGCTCGGCACGTTCGCCGAGCGCGCGGTGATCTCGCAGAACTCCTGCGTCCCCATCGACGACGGCATTCCGTTCGACGTCGCCGCGCTAGTCGGCTGCGGCGTGCCCACCGGGTGGGGCACCGCCGTCTACGCGGCGAACGTGGCCCCCGGAGACACGGTGGTGATCTTCGGGGCGGGCGGGGTGGGCAGCAACGCCATCCAGGGCGCGAGGTACGCCGGGGCCGCGAACGTCGTCGTGGTCGATCCGGTCGAGTACAAGCGGTCCAGGGCGCTCGAGTTCGGCGCCACGCACGTGTTCGCGTCCGCCGATGAGGCGCAGGAGGCGGTCGTGGACATGACCCGCGGCCAGCTAGCCGAGCACGCCATCTGCACCGTCGGCGTGCTCAGCGCCGAGGTAGTCGACCAGGCCGCGGCGATCGTCGGCAAGGGCTGCCAGATCACGGTGACCTCAGTCGGGCGCAGCTTGGAAAAGCAGATACAGCTGGCGGCCAACGGCTCGGTGGTGGGCTGGCAGCGCCGGATCCAGGGCCACGTGTTCGGCATGTGCAACCCGCTGTACGACATCCCCAGGCTGCTCCGCCTCTACCGGGCAGGCCAGCTGAAACTCGACGAACTCATCACCCGGCGGTACTCACTAGACGAGATCAATCAGGGCTACCAGGACCTGGATGACGGCAAGAACATCCGCGGCGTCATCCTGCACGAGCAGTAGCTATCGCCCGCAGCAGCGGGGCCGACCGCGGGTCCGCGGGGTCCACGTGCCGCCCGATGACCACGAGGGCGACCCGCCGCGCGCCGGCGAGCTTCAGCGCCGCGGCGGCCGACTGCGCGCTGCCGCCCGATACCCACGTGTCGTCCACGAGCAGCACGCCGGTCCCGGCGACCGGTTCGCGTACCCGCAGCCAGCCGGTGCTCACGGACCGGCCGCGGGCCGCCTCGGACGGCCTGACGGACAGCTCCACGACGGGCAGTCCGGCGCACGAGCGGACGATGTCGCGCAGCGGATGCTCGCCGGGCCGGCCCTGGCCGCTCGGCACCGCGGCGGCGAGGGCGGGACCGCCGGTCATGCCGGCGGCGCGCCAGACGCGTCCCGCGTGCTCCCGCAGGTAGCCGGACAGCAGCGACCGCAGCCGTGCCGCGGCTTCGGCGGCGCCCGGCTGTCCCGACTTGTACCGCCACAGGTCTTCCGCCAGCTGCCCGCCCTTCACCGCGTAACCGATGGGCGCGACGACGTCAGCGAGCAGGCCGCCGAACTGTCCGGCGGCCACGTCACACTGGTAGCACCGGGCGAAGCCGTCTCGAACCGGCCCCCGGCAGGTCCGGCAGTACATGTCCCGATGCTAAGCAGGCCCACCGACAATACGATGCCCTCGTGACCGCGCGGCATCGGCACTGGACGTTCGGCGGCCTGCTGGCCGCGGGTTTCGTGCTGCGCGCCGCCGCCTGGGTCGGCTACCGCCCGGCGCTGGTCTACATCGACACCGCGCGGTACCTAGGCGACGACAAGCACGGCCTGGATCCGCTCGGGTACAGCTATCTGCTGCTGCGTCCGGTGCTGCTGGCCGGCGGCGGGCTGGCCGGAGTCGCCGCGCTGCAGCACCTGCTCGGGCTCGCGATGGGGGCCTGCCTGTACGCGCTGCTGCTCAGGCGCGGCGCCGGGCGGTGGCTCGCGGCCCTCGCCGCGGCGCCGGTGCTGCTGGACGCCTACCAGGTGCAAGCCGAGCAGATGATCATGCCGGACGTCCTGTTCGAAGCGCTGGTCGTCGCCGCGATGACGCTGCTGCTGTGGCGCCCGGAGCCTGGCCTGGCCCGGATAGCCGGCGGCGCCGCGCTGCTCGGCCTGTCCGCCACCGTCCGGCAGGTCGGCGAGGTGCTCATCCTGCCGCTGCTCGCCTTCGCGCTGGCGGCAGCGCCCGGCTGGCGCCGCGCCGCCTGGCCAGCGGCGGCGCTCGCCGTGTTCGCGCTTCCCGTGGCCGGCTACATGGCCATCTCCGCAGCCGTTCTCGGCAACGGGTTCCGGCTCTCCAACATGGACGACGCTTACCTGTACGGCCGGCTCGCGCACGCCACTGACTGCGCGACGCTGCGCGTCCCCGCGGCCGCGCGGCCGCTGTGCCCGCCGCCCGCGACCGCGGCGGCACTCGGCGTCGACGGCCTGGCCACCAATCCCGCCTCCGCGGTCTTCCGCTATCGGCCGCCGCCGGGAATCAGCCGCGGCGCGGCCGCGCAGGAGTTCGACGGGGCGGTCCTCACCCAGCAGCCGCTGCGGGTCGCGGGCGACGTCACCCGCGACGCGATCAAGGTGTTCGCGCTGACCAGGGACGGCGCGGCGGGCGACCCGCCGATCTCCCGATGGCAGTTCCCGCTATCATACCCGGTATACTACGACGTAGACTACGCGAGGCTCGGCGTCGCGGCACCGCGCGTCGACCGCCCGCTGGCCGGCGCGCTGCGGTGGTACCAGTTGCACGGCGGTGTCACGCCCGGACCGTTGCTGCTCTGCCTCCTTCTGCTCGGAACGGGCGGTGTCTTCGCCCGCCGCCGTCACCCCTCTCTCGCGCTCGGCTGCCTCCTCGCCACCGGGCTGGCTGTCGCCGCGCTGCTGGGCGCCGACCTGTACGAATTCTCCTGGCGATACCAGCTTCCCGCGCTGGTCACGCTGCCGCTCGCGGGCGCCCTAGGCGTGCAGGGAGCGCGAGCCGAAGGGCGCCGTGCCGTCTGGACTGAGGAGCCGGTTGGTGGCGACGAGGGAAGACGGCACGCGAAGGCGCCCGGAGGCGAGCGCGGGGAGCAGGGCACAATGATCCCGTGCACACTGACCCGGCTGACCCGGAAATCCGGACGATCGCCAGCAGCGTCATCTATACCGACAACTGGATCCGGCTCCGAAAGGACGACATCGAGCGCCGCGACGGTTCCCGCGGAACCTACGCAGTCGTAGAACGCGGCGACTTCGCGCTGGTCATACCCGCCGAAAGCGGCGGCTTCCACCTCGTCGAGGAGTACCGCTACCCCGTTGCCCGGCGAAGCTGGTCGTTCCCGCAAGGGGGCTTCCCGCACGGGGAGAGCGGAACGCCGGAAGAACTCGCGAGGATGGAACTCGCCCAGGAAACCGGGCTGCGCACCAGCCGGCTGACGCACCTGGGCTCGCTGACCGCCGCGCACGGCATGTCCACCCAGTCCTGCAACTACTTCCTGGCCACCGACCTGGTCGCCGGACCGCCCGCCCCCGAGCCGGAAGAAGCGGGCATCCGCCACGAATGGGTGACGCGCGGCGAGTTCGAGAAAATGGTGCGCGACACCCGGATTACCGACGACTCGACGCTCGCCGCCTACGCTCTCCTGTTGCTCGCCGAGCGCAGCGGCGACGTGGTCATTCCTTGATGGCCTGCGGGAGCAGCGGGGCGAACAGGTCGCCGTGGGCGGCTATCCGGTCGAGGACGTCGGGGGCGGTGAAGAACAGGTCGTCGGGGTGTGCGCAGGCGGCCACCTCGTCCCAGGTGACGGGGGTGGACACGGTGGGGTAGGCCCGCGCGCGCAGGGAGTAGGGGGCGATCGTGGTCTTGGAGCCGTTGTTCTGGCTCCAGTCGATGAGGACCTTGCCCTCGCGGAGCGTCCTGGTCATCCGCGACACGACCAGCTCAGGGAGCTCGTGTTCCATCCGCTGCGCGAACGACCTGGCCTGGTCGCTGGCCTGTTCCGCGGTCAGGCCGCTGATCGCCGCGTAGAGCTGCAGCCCCTTGCCGCCGGAGGTCTTGGCCAGCGGCCGCAGCCCTTCGCTCTCGAGCAGCGGCCGGAGCGCTACGGCTACCCGGCAGCACTCCGCGATCGTGGCGGGCGCGCCCGGGTCGAGGTCGAACACGAGCAGGTCGGGTTCCGGCTCCTCTTCGCGCGGGAAGCGCCACTGCGGCACGTGCAGTTCCAGGGCGGCCAGGTTGGCCGCCCAGATCAGCGCGGGCAGGTCGTCGATGACCAGGTAGCTGATCGTCGCGCCTGGATCGCGCGCCCGGGAGCTGCGCGACTCCACGTCCTCGGTGCGGATCCAGTCCGGCCGGTGGGCCGGCGCGTGCTTCTGGAAGAACGCCTCGCCGTCGACGCCCTCGGGGTAGCGCTTGAGCGTCATCGGGCGGCCAGCGGCGTGCGGCAGCAGCACCGCGGAGACCCGCTGGTAGTAGTCGAGGACCTCGGCCTTGGTGAAGCCGTCCGCCGGGTAGAGCACCTTCGTCAGGTTGGTCAGCGTCAGCGCGTGACCCTCTACCTGGACAGGTATCTTGTCCATCACGTCTCCCGAACCACGTCGGCGGGGTTCTTGTCGTCGCGCAGCCCGTGATAGACGGGTGCGCGCATGCGTCCGGCCCTGGTCCAGCGGTCGAACGCGACCTCGATCACAAGGCGCGGCTCTACCCAGACGGCCCCCCTGGCATGCTCGGCCGGCACCGGCCCGTCGAACGGGCTGTCCGGGCGGCGCAGCGGGCTGAGCTTCTCGCCGAGCATCCGCAGTGTCGCGACGGAGAACCCGGTTCCGACGTGCCCGCAGTACAGCAGGCCGCCGGGGCCGTGCACGCCGACCAGCAGCGAGCCGATCTGTCCCAGCCGGTTGCCCTTGCCCGGCTTCCAGCCGGCCACGATCACTTCCTGGCGCAGCAGGTTCTTGATCTTCAGCCAGCCGGCCGACCGGGCACCCGGCTCGTACCGCGAGTCCAGCCGCTTGGCCACCACGCCCTCGAGCCCGTTGGCAGCGGAGGCGGCGAGGACGGCGTCGAGATCCTCGCCGGGGAAGGTGGGCGGGGAGAGCCACCACCCTCCGTTCGGGACGATGGGGGCGAGGATGTCGCGGCGCTCAGCGTAGGGCAGGGCGGTCAGCGGGCGCCCGTCCAGCTGCAGGATGTCGAAAGCGAGATAGGTGACCGGCTGCGTCTGCGTGAGGCGGAGGGCCTGCGCGGGCGAGGAGACGTGCATCCGGGACTGCAGCGCCTCGAAGTCGGGCCGGCCCTCGCTGAAGGCGACGATCTCGCCGTCCAGCAGCACCTGCTTGTGCCCGACCGCGTGCGCCAGCCCGGACACTTCCGGGTACGTGGCGGTGATGTCCTTGCCGGTCCGTGAGATCAGCCGGAGCTGGCCGCTCTCGATGGCCGCGAGCGCGCGGACGCCGTCCCACTTCATCTCCACCGCCCAGTCCTCGCGATGGTGGCCAGGCGGACCGCCGAGCGTGGCGAGCATAGGCTTGATGGACGCGGGCAGCGGCAGCCGCTCGCGGTGGATCATCCAGTTCCTGCCGCCGGTCGCGAACAGGACATAGCCGCCGGTGACCCGCTGGCCCTGCAGGGTGACCTTGACCTCCCGGTCATCCCACTTCTGTGCCTCGTACGTGCCGTGATCCCAGATGGTGACGCTGCCCGCGCCGTACTCGCCCTTGGGGATCTGCCCGTGGAACGTCGCGTACTCCATCGGATGGTCCTCGGTGTGCACGGCTAGGTGGTTTATCGCGGGGTCGTCGGGCACTCCCTTGGGCAGCGCCCAGGAGACCAGCACCCCGTCGCGTTCCAGCCGGAAGTCCCAGTGCAGCCGGCGGGCGTGGTGTTCCTGCACCACGAAGATGCCCGCCGCCACCGGGGCCGGCCCGGCGGCGGAGCCTGTCCCGGTGTCCGCCGTGTCCGGGACAGGCTCGGGCGTTCGCGACGCGTCGCGCTTGCTGCGGTACTCCGCGAGCCGGTCCACGCCTCGGGGGTACCCGCTGGAGCGCGGTTCTACCAGCGGTGGTGGGTGGCGTACGAGGAGTTCTGGATGGTCTCCATGTCCTCGGGCGGCTCGTAGACCGACTGCACGGCGACACGGCCCGGGCCGCGAAGCCTGACCCAGATGTTCCGGTAGCTCCAGCGGGCGTGCCAGAAGTTGAACCCCATGTTCCGCGGGTACTCCAGGTGCAGGTGCACCTGGACGGTGATGTCCCGGTAGAGCAGCGAGCTCGGCTGGACCAGGAGCGACTCGCCATGGTTCAGGTCCCGGATGAACGTGTTGCCCGGGGAGTGCAGCAACAGCAGCCCGGGCCGGTCGGAGGCGGTGAAGATGTCGCCGTACTGGCCCATCGGGTAGTGGGTTTCCTTGTCGTCCCCGGTGCCTGTCACGTACCAGATGTGGTTCTGGTCATAGTCATAGTTGATGTTCCCGGTCGCGCACAGGAACCGGTGCTCGCGGACCCACATCCGCTGGCCGTGCTGTAGCGGCAGCGCGATGACCTCGCCCGCGTGGTTGTCCGACAGCGCGATGTGCCCGGGGCCGTAGGCCTCGGCCATGATCACCGGCATGCCGGCCCGCATCCGCTTCCAGCCGCCGCGCATCGACATCGTGCCCAGCCGGGTGGCGGGGTCCGCCCACAGCAGGTGGTGGTGTGAGAAGTAGACCATTTCCTGCGGGGCCAGGTTGAACTCGGCCACCGGGACCGTGGTGCCCGCGATCTGGCAGTGCGACTGCCCGAACTGGAGCCTGGCCATGTCCCTGATCGGCGGCTGCTCAACCCATCCGGAGTCGCTGACGACCGACTTGATGTCGACCGGCGCCCCGCACAGCGGGCAGGTAGGCGAGTTCGGATCGCTCGGTTGCCTGCAGTAACGGCAGGTGTACTGGTTCATCGCCGGCTATTCCGAGGCGTGGTGGTGGACGTACATCGACTGGATGCCGACCCGGCCGGGGCCGGTCATCTCCGCGAGGTACATGCTGTGCCGCATGAAGCCGGTCTTCAGCGGC